>ULZA01001551.1_pt1 | contig 18413 bp, 17 predicted proteins | sample 1962681 | NCBI WGS metagenome assembly ULZA01 (sample SAMEA4835877, study PRJEB28245) | human gut metagenome | biome: gut microbiome; material: fecal sample | place: Denmark | collected 2008 | reverse complement strand
GTCCTTGGCGACACCAACAGCTGCCTCAGCGTTATCGGAGCCAAGCGTCTCCATATTCCTATCTTCCACATGGAGGCTGGCAACCGCTGCAAGGACGAGTGCCTGCCCGAGGAGACCAACCGCCGTATCGTCGATATCATCTCCGACGTGAATATGGCCTACTCTGAGCATGCAAGAAGATACCTCGCTGACTGCGGCCTGCCTAAGGAGCGCACTTACGTTACAGGCTCACCTATGGCAGAAGTTCTCCATAACAACCTTGCTGAGATAGAGGCAAGCGACGTTCATCAGCGTCTTGGTTTGGAGAAAGGCAAGTATATCCTCCTTTCCGCTCACCGTGAGGAGAACATCGACACAGAGAAGAACTTTATGTCTCTTTTCTCTGCTATCAACAAGATGGCGGAAAAGTACGACATGCCCATCCTCTACAGTTGCCACCCCCGCTCCCGTAATCGTCTTGCCGCCTCAGGCTTCCAGCTCGACCCGCGTGTCATTCAGCACGAGCCCCTCGGCTTCCACGACTACAACTGCCTCCAGATGAACGCCTTCGCCGTCGTCAGCGATAGCGGAACCCTTCCCGAAGAATCCTCTTTCTTCACCAGCATCGGCCATCCTTTCCCCGCCATTTGCATCCGCACCTCTACCGAGCGTCCCGAAGCCATCGACAAAGGCGACTTCGTCATTGCTGGTATCGACGAGAAATCCTTGCTGCAAGCTGTTGATACTGCCGTCGAGCTCTGCCGAGACGGCCAGCATGGTATCCCTGTTCCCGACTATGTGGACGAGAATGTCAGCACCAAGGTGGTAAAGATCGTACAGAGTTACGTGGGCATTGTCAACAAGATGGTGTGGCGTAAGTTTTAACGGACGATATGTTCAACCCAGACATTAATGACGATTGACGTCGGCCTGGCGGCAATAAAATATTAACGCCCGATTAATGTCTGATTAACGGGGATTAATGTGAAACCCCTTTAAAATACAATGAAATAAAAATATGGAAAAGTCACAAAATACCGCACTACTTTATAGTCTCGAAGATTATATTGGAGCATTCAGAATTCTTGAAGCTTTGCCTTATTCCGCAATTCGTCCCGAGCATATCAAGCCGTTTGTTGACAATGAAAACTACTTGTTGTCAACGATAGAGCTTGCTAATCAGGAGTATCAATCATCACAAGATAAAAGCCTGTATGGTTTGTATGTTGGTGCGGAGTCTGCAATAAAGGCAGCAAATGAAACACTTAAAGCCGAGTGTAAGGATAGAAAAGTTGAGATATTTGAGAACTATGAAGCTAAAGAACAGTTTAGAGAATGTGGCGATGCTTGAAAAACAAAAGATTAAAATCTATAAAACTAGGGTCGTATTGTAAAAATTTGACTGATAGCAAGTAATATGCATAAAAGTAAGGGCTTTCGCAAATTTCTATCACGATTGAAAAATTTTCAAGAAGATATAGAGGTATTAGATGTGTTCTGTAAGAATATATCATCTTTCTCAACGAGTGACAATATATTTGATGGCGTCACAAAAAAACATCCGAATTTAGTAAAACGCAAAAATTCACAACATGATAGAATTTTGGTTTCAACTCATTTGAAGCATACGCTGTATGTATCGCTGATTAAAGAAATATACGAGGAGCTGATGATTTATTTAGGTTATGTGCTTACTTGTGGGGCATTATCGGCACCCGATCCCGTAAACTTGGTTGGCAACGAACAAAAAATAAACATGAGTGCCAATGATATCCTTTCCTTGAAAAACATAGAAGATGTTGTTGCAAAAATAATGCAGGATATTTTTAGAAAAATTGAAAATAAGCGCGATACTTTGCTGTTAGTAAGGGAATTAAATAATAGATTAGGTCTTGATATCGAAGATGAAATTATAGAAAAAGCTATGCCTTACTTGCAGGCAAGGCACAAGTTTGTCCATGCAGACGGACTTGTGGATGATGACTACAAGAAAAAGTATACCAATATGAAATTGACGAAGGATGGGTGTATTAAACTTAATAGAAAAATTATGAATTCTGCATTTTTTGCAATTAAAAACCTAGCAGAAGCGTTTGAGAATAGCATGAGTATGAGACATTATTTTCCCAAAGATGAATATCAATAATAGTATTCCGTGAAAGCCCCCAAATTGGTAAGCACTCAAATTAGGGCTTAATTTTGAAGTGTAACTTTGCAGCCTACTTTTAACCATTGATTTATGTGTTGCGGTGTAGATTTGGGACATTTTGACGGAATAACTGTAAAGCAAAAGCTTTCTTAAACTATTTCCATAGATAGAAATGTATGTAATAGTCAAATAACAACTGAAATTTTAACAACTCAATATATGGGCACTTGCAAAAGTGCCTATACAAAGGGCTATGCCCTAAATTGAGCACTAACAACACTTTTGGGAAATATGCAAACAGCAAATAGAGTTGCAATAAATACTATTGTGCAATATACGCGACTCGTATTGAATTTAGTAATAGCACTTGTTTCTGTTAGAATAATATTAAATTCTTTAGGGGCAAGCGATTATGGTGTATATGATGTGGTTGGAGGTGTAATAACACTTCTTGGATTTCTTAATTCTTCTTTGAGCCAAACCTCAATTAGATATTTATCTGTTAGCCTTGGTGAAAAAAAACTAGACACATTGCGACGTACTTTTAACAACTGTTTTTGGTTGCATTTTATTATAGCTATACTGATGGTTGTTGCCCTTGAAGCTGTCGGATTATTCTTATTTGATGGATTTCTAAACATTCCAAGCGCTCGTATATATGCTGCACAAATAGTGTATCATTGCATGATTCTAACTACTTTTTTACAGGTTGCTGTTACGCCATTTCAAGCCCTTATTATTTCGCATGAAAAGTTTATGTTCACATCATGTGTCTCCATAGTTGATTCTTTGCTTAAGTTGGCAATTGCTCTTGTCTTGGTTTATACGATGGCAGACAAATTGATCGTGTACGGAGGCTTAATGGCATTAGTTACAGTATTAAATACTATTGCATTTGTTGGATATATAGTAATTGTTTATCGCCAAGAAATGTATATAGGGAAGCTATCTATATTGGGTATTAAAGAACAATCTCAATTTGCAGGTTGGACAATTCTTGATATTTTAGGTAGTATGTTCAATCGTCAAGGCTATACTATTATGTTGAATAAATTTTTTGGCACTTATGTGAATTCTTCTTTCGCTATTGCTCGTCAAGTAGAAGGTCAAGTCTACAGTATTTCTTCAGCTATTATAGATACAATTAAACCTCAAATTATGAAGAGTTATGGAGCAAATGATACACTTCGTATGTTTCGATTATCTATGACTGCAGGTAAGTTTGGATTTATATTTATGTCTTTTGTCTGTATTCCTTTGCTGGTTTGTACATCTGAAATATTAACTTTGTGGTTAAAAAATGTACCAGATGGTTCCGTTACTTTTATTAGATTGTTAATTGGGGCTTGTATGATGGAACAAGTAACGAAAGGGTTTGTGTATGCATCTCAAGCGACAGGTAAGATAAAGTGGTTTTCTATTGTTGTTTCAACTATTCGTATGTGTGCTTTACCTGTTTCTATTGTATTCTGTTTAGGGGGAAGTCCTGCGTATGTTCCATTGGTCGTGTTTTTTATCTGTGAAACAATAGGCTCATTTTCTCGTATTTTTATAATTACAAAAATACATGGCGGAACCGTTATCCCTATTTTTAAAGATATTATATTTAAAATTGCCCCTCCGTTTGTGATTACTTTATTTGTATGTCATATGCTAAAGAGCATAACCTCCGGTTTGTCAGCAATTATTATTGTGTGTGTTTCCTCTATGTTAATCTATTCATGTGTTTCATATGTAATATCTCTCTCTAAAGAGGAAAAAGCAGCAGTTAATTCTATTGTCCAATCATTTATACGTAAAAAAAATGTATAGCAATTTTTTTAGCTCGGCAAAGTTCTTGTCTTTAGCAACTTTAATGCTACTTACTGCTTTGTCATATCATCCTTCTTATGCACAATTTGTGACTGATGAAGTTGGGGTTAATCCATTAAACAAATATATATACTTAGCTTTGGGAGCTACTATTATTTTACATCTTCGATTTAAAATATTAAAGAAAAATGAAGTTGCCAAAACTTACGTTGTGTATGCTGTTTTGATAGCTGTTGTGGGGTTTGTGTTGCAGACATTTGATATGTCCGATGCTTATATTTCAGAAGCAAAAAATGTCTTGATGGCTTTTACGTTTTTGTTTATAGGCTATAACGCAAAACTATCTCGGAACCAGGTGCTTGTTCTTTTGCTGTCTTATGGAGGAATGGTTTTGTACGCAACCTTTATGCAGATTATGGTCAATTTAGGTGGTTTTACTTTATCTGCAGTGTATCTTCAGTATGGAAAAAATATTTTGGGTGTAATGACATCTTCTTCTTGTATTGCTCTAGCATATTATGGCATTGTTGATAATAGAAAATGGGTGAAGCTGTTAACAATAGCTATGGCAGCTGTTTTATTGACGTTTACTATCACAATACGAGCAAGAGCATCTTTCTTGTCAACATTTTTATTGTTGGGCTATATTTTGTATAAGAAGATGCACACAGATAATAGAATGGCTGATCGGTTCTTTAAATATTCTTTTGTCGTTGTTGGTGGCATCTTAATTCTGTCACTTTTCGCAGAAACAATGTCAAGTGTTATAGACTATATTTATGAATCTTTTACTCTTAATCAAGGAGATGATTTAACATCAGGACGATTGAATAGAAACGAAATAGCATTGGATATTATAGCAAATAATCCTTTGTGGGGTAATCTAGAAGCCGGTGCTCAATACGAGTGGGTGCATAATTATTTTTTGCGCCAGTTTTCGTCTTATGGGCTTATTGCTGGTTTTCCTTTGCTTGCTCTTTATTTGTATTTAGTGTTTTTTGCTCTGAAAAATGTACATAGGCGCAATCTTGGGCTGAAAAATATTGGGTATATGGTGATATTGATACCGATTATTATTAGTTTAGAAGAACCTACATTCCCATATGCTCCGGGAACAGGAACAATACTTTCATTTACTATGTTAGGTTATAGTATGTGTAAAAATGATGAGTATTCTTTCTCTGGTAGATGATGCATAATTGTATGAGTTTTAAATATAAAATGGAGCGTGTACTGGATCGTGTAATATGCGCCCATTCCTAAATATGCTTGTATTCTATCAGCTATGCATTTTTTTGAAAGTATGATCTTAAAAATAAATAGATAAATTACGATGAAACTATTTCAAAGCGCAAGTCTTAATTATTTAAAGTATTTGGTTCACAGACTCACTGTTGGAATCAGTCCAAAACTCGAGATAAATCGATGTTTTAAGAAAACATTTGGCCATAAGGCTAATCTAGAGAACCCTCAATCATTAATAGAAAAAATCTATTGGATGCAATTACATTGTGATACACGACAGTGGACTTTGTTCGCAGACAAATATCGTGTTCGTGAGTATATTGAGTCTAAAGGTTATGCTGCATTTTTGCCAAAACTTTATGGAGTTTGGAAGAGTCCTAATGAGATAGATATTGATTTATTGCCTAATAGTTTTGTTCTAAAAGCTAACAACGGATGTGCAACTGTTAGCGTCATTAAAAACAAGGCTGCTTGTAATTGGGATGTTGTCAAACAGAAAATGAGTAGTTGGTTCAAGTATCCTTTTGGATATTCTGGTTACGAACCTCATTATTTACATATACCTCCTTGTATTATCGCAGAAGAGCTGTTGGTTCAAAACACAGAGTTGACGGAATTATCACCGAACTCTATGGTAGATTTTAAGTTTTGGTCCTTTAATGGTCATGTAGAATGTTGTTTAGTTACCTATGGTCGAGAAAAAGGGTCTTTGTTTATAGATTTATATGATTCTAAATGGAATAGAATTATTTCCAATATTATAAACTACGGAATAGAAAAGGTTAATCCAACTGTGACAGTTCCAAAACCCAAATGTCTTGATAAAATGCTTGAAATAGCATCAACTCTGTCTAAAGGGCAACCGGAGATGAGAGTTGACATGTATCTTGTTGATGACGAACCTGTTATAGGTGAACTTACCATGTCCTCAGGGTATGGCTATTTTACGGAAAACTATTACAATTATTTGGGAAAATTTGTTGATGTTTCCTTGTTACCACAAAAACAATGAAAGCAAGATAATCGTCCTTGTGTTGCGGTGTGTAATGATACAAAATAATGAGTATTTATGGCGAAAATTCTATTCATAACCCCAATGTGGCATGAGGAAGCGACTCCTCATGACGCAAAGGTGTGTAATTACTTCGTTGACGATTGGATCAAGCAGGGACATGAGGTGGTGATCGTACATTACCGTTCATCTTTCCCTTCCTTATTTTTGAAAATCGCAAAAACGTTTCCTGCTTTAAGGAAAAGAGTTTGTGGAGACAATGCCTATGTCAATGAAGCTGTCAAGGATACCACATACAGCTATAAGGGCTGCGTGGCTTTCAGTATTCCCATTTTTAAATATATTCCTCATGGAGCGTTTGCTGATACCACATTGAATAATCAAGCCAAGTCTTTGATAGAGAAACTAGAGTCGACTCATTTTGTGCCTGATGCTATCATTGGACACTTCTGCAATCCAACTATTGGCATTATCACTCGCATAAAGCCTTGCTACCCCAATGCCAAGACTGCGGTGGTTCTGCATGAAGGCTCAGCTGCCATCAAACGTATTTTTAAGGGTAATGGCGAAAAGATGCTCAATTCTGTTAATGCTATTGGATTTCGTTCTGTATTTATTAAAAATGATATTTTGGACAGCTTTAGACTGCAGAATCATCAGTTTATGTGTTATTCTGGAGTAGCGGCCTCATTTATGGAGCGTGAATATACGGAGAAAATGTGGACTGACGCTCCCATAAGGAAATTTATGTTTGTTGGCCGAATGGCTATGTACAAACACTCTCAGGCAATACCAGAAGCCTTGTATAGTGTGTATGGAAAAGAAGGCTTTTCGATGACCTTTATAGGTAAAAAGGAAGCTGCATATCTTCCAACCAAGGAGGTTTGTGAGCATTATGGTATGTCAGACAATGTGGCTTTCCTTGGTCAGATAGATCGTGACGATATTATAGATTGGTATGATAAATCCGATTGCTTTGTAATGATTAGTGATCACGAGGTTTTCGGTTTAGTCTATCTTGAAGCTATGTCTCGTGGATGTATTACTATTGCTGGCGATAATGGCGGTATGGTTGGAATCATCGAAGATGGGGTCAATGGTTTCCTCTGTAAACCAGGAGATTCAGAAGCTTTGGCTGGCATCATCAGGCGGATCAATAATATGACAGTCGAGGAGCGTCAGGAAATGTCTCGGAAGGCTCGCCTAACAGCTTTCGAGTTTACCGATAACAAGGTTGCTCAGTACTATCTTGAAAACGTAACAAAATTGGAACCAATAGATTACAAGTCAATGGTTGAGGTAGTTCCTATCGGGGGGGTAAAACCTTTGTAATCAATAAGCTGAAACAAATTAAACGAAGATTCTATATTTGGAAATTAGGATTAAAGCATGTTGATAAAACCTTTCTGGCTAACAAAGGAGCGTCAATAAGTAAAGATTTTTGCGCGGGTGCGTACTCTTATGTTGGCAGCCATTCTACTATTTGTCCAAAAGTAACAATAGGAAACTTCACCATGCTTGCACATGATGTGATGATACTTGGAGGCGACCACAACTACAAAATTGCTGGAATTCCAACCGTCTTTGCTGGCCGTGACGTAACAAGACCTACAAAAATTGGTGATGACGTTTGGGTCGGAGCCGGTAGTATTATCATGGCGGGTGTGACGATCGGTGATGGTGCAATCATTGCCGCAGGATCCGTGGTTACAAAAGACGTAGAGGCTTATTGCATCTATGGTGGTACTCCTGCCAAGAAAATAAAAAAACGATTCTCGGACGAAGAAAGACAAAAGCACATTGCTATGCTGAAAAACCCATGGGCTGTAATAAAGAATCCCAATAGCCTGCTTTGTGGCCGTGGTGATGATAAAAGGTAAGCATTCGGATAACGGCGCGACATACTTTTACTTGAGAATTCAAATTAGTGGTGTGGAAACGTAAACCTTAAAAAGAATGATGACCCATCATTTTGATGACAATCAGATGACAGCGCAGCAGGATATACTGTTGGCTCTTTTGCGCATGGTCGTAAGACGGCAGGTAGAAAGCGGTGTCCTTGACGAGGCTGATAGGGAGAAGCTGATGGCGATTGCCATATCGCAAGCGGTTCCTGTGGTAGCTCTTGATGGGTTGCAGCAGTATGATTCTGTTCGTCGAGACAGTTTTTCTTTGGGGGCTGAAGGGACTGAAAAAAATGGAGGGGCGCGAAGGCGAATGCAGTGGGTAGGGCAGGTCGTGGCTACCGAGCGGCTCTATGCCAAGCATGAAAAGGTTATGGCGGAGCTGGCGCGCCTTTATGCTGCCAAGGGATTGCGGATGATGGTGCTAAAAGGGTATGGGTTGTCGTTGGACTGGCCCGCGCCGAATCATCGTGTGGTGGGCGATCTGGATATTTACAACTTCGGTAAATGGCGGGAGGCGGATGCACTTGTCGCCCAAAACTGCGGAATAAAGGTGGACGAAGGGCATGAGCATCATACGGTATTCAATTATAAGGGGGTGATGGTGGAGAACCACTATGACTTCATCAATACAAAGGCCCATCGGGACGCTCGCAAGATAGAGGATCGGTTGAAGCTGCTGGCCGAGAAAGACTGTAGGGAGGTAGAGGTGGAAGGAATCAGGATTTATTTGCCTTCGGCTGATTTTAATGCGATCTTTCTGATGCGCCACATGGGACAGCATTTTGCGGGCGAGCATCTCAACTTGCGACAGATTCTCGACTGGGGATTCTTCGTGAGGGCGCATCATGAAGAGGTGGATTGGAAGGACGCTATTGGCTTTTTGAAAGAGATCGGGATGGATGTCTTTTTCCATCAAATCAATGCCATTTGCGTGGATTTTTTGGGATTCGCTGAGGCTGATTTCCCCACCATAGAGCGCAACGCGCAGATGGAGCAGCGGATTTTGATGGACGTGCTTCGCCCCGAGTTTGATGAGGAAAGGCCCAATGGTGGTTTGATGTCTATCATCTGGTTTAAATATAAGCGTTGGTGGGCCAACCGGTGGAAACACCAGTTGGTGTATCATGACAGTCTGCTGACGACTTTTGCGACGTTGGCTTGGAGTCATTTGAAGAGATTTGAAACGATAAAAGACTAAAAAGCAATGAATATACTATTTCTGACCATGTCAACGGGCTTTGCCCATATCGAGGCCCGGGGCATTTATACTGACCTGATGCGCAAGTTTCGTGACGAGGGGCACGAAGTGTATATCGTCCATCCCAATGAGCGCAGGACGGGAAGGGCCACCGAGGTGAACGTCGAGGGCGGGATACGTTGCCTTGGCGTGCGCACGCTCAATGTCACCAAGACGAATGTCGTGGAGAAGGGCATCGGGCAGCTGCTGCTGGAGAGCCAGTTCAAGCGCGCGCTCAAGAGGCATTTCGGTGGCGTGAAGTTTGACGTGATCCTCTACAGTACGCCGCCTATCACTTTCAATAACGTGATCCGTTATGCCAAGAAGGCTTCTGGCGGTAAGGCGATGACCTATCTGCTGCTGAAGGATATTTTCCCACAGAACGCCGTGGATATGGGGATGCTGTCGAAGACGGGCGCGAAGGGACTGCTATACAAGATGTTTCGGAGGAAGGAGGAGGCGCTTTATCGCCTTTCGGATTTTATCGGATGTATGAGTCCTGCCAATGTGCGCTATGTGTTGCAGCATAATCCAGGGGTGAGTGCCGACAAGGTGGAGATAGCCCCCAACAGTGTGGATTTGGCTTCGCCGGAGAGGACGGAGGAGGGCGAGTCGAGTGCCATCCTTGCCAAGTATGGACTGCCTACCGACAAACCTATATTGATATACGGCGGCAATTTGGGCGTACCCCAGGGTATCCCGTTTCTGCTGGAATGTATGGAGGCTAATGCCGACCGCGAGGATTGTCATTTTGTCGTCGTAGGTTCGGGCACTTACTATCAGCGCTTGGCCGACTGGTATCATGGTCGCAAGCCCAAGGCGGTGACCGTGATGAAGGGATTGCCCAAAGAGGACTACGACCGGCTGGTGCGTGCATGCCAGGTGGGGTTGATATTCCTCGACTATCGATTCACGATCCCTAATTACCCCAGCAGGCTGCTTTCTTATTTGGAGAACAGAATGCCTGTCATCGCTTGCACGGACCCGAATTGCGACACAGGATCTATTGCCGAGGCAAATGGCTTTGGGATGTATGCTCCAAGCAACGACGTGAAGGCGTTCACGGCTGCCGTTGACCGCATGATGAAGGCGGACATCAAGGCTATGGGCGAAAGGGGCTATGCTTTTCTCAAGGCAAACTATTTGGTGGAGCACACGTATCAGGCTGTGATGAAGCACGTGGACTTAAAATAAACGCAAGTATTTGGCGAAAGCCGATCCCTGAGAACGTGCCTCGTCTTGCGGAAAAGGTGCTTTGGCCTACAGGGTATCTTGGACACGAGGATGAATATGAAATAGTTTACGAAGGCAAGGTGCAAGGGTTTATCGTGCCAGCCAAGGTTGGTATTCTCTTCTACCAGAACATCAACTTGATAGAGGAGATAATCAAGGAGAAGAATCTTCAAGCTGAAGAGAAGGCTCAGTTTAGGAAAGACTATGCCGAGCCTCTTTGGGAGGACTTCAAACTATGGGCTGCAGGTGCAATCCTGGATGTGCCAAAAGACACCAATATCTATAAGGCGTTGAATTATATGTTGCGCAACTATACAGCAGAGTTGACCAACTACATAGATATCCCTGATATGTCGATAGACAACACGGAAACAGAAAGGTTGATTCGTGACATGGTGATGGGCAAGAAGTCTTATTTGTTCTGCCGTGACTTGGATGCCTGCAGGCGCGATGCCATGATGTACTCGTTGTTTGGTGCATGCAAGGTACTGGGTAAAAATCCGGAGCGATGGCTCTCTTATGATGTACTAAAAAACATAAAGACAACGCCCAAGGATAAACTTTATACTCTTCTTCCTGAGTTTTGGGAAGACGAGGGATGATAAACATGAATTAAAATATTAGTCAAATCAAGGTGTACTCCCCATTGGCATGAGCCTGGTGTAGGGCTAAACCTCCTATGCTTGTCTCAAAATAGGCAATGATAATGCCGCCGTGCAAAGATACTGCTTTGTTTGAGACCATGTAATACGGTGTTCACCGAATACTTACCTTTTAATAACAATAATGATATGAAACAAAAAATTGTAGTATTTGGAGCAACGGGAAATCTCGGTGCGTATATAGCTGTTCATCTAAACGAACAAGGCTATGAGGTGATTGCCGTTGGTCATAGAAAGAGTGACAACAACTTCTTTAAAGACAGAGGTATGAGTTACTATTCTGTTGATATTGAAGATCCCAAGGCATTTGAGATATTGCCTAAAGGCGATATCTATGCTGTGGCACATTTTGCCAGTTCATTGCCTTCCCGTTATGCTTTTGATCCGATTGATTTGTTTGAGTCTATCACGATCGGCACTTTAAATGTGTTGAATTGGATGAAGAGTGTGGGGTGTAAAAAAATAGTCTTCCCTCAGACTCCTTCGGACATGGCAAAGTTTCACAACAATGGAAGTATTATCCCATGTGATGCGCCCCGCCATTTCCCATTGACTGGCGATCATGCAATCTATACTATTGCAAAAAATGCGGCTGTAGATTTGATGGAGCACTATCAAGCAGAATTTGGATTCCAATTCTTTGCTCTTCGTTTCTTTACAATCTATCAGTATCATCCAAACGCTTATCATTATGCAGATTTCAAGCGAAGAATGATGCCATTCCGTATGTTGATGGACAGGGCAAGTAAGAGTTTGCCCATAGAAATATGGGGTGATTGCAAGAAAGCCAAGGAGATGGTGTACGTGAAAGATTTTGTACGGCTCGTACAGGCTTGCATAGAATCTGACAAACCTGGTGGTTGCTATAATTGCGGCAATGGGTGGCAGGTGTCATTGGAGGAACAAATAAAAGGAATCATTGAAGTTTTCTCTCCAAAGGATCATCCTTCGCCTATTGTATATTGCCCTGAAAAACCAGATCCATTGCAGAATGCATTTGATATGACAAAAACTTTTGCTGATTTCCCAACTTATCGTCCTAAGTATAGTTACATAGACCAGTTGCGTGATTTCAAGCACGAGATGGATACAGAGCCTATGGCGCAGCTTTGGGGAACGAAGGAGGATTATAAGGAGTAGGTTTTATGTATGAAAGATATATTAAACGGTGTCTTGATTTTATCATTGTTCTTGCTGTATTGCTGGTGATATGGCCATTCCTGTTGATAGTAACAGTCTTGCTACTATTCTTCAATGAGGGCGCAGGGGCCTTCTTTACACAGGAACGACCTGGATATAAAGGCAAGATATTCAAAATTATCAAGTTCAAGACAATGAATGAACGTAAGGGGCCTGACGGCAAATTGCTTCCCGATGTTCAAAGAATTACTAAGTTTGGAGCCATAGTGAGAAATTTGAGTATCGACGAATTGCCCCAGTTGCTAAATGTATTGAAGGGTGACATGGCTATAATCGGTCCTCGCCCGTTGTTGGTGCAGTATCTGCCTTTATATAGCAAGGAGCAGGCACGCCGACATGACGTACGCCCAGGTATCACTGGATGGGCACAGTGTCACGGACGAAACAATTTGACATGGACAAAGAAATTTGAACTTGATGTTTGGTATGTTGACCATGTATCGTTCAAGACGGATTGTCAAGTGGTATGGACTACTGCTATGAAAGTTCTGCGCCGTGCCGATATAGATAATGATAACGTAGAAAACAAACAGTACACAACTCCGCTATTTGATGGAACTAACTAATATATATAAAACATTACAAACTCCATGTTTTGTCCTTGATGTTGAAGAACTGAAAAGAAGCATCGATGGATATCAAAGAGCGTTGAATTCCAATTTTCAGAAAGCAATAATAGGCTACTCTGTTAAGACCAATTCTACTCCTTACTGTATGCGTAAGGCTGGTGAATTTGGTGCGTACGCAGAAGTCGTTTCGCACGATGAATACGAATTGGCTATGCTCTGTGGTTTTTCAAAGGATAGAATAATATATAATGGTCCGATGAAATCCAAGAAAACTTTTATCGAGGCTATTGAAGGAGGAGCTATCGTAAACATAGAAACGAAACGCGAGTTGGAATGGCTGAATGATTTGGACAAGAAGCGACAATATAAGGTTGGTTTAAGATTGAACATAAATATCAGTCATGTGTCAATAGAGGACGCGGATGGCGACAATGACAATAGTCGGTTTGGATTTTCTGACGAGACGACCGAATTTTCCGATGCAGTAAACTATGTATCAAGCCTTCCAAATGTTACTCTTGAGGGTTTACATATACACCGCACGTCGCATAGCCGTAGTGTTCGCTTTTATGAACGTTCAGTTGCGTTTGCTTGTAGTGTGGTCAAGAAATATGATCTCGATTTAGGTTATCTTGATGTCGGTGGCGGATATTTCGGAATATTTCCCAACAAGCCTACGTATCAGCAATACAGTGATGCTTTTTATAAAGTTTTAAAGGCTAATGGGCTTGATCATTTGTGTTTGATAGTAGAGCCTGGCAATGCACTTGTTGCTTCATGCTACACTTTTGTAAGTGAAGTGATTGATCATAAAAAAGTTGAGGCTGGTCATTGGTTTGTTACTACTGATGGTAGTCGAAATGACATTGATCCATTTTTTAAAAAAAGTGCTTATTTGGATGAAGAAATTTACCAGAATGGATCACCTATCGTAGCTCTCCAAACTATTACTGGTTGCACCTGTTTGGAGTATGACCGCTTGTTCGTGCTTACAGACAAGCCCTTACTCAATATTGGTGATAGAATTATTTATCACAATGTAGGTGCATATACCATGTGTCTCTCTCCGATGTTCATTCGCTATGTTCCTAATATTTATGCTATGGAAAATGGGGAATGCAAACTTGTTCGCGAAAAATGGACAGCAAAAGAGTATATACAAAGAACAATTATAAAATAAAAATAATATGGATAATATTCTATTTTGCAGTTGTGGCCGTCGCGCCACGCTTTTGAAAGACTTTCGTAAGTCGATGAATGGTTGTGGCAATATTGTTGCCACAGACTTAAGTCCCGTTGCGCCTGCCTTGTTTATGGCTGATAGGACCTATCTCGTGCCGCGTGTTGATGCACCTGAATATTTTGAAAAGGTACTTGAAATCTGTGAAAAAGAAGATGTAAAGGCTATAACAACACTTATAGACCCCGAGATTGAAATCTTGTCGAAGCATCGTGAGGAACTACTGGAAAAGGGCATTCTTCCTCTTTGTCCTGCAGATTGGACTGCCCGTCTCTGCTTTGACAAATATGAAATGTTCAAGCATCTTTATAGCCAAGGTGTGCGAACAGTTTTAACTTACAACTCGCTTGAAGGTTTGAAAGAAGGACTTGAGAAAGGGGAGATAGAGTTTCCAGTTTTCATGAAGCCTATAAGTGGTAGCGGTAGTGTTGGTATCGGCAAGGTAAGTAGCTGGGAGGAGGCCGAGGCCAAGTTTAACGATGGGAAATTCACCTATATTATTCAGGAACTGATGACTGGGGGTGATTGTGATGCGGACGTTTATGTTGACTGTATAAGCCATAAACCTGTTGCTGCTTTCTCAAAGAAGAAAATAGAAAGCCGTATTGGTGGAGCTAGCAAGACTATTTCATTCAAGGATCAAAAGCTGTTTGATTTTATAGAGGAAGTTTGTGCTGTTCTTGAACTAAACGGACCTTGTGACATGGACTTTTTTGTCAAGGACGGTGAATATTACCTTTCGGAAATCAATCCACGTTTTGGAGGTGCTTATCTTCATGCTTATGGTGCAGGAGTTGACTTCGTCAAGCTTATTTTGAACAATATCCATGGCATTGAGAACCAGTCTGTCATCGGTCAGTATGATGAAGATATTATTATGATGATGTATGACGAAGTGGTTATTGCTAAGAAAAGTGAATTGATGAGTGATGATTTCCCTTTAATTTAAAACTTTTATAAATATGAAATTACCCCATACAACAATACTCTGCTTACATAATGGCTTAACAACTTTCCAAAGAGGAACACTTGAGTCTGTTTGGGGTATTTATGGATTATGCAAACTCTGTTCTCAGGCATAGGTGCTTGATTCGTCAATATGTTATTGGTGAGTTTTGGAAGTTGAGTAATCCCGAACGCAACAAGCGGTTTACATACAGTCGTATGGTAAAACTGTTTGCCCGATACAACGACTCTTCCGATACTCGTTTTTTGAATGAAAAACAAGAGTTTAATGGCGCAGGGGGGATTCTCCGTGGATAGCCTCCTGCGCTACTAACCAAATATCTTAGTATATCGTTCCGTATTTCGTGCAAGATTGCTACTTTTGCATCATGGCAAGGAAAAATTCATCATTCGGCTACGAGGTGTTGGTCCGTTACATGCTTCCCAATGGCATTCTGGATTACTTCGAGATCACCAAGATAGACGAAGAGGTTACTAACGAAAAGGACGAGACGGCACTGCAACACGACCTGTTCACCTTCCTCTCCAACAAGGATGGCCACGGCAGGAAGGGCACGTTGGTGACCGCCGTCAAGGGGACGACCGTTGCTGACGTGACGAGGCATCTTGAGAAGATACTCGAGGATAGCCGCAGGAAGGTCAAGGAGATTACAATGGGCTTCTCGGACAGCATGATGGGCATCGTCAAGAAGAATTTCCCGCAGGCAGAGATTGTCATCGACATGTTCCACGTCATGCAGCTATTCGGCACCAAGGGGCTTGACGCTATGCGCATGAAGCTCAAGCGCGCACATGTCACGGAACTCAAGCAGGAGGAGCGCGCGTTCAAGAAAAGAACGGAACGCCAGGAAAAGGAAAAAAAACAGGGAGCCCCTCGCCCAGGAAGAGCAAGAACTCTACTGAATTCTTGCAACTTTTCAAACTTTGTGAAGATATAGAAAAGAAAATGCGTCTTCATGGGATTGTTGAAATCTGTAATATGTGAATTGTGTGAAGAACTTTTGTCCTCTAAATGGTGATAATAAAAAACGAATACAATGGCTTATTTCAATGAAAAATTTAAGAGAGCAAGATTAGATCAAAGCCCTTATCTTTTCCATTTTGTAAATGGGAGGGACAAAAAACCAGGTGAAACTTTGCTGAAAATTCTCGAAGAACAAAAGTTGAGAAGTGATAAAGGGTATATCTGTTTTTCCGCATCACCAATAACTGCAATCAAAAAGTTTTTTGAAACAAAAACAAACTCTACAGGTAATCCTCTATATCATCCTTTTGGAATCGGATTTTCAAGAGATGTATTAGTGCGTGATTTTAGAGCACGAAATGTTATTTATACAGATGGAACAGAAAATATACCTGATTGCTTGCAATGGCGTACAGAAAAACTTGACGTTGATCGCTATGATTTCGAATATTTGAGAGAATGGAGAATAAAAAATAAAGTTTTTGATTTTTCAAAATTTCCAAAGGGAGATATGATCGTGATAGCCCCTGATACAAATTCTCTGGATCATCTTGTTGTGAAATGTGAAGTGGAATTTACTCCGTATGTTGATTATAACAATGAGGAAATAGAGCCAGATTGGACAGAGAGTTTTACAAGAGAGTGGAAAGGGATTGCAGTGGACGAATTAGGGGAATACTTGGATGATTACGCAGTATCTGGTTCAACTGCTTCACAAGTTGTCGGAGAAGATATGGAAAGTAATTTGTTTTCGACAAAAGCATTAAATATTGAATCTAAAAAATAAAAGATATGGAAGGTGATAAATACTATTGCTACATATGTGAAAGTGAATTGACCGAGAAAAATCGGTCTGATGAGCATATCATTTTGAATGCCATAGGTGGCCATCTACATTCATATTCAATTTTGTGTAAGAAATGCAATAATGATTTGGGTGAAAAGGCAGACTCGCGACTTGCTGAAGATTTGTCTTTTTATACAGATATGCTGCAAGTCAGGAAGAATAGACAAAATCCTCACAAACAAATAATGATGGATAAAGATGGACATGAAGTTGTAGTTAAGGATGCGGGTAGACATTTAGAATTACGAAAGCCAAGTATTGAAATACAAAAGGATGGAGAAAGTACACATATAAATGTAACAGCTCGTAACAAGAAAGAAGTGTCAGGCTTGTTAAGGAAATTAATTAACGAAGGGACAATAAAGCAAGAGGATGCTGATAAAATATTAGCAAAATCGGACATAAAAGAATATAAACCTGTATTAAGAAAAGGAACAGTTATTTCTGAGGGTGCTTTCCCAAGTATCATAAAGTCTGCTGTAAATTACTATATGAATTGTTATCATGATCTGAGTACAATAAAGCACTTAGTTCCATATATAAAAGGAGAAGAAACGCCTAAAGATGTATTGTTTCTTCATCTTTTCAAGGATTTACCATATACAACAAATTCAAATGAGGTAACACATATGATTCATCTCGAAGGACATAAAGAAACAAAACTTCTATATGCCATGATGGAATATTTCAGCATTTATATTTATGTCGTTGTTTTAGATTCAAATTATCAAGGAAATGAAATAAACAAGACATACGCATATGATGTTGTTGACGGAAAAGAGATTAAGCGTAATTTCTCCTTAAGATTAACACTTAAAGACTTGAATGATTTCCGGAATTTACCTCATGAAGAATATATCAAATATCTTCCTTACATTAAAAGCAGGGCTGATAATGTAATGAAAATATGGGAACAACGTAATGATTCCGATGCCATTGAATCAATCATAAACGAAGTTTTTGGCAAATATTCAGGCGGAACTCTAATAACAGAAGAAATGATAAATGAGGTTTCTGAAAAGGTCTCACAATATTTAGTAGGAAAAATGGAAAACAATCCGTGATGTACTTATGACACAGGAGGTTATCGATTTCTATCATTTCGATTCTCTTTGGCGAATTATGAAAGGTGAAGAGAAGCGCGGAAAGTTGAGGGCGGATTTCTATTCGTCGGAAGTGAAGGAGATTTCTGTAGATTTGAAATCGCTTCGTTCTCAACTACGCTCTTCTTCTGAGAGGGTATGTTTACGAGTGTTTCTTTGGAAAACTTCAAGTGTTTTGCTTCTGAGCAGAAATTCAAAGTACTCATCCAAGATTTCGTCATTATACAATAGCTTGATTTTACCACTGAGCATACAGTTAATGACCCTTCTTGTTGATGAAGAAAGGGA
>ULZA01031432.1_pt1 | contig 18723 bp, 16 predicted proteins | sample 1962681 | NCBI WGS metagenome assembly ULZA01 (sample SAMEA4835877, study PRJEB28245) | human gut metagenome | biome: gut microbiome; material: fecal sample | place: Denmark | collected 2008 | reverse complement strand
AGAACAATCTCAGCAAGAAGTTCTGTGAATTCTGTGAAATCCGTGGGAGAACCTACGCACCCTAACCATCTGTTCAGATCTGTGAAATCTGTGGGAGAACATCAATATTCCCACAGAATCCACGGAATTCACAGAACCTTCTTGCTGAGAAGAGCCTCCCACAGATTGCACAGATTATCACAGATGCTACTAACAACGCACCCTAACATCTGTGCAGATCTGTGAAATCTGTGGGAGAACATCCTCAGCAAGAATTTCTGTGAGTGGATTCCGCGGGAGCCAACCAAGTAATAATATATAAATATGTATAGGACAATCAGGACAATAGCGATTGCGCTGTGCGCACTGCTGACAGCGGCGTGCACCGACACCGACTACGAGTATGCGTCGGAGCGCTGCTCCTTCTTCTTCAACAACCAGGTGTATCAGGACGTGACGCTGCAGAGCGCACTCAACCCACTCTCGCCCGGCGTGTTCTGCAATGTCTACGAGGGCACGGAGAACGGCAGACGCTTCATCTACTTCGTGAGCAACCAGGGACTCAGCAGCAAGAAGGAGCCGGCTGGCGACGACGCACGACGCACATATACGCTCGGCCTGTACAACAAGAGCGGCATCATCGTGGGATACGGCAACCTCGGAACGCCACCTACATTCTACGTCTACGACAGCCAATGCCCCAACTGCTACGCTGAGACGCAGACCATGGGCTACCGACTGAGGATGAACGACCGAGGCATGGCGGTATGCCCCACATGCAAACGAGAGTACGACCTGAACAACCGTGGCGTGACTGCCAACGGCAAAAAGCTGCTGCGCTATCGCGGCAGCGCCACAGGACCACTCGGAGTGCTCGTTGTGAACAATTAGGAATTTTGAGTTTTGAGTTTTGAATTTTGAATTGTCGGCTACGCCGATGAGGAATTGTTCAATTTTGAATTTTGAGTTTTGAATTTTGAATTTTGAATTGTCGGCTTCGCCGATGAGGAGTTATTCAATTTTGAGTTTTGAGTTTTGAGTCAACAAAGGCTTAGGAAGGCTTAGAGAGGCTTAGGAAGGCTTAGAAAGGCTTAGAAAGCCCTTAACAACCCGCCCCAAACAGCCAAAAAGCAGCGAAATAATGCACAGATACGGGGTGTTTGTGCAGCGAAAAAGCCTTTTTATTAGAAAATATTTGTCTATTTGACAAAAAATTTGTTCCTTTGCATCCGCATTAAATTAGAAATCAATATTATAAACAATTTAAAACATTAAAATTATGTCAGAAATCGAATCAAAAGTAAAGGCTATCATCGTTGACAAGCTCGGTGTAGACGAAGCAGACGTTAAGCCAGAAGCAAGCTTCACAAACGACCTCGGTGCAGACTCTCTCGACACAGTAGAGCTCATCATGGAGTTCGAGAAGGAGTTTGGCGTAAACATCCCTGACGATCAGGCAGAGAAGATCTCTACTGTTGGCGACGCTATCGCTTACATCGAGAACGCAAAATAAATAAACCTTATGGTTTATAGTTTATGGTGTGCACAACCCCATAGCAATCACTCATTGTTATAATTCCATTGTGCACCATAAACCATAAACCATTTTTTTTTGACATTTTTCAGTTACATGGAATTAAAAAGAGTAGTAGTAACAGGTCTTGGCGCGGTGACTCCGTTGGGTAACAACGTAGAAGAAACATGGAACAACCTCCTGAACGGCGTAAGTGGCGCAGCACCTATTACATTGTTTGACGCTTCTTCGTTCAAGACACAGTTCGCTTGCGAAGTGAAGGACCTTAAGGTCAACGACTACATCGACCGCAAGGAAGCACGCAAGATGGACCGCTACGCACAGCTCGCTATCATCGCAGCAAAGCAGGCGGTGCAGGACAGCGGCATGAACCTCGACGAGGAGGATAAGAACCGCATCGGCGTCATCTACGGCGTGGGCATCGGTGGCATCAAGACCTTCGAGGAAGAGGTGGGCTACTGGGCGACACACCAGGAGAACGGCCCGAAATTCAACCCCTTCTTCATTCCGAAGATGATTGCCGACATAGCAGCCGGACACATATCTATTATGTACGGCTTCCACGGCCCCAACTTCGCCACTACATCGGCTTGCGCTTCTTCGACAAACGCTCTCGCCGACGCGTTCAACCTCATCCGCTTGGGCAAGGCTAACGTGATTGTAAGCGGCGGTGCAGAGGCAGCCATCACAGAGGCTGGCGTAGGCGGATTCAACGCCATGCACGCCCTCTCTACACGCAACGACGACCCAGAGCACGCTTCACGCCCGTTCAGCGCATCGCGCGACGGATTCATCATGGGCGAAGGCGCCGGCTGCCTCATACTCGAGGAGCTGGAGCACGCCAAGGCACGCGGAGCGAAGATATACGCAGAAATGGTGGGCGAAGGCATGTCTGCCGACGCTTATCACATCACAGCATCACACCCGGAAGGACTCGGCGCCTGCCTCGTAATGCAGAACGCACTCGAGGACGCCGGCATGAAGCCGGAGGACATCGACTACATCAACGTACACGGCACATCAACACCGGTGGGCGACATCTCTGAGGCTAAGGCTATCAAGCAGGTGTTCGGCGAAGCTGCATACAAGCTCAACATCAGCTCAACAAAATCAATGACTGGTCACCTCCTCGGTGCTGCCGGAGCTGTAGAGGCACTCGCATCAGTGCTCGCAGTGAAGAACGACATCGTACCGCCGACAATCAACCACGTCGAGGGTGACGAGGATCCGGAAATCGACTACACGCTCAACTACACCTTCAACAAGGCACAGAAGCGCGAGGTACGTGCGGCACTGAGCAACACGTTCGGTTTCGGTGGTCACAACGCATGTGTAATATTCAAGAAGTATGCTGAGTAATCTCATCGACAGAATGAAGCTCCCTTTCCGCAAGGACAAGGAGCTTTATTTGTCTTTACGCAAAATCATCGGATTCTACCCGCACGACATAAGCTACTACAAGCTCGCACTGATGCACAAGAGCATGTACAAGCGCAACGCAAAGGGCAAGCCCGTGAACAACGAACGACTGGAGTTCCTCGGCGACGCCGTGCTCGACGCCACCGTGGGCGACATCGTATACCGCCACTTCCCCGGAAAACGCGAGGGCTTCCTCACCAACACACGATCGAAGCTCGTGCAGCGCGACACGCTGAACAGACTGGCGCAGGAGATGGGCATCAACCAACTCATTCTCTCAAGCGGACGGTCGCAGTCGCACAACTCATACATGGGAGGCAACGCCTTCGAGGCGCTCGTCGGAGCCATCTACCTCGACAGAGGATACGACGCCTGCATGGAGTTCATGCGCAAACGAATACTGGCACAAATGATAAACATCGACAAGGTTGCTTATAAGGAGGTGAACTTCAAGAGCAAGCTCATCGAATGGAGCCAGAAGAACCGTGTGCGCATCGACTTCAAGTCGATTCTCGAAGAGAAGGACAAGACCGGCTCGCCCGTGTTCGTCTACCGTGTGACGCTCGAAGGCGTGGAGGGATGCGAAGGAAAGGGCTACAGCAAGAAGGAAAGCCAGCAGCTGGCGTCGAAGCTGACGCTGGAGAAGCTGCGCCGCGAACCGCAATTCATCGACCTGGTGTTCGCAGCCAAGACCGACCGCACGAAGATGGAGGAGGAGCCGGTGGAGAACGTGCCCTCAACAGAACAGCCCGACGACTTCATCGTGGTGAGCTCGGGAATGGAGGGAGAAGGCGTTTCTAATGAGGATGGCGAGGCTGGCGGTTCTAGCTCTTCTAGAGAAACTAGCTCTTCTAGAGAAACTAGCGGTTCTAGTAAGCCTAGCTCTTCTAGAGAACCTAGTACTTCTAGTAAGCCTAGCTCTCCCAGCAAGCCCAGCTCTCCTAAAGACTCCAAGGCTAAGCGCAACCGCCGCTCGCCGATGTACCGCAAGGACGAGGCTGCAGCCGAAGCTCTCGACACCGCTTCTGCGAAGACAGCAGCGCCTGCAAAGACAGAGGCAGCGTCCGTTTCTTCGGGCCTCACCCCCGCCGACCTCGACCTCTCTGACGAAGACTTCGACCTCAGCCATATCTCGGCGAGAGAACAGAGCCGCGAGGAGATAATCGCTGCTGCAGAAGCCGCAGCATTCGGAGAAGAATAAAACGTTATTATCCGTAGGAGGCTACGGCATTAGCTTTCCGCTACGCGCCGCTGACTTTCAGTTCCTGCCGTAGCCTCCTACAGTTAGCTTTTCATCGCAATCCTGTAGTTTTAACATCTCACCACCTCAACATCTCACCACCTCAACATATATCACCACCTCACCATCTCAACATCACAACATCTATCACCACCTCACCACCTCAACACCCCACCACCTCAACATATATCACCACCTCACCATCTCAACATCACACCATCTATCACCATCTCACCATCTACTACATATCTCAACATTACACCACCTCAACACCTCACCACCTCAAATCTACCTTTTTATACAAAATTAACCCTTGTAATGCACACGCAACAAGGTTTTTATTTAATTTTGCAACAAAATACTTACGACTATGAAGAAATTATTACTTGCAACATTGCTTTTGCTCGGTATCGTAACTACCGCAAGCGCACAGCTGCCGAAGGTGATGCTTAAGAGCATCGACGGCAAGTCAGTGTCTACAGACACACTCTCAAACAACGGCAAACCGTTCATCATCGACTTCTTTGCAACATGGTGCAAGCCCTGCAACCGCGAGCTCACCGCCATCAGCGAGGTGTACGATGAGTGGCAGGAAGAGACTGGCGTGAAGGTTATCGCCGTGTCTATCGACCAGGCACAGAACAGCAACAAGGTGAAGCCGCTCGTAGACAACCACGGCTGGCAGTATGAAGTTCTGCTCGACCCGAACAGCGACTTCAAGCGCGCGCTCGGCATACAGACCATCCCTTACGTTATCGTTTGCGACGGCAACGGCAAGATCGTGTCTAAGCACAACGGATATACCGAGGGTGCTGAGGAAGAGCTTATTGAGGAAGTACGCAAGCTTGTGAACAAGTAAACGAGTTGACACGTTGATATGTTGACGTGTTGACGTGTTAGCAGTTATCACTCCCACCAACAACCCTAACAACATTAATATGAACAAGAAGCTTACGCTCGCTCTCGCTGCCCTCAGTCTGTCGGCAGCCACAGCGAACGCACAGACAATAAAGGTCGCTAAGGACTACGACGTGCAGATCACGGGTAGCTTGCAGACCGATTTCCTCGTTCCGCAGGAAGACAACAAGATTGGTACGGGAACCTACGACGACAAGGTGCTGAACAACACCTACGCTGAGGTTCACGCCCTCTCGAAGTACGTAGACGCCGGTGTGCGTCTTGAATATCTCGACCATCCGCTTCCAGGCTTTGACAAGGACTTCAAAGGCTGGGGTGTGCCGTTTTATTACATCAAGGGCAAGATGAAGAACGCCGAGCTCACACTCGGTAACTTCTACGAGCAGTTCGGCTCGGGCTTCATCCTCCGCACATACGAGGAGCGCTCGCTGGGCATCGACAACTCGCTGCTCGGCGGTCGCATCATGGTGCGTCCGTTCAAGGGCGTGCAGGCAAAGGCTGTAGTAGGCACACAGCGCCGCTATTGGGACACACAGTCGCTCATAGCAGGTGCCGACCTCGAGCTCAGCGTGTCTGAGTGGTCGCAGAAGATGCAGCAGTCGGGCACCAACCTCACGCTCGGTGCATCGTGGGTGGTAAACCACCAGCACCAGAAGGAGGACATCTACGCCGACGCCACACACAAGCTGCGCTTCGTAGAGAACACCAACGCCTTCGACGTGCGTGCCAACCTGCAGAAGGGCGGATTCAGCATACTCGGCGAATACGCACAGAAGACCGAAGACCCGACGTTCGACAAGAACTTCCCGTATATCTACCGCAAGGGCTACGTGACGATGCTCTCTACATCCTACTCGCAGCGCGGCATGAGTATCCTCTTGCAAGCAAAGCGTTCGGACAACATGAACTTCCGCTCACGCCGCACAGAGAGCGGCACAGCAGGCTTCATCAACCACCTGCCGGCGTTCGCCATGCAGCAGACATACGCCTTAGCTTCGCTCTATCCTTATGCCACACAGCCTAACGGCGAGTGGGCTTATCAGGCAGAGCTCGGCTACAAGTTCAACCGCAAGACATTCCTCGGCGGCAAGTACGGCACAAGCGTGAAGCTCAACTTCTCGCACATCCGTGCCATCGAGAAGAACGTACACAACGGCGGCACACCGGGCACAGACGGCTACGGTTCGCCATTCTGGAAGAGCGGCGAGAAGTACTACCAGGACATCAACGTGCAGATTGAGAAGAAGCTCACCAAGGACTTCAAGCTCAACCTTATGTACATGAACCAGTACTACAACAAGACCGTCGTTGAGGGCGAAGGCGGCATGATTCACTCTGACATCTTCGTGGCTGAGGGTAAGTACCGTTTCAACAAGAAGATTACGTTGCGCGGCGAGGCTCAGTATCTGAGCACAAAGGACGACCAGGGCGACTGGTGGTTCGGTCTGCTCGAGCTTTCTGTGCTGCCCAACTTCATGTTCACCATCAGCGACCAGTACAACGGTGCGGAGCACTACTACACATCGAACGGATCCATCGACGAGACAAAGGGCACACACGCCGAGCACTACATCAACGGCTCTATCACCTACACTCACGGCGCACACCGTCTGCAGGTGGGCTACGGCAAGACACGCGCAGGCTACAACTGCTCGGGTGGCGTATGCCGCTACGTGCCGGCAAGCAAGGGTGTGACAGTATCATACAACTTTAACTTCTAAAGCCACTATTATGAAACTGAAGAATATATTGTTAGGCGCAGCAAGCGCCATCGCCATTTTCGCAACAGTGGCATGTCAGGAAGTAGATCCCAACGACCGACTCATCTACGTGAAGCCGGCTGAGGTGGGACGCGCAGTGCTCATCGAGGACTTCACCGGACAGAAGTGTCCGAACTGTCCTAACGGCACAAACGCTATCAACAATATCGTAGAAGCTTACGGTGAGGAGAACGTCATCGCGGTGGGCATTCACAGCGGTCCGCTCGGCATGAAGAGCAGCAAGAAGAGAGTGGGTCTGATGACAGACACCGGCAACGAATACTACAAGCACTGGGACAGCCAGAGCAAGCTCGGACAGCCTTGGGCGCTCTTCAACCGCGCTACAGCTCCTAATCAAGACTATAACACATGGGCAAGCTACGTAGGTGCGCTCATCTCGAAGAAGGCAGCGCTTTCGCTCAGCGTCAACAACATTTACGACGCCACTTCGCGCAAGCTCACCATCGACGTAAAGGCTTTCGGCACCGACGGCAATACAACAGGCAAGCTGCAGGTGTGGCTCATTGAGGATGGCATCGTGGCTATGCAGATAATGCCCGACGGAACTGCCAACATGGAGTATGTACACAACCACGTGTTCCGCGCAGCTGTCAACACCACATGGGGCGAGGACGTAACCGTGAACGAGGGCGAGACCACAGAAAAGCAGTACGAATATACGCTGCCAGAGAACTGGAACGCCGAGAAGGTATCGGTAGTGGCTTTCGTTTACGACGACAACGAGGTAAAGCAGGTTACGAAGAAGGCTGTCTTCGCAGAAACCGCTGCCGAATAACATTTTTTTGAGACTGTGTGCATGCGTAGGTCGCACACACAGTCTCAAACACGCTTCAAATACGCTATTAATACTAAACGCTAAATTAAAAAAACAGAATAATATGAAGAAAATCTTTACACTTTGTATCGCTCTCTTCTCTGCAGTGGCAATGTTCGCTCAGGACGCAAAGGGCATTTTCGAGTTCACTGATAAGGACGGCAACGTCGTACCGAGCGGCTCTGTATTAACAAGAACAGAAACAGAAGTATGTCCTCAAGCCGATCTTCAGATTTCTACCGGCCTCTTCGTTAAGCAGACAAAGACAGAGGTAGACGGAGCAAAGGTAGGCGTAAAGCTGCGCCTTAACATTTCAGAGTTGCCGCACGGCGACATCCAGTACTGCTTCCCATCGAACTGTTTTACCACACACGAAAAGGGAGTGGTAACAACCAACGGTGCTGTTATTGACGCAAGCTACGACAACGACCTTAAGACAGAATGGATTATGGGTCTCGACGACGACGACAACTCAAAGGAAGGCAAAGCTGTAGCAAAGCTCACACTGATTGCGTGCAAGCAGGTAGCTGCCGGCAACGATCCGATTACAGGTCAGCCCCAGTACGACTACGAAGAGATCGGCGAGAGCACAAGCGTAACCGTTAACTTCGTTTACGGTGCTACCGGCATCAACGGCATCAGCAACGCAGACGCTACAGTAGTGGCACGCTACGCAGCAGACGGCACACGCCTCTCAGCTCCACAGAAGGGCTTGAACATCGTGAAGCTCTCTAACGGCAAGACCGTGAAATACATTAAATAAAAGAATAAGTTTTAACAATTCAGAAAGGATTAAAATCATGAAAAAATTCCTGCTTTCTGCTTTTGCGATGCTGTTGGCTCTCACAGCCGGCGCGCAGAACTTCACAGTAGAGAAGTCACCGAACCCGCTGGGTGTTCAGGCACCGGCTTTCGGCGCATTCAAGGCTCCTGCGAAGGCTAACCTCGCTGCCAACCAGCGTCTCATAGGCTACTTCGACACCGACGATTGCGACAACTACGTAGGTGTTACAAACTTCACCGGCAACAATAAGGTAGCCATCGAGCTTACAGCAGACGACCTCGCTCCCTACTACGGCAAGAAGATTGCCGGCGTACGCTTCAACCTGGGTCAGGGCCAGACAGCTAACGGTGTATTCGTACAGAACCTGACACTCGAAAACGGTAAGATTGTTGATATGGCAGACGTCGCTACTTCTGACGAGAGCGTTAAATCAGCAGCAGGCGCAACAAACACAGGCGAATGGCATGAGGTGATGTTCGACAACAAGGTTGAACTGAGCTCTTCTTTCCAGGGATTGTTCGTAGGCTACAACTACAAGCAGACATCAATCAACTACCCTATCGGCGTAAACTCTAACGTTGACGGTCCGTTGTACATATACGCTAACATCCCTGCTTCAAAGGGCGGCAACGGCGAAACCTGGTACCCAGTTTGTAGCGGCGGCATGGGTCTCGCTATCCAGCTCATCGTAGAGGGTGAGTTCGCACCTAACTCTGTACAACCTCTCGACTTCGGCAACGTAATGGTTGCAAAGGGCAAGACAAAGAACGTAGCTGTAAAATTCAGAAACCTCGGTTCTAAGTTCACAAGCATCGACTACACCATCTCTCTCGACGGCAAGGCAGGCGCTGAGCAGCACCTCGACTTCGGCAAGGACTACGGCGTAGCAGGCACACACACCATAGAGGTTCCGTTCGCTGCAGCTTCTGAGCTTGGCAAGAGCACTGTAACACTCACCGTAACAAAGGTGAACGGCGCAGAGAACGCATGCGCTATAAAGACAGCTACTGGCACACTCTACACAGCAGTAAAAGAATTCGTGAAGAGATCGGTAGTAGAGGAGTTCACCGGCACCGGTTGCGGCTACTGCCCGAGAGGTCACGTCGGCATGCACAACATGCGCGAGCTTTATGGCGACCAGTTCGTAGGCATCGCTATGCACCAGTACAACTCAAGCGACCCGATGTACTACACCTCTTACAACTTAAATTTCCAGGGCGCTCCGAGCTGCATGGTTAACCGCTCATCAGGCGATTTAGACCCGTACAACGACTTACCTAAGGCATTCATGGCTTCATTGAAGGAGATGCCGCTGGTAGACGTATCAGTAGAGGGCGCATTCAGCGAGGATACTGCATATGTATACGCAAAGGCATCTGTAGAGTCGTTGGTTTCTGGCGACTACGACATCGCTTACATGCTTGTTGCCGACAACCTCTCTGGCACAACAAGCAAGTGGAAGCAGTCTAACTACTTTGCAAAGGGCACTGGCGTGTACAATTCAAAGAGCAGCATGCCTGAAGACCTCCAGTTCCTTTGGGATGCAGGTTCATCATACGCAGCGACATACAACGACGTGCTCATCGCAAGCTCTTATTCAAACAGTAAGAACAAGGCCACTCTGCCTACACTCGTTGAAAACGGCTCAGTAAACAGCTACTACACACTCACAATGCCTACAAAGAAGGCGCTGAAGGAGACCATCAGAAGCTGCGGTAACGAGGTTTACGTTGTCGCTGTGGTACTCGACAAGAAGACTGGCGCCATCGTTAACGCTCGCAAGGCTAAGGTGGCTGACTTCGGCACAACCGGCATCGAGAACGTAAACAACAGCTCTGAGGCTACCGTTGTGGCTCGCTACAACGTGAACGGTGTTCAGATTGCAGCTCCGGTGAAGGGCATCAACATCGTTAAGATGTCTGACGGCACAACACGCAAGGTGCTCGTTAAGTAATCGGCGAAGCAGTTATAAAGCAACAGAACAGCTTATATAAATGAATATTAAGGCGTTGCCCTCAGCGGGCAGCGCCTTTTTTGTTGCATTTGTTTTGTAGAGTCAGCAGTTTGCAGTAACTTTGCAGAAAGAATCATTAGGGGCACTTTAGGGGGTGCCTTCAGGGGGTGCCTTCAGGGGGTGCACTTGTCTCAAGTGCACCAACAGAGCAAGAAGTACACCAGTAAAGCTACGTTGGTGCACTTGAGACAAGTGCACCCCCTAAAGGCACCAACAGAGCAAGAAGTGCCACCCCCTAAAGACGCCCCCTAAAGGCACCCCCTGAAGGTAACCCCTGAAGGTAGCTAATAAACTCTAAAACAAATTACACAGAAATACAATGGAATGGATTGACAGTCTTTTCACCATACACTCAGCAGTACAGACGCTGGTAGTGCTGGCGCTGATCATCAGCGTGGGCATGGCGCTGGGCAAGTTGCGCATCCGCGGCATCTCGCTCGGTGTGGCGTTCGTGTTCTTCATGGGCATCGTGGCGGGCAGCCTCCACTTCACTGCCGACGAGCAGATGATCAGCTTCGCCGAAACCTTCGGCCTCTCGCTCTTTGTCTACGCCCTGGGTCTGCACGTAGGTCCTAACTTCATAGGCATGATGCGCCACGACGGTGCGTCGCTCAACGGCTGGGGCTTGGGCGTCATAGTGCTCGGCACCGTGATGGCGCTCTCGCTGTGCCTCGTGCTGCCTATCAGCATCCCCGACATGGTGGGCATCCTCTGCGGTGCTACGACCAATACGCCGGCGCTCGGTGCGGCTCAGCAGGCGCTTGCCACACAGCATATATCGAGCAGCGGCGCCGCATTGGGCTGTGCCGTTACCTATCCGCTGGGCGTAGTGGGCGTCATCTTCGCCATGATACTGCTGCGCAAGTTCCTCGTGCGCAAGGAAGACCTTGACCGCTGCCAAAGCTCTGACGACGACAGCACATACGTCGGACAGTTCATCTGCGTCAACCCCGCCATCTCTGACAAGACGATAGCGCAGATATCGCAGTCGACCCACCGCCACTTCATCATCTCGCGCATCTGGCGCAACGGAAAGGTTATCGTTCCGATGGCACAGACCGTGATGCAGCACGGCGACAACGTGCTCGTGGTGACCAACCGCGACGAGGTGGCTGCCATGAACATCCTCTTCGGCGAGCATGTGAAGAAAGACTGGAACCGCGACAAGATAGACTGGAACGCCATCGACTCGTCGGTGGAGAGCCGCGTGATAGTGATGACGCGCAGCCGTCTGAACGGCAGAACGCTCGGCTCGCTGCACATGCGCGAGACATACGGCGTGAACGTGTCGAGAGTGATGCGCGGCGACATCAAGCTGCTCGCAACTGATACGCTCCACTTGCAGTACGGCGACCGCGTCACCGTCGTGGGCACACCCGAAGACATCGACCACGCAGAGGCGTTCCTCGGCAACGCCGTGACGGGCCTCAACGAGCCTAACCTCGGCGCCATCTTCTTCGGACTACTCTTGGGTCTGGCACTCGGCATGATTCCTATCACCATACCGGGCATGAGCGCACCCGTAAAGCTCGGCATCGCCGGCGGCCCTATCATCATGGGCATCATCATCGGATCGCTCGGCGCACGCATACACCTCATCACCTACACCACACGCTCGGCGTCGCTGATGCTGCGCAAGATGGGCCTCTCGCTCTATCTCGCCTGCCTCGGACTCGTAGCCGGCAAGGACTTCCTCGGCACCATCATACGTCCAGAGGGTCTCATGTGGGTAGGCATCGGCTTGGTGCTCACCATGCTGCCGCTGCTCATCGTGGGCGCTATAGCGCTGAAGACGCGCAAGTTCGACTTCGGCACCATCTGCGGTCTGCTCTGCGGCGCAATGGCTAACCCGATGGCGCTCAGCTACGCCAACGACACCATCCCTGGCGAACGCGCTGCCGTGGCTTATACCTCGGTATATCCGCTCGGCATGTTCATCAGAGTGATCATAGCGCAAGTAATAATAATGTTCATGGTATGACAATGCAAAACCCTCCCGATTACCGTCACGACACCGTGCTGCCACTCCCTATGGAGGTGACGGCGAACGCTTGGGCTGTAGACGCAGCCTGCTCGGGCAATCCCGGCCCGATGGAGTATCAGGCTATCGACCTCGCCACCGGAGCGCAGATATTCCACTTCGGACCCGTACACGGCACTAACAACATAGGCGAGTTTCTCGCCATCGTACACGCCTTGGCGCTGCTCGACAAGCAGGGCGTAACGGGCAAGACGATATATTCCGACTCGCACAACGCCATTCTGTGGGTGCAGAAGCGCCAGTGCAAGACCAAGCTCAAGCGCACACCCCAAACCGAACAGCTCTACCAGATAATAGCACGCGCCGAGACATGGCTGCGCACCCACCAGATAGTGAACCCCGTGGTGAAGTGGGAGACGAAGCGATGGGGCGAGGTGCCTGCCGACTTCGGACGCAAGGGGTAGCACCACTTTATTAAAAACCTAAAACCTATGCTATACGCCATATATTTCATCTACGGACTGTGCGTCATGTTCTACTTCATGATGTCGTGGCTCTTCTACCGCAAGGACAAGGAGATGCTCTCGCGCCTCGTCACGGTGCTTATGTTCGTCATCGGCCTGCAGTGTCTGAAAGACCTTTTCTTCATTAAGCCGATTGCCGAACTCGATGAGATAGACTGGATGGTAGTGACGGCTGCCGACATGGTAGCCGTGCCGCTTTATGTCTTCGCACTCATAGAGCTGTGCAGCCCTACGAGCCTCACACGCCGCACAATCGTATTTCATGAACTGTTGTTCATCGTGCCTTTTGTGCTTCTATTGTTCACAAGAGACGTTATGTTCTATTATGCCATGGTGCTTGAGGCAGCCGTATACGGCACAAGCTACGTTATATGGGCAACATTCGCCATCCCCAAGTACAACGCCCAACTGAAGCAGCGCTTCTCCTACACCGAGAACATCAACCTGGGCTGGCTCCGCGCCATCTTCTTCTCGTTCACCTTCATTCTTCTTATATGGATTGTCGATTGCATGCACGTAAGCTATGCACTCGAGGCTCTGTATATGATAAGCTCGCTGGTGGTGTGGATGTTCATCAGCTACTACATCTACAAGCACGAGTCGGTGCTCGACGAGCTCTCAGACCTTGCCGAAGGCGGCAGCGAGGAGACGCCTGCGCCTGCAGAAGCCAGCGACACGGAGATGTCGGAGATAGGCAAGCGCATCAGCACGCTGTTCGACAACGACCGCATCTTCCTCACCCCCAACCTCAAGGTGTCTGACATCGCTACCGAGATAGGCACCAACCGCACGTACGTCAGCGCCTTCTTCAACAAGGAGGCTGAGTGTACGTTCTACGATTACGTCAACCGATACCGCATAGAATACGCCTGCAACCTGCTCACTAACTCGGAAGAGAACATCGTGCAGATAGCCGAGAAGTCGGGATTCAACAGTTCGCAGTCGTTTATTCGCGTTTTCAGCAAGATAAAAGGCACTTCGCCCACAAAATATCGCAAGAAAGAAAACGTTTGAACCTCAACGTGTTAGAAAAGTTGTTAATAGATTTTTTACGTTTTGACAACTCTGTTTATCCTTTGTGAACGATAAATTGAGAGTTTGGTAACAAGAGTTTTTAGATCGTACGCTAACTTTGCAATCGAAACCTAAAGACAAGAAATCGTTACTAACATTAATAACTTTAACTAACACAAAACTTATGAAGATAATCAAGCTCATGGCACTGGCTGCCATCCTTATGCCACTGTTGTTCTCTTGCTCAGGTGGCGGTTCATCCGCAGGTATGCTCGGACAGCTCCCCGACAAGTACGCACAGTTTACTGAAGAGAAAGCCGAACTGAAGAAGGAGGCTGAGAACATCAAGACTGAAGCCGACAAGAAACGCTTCCTCGAAAAGTCGGAGAAGCTCAACAAGAAGTGGAAGGAGAAGCTGGAAGCTACAGCAAAGGACCTCAACGGCAAGCCAATCGAGTTCGCCGAGTCGCAGTTTGAGGTTACGTCGCCCGTATCTCTCGAGTTCGAGGAGTTCTCAAGCAGTTCGGCTCTCACACCCAGGTTCAAGGTGAACGGCGAGGCGAAGGCGGCTTCCGACATCACCATCGACCAGAAGTACTACTACTCTACCGAGAACGTATACATCACCGGCTACGACGCCGAAGGCAAGCAGGTGTACAAGGCAAGAGTGGGCAGCGTAGAGGTGCAGGACGCCGACGGCAAACTGCTCGTGAAGGCTGGCACACCGGTGAAGTTCGACAAGCTCGGCTTCGGCAAGGCGGACGTTGAAGGCAGCAAGCTGGCTAAGAGCTACAAGCTCGAAATGGTAAGATAGGCTGATTGAATGGCGGAGAGACGCTCCGCCACTACCATCACAAAAACTATTAACATAAACCGATACACCCCATAAAACTAAATAATATGGACGAATTGATTAAAACCGTAAGACAGAACAAGACATCTATTGTCATAGCACTCGCTATACTCATGTTCGTAGCGTTCGGCTTCTGTCCAGCCATCGACGTGGCAGGCAAGGCGAAGATCAACGGACTAAAGGTGCTGTTCGAAGGCAGCGGACTCGGTTTCTCACGATTCCTCTCCGTTCTGATATTCCTGGCTCCAATGTTCGTCGTGTTCAACAAGTCGGTTAACTTGAAGCTGACGGGCAAGCTGAGCGAGCACTTCTGCATGCTGTGCTTCGTGGCTGGCGTCGTGCTCTGTCTGCTTTTCGCCATTGCTCTGCCCCTCTGGCATCTCTCTCTCTTGGGGCAGTTGGCTCTATATGCTCATATCACTGCTCGGCATAGGCGTATGCCGCATAGATATATTCACTAAAAACTAGCTTAACGAATGAATAGGATCACAAGGCGCATTCTCCATTTAGTAGTGTGGGGGTGCGCCTTTTTTGTTTTTGCAGCCGCCGCATGGGTCGGCTTCTGCTGGCTGAAACGACCTCCGTATCTCGTGCCCGACACGTCGGCGTTCGCCACAGGCGACGTGTTCTTCAGCGTGGGCGACGCATGGGAGTCGGTGGCTGTGCGTGCGCTCTCGGGCTACACTTCGTTCGAGATGTGCGACTCTACCCCATCGCATTGCGGCATCGTCATACGCTATGCCGACGGTGTGCGTCTGGCGCATGCGTCTACGGTGGCTAAGAAGGTGGTGATGGAGACGCCGGAGGAGTATCTGCGCAAGAACGGGTCTTACTGCATCTACGCCCGCAAGGCGCCCTGCGCGGTGGATACGGCTGCCGTGAGGCGCACGGTGGAGGCGCTGGTGGAGCAGCAGGTGCCGTTCGACTTCAACTTCGACCACTCCTCGGCGAAGGCGCTCTACTGCACCGAGTTCGTGGTGCATGTGCTCGAGCAGAACAATTGTTTCTGCTTCTCTCGATTGCGCAAGAGAAACTATATGTATCCTAATGATGTGCTGAAGATTATTTCGACGCGTTAGAATATTCTCCCACGGATTGCACGGATCAGCACAGATTGTTAGGGTGCGCACCCATCCGTAGCGGAGGTCTCCGGCCTCCGCAGCAAACAATAACACTAATTATTATAACGAACACGAATAACACGAATACCGACTTGCTGCGTATATCCTCCCACGGATTGCACGGATCGGCACAGATACTGCTAACTTCAGGGGGTGCACTTGTCTCAAGTGCACCAACCGAGCAATGTTGATATACCTCTTGCTACATTGGTGCACTTGAGACAAGTGCACCCCCTAAAGGTAGCTTGACAACTTAGAAATTGCTGTTGATGACGGCATTGACGAGCTTCCGACCCATTACGTCGTGCTCTCCGGAGCGGTCTACGCCAGCGAAGTCCATCATTACGAGGCCCGTTGTCATGCGACCTTTGATGAGGTTGGCGAGGAAAGCGTTGGTATCGGCGGCGTTGGCACGGTAGCCCTCACTGGTAGAAACCGGTTCGGCGGTGTACTCCGTTGAGGTGTATTTGAATCCCGAGGTGTGGTTGATGAACCACATATCGGGGTACTTCGCAGCCACCTCCGCGCTGTTCGCCACGCGCAGCAGGCGCTCTATGGCTGCGAGCTTCGCCGTTGTGCCGCCCTCCCACGTCATGTTGTAGAAGTCCTGCACGCAGAGCACACCCTTCATGGCATATCCGCGCATGGTGGCAGGCTGCTGCCAGTCGACAGCGGCGTCGAAGCGCCATCCGTCGATATATCCGCCGCGCGGTGTGGGTCGGTAGGTGTCGCGACTGAGCACGAGTATGCGACCGCGCAACTGTCCTACGGTGAGGTCTGGTCTGAAGTCGACGAGCAGGTCGCTGTTTTCAGCCAGCGCATAGTCTACCATCGCCTCCCAGTGCGAGCCGTCGCGGTGCGACGAGCGTTCGTGCTGCATGATAATGATGGCGAACTCGGTAGGATGCGCCGCAAGCGAGTCGCGCAGCACGTCGAACACGCCGTTGAAGGTCTGCCGTGTGGCAAACTCGCCGTGGTATATCTGCAGCGTGCGCTTCGGCTGGTTGTCGGCCTTATGGTGCTTGCGATACTTCGCGTTAGGGTCTTTCGCGGGCTGCGTGGTGAGCACGTCGGGGCGCAGGTCGAAGGCGCGCACGCCAACCGCCCACTGCGCGCTGATGTCCAACTGCTGTGTGCAGGCGATATAGTTGCCCGCCAGCGTGTCCTGCGCAACGAAGCCGTAGCCTGTGCAGGCGTCGTGGGTTCCGGGGATGGAGAGACGGCACACGCGGCGGTCGTCGTCGATGCGAGAGAGCCAGTCGGATGCGTATGCGGTGGTGATGGCTGCCAAGGAGAGCAGCAGAGAGAGGAGGAGTTTATGCATAATGTTGAGATGGTGAGGTGGTGAGAGATGATGTTGAGATGGTGAGATGGTGAGGTGTTGAGATTTGTTTTGGGTGTTTTTGCAAATTTACAAAAACATATTTGATAATGTGAGTCCTTCAGGAATTTTTATTATCGCAGCGATGCTACGCACCCTTACTTAGAGTGAATTCTGTAAGAGAACATCAATATTCCCACGGAATCCACGGAACACACAGAACCTTCTTACCGAGAAGAGCCATTTCTACAAATAAACAATACAAAGCATATGTCAACACATCAACACAACAACACTACAACTGATATGTCAACACTACAACCTCATTTTTTTTGAGACAAAAAAAAAGGACGACACGAATCACTCGCACCGGCCTCTCAAAGAATAATGTTACATTAATAATTTTGAATCATGCAAAAACTGCAATTGGTCCAAAAAATAATAACATAATCTTTACCTTAAAATCTATCAAACTACTAACCTAATGAAAAAACATTGCATTCTCTCGAATGCGCTGCAAAGATAATAATTTGTGTACGACCACACAAGAAATTTGAAAGTTTTTTATTCAAATTAAGAATAATTTGACATAAATCAAGCCGATTGGCTTTCTTCAGTAGGTTTTCAGTATATTCATCCACGGATCTGCAGATGGTTAGGATGCCTTTCAGGGGGTGCACTTGTCTCCGCTCGGCTTTGCCGCTTGCCAGAGCAAGAAGTGCACCAACCAAGCAAGAACGGATTGTCTGCTTGTGAAATTTAACAACGGATTGAACGGATTAAACGGATTCGTTGGATGCGTAATATTAACAACGGATTGAACAGATTAGATGGGTGCGTAATATTAACAACGGATTAAACGGATTAAACGGATTCGTTGGATGCGTAATATCAACAACGGATTGAACGGATTAGATGGGTGCGTAATATTAACAACGGATTAAACGGATTCACTTGCTGAAAATATTAACAACGCAACCTAAATCCGTTTAATCCGTTTAATCCGCTGTTAAATATCCCAAGCTGTAGGAATCCGTTTAATCCGATTAATCCGTTGTTAAATATCTCAAGCAGCAGGAATCCGTTTAATCCGATTAATCCGCTGTTAAATATCTCAAGCAGCAGAAATCCGGTTAATCCGATTAATCCGTTGTTAAATATCCCAAGCTGTAGGAATCTGTTCAATCCGATTCTTGCTTGGTTGGTGCACTTGAGACAAGTGCACCCCCTAAAAAATCCGTTTAATCCGTTGTTAATTCAACGCACCCTAAATCCGTTTAATCCGATTAATCCGTTGTTAAATATCCCAAGCAGCAGGAATCCGTTTAATCCGATTCTTGCTTGGTTGGTGCACTTGGGACAAGTGCACCCCTAAAAAAATCCGATTAATCCGTTGTTAATTCAACGCACCCTAAATCCGTTTAAT
>ULZA01015428.1_pt1 | contig 18842 bp, 22 predicted proteins | sample 1962681 | NCBI WGS metagenome assembly ULZA01 (sample SAMEA4835877, study PRJEB28245) | human gut metagenome | biome: gut microbiome; material: fecal sample | place: Denmark | collected 2008 | reverse complement strand
CTCCTCCGCAAGCTCCGCCGCTGCAATGGCAGCAGACTCGCCAAGGCCGACGATGCCCGCCGTATTCTCCGTGCCTGCCCGCAGGCCGCGCTCCTGCTCGCCGCCATGGATGAACGGCGCGAGCTTGTGGCCGCGGCGCAGGTAGAGCGCACCGATGCCCTTGGGCCCATAGAGCTTGTGTCCAGAGAGCGAGAGCGCATCGACCTGCCATTCCTTGACCGAGACGGGAATGTGGCCGACAGCCTGCACGGCATCCGTATGGAAGAAGACACCGTGCGCCCGGCAGATGGCGCCGATCTCAGCGATGGGCTCGATAGTGCCGACCTCGTTGTTGGCCGCCATCACCGAGACGAGAAAGGTATCAGGGCGCAGCGATGATTCGACGGCTTCGGGCTGTACACGCCCTTCGCTGTCGACATCGAGGTACGTCACCTCGATGCCAGAGGGCAACGCCTCACAGGCGCGCAGCACTGCATGATGCTCGACCTTCGTCGTGATGATATGGCCGCCGCCATGGCGCAGTGCCTCTTCTGACAAGGAGCGGATGACCCAGTTGTCGCTCTCACTGCCGCCGCTCGTGAAGAAGATCTCATCCGGCTCCGCACCTAGGAGCGAGGCAAGCTGGCGGCGCGCCTGGCTCACGGCCTGACGCGCCTCGCGTCCAAAGGAATAGAGGCTCGAGGGATTGCCGTACTGCTCACAGAAATACGGCAGCATCGCCTTGAGCACGCGCGCGTCGACCGGCGTCGTCGCCGCGTAGTCCAGATAGACAGGCTTCATCGCGCGCACCCTACTTTCTTCGGATTGTCCGGCTGATCCACGCAGAGGTCGTAGAGCGTGATGTGGTTGAGCACATTGCTGATGCTGTCACAGACCTTCTCCCAGACGCCGCGCGTCACGCAGGCGCAGGCCCTGTCACACGGCTGCTCAGAGGACTCGGCGCTCGTCAACAGGCAGTCGACGAGCGCAATGGGCCCCTCTACCGTCGTGATGATCTCGCCAATTGTGATGTCCTTCGGGGCGCGCGCGAGCATGTAGCCACCCTGCGCCCCGCGTACGCTCTTGACAATGCCGGCCCTGCGCAGCGGCGCCATGAGCTGTTCGAGATAGTTCTCTGAGAGTCCCTGGCTCGTCGCGATGCTCTTCAGGGATACAGCACCCTCGCCGTAGCGCAGCGCCAGCTCGTAGAGCGCCGTCACGCTGTATCTTCCTTTCGTCGATATCTTCATGATGCACCTCATATCTAGAATGAAACGGAATTCCGAGTAAATACCTTGGATTTATATTGACAATATAGCAGAAATGACCCAAGGTGTCAAAATATCCCGGTTTCCCCTGCCACAGGTATACGCAAGAGGAAATTCAGAAGCGCTCCGGCCAGCACTTCTTGAGGTAATCGTGCAGCGCCTTCTCACGGCCGAGGTCTGTCGGCTCGTAGTAATGCGCCGTGCGGATCTTGTCGGGCAAGTACGCCTGCTCTTTGAAGTGGCCCGGGTAGTCGTGCGGGTAACAGTACGACTGGCCGTGACCGAGCGCCGCGGCACCCTTGTAGTGCGAGTCGCGCAGGTGCTTTGGCACCGTGCCGCAGTCCTTCGTCCGCACATCAGCGAGCGCCGCATCGATGCCGAGGTAGGCGGCATTGCTCTTCGGCGCCGAGGCGACGTATGTCACAGCCTGCGCCAACGTGATGCGCGCCTCCGGCATGCCGATGAACTGCACAGCCTGCGCGGCGGCCATCGCGAGTGTCAGGGCCATCGGGTCGGCATTGCCGACATCTTCCGACGCACAGATGACGATGCGCCGCGCGATGAATTTGACATCTTCGCCCGCTGCGAGCATGCGCGCTAGGTAATGGAGTGCCGCATCCGGGTCACTGCCGCGCATGCTCTTGATGAAGGCCGACGCTGTGTCGTAGTGATTGTCGCCCGTCTTGTCATAGCGCTGCACGCGCTCACCCGTGATTTCCTCGAGCATATCGAGCGTGATGGCGCCGCCCGATACCGGCAGCATCGCCGCCGCGCCCTCGAGCAGGTTGAGCGCCATGCGGGCATCGCCGCCCGCCATCTGCGCCATGGCCTTCAGGACCTCGTCCGCAGCCTCGATATGCTGCCCGCCGAGGCCGCGCTCACTGTCGCCGAGCGCCCGGCGCAGGACCTCGACGAGCTGCGCATCCGTCAACGGATAGAGCCTGACGATGCGCACGCGCGAGAGCAGCGCGTGGTTGACCTCGAAGAACGGATTCTCTGTCGTCGCGCCGATGAGGATGAGCCTGCCGTCCTCAACGTACGGCAGCAGCACATCCTGCTGGCTCTTGTTGAAGCGATGGATCTCGTCGATGAAGACGATCGTGCGGCGCTGATAATAACGGCGCGCCTCATCAGCCTCCTTGACGATGCGGCGCAGGTCGCTGATGCCAGCCGAGACAGCATTGAGCTTCTCAAAGGCGCTGTCCGTCATCTCAGCGATCATCTGCGCGAGCGTCGTCTTGCCCGTACCCGGCGGGCCATAGAAGATAATGGACGGAATCTGGTCTGTCTCGATCATGCGGCGCAGAAAATGGCCGCGGCCCACAGCCTCCTGCTGGCCGATGAATTCCTCGAAGTTGCGCGGACGCATGCGGCGTGCAAGCGGCAGGAAGGCGCGCATGGCCCCGCTGTCCGCCGCCTGCCCCTTCTTCCCCTTCGGGCCGCGCGGGTTGAAGGGCGGCTCTGCAAAGAGATCCAGGCTTTCCTTGTCGTTATCCATGGTGCTCACCTCAGCGTCCCGTCGAGCCGAAGCCGCCCTTGCGCACTTCACCCGCACCGGCTTCATCGCCATCTACCGCCAGGTACTTCATGAAGATGCCCTGCGCGATGCGCTCGCCGCCCTCGATTGTCACGGCCGCCTTGCCGCGATTCCAGAGCGCGATGAAGATGTGACCCTCGTTCTCTTCATTATTGTAGTAATCGGCATCGACGATGCCGACATGATTGGCGAGCATGAGGCCGCGCTTTATAGCCATGCTCGAGCGGATGTGGATGATCAGCACCTCGTCGCTCTGCATGTACGCCTTGAGTCCCGTCGGCACCATCGCCAACTGTCCCGGCTCGACGACGACCGTGCGCGCTGCCTGCAGGTCGTAGCCAGCACTCGCCGCCGTCTTGCGCTGCGGCAGATCGATGCCGCGCCCCTGATACTTCGATACAATCTCGAAACCTCTCGTCTTCATCTCAATCTTCCTTTCGTTTTCGTTCTCGGCTCATCTCTATCGCCTTTATCACTTGTATCGTTTCACGCTGTGTCGCTTCCAGTACACGACAAAAGGCCCTTCCCATCAGAAATGGAAGGACCTTCAAAGAAACATCGAGGCATCGTGTTTCAGGCATTCTCCGGTTTCTTTTCCGGATGCTCCGCGCCAAACATCCCCGCAATCGGATGCGCCGGCGTGATCGTCGAGATGGCGTGCTTGTAGACCATCTGCTGCTTGCACATGACATCGAGCACGACCGTGAAGTTGTCGAAGCCGCGCACACTGCCCTTGATCTGGAAACCGTTGACCAGATGGATGGTCACGGGAACATTCTCTTTGCGCACCTGATTGAGGAAGCTGTCCTGCAGATTGATTGCCTTGTTGGGCATAAAACCCCACCTTTCTACGTTTCTACATTTCTGAATCTCTGAATCTCTACGTTCTTCTCTTGTTCGAGTCCCGACACATGCTGCCAGGCATCGTGCCCGACATTGCTCATCTTTTATTCCTTTTCGCTCATTCTGGCAAAAAATCCTGCCATATCCGTCAAAATCCTTTGCAAAAGTTCATCTGCCGTGCAACCTTCCGGCTCGTACCAGTGGATGTACTTCATCTTGCGGTACCAGGTCATCTGGCGCTTGGCGAAGTGGCGCGTGCCCGTCTTGATGGCCTCAACGGCCTCCTCGCGCGTGATCTCGCCCGCGAGATAGGAGGCCATCTCCTTGTAGCCGATTCCCTTCATCGCGGGCATCTCGCGCGTGACGCCCCGGGCTAGCAGCCCCCGGACTTCCTGCTCAAGGCCTGCCTCCACCATGCGGTCGACGCGCTCGTTGATGCGCGCGTAGAGAAGCTCACGCTCCCAGCGCAGGCCGATGACGAATGCATCGTAGTAGAGATGCGCCTGCATGTCCTCCGCCGTCTCATCGAACGCCTTTTCGCGCGAGATCGTCTCGCCGAAATGCGCAACCTCGAGCGCGCGGATGACGCGCCGCGGATTCTTCGTATCGACAGTTGCCGCCGCTGCGGGGTCTTCCCGTTTGAGCCGCGCAACGACAGACTCGAGGCCTTCCTTTTCGATGAGCTCCTTCATCTGCTGGCGGAAGGATGCGTGCTCTCCTGTCTCGTTGAACTGGTAATCCTCGAGCAGCGCCTTGATGTAGAGGCCCGTGCCGCCCGCGAGAATGGGCACCCTGCCCCGCTCATTGAGGCGGTGGATGATGGCCTTGGCCTGCTGCTGGAAGAGCGGCACACTATAGGCCTCATCAGGGGCACAGATGTCGATGAGATGATGCGCGACGCCCTGACGCTCCGCTTCATCCGGCTTAGCCGCGCCGATGTCAAAACCGCGGTAGACGAGCATCGAGTCACCTGACAAGATCTCGGTGTACAGTGCCTTCGCGAGCTCGACGGACAGTGCCGTCTTGCCCGAAGCCGTCGGCCCGAGGATGACGATGAGTTTCTCGCGCTTTGCTGAGTGTACGGTTGACACAGGCCCCATCAGAGCACCCGTTTCCCGCCCGGCTCGATGATATGGACTTCTGCGCGCGACATCGCCTCTGTGATCTCCTTGTAGTGGCGCACATCCTGATTGATGATCGGCCACGTGTTGTAGTGGATGGGGATGACGTGGCGTACATTGAGGAGCTGCGCCGCAAGAGCGGCATCCTCAAGGCCCATCGTATAATTGTCGCCAATAGGCAGCAAGGCATAGTCGAGCGCATCCTTCTGGCCGATGAGCTCCATGTCGCGGAACAGCGCCGTATCACCGGCAAAGTAGACGACTTTGCCGCCCATGTAGACGACGTAGCCGCAGGCCACACCGCCTGCAACGCCTGCGCTGTGCTGCGCGAGCGTCATGCGGACCTTGCCGAACGGCAGCGTCAGCGAGCCGCCGAGGTTCATCGGGTACTGCTTGAGGCCGGGCTTGCGCTCCTCGCAGAGCGCGAGCACCTCCGGGATGGCGACGATGGCCGCTCCCGTGCGGGCCGCGATCTCCGGCGCATCGCCGAGATGGTCGCTGTGCGCATGGCTGACGAGGATGTAGTCGCAGTCCACATCAACGGCAGCGATAGCAGCTTTTGGGTTGCCCGTCAGGAATGGGTCGAAGAGTACCTTGTACTGACCGTCATCCAGCAGGAAACAAGAATGGCCATAATATGTAAGCGTGAGCATCTGTTCCAACTCCTTTCAATCTATGCTATGATTATAGCACACACCCCTAGTGAAATCGAGGTCTTACCATGAACAACATGAACAATATGAACGACGTGAACGGCAGGGATAACGCAGCCACTCGCCCTGCCATCCTGCAATTGCCGCAGCTTTGCCTGCAGGGCGCCCTCTCCTGTTTCCAGCAAGCCTGCCTGCTCGTCGTTGGCGGCCGCGCACCGGAAGTCGAATGGCTCCGCAAGGCATCTGAGGGGCGCATTGTCTGGGCCGTCGATCACGGCCTTGATGCCTGTCTAGCTGCCGGCATCGTGCCGCAGCGCCTCATCGGTGACGGCGACAGCGCCGCACCCGCGGCCTGGCACTTCGCCGAGGAAAAAGGCATCCCCATCGAGAAATTCCCGCCCGAGAAAGACGACACCGACACACAGCTTGCACTCAGGATTGCAAAAGAAGATGGATTCCCGGCAGCCATCGTCACCGGCGCATTCGGCGGGCGCTTCGACCACGCGCTCTCCACCGTGATGAGCTGCGCTTTTACGCCGCTGCCGTGCCTGCTCGCCGATGAGCGCGAGGCTATCTTCTTTGTGCACGGCGGGGAATCCGTTACATGTACCCCGGAATCAGCACCCAAGGCCATCTCCCTGCTGCCGCTGACAGGAAGCTGCCGGGGCGTGAACCTCACGGGCATGCACTGGCCGCTTGCGGGCGCGACACTGGAAGCACGCAGCATGCGCGCCGTCAGCAACGTGCTCGCCGAGGGCAGCAGCTCGCTCTCCGTCTCACTCACAGACGGCCTGCTCGGCGTCTACTTCGTCTGGCGCGAATGACAAGATCAGCAGAAGCGGCGCTGACGCACGGCCTCGTAGAGCACGACGGCTGACGATACGCCGACATTGAGTGACTCCGCCCGGCCGTACATCGGGATGTAGACCTTCGCCGCCGCGCGCAGCAGGGCCTCCGAGACGCCATTGCCCTCATTGCCGAAGGCAATCAATGAGCCTCTGCGGAAGTCAACTGCAAAATGCGGCTTGGCCAGCGCATCGAGTGCCGTCGCGAGGAGCTGGCAGTCTGCCGCCTCTGCAAAGGCAGCGACCTCCGCCGCGCTGACATCTGCCACGATGGGCAGGTGGAAGAGCGAGCCCATCGTCGCGCGCACCACCTTGTCGCCAAAGACATCGACCGATCCCTTCGTCAGGATAACAGCCGTCGCACCGACGGCATCAGCCGTGCGGATGATCGTGCCTGCATTGCCGGGGTCCTGCACGCCGTCGAGCACGACGAAGAGCGGCTGCTCTGCACCATCCTGCTTCCGGCCGCTCTGCACCACGCCTGCCAGCTCTGAAAGGTCCGTCTTCTGCTGGACTGCAGCGAGGAAGATGCCCTGCGGCGTATCCGTCGCTGCAACTTTCTTCCCAAGGGGCGCGCTGATCTCATAGAGCGGACAGCGCTCCCGGAGGCCTGCCAGCAGTTGGCGGCCGCGCTCCTTTTCCAATAGCTCCGCCGTGTAGAGGCCAAAGCGCAGTTCCCAGCCGGACTCCGCCGCCATCTCCGCCAGGCGCACGCCTTCGATGCGGAAAAGCCCTTCTCTCTCTCGGTGTTTGCGCAGGCGCAAGCTCTCCATGAGCTTGATTTTCTTGTTGGATGCACTGTCGATGACCATGTTTCTCTCCTCTGCTCTACCCTTACCCGAAACCAGAAACCTGAAACGACCTAATACAAAAGCCCGGCGGGAGCACCTGCGTGCCGCCCGTCGGGCCATGGAATCAAGAATTCAAGAATTACTGATTCTCTTTTGCAACAGCTACGAGCTGCGCAAATGCCTTCTCATCGGAGATAGCGAGGTCAGCCAGCATCTTGCGGTTGACTTCAACGCCAGCCTTCGTCAGGCCGTTGATGAGCTTGCTGTAGGAGATACCGTTCGTACGTGCAGCAGCATTGATACGAGCGATCCAGAGGCGACGGAAGTTGCCCTTCTTCGCACGGCGGTCACGACGCGCGTAGTAGAGCGCCTTCATGACAGTCTCGTTTGCTTTCTTGAACTGTTTGCTCTTGGAACCCTTGTAACCCTTAGCAAGCTTCAGGATCTTCTTATGACGTCTATGTGCAGTCACGCCGACTTTTACTCTTGGCATGTTCTTATCCTCCTAAATATCTATATCGATTGTCCCGCGGCTCAGCCGTTCGGGAGCATGTTCTTGACGCGGCCAAAATCAGCGCCAGCTACGAGCGTAGCTTTGCGCAGGTTGCGCTTGCGTTTCGGGGACTTCTTCTCCAGGATGTGGCTCTTGAAAGCCTTGTTGCGTTTGAATTCACCGCTGCCCGTTACGGTAAAGCGTTTTGCGGCAGCTCTGCGAGTCTTAATTTTCGGCATTGCTATTTCCTCCCTTAGTCTGCGTCTTCTGCGACTTCTTTTTCGATGACTTCTGTACCTTCGGTGCAACGATCATCGTCATATTCTTACCCTCAAGTTTGGCATTGCGCTCAATGGAGACAGCATCTCCAAGGGCCGCAGCCACACGCGAGAGAACTTCCTTGCCGAGCTCCGGATGCGAGAGTTCGCGGCCGCGGAACATGATCGTGACCTTGACCTTATTCCCTTCCTCGACAAAGCGAAGTGCGTTCTTCAGCTTGACATCGAAGTCATGCTGCTCAATGTTCGGGCGAAGTTTGACCTCTTTGATGTTGATGGTCTTCTGCTTCTTCTTGGCTTCCTTCTCCCGTTTCTGCTGTTCATAGCGGTACTTGCCAAAATCCATGATGCGGCAGACCGGCGGTTTTGCCTTTGGCGCAACCTCGACGAGGTCGAGATGCTGTTCCTCGGCCATGCGCAGCGCTTCGCGCGTCGGCATGATGCCGAGCTGCTCACCCGTAGCGCTCGTCACGCGGACTTCGCGGATGTGGATCTGTTCGTTGATTCTTAACGATTCCCTGCTAATAGTGGAAACACCTCCTGATCAATTATCACGTCTGCAACCTTATAATAGAAATAACTAAAAAGGAGGCGGCACAAAGCCACCTCCATCAATTCATACTATAAACCCGGTTGACTGTTCATCATCAGGTGAGAAGCGGTGGCTCCTTCTTGTTGCGTACTTTATGAGTATAACACGGTATGAATACCGTGTCAACCCCTCATCTCGTCATCCGTCCGAATTTCTTTCCGGATCAGAATTTCTTTGCTTTCGTCGCAATCTGCTCCTGCAGGTAAGCGATGAAGTCTTCGACCTTCATCGTCTCGCTCTGCTGCTCGCCATACTTGCGGACAGCAACCGTGCCATCGGCCATCTCCTGGTCGCCGACAACGAGCGAATACGGCGTCTTGAGCATCTGGCTCTCGCGGATCTTCTTGCCGATCTTCTCGCTGCGGTCATCGACTTCAATGCGCAGGCCGAGGTCGAACATCTTCTTGCGCAGCTCGTAGGCATAATCCGCCTGCTTGTCCGTGATCGGCAGGATGCGTGCCTGTACCGGGGCGAGCCAGGTCGGGAATGCACCGGCATAGTTCTCGATGAGGATACCGATGAAGCGCTCGATGGAGCCGTAGACGACGCGGTGCAGCATGATCGGGCGATGCTTCTCGCCATCCTCGCCGACGTACGTCAGGTTGAACTTCTCCGGCATCTGCATGTCGTATTGGATCGTACCGCACTGCCACGTACGGCCAATCGAATCCTTGAGGTGGAAGTCGATCTTCGGGCCATAGAACGCGCCGTCACCCTCATTGACGATGTAGTCGAGGCCGCGGTGCTCAAGAGCCTTGCGCAGGCCATTCGTCGCGAGTTCCCAATCCTCATCCGTGCCCATGGAATCATCTGGGCGCGTCGAGAGCTCGGCCACGTAGGTCAGGCCGAACGTGTTGTAGACTTCATCGAAGAGGTCGATCGTGTGCTGGATTTCTTCCTCTACCTGATCCGGCGTGACGAAGAGATGCGCATCGTCCTGCGTGAAGTTGCGGACGCGGAACAGGCCGTGGAGCTCACCGGACTTCTCGTGGCGATGGACGAGGCCGAGTTCGCCGAGGCGCAGCGGCAGGTCACGGTAGCTGTGCTGCTTGGAGTTGTAGACGAGCATGCCGCCCGGGCAGTTCATCGGCTTGATCGCATAGTCTTCACCGTCGATCTTCGTGAAGTACATGTTCTCTTTGTAATGATCCCAGTGGCCGGACGTCTCCCAGAGCTGACGGTTCAGGATGATCGGCGTCTTGATCTCCTGGTAGCCGTAGCGGCGATGGACATCGCGCCAGTAATTGATGAGCTCATTGCGGACGACCATGCCGTTCGGATGGAAGAACGGGAAGCCCGGGCCTTCCTCATGCAGGCTGAAGAGGTCGAGCTGCTTGCCGAGCTTGCGGTGATCGCGCTTCTTGGCCTCCTCGAGCATGTGCAGGTACGCATCGAGGTCAGCCTGCTTCTCGAAGGCCGTGCCGTAGATGCGCTGCAGCATCTTGTTGTGCTCATCACCGCGCCAGTAAGCACCGGCAATGCTCATGAGCTTCAGAGCCTTGACCTTGCCCGTCGAGACGACGTGCGGGCCAGCGCAGAGGTCCGTGAACTCGCCCTGCGTGTACATCGTGATCTTCTCGCCTTCCGGCAGATCGTTGATGAGCTCGACCTTGTAGGTCTCGCCCTTCTCCTCAAAGAACTTCAGGGCCTCTTCGCGGCTGACTTCCTTGCGCTCGAGCTTGAGGTTCTCCTTGACGATCTTCTTCATCTCTTTCTCGATATCCGCAAGATCGGCTTCCGTCAGCTGACGGTCGATGTCGAAGTCATAGTAGAAGCCATTCTCGATGGCTGGGCCGATGGCCAGGCGCACATTGGCATCCTTGTAGAGGCGCTTGACGGCCTGTGCGAGGATGTGGGAAGCCGTGTGGCGCAGTGCCCAGCGGCCATCCTCGTCGTCGAACGTCAAAAACTCTACCTTGCAATCTTTATCGAGGATCGACGTGAGATCTTTCGTCTCGCCGTCCACCTTAGCAGCCAGCACCTTCTTGGCCAGGCTGTTGCTTACCTGTTTCACGAAATCCTGGATGCTGATGCCAGCTTCCGCCTCGCGCACCGCACCGTCTTTCATGGTAATCTTTAACATAATATGCCCTCCTTAAATTCGGGAAATCAAAAAAGCTCCGTCCCGCTTAGGGACGAAGCTCATGCATCGTGGTTCCACCCTGATTGCCACCTGCCTTTACCGCAAATGGCCACTCAGCATTTCGTAACGGAGAATGTGCTCCGGCAGTGCCTACTCTCGTTCAGCACAGCAGCTTGGAAGGGGTAGCCCCGGCGCTCACCTGAGATGCTCACAGCAAATGCATCCCTCTCTTGAGGCAGCGTCCCCGCGGTCATGTCTTCCGCATCGCTTTTGTCGATGGCTTTATTATAGGAGCCTCCCCTGACCTTGTCAAGCCTCCGATCATGTTTTTTCTTCACATTTCGCATCCGGCCCGCGCCGCTTTCTGCAGCGTGCCGAGGATGCGGTGCAGTGCCGTCCGGTCGATCTTGCCGCGGTCATTGAGCGGCAGGTGCGGGAGAAGCACGATCACGTCGGGGACCTCAACCGGCTTGAGTGCGTGCCGGACCATGTGGCGGATCAGCGGGCGCTCTGCCCCGTCTTCCGGAACGAGGAAGGCGGCGGCCGTATCACCGCGCCGCGCATCGCAGACCGGCAGCACGACCGCATCGGCAATGCCCGGCAGCGCCTTGAGCGCCAACTCGAGATGCACCGTACTGATCTTGACACCGCCCTTGTTGATCCACGCCTCGCGCCGGCCGCCAAAAATCAGCTCACCCCGCTCGTTCAGCGATCCTGTGTCCTTGACCGAAAACGGTATCTCGATGCCGCTGACATGGTACGGCGTCGTGACGTAGATGAGCCCATCTGCGCCGATGCTCACCCCGATGCCGGGGAACGGCCGCCCGAGATTGGCGCTGTCGCGCTCCGGATCATCACAGACGGCGTACGTGATGTAGTTGAGCTCGCTCGCCCCGTAATAGAGCAAGATCCTAGCCGCCGGAAAGACCGCCTGCAGCTGGCGCAGCATGTCAGGCGTCAGGAGCTGCGACCCCGTAAATATCGTCGAAACACCCGCATACGGCCCGCGCATGGCTCGTCCCAGCAAGTGGAGCTTTGTCGGCACGAGGTAGAGGCAGTTCACGCCATGGCAGCGCATCAGGTCTTCCCAATGACGGCAGCGCATCAAACCGCTCGTCACCACCGTGCCGCCCTCATAGAGCACCGAGAGCAGGCTGTTCATATTCCCCGTGAAGCTCAGGCTGCCGTGCAGGAACATCACCGTGTCCGCACAGACCTGGAAGATATCGTCCTGTACCGGAAAAAAGCCCGCCCAGCTCGCATATGTCCGGTACATGACCTTCGGCGTCCCGGTCGAGCCGGAGCTCAGCACACCGAGGACATCCGCCTCCCCATGTGCGCGCTCCGCCAGCCCCGACGGCTCAAAGAGATGCGAGGCGCCCGCACAGCGCCAGATGCCCTGCAGGCCGTTTTCCCGCAGGACAGCCCGCACTTCTTCAGACGCCATCCCGTGATGCAGCAGGATAGGGCGCGCCCCGATGGCCTGCAGCGCCAAGAACGAGACCAGCTGGCCGATAAAATCATCCGCCAGGACGAGGATGTCACCGCGGACACCCAAAAAAGACGCCTCAACCGCCATAGCAGCGACGCGTCGCCACAGCGTATCGTACGTCAGCTTCTCCTCATCCGCGACCAGGAACACCTTCTGCGGCTGCCAGGCAGCCTGCCAGCGAAGCAGTGCCGCATAATCGTGCAGGCAGCCCTTTGCCACCTGCACGTCCTGTCTTCTCATGCCCTCATGCATCTATGACCTTCCCCTCTGTCCGATTCCATACCGCCCCGCATCACATATGCAGGAGAACGGCTTCGCCCATGCCGCCTGCTCCAGCAATGGAGAGAATGCCCAGTCCGCCGCCCGCCGTCTGCAGGGAACGCAGCAGGTGAATGGCTAGGATTGCACCTGTTGCTCCGTACGGATGGCCGTAGGCCAGTGCTCCGCCGAGCCGGTTGTAGCGGTCGAGGCAGCCGTGATGTGCGCGGTCAAACAGCACATCGATGACCGCAAATGCCTCGTTGAACTCAATGGCCGACAAGTCTTCATAACAGAGGCCTCGCCGCTTGAGCAGGAAGTCCGCCGTGCGCATCGCGCCGCGCGGGCTCTCTGCCGGATTGCCGCCCAGCGCACACGCATCCACGACGCGCGCCTCAGGTGGCAGTCCGTGCCTCTGCAGGAACGCATCGCTCGCCATCAGCAGGAAGGCCGCTCCATCGTGAACCGCACAGGCATTCCCCGCATTGAGCAGCGTCCCGGGACCGAAATGCGGCGGCAGGCGGTCGAGAAGGCGCTGCGTGATCTGCGGGCGGACACCGCTGTCCTGTCGGCAGTCCCCGACCGGCACGATCGCATCGGCCAGCAGCCGACGCGCCTTCCCAGCCAGACGATGGCTGCGCAGCACGAACGCATCGAGTTCAGCCCGGCTCACCTGCTCCGCCTCCATGACGCGTTCCGCGCCCCTCAGCATCGCATCGCCCGACACATCCCCAGGCGCGAACTGCGCCGTCCGGTACGCGCCGTCCGGCACGAGCGCACGGCGCGGGTCGTGCTCCGCATAGATGCGCAGCGGCTGAAGCGAGGCGCTCTCCATCCCACCGACGAGATAGCAGTCCCCCTGGCCGCTCGCGATCTTCGCGGCCGCTATCGAGAGAGCCGCCGCGGCCGATGCACACTGCACATCGATCGTGACGGCGGGGACTTCTTCCGGCAGGCCCGCTTTCAGCGCCATCAGCCGCGCGAGATTGCCGCCTGTCCCGACGGCATTCCCCGCCAGCACACCGCAGACCTCCCGTCCCGCGATCCCATACCGCTGCAGAAGCGCCCGGATGACGAGCGCGCCGAGATTTTCCGGCAGAATGCGCGAAAGCGCGCCGCCCCGATGCACAATGGGCGTCCGCAGGCCACCGGCAATACAGGCCCGGCTCAAAAGGCCGTCCGCCGGACTCATCTGCCCCGCTCCAATGCCTCATTGACCTTGACGCCGAGGAACGCTGCCATGAGACATTTGATGATATCGCCGGGAATATACGGCAGTACCGCCATGACAAGCGCCGCGCTCAAGCTGACATCCATGACAAGCATCATGGAGACCAGGCCGCCGACATACGTCAGCGGGATGCCGACGACGATGTCGACGAGCGCATAGCGCTTGAAGTTCGGCGCAGCGCCCTTCAATGCGCTGATGATCGGATAGACGACGAGCCAGGCAATGATGTAGCCGCCCGTCGGCCCAAAGAGCTTGCCGAAGCCGGCCGTGCCGCCGACAAATACAGGCAGGCCGATGCACCCAAGCAATACATAGACGAGCAGCGCCATGAACGTCTGTTTTGGCGTCAGCACGAAAGCCGTCACACCGAGCGCCAGCGTCAGCGCCGTGACCATGCCGGGCGTAAAGGGCAGCGGAAAAGAAATATACGCCGTCACGCAGCAGAACGCCACGCAGAGCGCCATCTTCGTCATATCTCTTGCCGTTAAATCCATACGAATTCCCCCTAATCCCCTCCCCGATCCCCGCGGAGGGCTCAAACATCAAGGCAGCGACAGTGCTGCGCATGTGTCTTATTATAGGACGGCCATCCTGTCATGTCAACCAATGTCAGTGATTAGGTTAACGTTAAAGAGAGCGAACCTGCACCGAGACCATTTCCCCAGCAAACGAAGCGCCATGAAAGCGCAGCTCGACGCGCGCCGCACGGCAGATTTCCTCGCGGGACAGAGCGGCTTCGAGGATCTCCAGACCGGGGACAAGCGGCGCATCACCGGCATGAAGCGGATTCGTGTCCCCGACATCTTCCACGAAGGCGTGCACCTCCTCCGCCGAGAAGCAGAAGGATAGCTGCATCTCATCCGGCACCCCTTCCGCCAGCATCTGCAACGGCCGCCTGGCCCGCTCGTCCCTCTGCGGAGCACGGCGCCCGAGTAGCATGGTGAGCCGCAGTTCTCCCGAATCATCTGTAGCCACGACCTCCAGAAGGCCATGATGATCGCGCAGGATGTGCAGGCCATCTCCCGCACGCCCCCGCCTGCGCTGCCAGACCGCCCGGCCAATCAAAGCTCCCTCATATCGCGCACCCTTCAGGCTGGCTGTCATGCGCGCCAGATCACGAAACATCTCACATACCCCCTTACACGCACCATTGTAGCGTGGATCGAAGAATCCAGTCAAAAAAAATTGCGGCAAAGCAGAATCGCTTTGCCGCAGCCAGGACTCAGATCTGCTGCAGTGCCTGCTGGAAATCCTCGAGCAGGTCTTCCGGATCCTCAAGGCCCACGTTGATGCGCACGAGGTCATCCGTCACACCGGCCGCCGCCTTCTCCTCTTCGCTGGCATGCACGAAGATCGTCGTGGCAGGATGCAGGACGAGCGTGCGGGCATCACCGATATTCGAGGCATTGAGTGCGTAGTGCAAGTGGTTGATGAAGTCAAATGCCTTTTCCTTTGTGCCAAGCCGCAGGGTCAGCATCGCACCGTAGCGATTGCCGAACTGCTTTTTGGCCACCTCATGATAAGGGCTCGAGGCAAGCCCCGGATAATTGACAGCAACGCCACGTGCAGCAAAATGCTCTGCGAGCTGCTGCGCCGTCGATGTGATGCGGTCCAGGCGCAGGGCCAGCGTATCGAGACCGATGCCCGTCAGATACGCATTCATCGGCGCCATGCAGCCACCGTAATCCGTCACCATGCGCATGCGCATGCGCACGAGAAAGCTCATCGGCCCGAAGCGGTAATCCTGAAACTTCGGGAAGCGCACAGGATCCCAGCGGAAATTCCGTCCGCTGACGACAATCCCGCCGATGGAATTGCCATTGCCGTTGAGCGATTTTGACGTCGAATGGATGACGACATCCGCGCCGAGCGCTAGAGGCTGGCAGAGGTACGGCGTCGTCACCGTATTGTCGACGAAGAGCGGGATCTCATGCGCATGGGCGAGCTCTGCGAGCGCCTTGATGTCCGGCACGTCGAGCTTCGGGTTGCCGATCGTCTCGACGTAGAGCAGGCGCGTGCGCTCCGTCATCACAGCCTCAAAAGCCGCAAGACTGTCGCCGTCCGCATAGCGGACCTGGATGCCGTAGTTTTCAAGATCGCGGAACAGCGAACTCGTGCCGCCATAAAGACCGCCTGACGCCACGAGCTCATCGCCCTCCCGCAGCACATTGAGCACTGCCTGCGAGACAGTCGCCATGCCCGATGCACAGGCCACAGCACCGGCACCGCCCTCCAGATCATTGATGCGGCGCTCCAGGCTCATGAGCGTCGGATTGCTGACGCGCGTGTAGACAAAGCCCGGCTTGCGCCCCGCAAACACCCGCGCCATATCCTCCGCCGTCTCCTGATAGAATGCCGATGTCTGAAAAATCGGCTGCGTCGTCGCCCCCGTCGCCTGATCCGGCCCAAAGCTGCCGTGCAGCAAACGTGTCGTGAATCGCATAAAATCCTCTCCCATCCATAAAAAATAGCCTACAGGTCGTGCCAGGGCGCAGAGCACCCTCACACAGACCCATAGGCTTCCGTCTCTCGAATGACCTACCGGCATGTACATATCCGTTAACTATGTATTGCATATATATTATCTATGATATATCACCTGTGCTGTGTTGTCAACCGTACAAGAGCCCCCTCTCACCTTTCTTAGGGCATCTTTAAGCCGCATTATCTGCCAAACCTACCAGGAATCCTGCCCGCCAGCCCCCGGCTACCACGAGCGCCGCGACCTCTACAATCTCTATCCGCTGCTCAATCACCTGCACCTCTTCGGGAGCGCCTACTACCTCACCGTCACCCGCATCCTGCGTCGCTATGCCTGATACATATCGATCAGGGATTCTTCTCGTTGAGTTCTTCAACAAGCCCCGCCGGCAGGATGATGCTTGTCATGCCATAGGCAAAAGCCGCAAGCTGATACGGCTGGTAGATCAGTGCAACTTGACCATGACCTGCGAGATAGAAGTTGCCGCTGAGCGGTTCGTTCGCATAATCTCGAAACAGCTGATACTTCGGGATTTCCTTTCCACTGCCGCTGAACACGGGCAGATTGTAGATGCGCCAAGCGTCATCTGAACCGATTCGCACAAAATCACGGATGCTTGCGCGCTCACCATCATCTTTGCTGTACGTGACACCACGATAATGCGGCATGCCATGCGCTGCACCATGCGTATACGTCCAGACACAGAGAACGAGCGACACGTAACTCTGCCCCTCATATTTGAGTTTGTACGATACCTGCAGTTCATCATAGTGGTAATTCAACGCAGCTTTCATGTCCTCGATCTGACTGCGGATATCCGCATTGATCTTCGCCGCAACCGCCGCATCATCCTTGAGATGCACGACAGGATACAGCGAATCCTGTCCCCCTGTCTTCACCACCTCTGACGAGATACTCGCCGATGCCATCGGACAAGCGACAAATGCCGAAGACACCCCTACTGCCGCTGCCATTAGCGTCATCGCTACGAAAGAATGTTTCATCTCAAGCGCTCCTCTCTTAAAAATTATAATCTTCTGTAAGATTATAATTCGCTATAACTTTACAGAATCCTGCTACCTCACCTATCAACATCTAAAAAGCATCACCAAAGCAGTACTTCCTCAATCTGCCGTTCAATTTCTAATCCTGCATGATGTCGTTTTGCAAAAAACGACTTCCCGCGCATGCAGGATGCATCATTGTCGGGCTGTTCCCCGGCACTGAGCAGCTGCACGGCACAGGCTATGAATTTCCTGGCAGCCGGGGATGCATCCTTCATATGCGGCACAGCAATGCCCAGCTCAATATACTGACGTGGGCAAAACGGCCTCGTGACGACGCAGCCTGTCCAATTTTTCGTGGTCAGGTCATTGTTCAGGCTCAATCCGAGTCCCTCCTCCACCATACAGTATGTCGTATAGGATCTGCTGTGCCTTCACAATATTGCGCAAAGCCGGCAGCATTGCCTTGCCGTCAGCCGTCAGGCGCACACCGTGTTGCGTCCGTATCAGCATAGGAAAACCTGTTTCCTGCTCCAATGAGCGGATCATGCGTGTAATGCCGGACTGCGTATAACCGAGGATTTCGCCGGCACGCGTCAAGCTGCCCTGTTCCGCTGCAATCAGAAGGGCTTCACATTTTACACTATCCATCTTTTTCTCCTGTTATGATGAAATGTCATGATGTTTATGATAGTTTGCCGTTTGTATCATGGATAAATCTATCGTACAATATCTACAACAAAACATCAACGACAATCTTGTTTCAGGAGGATTTACCATGAATGAACAGCATTATCTTCTGCCCTTTACTTCCGACTATATGGAAGGCACCCACCCTGCCATTCTCAAAAAAATGATGGAAATCAATCATACGCCGATGCCTGGCTATGGCACGGATGATATCTCTCACCGTGCAGCCGAAAAAATTCTCGCGGCCTGCCACGCGCCTGAAGGTGAAGTGCATTTTCTCATTGGCGGCACGCAGACAAACGCCACCGTCATCGACGCAATGCTGGCCTCCTATCAGGGTGTCATTGCGGCAGATACGGGACACATCAGCATCCACGAGGCCGGTGCCATTGAATTCGGTGGCCATAAAGTCCTGCCACTGCCCCACAAACTCGGCAAGCTTTCCCCGGAACAGATCGATGCCTTTCTCAAAAATTTTGAGCAGGACGGCAACCGAGATCACATGGTCATGCCCGGCATGGTCCATCTCTCGCATCCAACCGAATATGGCACACTGTATACGGCCGATGAACTGCGCGCCATCCATCGCATCTGCCAGGAACATCACATCCGCCTATATCTGGATGGTGCGCGCCTTGCCTATGCACTGGCCTGCCCGGAAAACGAGCTAGATCTGCCGCTGATTGCCGCATGCTGTGATGCCTTCTATATCGGCGGCACGAAATGCGGTACCTTATTTGGCGAGGCTGTTGTCTTCCCGAAAAAGAACACCGTGCCGCATTTCTTTACCATCATCAAGCAGCATGGTGCCCTGCTCGCCAAAGGCTGGCTGCTCGGCCTGCAGTTTGATACACTGTTCACGGATCATCTGTATCAAGAGATTGGCCGCCCTGCCATCGAAGCAGCTGACAGGATCCGCGAAGCCCTGAAAGCACATCATTACCAGCTTTTCTTCCCTACGCCGACGAATCAGATCTTTGCCGTCATGCCCGATCCGGTCCTGCCAGAACTTGAAAAGAAAGTCGCCTATGGGTTCTGGGAAAAATATGACGAAAACCATACAGTAATCCGCTTTGCCACCAGCTGGGCCACCCGGACCGAAGATACCGAAGCCCTCATTGCCATCCTGCAGAAACTAAAGCATTAATACAATCTACAAGGCAGCAGTTTACAGCTTTTAAGCCGCTTGCTCATCGCCCCAA
>ULZA01038779.1_pt1 | contig 19249 bp, 10 predicted proteins | sample 1962681 | NCBI WGS metagenome assembly ULZA01 (sample SAMEA4835877, study PRJEB28245) | human gut metagenome | biome: gut microbiome; material: fecal sample | place: Denmark | collected 2008 | reverse complement strand
ACTCCCTTTTTCGCGATTCAGTTGGTGACACTTTCATACTGCTTCCGCGTGTTTATTGAGGGAACCCAAGGGGCGCTGCCCCTTGACCCCGCCAAAGGGTCTTCGACCCTCTGGACTCCCTTTCGCGCGATTCAGTTGGGCGCATCTTCATGCTTTGCCCGCGTGTTTATTGTTGGGAACCCAAGGGGGGCGAATGAAACGGAGCGAAATCCCTCCCTTGACCCTTTCGCGATTCCAAGCCGGCTTACGCCCCGCCGCGCAGTTTCTTCCTGAGCTTGCGGACGGTCATTTCCAGCAGGTACTGGAATTCCGGCGTTCTGCCGTATACCGTCAGCACGACCGCGGCGAAAATCGCGGTATAAATCAGCCCTTGGGCGATGAACCAGAAGAAATTTGTCTGCGGCATCAGCTGGAAAATCCAGTAGGACACGGCGCTAACCCCCGCGACCACCACCCAGCGGACGATGTAATCCATGAAGTAGCGGCGCAGCTTCTTTTGCCAGTCCTCCTCAATGCCGTAGCGCATCAGCACATACGGCTCGAACCAGACGCACGTCAGCAGGCTGGAGATAATCGTGCCGCCGATTATGCCCGCCACGCCAAAGCGCCGCACCAGAATCAGCGATACAACAAGGTTGATGATGGCCTCCGCCAGCGCCTTGTAGCGGTCATACCAGAACAGCCCCAGCGCCTCGCGGAACTGCAGCCCCATCTGACGGAGGCCGCTGATGAAAAACTCCGCCATGATGATGACGACGACCGTCATCGAGAAAAGGTACTCTTCGCCGAAAATCATGCGGATGAAGAAGTTGATCAGCGTCACCAGTCCGCCGGAGAGGTAGCCGTAGAGCAGGAAAGCGGCGAAATCGAGGATGCGGAAAATTTCGTAGACGCGTTTTCTGCCCTCCAGCGCGTTCAGGTTGCCGATGCTGGCGGTGAATGCGCCCGTCACATGCCCCAGCAGGTTGTTGACGTTCATCAAAACGAGCTTGTAGTTGGAGTATATGCCGACCGTAGCCAACCCGTCAAACGCGGACATAATCAGGTTATCCGTGCTGCGGACGATAACCGTCGCCAGCTTATGCAGGCTCAGCGCGCCGACGTTCTTGAAAATCGCCTTGCGCTCCTGCGGTTCAGGCAGCTCCTTGTACTGCTTGAGGTACGGGAACTCCCTGTCCGCGCGCGCCCAGATGATAACGCTGGTGAGCATCGGCATAAAAAGCTGGATAATCAGGTAGAGGATGAAATTCCGCGTCGTTACCAGCACAACGATTTGCAGAATCAGGCGCACGATGCCGATGACTTGGTCAACCGCCTTGCGGATGTATGCCTTCTGGTACGCCTGATAGATGGCGTTCTTGTAGGACAGCAGGTATGACGTGACAGCTTGCAGGAGGTACAGCAGATAAATCAGCTGCAAATTCTCGATGCCCTCGCCGCCCTTCATCAGCAGCGGCAGGAACGGCATGAGCGCCAGCCCGATGCCCAGCACCGCCAGCGCAACGATGCGGTACAGCGTGCGATAGAGGTTCATCAGGCGTGCCAGCTGCTTCTCGTCGTTCTGCGCCGCCGGGCGGTACATGCTGAAAATCATCGCCGAGCCGATGCCCAATTCCGCCAGATTCAGCATTCCCAGCACATCGCCGAAGAGGCCGTTCACGCCGAGATATTCCTGCGACAGGTAGTGGACGAACACCATGCGTCCGCCGAAGGAAAGCAGCATGTTCAGCAGCTGCCCCACCAGCCCGACGATCATATTGATGATGGAGTTTTTCTTTCTCATCCGTGCTCTTCCGGCGCTGACTGACCGGATGCCTCCTCTCCTGCGCTGACTGCAAGCGCGTGAGCCGTTTGCAATCGCCCCATTATATCACGGTTACGATTGCCTTGCAACAAAAACGACTGTTATCATCGGTTTTGCGCGAAATTTCGCACTTTGTTCACGCAATCCACACATTCTGTGATATATGCTTGTTTCTTTCTTGTCAATATGTTATAATGGAATGCAATCCACCGTTTTTCGGCGGAAATTTCGCGGGGCTTCCCCGCACAAGGGAGATTTGGAGGACATGGGAAAGGTCAGCGCGTTTCTGAAGCGGAAGAACGTTCTGTTTTCCGCAAAACGCTACGGGATAGACGCCATGGGCGCCATGGCGCAGGGACTGTTCGCCTCGCTGCTGATTGGCACAATCATCAAGACGCTCGGTCAGCAGCTGAACGTGCAGTTCCTAATTGACGCGGGCAACTTCGCCCAGCAGGTTGCGGGGCCGGCCATGGCGGTGTCCATCGGCGCGGCGCTCTCTGCCCCGCAATTGGTGCTGTACAGCCTGATTGCCGTCGGCATGGCGGCAAATCAGCTCGGCGGCGCGGGCGGCCCGCTGGCGGTCTACTTCATCACGATTGTCGCGTCCGAATGCGGCAAAATCGTCAGCAAGGAGACGAAGGTGGATATTCTCGTCACCCCGGCGGTCACGATTCTTGTCGGCGTTGGGCTGTCCGTGCTGTGTGCGCCCACGATTGGCGCGGCTGCCAGCTCGGTCGGCGATTTCATCAAGTGGGCAACGAACCTCCAGCCGCTGCTGATGGGCATTCTGGTGTCCGTCGTCGTCGGCATGGCGCTGACGCTGCCGATTTCCAGCGCGGCGATTTGCGCGGCGCTCTCGCTGACGGGGCTTGCGGGCGGCGCGGCGGTTGCGGGCTGCTGCGCGCAGATGGTCGGCTTCGCGGTCATGTCCTTCCGCGAGAACGGCGTGGGCGGCTTGGTCAGTCAGGGGCTGGGCACGTCGATGCTGCAAATGCCCAACATCATCCGCAATCCGCGCGTGTGGATTCCCCCGACGCTTGCTTCCGCCATCACCGGCCCGATTGCGACGTGCCTGTTCCACCTCGAAATGAACGGCCCGGCGGTTTCCAGCGGCATGGGCACTTGCGGTTTGGTCGGGCAGATTGGCGTTTACACCGGCTGGCTGAACGACATTGCCGCCGGCACGAAAGCCGCGATTCTGCCGATGGACTGGGTTGGGCTTATCCTGATTTGCTTCGTTCTCCCCGCCGTGCTGACGCTGCTGTTCGCCTTCTTCCTGCGCAAGTGGGGCTGGATCAAGGACGGCGACCTGAAGCTGCAATAACAAGGGAGAATGAAACGGGGCGAATGAAACGGGACGAATGAAACGGGACGAAGTCCCCCCCTTGACCCTTTCGCGCGACTCAGTTGGTGACACTTTCAGGCTGCTTCCGCGTGTTGATGCATGGATTTCGCTCCTGCGGGAGCGAGGAGGGGGCTTTGCGATCGCCCCCTCCACCCCTTCGCCCCCTGCGGCACACAAGCAAATCCACATAGAAAAAATCAAGCTAAAACGCACCTCATCCAGCTAATGCAGCAGATGAGGTGCGTTTCTTTTGCCAAAAAGTCAGCACCGAAAAAGGGCGGCGCACCCGCAGGTACACCACCCCTTGAAGCCTTGGATTACACCTTCTGGAAGGTGAACAGCACTTCGCCGCCCGCTTCGGGAGCAATTTCTTCCACCGTCTTGTCGAACTCGTAGCCTTCCGGCACAATCAGCACATGCAGCACATAGGGGTACGCAGGCATGGTGAATTCCAGCACGCCATTCTCATCCACAGGCATGGGCGTGCACGTTTCATCCGTGCAGACGTTAATCATCGTGCCGGTCACAGGGTTGCCGTCCTGATCGACGCACTTAATCGTGTAGCTTGCCATCCCCTCCATCGGCAGCTGCGGCGCTTCCGCCACTTCATCCGTGGAAGGCAGGGTGCCATCGGCGTACTTCCAGCCGGGGACATTGATGCCATACTGCTGCAGCATGGCGACAAACGCATTGGCGTTGGGTTCATCAGCGATTGCAATGGCGGATGCTTCCACGTTTTCCGCGCCAGCCTTCACCACAAAATAGGTGGTATACGGGAAGCCGCTTGCCTGATTGGTGTCAATCGGCTGATTCGGGATGACGTAGCCGTCCTCCGTCATGTAGTCCGTCAGCGCATAGTTTTCGGGAGCCGCTTCGCAGCCAAAGGCGTACATTTCCGGGTCGAGCCCCTTCGCCAGCGTCACCTTCACCGTCGCGCTTTCCGTGTTGTCAATCACATAATAGTTGGTCATGCCAAAGGTGGACATCAGCGCAAATTTCGGGTCGGTGAAGAAAACCTGCTTCACGTTGTCGCCCACAAAGGAGATGGTCGTCATCTTCGTGCCTTCCGGATAGACCGGGTTGTTCGCCAGCACAGCGGCGGCTTCTTCTCCGTCCACCACGCGCGCGTTGTCCAGCCAGATCATGTCCTCATTCGCGGCCTGAAAGGAATCCTTGATATAAGACAGGGCAATTTCGTAAGTACCGTCTGCCGGGAATTCATAGCCGTAGGTCGCCCATTCCTTCACGCCGCCGAACGCCTTCGCCGTCTGTCCGTTGACAGACAGGCAGAACAGGTCGCAGCCGGCTTCGGTGGACGTCTTGTAGTCGAACGCGAACACATCGCCCGCCTTCGCTTCCACCGTAGTCAGCACGGAAGCGGAAGAAGTATCCTTGCCCGTGTTCGTGCTGACCAGCACCGTGCGGTCATCCTTTTCCGCAACCGCCATCGGCCAGGTGTATTCATCCGTAGAATTGGTAAAGGACAGCGGCGCCGCCGTGCCTTCCACATTCAGCGCACGGTTCAGTTCCGCTTCATCCGTCGGCGGAATCGAGGGCTTTTCGCCCGGCAGGAACGCCAGCACATTCGTCTGCGTGTACTCATCGCCGAGGAAGAGACCGAACAGGCGGACAAACGCGTCCGTAGAGGTCTGAGAACCCGTTGCGAGGAAAGCCACATTGCCGAAGCGGTCAACCACAATCGAGGTCGGGACGCCATTGAGCCCGAAACCCGCAAAGAGGTTGAACGTTTCATGACCGACCGGGAACGTCAAACCATGCGACGCCACATATTCCGTCAGCTTCGCATCATCATCGTTTTCATCGATGCTCAGCGCAAAGACTTCCACCTTGTCCTTGTACTGCTCATAGGCTTCCTCCAGGAAGGGGAACTCCGATTCACACGGGCCGCACCACGTTGCCCAGAGGTTAATCAGCACCATTTCCTTCTCCTTCAAGGTTTCGGAGAGGGTATGGGACACGCCGTTAATGTCCGTAAAGGTAAAATCGGGCATGGGCGCGCCAAGCGCGTACACCAAGGCAGTTTCTTCCGCCAGTGCAGCGCAGCCGAGGCACATCGCCAGTGCCAGAACCAGTGCCAGCATCTTCTTCATGAGGATTGCTCCTTTCACGTTCTGCAGCTTCCACCGCAGTCTTACAAAAATTATAAGGCGAGAAATGCCTGATGTCAACCGAAAAAACTTCATAAATACAATTGGCGTGCGCAACGCCCCTTTTTCGGCTCCAGCAGCAGCGAAGAAGCGCAAAATTGTTTGGTATTTCCATAACCAAAAAGCCCTGCCGCATTCACGACAGAGCCTTTTTGTGCCTTGATTACGCCTTGCCAGCGCAGCCCAGCACATCCACAATCTTGTGGGCGACCATCGCCTTCACCGCGGCGCGGGCAGGCTTCAGGTACTGACGGGGGTCAAAGTGATCCGGATGCTCCGCAAAGTACTTGCGGATGCTCGCGGTCATCGCCAGACGAATGTCGGAGTCGATGTTGATCTTGCAGACCGCCATCTTCGCCGCCTTCGCCAGCTGCTCTTCCGGAATGCCAATTGCGTCGGGCATATTGCCGCCGAACTGGTTGATTTCCTTCACGAACTCCTGCGGGACAGAAGAAGCGCCGTGCAGGACGATCGGGAAGCCGGGCAGACGCTTGGAGCATTCTTCCAGCACCTCGAAGTGCAGCTGGGGCTTCTGACCGGGCTTGAACTTGTATGCGCCGTGGGACGTGCCGATGGCAATCGCCAGCGAGTCGCAGCCCGTGCGGGTCACAAACTCTTCGACTTCTTCCGGATGGGTGTACATTTCCTGACCATGCTCCACCTTCACGTCGTCTTCGACGCCGGCGAGCGTGCCGAGTTCCGCCTCGACGACCACGCCGTGGTCATGGGCATACTCGACGACCTTGCGGGTCAGGGCGATATTATCCTCAAAGGACTTGGAGGAAGCGTCAATCATGACGGACGTGAAGCCGCCGTCGATGCAGCTCTTGCACAGCTCAAAGCTGTCGCCGTGGTCAAGGTGCAGCGCAATCGGGATATCGGGGTTCTCGATAACCGCCGCTTCCACCAGCTTCACCAGATAGGTGTGGTTGGCATACGCGCGCGCGCCCTTGGACACCTGCAGGATGACGGGAGCCTTCAGCTCACCCGCCGCCTCGGTGATGCCCTGAATGATTTCCATGTTGTTGACGTTGAAAGCGCCGACCGCATAGCCGCCGTCATACGCCTTCTTGAACATTTCCTTCGTCGTAACAAGCGCCATTGGATTTTCCCTCCTGATGCAATAATGTAGGGTTTCCACCGAACCTATTATAGCACATTCTGCCGAAATAGAAAAGGGGGTTTTTTCACAAGTTGTATTTTCTTTCACAAAGTTTTTGGCGTAGGACGACCTCATCCGACTTCGCTTCGCTCAGCCACCTTCCCAAAAGGGGAAGGTTTGGGGACGCGCACCCTTCTCCGCCTTCCCCTCTGGGGAAGGTGTCGCCGCAGCGACGGATGAGGTCACATAAACACGCGGGCGCTGTATGCCGAAGCGCACAACCCAATCGCGCGAAAGGGAGTCCAGAGGGTCGAAGACCCTTTGGTGGAGTCCAGAGGCAAAGCCTCTGGTCACTGCCCCTCTTCCGTCCGCTCCACCGTGCCGACGTAGATGATTTCGCTCTTCGCCTTGTAGGTGTCGGTGTACATCAGCTTGCGCTCGGTTTCCGCGCCGCCCACATACTTCACCAGGTAGCTTTCCACCACACAGCCGTCGGTTGCCTTGCGGTAGGTGTACTCTTGGTCAACATAGGTGGCGTAGGTGTGGTTCGTGTCCTTGCGGTATTCCGGCTCGGTCGGGGCGGGCAGGGTCTGCACCGTCACCGTTTCCAGCTCGTACTTCACGCCCTTGCCGAGGCTCTCGCCGTAAATCGACACCACGCACACCTTGTGCGTCTTGTCGTAGCGGCTGTCCTTCATCACCGTCGCGACGATGAAAATCGTGCTGTTCGTGTCGTTGCGGAACTTGAAGTCAATGCGGTTGTCGGATACCGTCGCGTCCTTGCCGTAGTCGGTGTAGCCCACCGCGTCAGAGTGCGGCTCGCGCTTGAGAATCGTCATGTTCGCTTTCGCCGCCGCGAGGTACATCGTCGTGCTTGCCTGACACACGCCGCCGCCGTAGCCCATGCGCTGATCGCCATACGCGTACTCAATCGCCTGATAGAAGCCGTTTGCCTTCGTGCGCTTGCCCACAACCGTATTGAAGGAGAATGTTTCGCCCGCTGCAAGCATCTTGCCGTTGATGCGCTCGAACGCCACCTGAATGTTCAGGTTGCGCTCTTCCGTGCTGGTGGTCGAAATCGGGGTGTACGCCGTCGCGCGCAGCTGAATCTGCGGCTCCAGCATGGCTTTGGTCGTGGTCGGCTGAAGCTCGCGCGTCGTCAGCTCCACCTCGCCGCTGACCAAGGACGACATCATCTGGTACACCTGATTTTTCGCCTCGGTCGTGTCCATATAGCGCCCGACGGTCTCCGGCTGAATCGTCAGCGGATTGTTGAAATTGTTGGAATCGAAGATAATATGCGCATCCACCGGCTGAATGTACGCCTGCTGCGCGATGCTGAGCAGGATGTTGTCAATCACCACATTGTCGCCGCTGGGCGTGGCGGAATACCCCTCATAGGGATTTTCCGCCAGCGCGTCCATCGTGGCTTTGCGCGCGTCAATGCCGCCTTCTGTGTGCCCCGGCTGCCACGCCGCGTCGAGGGCTTCCCGCACATCGACGGTCATGTTCAGGTCGGCGCTCGTGATTTCCCTCACCAGCTGACCGGCGTACATCAGGCGCACCTTCCACGCGTCGCGCTGCTGATTCGCGTGCGCCGTGACCGCCTCTTCCGCCTCCGCGCGGGTCATGCCGCCGAGGTGGATGCCGTCCACATACACGTTCGGGACGTACTTGTCGTCATACGCCGTCACCGACGCGACCAGCGCTTCCCGCTCATTCTGCTCCTGGATGGCATTGCTGATGGCGCCGCCCGCCGCGACCAGCCCGCAAATTACCGCCACCGCGCACGCGCAGAACAGGATGCGCTTGAGCAGCTTTTGACCCGACGGCTTGCGGCGGACAGGCTCGTTCTTCGGCTCGCGATGCTCCGGATTGAAGCCCCCCAGCCCCGCCGGCGGATGATTGCCGCCGCCATTGCCGCCGTTTCCGCCATTGCCGTTCGCCGGATACTGCGGAAAATTCGTCGGATACATCGGCTGCTGCCATCCGCCATAATTCTGCTGCGGATACGGCGGATTCTGCGGGCGCTGCGGATTCATCGGCTGATTCGGCATCATCTGCCCGCCGCGAATCGGCTGATTGCGCCCGGTGTTCATGCTTGTCGGGTTCTGCCCCCACGAGAACTGCTCCAATTGGTGCGCCGCATCGAGCGGCTGCACGCCGTTGTTCCAGCCCTGCTGCGGCTGCATGGGCGTCCCCTGCACGCCGCGGAAGCCGTGCATTTGCCCGCTTTGCGCATATTGGCTCCCCTGCCCCGGCTGATTCATCCCCTGCGGGCGCATCGGCTGAGCCGCACCCATCGGCTGGGCCGCACCCATCGGCTGAGCCGCGCTCATCGGCTGCATGGGCGGATTGGTGCTCTGCTGCGCCGGGGGCGGCTGCGGATTCCGGCGCGGCGGATTTGTCGGCTGCATGGGCGCGTCTTCCGTGCGGATAAGGGGGATGCTGTTGTCCAGCGTCTGCTGCCCGGCATACTGCGCCGCGTTCAGCTGCGTGCGGCGGCGGCGCGGCTGCCTGTTGTCGTTGAATTCGGACATGGTTTCAGCACCCCTTTCTGATGGCAATTCGGTATTTCTTCATCTTATATCTATCACATGATTTGAGCAGCTTCCACTGCTTGCAGCAATTTCTCCACATCATCTGCCGCCCTCGCCCACATCGGCGCGGTGCAGCCGACCATGCCGTGGCGGTCGCCATCGCCATGGAAGTCACTGCCGCCGGTGACCAGAAAGCCCATACGCCGCGCGGTCAAATCCAGCAGGGGCGTGGCGCGTCCGGCGGACGGGTGGTAAACCACAACGCCCCGCAAGCCCTGCTCCTGCCAAACGCCGAGCAGATGGCGCAGCAGCGCGCCGGTTTTCTCCAGCTCCATCGGGTGCGCCAGCACGGGCACAAAGCCGCTTTTCTGCATCAGCGGCAGCGCCTCCGCCATGCTCAAGCGCTCCCCCGCCACATAGGCAGGTGCGCCATCCGCCAGAAAGCGATCAAACGCCTCGCGCGTGTCGGCGACATAGCCGTGGCTGACCATCGCGCGGGCGATATGCGGCCGACCGACACTGCCCTTAGCTTCGCGGGCGATTTCGTCGTAATCCAGCGGATAGCCCAGCGCGTTCAGCTTCTCCACCATCTGCCGCGCGCGTCCGAGCCGCATTTGGGACAGCGCCCGAACCTTGCGGTGCAGGGGCGTATCCGTCCCGCGCCCGTAGCCGAGCAGGTGCAGGCCGGGCATATCGCGCAGGGACAATTCGACACCTTGCAGAATCGGCATCGGCGTGGGTTTTCCCAGCAGCTGCGCCGCGCCGTCAAACGTGTCATGGTCGGTCACGGCAAGGAGCGTCACGCGGTGCTTGTCCGCCAGCGCCACCAGCTCCGCGGGCGTAAGCAGCCCGTCGGAGGAGGTGGTGTGGGTGTGCAAATCAGGCTTCATGGGGGTCAGTCGGGTGATTTTCGGGCGCATCCGCCGTCTTATCAGGCGTTTCCGCGCTCTTTTCAGGCGTTTCGGCAGACTTTTCGGAACTTTCTTCCTTCTTTTCGTCCGCCATATCCTGCATCATCACATCGCCCGTGGTGCGGGTGTCGGCATCCTGAATATCCGGCAGCGCGCCCGTTTCCATCAGGGTGACGAACTCGCGGCGGCTGATGGTGTCGTACTTGAGCAGCGCGTCCACCAGCTTCTCCATGCGGTCGCGGTTGGCGCTCAAGGCGTCCACCGCCTTCTGGTAGCATTCCTCCAGCAGGCGCTTGACTTCCGCGTCGATGCGCGCCGCCATTTCTTCGCTGTACCCGCGGCTCTGCCCAAACTCCATGCCGACGAACACTTCCTGATCGCCGTCAAGATAGACCGGCCCCAGCTTTTCGCTCATGCCGAACTGCGTCACCATGCGGCGGCAGACCTCCGTCGCCTTCTTCAGGTCGCTCGTTGCGCCGGTGGTAAACTCGCCCAGATAAAGCTGCTCCGCGGCATGACCGCCCAGCCCCATCGCCACGAAGTCCATCAGCTGGCTGTAGGTCTGCAAATCGTCCTCTTCCGTCGGCAGCGACAGCGTGTAGCCGCCCGCCTGCCCGCGCGGGACGATGGTAATCAGGTGCACCTCGTCGCAGTTGGGCAGGACGTGGCCGACGATGGCGTGACCCGCCTCGTGGATGGCGACCATGCGCTTGTCGCGCTGCGTCACCTTGTGGCTGCGCTTCTCCGGACCCATCTGCACGCGGGAAATCGCCTCCACCAGCGTCTGCTGATTGATGGCCTTCAAGCGTCCGCGCGCCGCCAGAATCGCGGCTTCGTTCATGATGTTTTCCAGCTCCGCGCCGGTGGAGAAGGGCACGCGCTTGGCGATATTCTCCAAATCCACATCATCCGCGAGGGGCTTGCCCTTGGCGTGCACCTGCAAGATGGCAACACGCCCCGCCATATCGGGGTAATTGACGAGAATCGTGCGGTCAAAGCGGCCGGGACGCAGCAGCGCGGGGTCAAGAATGTCGCGGCGGTTCGTCGCCGCCATGACAATAACGCCCTCGTTGATTGCGAAGCCATCCATCTCGACCAGCAGCTGGTTCAGCGTCTGCTCGCGTTCGTCGTGTCCGCCGCCCAGACCCGCGCCGCGGTGGCGACCCACGGCGTCAATCTCATCAATAAAGATGATGGACGGGGCAGCGCGCTTGGCTTGGTCGAACAGGTCGCGGACGCGGCTCGCGCCCACGCCCACGAACATCTCCACAAAGTCCGAGCCGGAAATGGAGAAGAACGGCACGCCCGCCTCGCCCGCAACCGCCTTTGCCAGCAGGGTTTTGCCCGTGCCGGGCGGGCCGATGAGCAGCACGCCCTTGGGGATGCGCGCGCCCATGTCAATGTACGCCTTGGGGTTGCGCAGGAAGTCCACCATTTCCTTGAGTTCTTCCTTCTCTTCCTCCGCGCCCGCGACGTCGGCGAACGTCACCTTGTTCTTGTTCGGGTCATGGATGCGCGCCCGGCTTCTGCCGAAGTTCATCACCTTGCCGTTGCCGCCGGTCTGCGCGCGCATAATCAGCCAGAACATCACGCCGCAGAGCACCAGCGAAATCGCCAGCGGAATCAAATCATACCACCACGGGGTGGTCAGCGGCTGACGGTAGATGATGGTGAACGGCAAATCCTTGACGGACACCTCGTCCAGCGGCTTATTAAGCTTCGCCGCCTGCATTTGCCGCGCGGTGACGATGAAATCAGCGCCGATGATGGTTTCAAAATCGTAGTTCTTGTCAGGGAAATCCGCGTCGGCGACCGTTGTTGTTGTCGTCACGCCCACCAGCGACGTGCCGCGGATGGCGACGGAGCGAACCTGCCCCTCCTCAATCATCGTCAGCAGCTGGGGATAGGTGATGCGGCGGTCACGGGTATTGCTGCCAAAGCCGTTGGTGAACAGCATCGAAATGGTGAGCACCATCAGCAGCAGAACCGCGACGTAGCCGAACATCCCGCGAGACTTCTTCAATGCGAGCATCCTCCTTCCGTTCCAGCGCCATCCGCCTGTTGCGGCGTATACCCATATAGACGAATGACGTGTGCGGAAAAATCCATCTTTACAAAAATTTTATCTTTATTGGGGGAAGAATCGGCTGATTTATTCGCGCGCCGCGCCGTACACGCGGCTGTCCAGCACGCCGATGTCCGGCAGATTGCGGTACTTCTCGGCAAAATCCAGCCCGTAGCCGACGACGAACTCATCCGGAATCTTGAAGCAGTGGTAATCCACCGTCAGGTTGTGTTCGGGATTGCGGCGGTCGGGCTTGTCCAGCAGCGTCGCAATGCGGATGGAGGACGCGCCGCGGCCCATCAAATACTTGCCGAGGTAGAACAGCGTGTTGCCGCTGTCCACAATGTCCTCGACAATCAGCACGTCGCGCCCCTTAATGGACACGGACAGGTCTTTCTCCAGATTGACCACGCCGGAGGACTTGGTGGAGTTGCGATAGCTCGACAGCGCCATGAAATCCAGCGTCACAGGCAAATCGACCTCGCGGATGAGATCGGAGAAGAAGACGCTCGCGCCCTTCAAAATGCAGACCATCACCAGATCGCGGCCCTGATAGTCGTGGGTGATTTCCCGTCCCAGCTGGGCAACGGCTTTCTGGATGTCCTCACGCTTGACGAGAATCTTCGTCATGTCCTGATACAGCTTGGCATTGGTGTCCATCGTGTTGTCCTCCTAAATATATGTAGGTTTCTATGTTGACTTAGTTGGCGTTGTCCTTTTTTTCGCGCAGCGGTGCGCCGCAGCGTTTGCATTGTTCGAGCTTGTCGTAGGGGTCATCCTCTATCTGCGACCACTTGATGACGCCGGACAGCGGGCGGTATTTCGGATTGACCGATTCGCAGTTCGGGTCAATGTGGTAGTACGTTCCGCCTTCGGGATTGTAGTAAATCAGCAAGTCCGGATGGCTGGTGTTCAGCACGGGCTGGGTGGCAAGGGCGTTGGTCGGGGTGGCGGTGCTTTCCTGCTCGTTGCTTTGCAGCGTCGCGGGGTCAACGTACCACACGCCGTCCTCCTTGACCATGCGCACCTTCCACAGGTAGACGCTTTCGCCCAGGGTGTTGTTCTTGTTGATGACGGCGCGCACCGTCACCATGCGGGCAATGTCGTTCGATGTGCCCGTGATGGCCGTGAAATCCCAGCTGACGGGCGTGCGGTTGGTCAGCACCTCGCCGAAGAGCTTCTGCGTCACCGCGTCCGTGCCGCCCTTGATGCTGCTGCGCCACGACGGGGCCGTCAGGTTGACCATTTGGCTGATGGCGTTGTTCTTCCACAGCGTGAAGAAGGAATGCAGCTGCGCGTAGCACTCCTCGGAGTCATCCACAGGCGTCGCGGTGGGCGTGGGCGAGGGATTGGGCGTGTCCGTCGCGGTCAGGTTGACATCGAGGTTATTGCCCGATGTACTCCCCTGCTGCATCTGACCGGACTGATTCGGCTGCGCGGGGTTCTGATTGTCCGCCGCGTTCGTCGCCAGTGCGCTGACGAGGCAGACGACCGCCGCCGACGCCAGCAAAAGCGACAGCACCAGCCGCGCGTTGGGCGTGACCAGCTCGCGGAGCCACATCGCGGCGATGCTCGCCACCGCGCCGACGAGGACGACCCACTTCACCGCCGTCCACGCAAAGACCATGCTTAAAATGAAGAGAATCGGCAGCACGCCGAACATCAATACTTTTGCAATCGTATCCCACGGAATTTCCCTGTGCGCCGCCGGCTGCACCCGGAAGCCGCTGCGCCCCGACGTCGGGTACACGCGCTGACCGTCGGGGGTGTACTGCGCGTACTGCTGCTCCGGCGGCAAATCCGTTTCCTGCGGATTCTGCTGGCTGTACCCCTGCTGATACCCCTGCTGCTCGTAGGGCTGCTGATACCCGCCGGGCTGCACAAACCCCTGCTGGTCATACGGCTGCTGCTGATAAGGCTGCTGGGCGTATGGCTGCTGATACCCCTGCTGCTCATAGCCCTGCCCATACGGCTGCTGATAACCTTGCTGCTCGTAGCCCTGCTGACCGTATGGCTGCTGATAACCTCCGTATGGCTGCTGGTATCCCTGCTGACCATAAGGCTGTTGATAGTCCGCATACCCCTGCTGCCCATAGCCGTTTTGCGGCGCGTAGCCCTGACCATAGGCATCATTGGGCGCGTAGCCGCCATTCGGGGCATAGCCCTGCGCCGGCGGATAATTGCCCTGCGAAAAACCAGGCTGCTGAGGATTCTGTCCGGCGTCCCCGGCGCCATCATAGGGTGGACGGCTGTTGCTCATCCGGCTTCCTTTCCTTTCTTCCGCGCGTTTGTGCGCGAAGTTCCCTGCCGCGCCTTGTGCGGAGGGCATTTTGTCCCTCCCGCGCGCGGACTTTCACGCAAGCGCCTGCTTCGCGCTTTACATGATAACGCATCTTACAGTATAGCACAAAAAAATGGCTTGTAAATAATAAATCGGAAAAATTCACGGTTTGTTCGCCTGTAAGATGGAAAGAATTCCACTTCCGTGCGATTTTTATTCCGCATTCCGCATTCCAATTTCCGAATTTGCCCCCTTGCAAAACGTCCCAACCTATGGTAAGATAGAGCGTGCCGACGAAAGTCAGCGAAATATTGGAAGCGATGACCGGGAAACAGTAGCGCGTGCAAGTCCCCTTCCTATTTCCAAATGAGAATGTGCCAAGATGCGAAGCGAATTTTTTCTGCTGGCTAACGGGAGTGAAACGCAGCGTAGCAGCGCTACGCTAAGTGGAACGAGCGGACGCCAGAAGGAAAAAGGCGCGAGCAGATGGCACAGGCGAATGCAGGAAATAGGATATCAGAGAGCCGCCGGGTGGTGCGAGGTGGCAGGGCGCACGGCGTGAACCTTCATCCCGTGAGTTTTTGGGCGTGGGCAGCCTTATCGCCTATCAAGCGGCGGCAGCGGGATTTTTTCCTTTGCCGCAAGACGAGTGGTACCGCGGATTCAGTCCGTCTCATCAAACGATGGGACGGGCTTTTTTCATCCAACTGTAAGGAGGAACATCCGGAATGAACGAGAAGATCGAAGCCCTGAAAAGCAGCTTTGATTCCGAGCTGAAGAAGATCGCCAACATGGTGGATCTGGAAGCCCTGCGCGTGAATTACCTCGGCCGCAAGGGCAAAGTGACCGACGCGCTCAAAGGCATGGGCGGCTTGACCGACGAGCAAAAAAAGACCGTCGGGCGCGAGACGAACGAGCTGAAAACCGCCATCACCGTCGCCTTGGCGGAAAAGCTGGAAGCGCTCAAGGCGCAGGAATTGCAGCGCGAAATCAACGCCCTGCCCGAATTTGACATTTCCATGCCGCCGGACATGACCCGCGGGTCGTATCACCCGATTACGCTGGTGCAGCGCCAGTGCGAGCAGGTGTTCAAGTCGATGGGCTTCACGGTGGAGGATTACGCCGAGGTCGTGACGGACTACGAGTGCTTCGAGAGCCTGAACATTCCGAAGTTCCACCCCGCGCGCGACATGCAGGACACCTATTATCTGGACAACGGGCAATTGCTCAAAACGCAGACCTCCGCCGCCCAGAACGCCATCTACCGCCGCTACCGCGACGCGCTGGTCGACGGTGGCGTGCCGATTAAGGCGATTTTCCCCGGCCGCTGCTTCCGCAACGAGGCGACCGACGCCTGCCATGAAAACACGTTCTTCCAGATGGAAGGCATCATGGTGGACAAGGACATTTCCATCGCGAACCTGATTTACTTCATGAAAACGATGCTGAGCGAGGTGTTCCGCAAGGACATCAAAGTCCGCCTGCGTCCGGGCTTCTTCCCGTTCGTTGAGCCGGGCTTTGAGCTGGATATTTCCTGCCTCATCTGCGGCGGCACAGGCTGCCCGTCGTGCAAGCATTCCGGCTGGCTGGAGCTGTGCCCCTGCGGCATGATTCACCCCGAAGTATTGAAGGCCGGCGGCATCGACCCGGAGCAGTACACCGGCTTCGCGTTCGGCTTGGGCATGACGCGCCTTGCCATGATGAAGTACGGCGTGAAGGACATTCGCGACCTGAACAGCGGCAGCCTGACGCGCCTGGCGCAGTTCACGGACGACGAGTAATGCGGAGGAAAGACGAACATGCTGATCTCAATGAACTGGATTTCCGACTTCGTTGACCTGACGGGTCTTGACAAGATGGCGCTGATTCGCCAGTTCTCCCTGTCCACGGCGGAAGTTGAGAATGAAATTTTCCACAAGGGCGCGGATTTGTCCGGCGTTGTCGCCGCGCAGATTGTCAGCGTAGAGAATCACCCCGAATCCCACAAGCTGCACCTGCTGAAGGTGGACGCGGGCGACGGGCAGCTGACCGACGTGGTCTGCGGCGCGCCGAACGTGCAGCTGGGCATGAAAACCGCGTTCGCCAAGGTGGGCGCGCAGCTGGGCGACATCACCATCAGCCCGCGCAAGCTCGCCGGGTACACGTCCTACGGCATGTGCTGCTCGGAGAAGGAAATCGGCATCAGCGACGACAATTCCGGCATCATGGTCATCCCGGAGGATGTTCCCTGCGGCACGGATTTGAAGGCGCTCTACCCCATTGACGATATTATCTTCGAGGTGGACAACAAGTCCCTGACGAACCGCCCCGACCTGTGGGGGCACTACGGCATGGCGCGCGAGTTTTCTACCCTGTCCGGCCGTCCGCTGAAAGCCCTGCCCGTGGCGGATTTGGCGGCGTACAACAATCTGCCCGCCATCGACATGAAGATTGAAGACCCGCTGTGCCAGCGCTACTCCTGCCTGCGGGTGGAGAACATCAACCGCCACGTCAGCCCGATGGCGATGCGTATCCGCCTGAACTACTGCGGTATGCGCGACATCAACTTCCTCGCCGACCTGACGAACTACCTGATGCTGGAAATGGGGCAGCCGATGCACGCCTTCGACAGCCGCAAGGTGGAGAAAATCCGCATCCGCCGCTTCCCGGAGAGCTTCCCTTTCCAGACGCTGGACAAGGTGGAGCGCACCATCGACCCGAACACGCTGATGATCTGCAACGGCGACAAGCCGGTTGCCATCGCGGGCATCATGGGCGGTCTGGACAGCGAAATCGTCGATGACACGACGAGCCTGACGCTGGAATCCGCCACGTTCGACGCGGCGTCCGTCCGCAAGAGCAGCGTCCGCCTCGCCCACCGCACCGACGCCTCCGCCCGCTACGAAAAGAGCCTTGACCCGGAAATGACGACCGTCGCCATCGCCCGCTTCGTCAAGCTCCTCCAGGAATACGACCCGGAAATGCGCGTCACCTCCCGCCTGACCGACGAGTACGCCTTCCACTATCCGAAGGTGCAATTGTCCTTTGACAAGGCGTTTGTTGACCGCTATACCGGCATCAACATTTCCTCCGACGAAATCATGCACACGCTGACCGCGCTGGGCTTCGGCATGACGCGGGACGGCGATTCCTTCACCGCGGACGTCCCCTCCTGGCGCGCGACGAAGGACGTAACCATCAAGGCGGATATCATCGAGGAAATCACCCGCATTTACGGCTACGACAACTTCGACCTGCACACGGCGGAATCCCCGCTCTACCCGGTTCGCATGTCCACCGAAAAGACGGTGGAGGACAAATTGAAGGACATTCTCGTCAAGCGCTATTCGCTGCACGAGGTGCATTCCTACATCTGGCAGTACGCCGACGACTACAAGAAGCTCGGCATTGCCGTTGAGGACAACGTGAAGCTGCTCAACGCCTCCAACCCCAACATCGAGACGCTGCGCCGCTCCATGATTCCCACCCAGCTGTGCCAGGTGAAGGGCAACACGGGCTATGCGCCGTCGTTCGGCATCTTTGAAATCGGTCACGTCATCGACGGTGTGGACGAGAACAAGCTGGCGAAGGAGCACAAGAAGCTGTGCGTGACGCTCTTCAGCAAGGTCGATAACGTGGAAACGCTGTATTTCCGCCTGCGCGACATGCTGTGCGTCGCCGTGAGCGACATCCTGCACAAGGATTTGTCCTTCCACGCAATGACCGCGACCCACTCCTATGAGCATCCGAAGAACCTGAACGCCATCGTGCTGGACGGCGTTGACCTCGGCGAAATCGGCGTGGCGCACCCGGTTGTCGGCAAGAACATCGACAAGAAGGCGGCGATTGTGTTTGCCGAAATCGACATGGAAGCGCTTGCGTCCATCGCGCCCGCGCCCATCGTCTACCGTGAGCCGTCCCGCTTCCCCGGCATGGAGCAGGATTTGACCTTCGTGGTCAATCGCTGCCAGCCGATTCTGGACGCGGTGAAGGCGGAGAACTCCCCGCTGGTGCAGAAAGTGACCGTGCTGGGCACATACAGTGACATCACCGGCAAGACCATCACGATTCGCCTCTCCTTCTCGCACCCGGAGCGCACGCTCACCCGCGACGAAGTGCAGGCGGTTGTTGACGGCGTGGTTGCGCGGCTGAAGGGGCAAGGGATTGAACTGAAGAAGTAACTTCCTCTATATATACATTTTTCTTCCTCCGAAACGCGGCTGTGTTTCGGAGGTTTTTTCGGTTCTTCACGGAATCTTGGGGGAAGAGCAGCTTGGGGGGCGCGTCTGCGGACGCGCAAAGTCACTGGCAGGGACGCTTCGCTGCCTGCACCTTTGTTGGCGACTTCCTTGGGATTGGTCGGACGAGGGACAGTTGGGGCGTTGCCCCAAACCCCACAAGGGACGCTGTCCCTTGACCCTGCAAGGGGCATTGCCCCTTGACCCCTCCGCGCGATTGAGTTGGTCGCGCTTTCATGCTCCTTCCGCGTGCAGCTTTTTGGGGCTTCGCCTAAGTCCTTGTTTGCCCCCCCAACTTTCCGTGAAGAACCAATAATCTTTCTTCCCCTGCCCCTCTGCTTTTGTCGGCGGAGGGGCGTTTTTTGTGCTTCCGCGAAATTCGAGATTGACAACTTCCCCCGATGGTGGTAAACTGGAAAAAACGGAGGTTTTCCGCCCATTTTCGTCGCTTGTTAGGAGGATTGCTATGAGTCCCATTGCCGCCCGGAAAAAGACCATCATCTGGATGATTGCCGCCATCGTGCTGGCAGTCTCTTCCATCGCACTTGGCGCCGGTCTCATCGTCAGCCACAATTCGCTGACGGACACCCGGAATCAGCTGACGGACACGCAGAGCGCGCTGTCCTCCACCCAATCCACCTTAGCGGACACCGAAAACAGCCTCTCCGCCGCGAAGGACACCCTCGCATCCACCGAAGCCACCCTCGCGGACACGCAGACCACGCTGGACACGACCGCCGCCGCCTTGACGGATACCCAGACCACCCTCGCGTCTACCGAAGCCACCCTCGCCGAAACGCAGGGCACGCTTGCTGA
>ULZA01045639.1_pt1 | contig 19648 bp, 18 predicted proteins | sample 1962681 | NCBI WGS metagenome assembly ULZA01 (sample SAMEA4835877, study PRJEB28245) | human gut metagenome | biome: gut microbiome; material: fecal sample | place: Denmark | collected 2008 | reverse complement strand
CAACGCGACCTACGTTCGCCCTCTTCGAGGACGCCGACTCTCACCCCACCATCCGCAGGTTACGTGCCTTCGGCACTCCACCAGCGGTTATGCACATTCGCCCTCTTCGAGGACGACTCCCCACCCCACTGTGTTCCATCACAGCCCCAACATATTATTTACTACGAGCCGAGCCACCATAAACCCAGCCGGCCACCATATACAACAAAACATATTATTTACACCTATATAAACATATTATTATACTTCGGTGTTCTGAACATATTATTTAACTTTTTAAACTCATAAACATTATGAAACAATTTTTACGTTCATTTTTAACGCTACTGCTACTGATGATGTAGTGCAGCGTGGGATTCGCACAAACTACCGTCACGTTTGATGCCACTAAAGATAAAGGTACAAGTACTTCAACTACTTTAACTAAAAATGGGGTTACTTTAAAGATAGGAGGGGGAAAATTAGACAATGGTACCGATTTCCGTTGCTATGCCAATAAAGGATTCACAATTTCCTCTAATAATGCAGACATAACAAAAATCGAATTTACTTGCGCAGGTAAAGGTAGAGAGAAATACGGTCCTGGAAAAATTTACGACCCAAGCGCAGGAAAATATGCTTATAGTGGATATATTGGTACATGGACGGGATTAACAAAGTCAGTTAAATTTAGCAATAGTGCTCAGGTACAAATGAAAAAGATAGTAGTTACCTTAGCATCTTCAAAGACCCCCACAAACCTAACCTTCCCCAAACCTACAATCAACATAGAGGAAGGCAACGAAGCAACCTTTACTGGTCAGAAAGCTACACTGAAAGCTGGCGAAACCGAACTTGATAAGGCAATCACTTACGCTTATTCAGGCAGTGAAATCTTTGCAACATTCAATACTGCGACAGGTGAAGCAACTCTAAAGACTGGCGTTTACGGTACAGCAACAGTAACAGCTACATACGCAGGTGATGACACATATGAGAAAGCAGTAGCATCTTATACTGTAAAAATTATTGACCCCAATGCAATAGTACCATTAGTTTTTGATAAAGCCGATGATGTCTTCGGAACATTGGAGGATTATAACAAAGATAAAAAAGATATATCAGAATATGCCCTTATAGGAAGCGATGGTAACTCATATATCTTTAAAACCACTGGTGGAAAAACTACTGCAGAAAATGGAAATCTCCTATTACAAAAGACAACAGGTTCTTTAGAATCACCTATATTTAAAAATTTCGAAAATGGCTATACAGTAAATATAACATTCAGTCAACAAGGTACAAATCCATTAACAATAACAAGCGGAGGGGAAACGAAAAAGGCTGATATTACAAGTGCTGATGGCAAAAACACAAATGGTATAGGTTTTCTACTGTCAATGAATATTAAGGCTGGTAATACCTTTACATTGAACGCGGGTAATGCTGCATATATTTCTAAAATAGAAATTGTAGCTCTTCCAGGTATCACCCTCGACGAGAACGCTACCGACACCAATACTAAGATTGAGAAAAACAAGGGCAAGATCCAAGATGCCACCCTTACCCGCACTCTCGTAGCCAACAAGTGGAACACCTTCTGTGTACCTTTCGAGACAGAGATTGCTGGTACAGCACTTGAAGGCGCTACTGTTAAGGCTGTCGGTGAGGTTGTTGGCAACGTAATCAATCTGGTAGATGCCACTAAGATTGAGGCTGGCGTGCCTTACCTCGTAAGGCCTACCACTGGCGACATTGTGAACCCCACCTTCAAGAATGTTACTATCAGCGTAACAACACCTAAAGAAGCAGGCAACGACGAATATAAGTTTGTAGGTACATACAGCCCCAAGACCATTTTCGATAAGGATTTCGGCAAAATTTGGGGTGTAACCGCTGATGGCAAACTGGCAAAGATCAATGCCAACACCACCATGAAGGGTCTGCGCGCTTACTTCGTGTTCCAGACAAACACCGCTGCTGCCAAGCTGAACTTCGACGGCGAGACCACAGGCATTAACAACATCGAGACCAACGCCGCAGTAAACGGTAAGGTATATAACCTGAATGGCCAGTATGTAGGCAACAGTCTCAACGGATTGAAGAAGGGTATATACGTAGTGAATGGCAAGAAAGTAATCAAGTAAATAACCCAAATAAAAGTAAAGCATTATGAACAAAAAAGCATATAACACTCCGAACACAGAGGTAACAAGCGTAGAGATACAAAGTTTTATTGCGGCATCAGACCCCACCAACGTGATCACACCTGGAGGCATCAATGTCGATACGAAGGGCACTGAAACAATAGATGGCCCAAGCGTCATGAGCGACCTCAACATCAACGACGTATGGGAGTAAATCTCTGTACAGAACAGTAAAAAAGAAAATGTAAAAAGCAGACTGGGAACAACAGACTGAAACAACAGACTGGGAACAACAGACTGAGAACAACAGACTGCAAACCAATAAAGCGGCCGAGGGCAAACGTCCTCGGCCGCTTTCGTATATTTCCCCAAGCAACAACAACCAAAAAGAGTATCCAAAAAGTAGGACGGTGGTCTCCGTGCATTAAACATAAACACGAGTTTCCATAAATTAAATGTTAAATTATCAAGCAATAGTTATACATATAACAAACTTTTCATACATTTGTGATAACGACAATCACACATAACACTATGAACATAAATAACCAAAAAACATACGAAGAAATAGATGCTCGCATTGAGCAACTATTAGAAAAAGGAACAGAACTTGGTGGTGTAGACATGCTTAGTGAGAAAGAACAAGAAGAACTGAACGTACTCAGCGAGGCCGCCTACAACTGGGAGCACGAAGATTTATAAATAGTATTATTGAGTATTTAACAATTTAATAATATTTCTTCCATTGTTATGCTCGCAATGCTATGCATTGCTTGCGTTTTTTAAAACATTAATGTCCATTAATTGAACATTTATTAAACATCAATAAAAGCGCGCGAAGCGCATATTAATGATAATTAATGGATAATTAATGGACATTAATGTTTAAAACAAAACGCGCGAAGCGCGAAAAAAGATTATTATACAATGTCACCAACCGCTGACCCGTAAAGAGTAAAAATCAACCATTTTACTTTTCCCCCAACACTCGCAACGCCGCGCGCTGGTCATCGGCCAACTGCCGCTCCAGCGCCTCAACGCTATCAAACCGCTGTTCTTGTCGCAGCCTATCAACAAACGCCACGCGCATGGGCTGACCATACACATCGGCACTGAAATGGAAGACGTGGGCCTCGATGGTGGTGAGCAAGCCCCCAAACGTGGGACGCTGCCCAATGTTGAGCATGGCAGGACGCACGCACGCCTCGTTGCCAAACCCCACGCGCACGGCATAAACGCCACGGGCAGGGATGAGCAGCGACTGGCCCGACACATCAAGGTTGGCCGTGGGAAAGCCCATTTTGCGTCCCTCGGCAAAGCCGTGCGCCACGGTGCCCTGCAACTGGTAGGGGCGCCCCAGGCAGCGTGCCGCCAAGGCCACGTCGCCCTCAGTAAGCAGACGTCGCACCACCGACGAACTAACGCGTATGCCGTCGGGCGAGGTGTAGGCCGTGTTCTGCACCACGTCGATGCCCATCTCGCGCCCATACTGCACATACTGTTCAAAGCCCTCGGCACGGTTATGACCAAAGCGGTGGTCGTAGCCTATGAGCAACAGGCGCACGCCCAGCCGCTCTTTCAGCACCTGTTGCATAAACTGCTGGGCCGAGAGCGATGCCATCTGGGGCGTGAAGTGCAGCACCTCGACATGATCAACGCCCAGACTTTGCAGCAACTGCACCTTATCTTGAGTGGTGGTGAGCAGTTGCGGCACATAGTCGGCCTGCAGCACCTGTCGGGGGTGCTGGTCGAAGGTTATCACCATGCTCTTCAGCCCTCTGGCCTGTGCCAGGCGCTTCACCTCGTCAATGAGGTATTGATGTCCGCAGTGCACACCATCAAAAAAGCCTATGGTAGCGGCGGAAGGTAATTTATAATTCATAATTTATAATTCATAATGAGAGGCGGCCTTTAAAGGTTTTAAGCCTGTGGGGGTTAGGCCTGTGGAAGCCTGTATAAGCCTACTAAGCCTTTCTAAGCCGTGGGGACTAAGCCTCTCTAAGCCGTAGGAACTAAGCCGAAGGAGGCTGGAGGAAGAAAGCTACCGAGACCCGCAAAGCAATAGGATTTTTCACTTTTCCCTTTTCACTTTTCCCTTTCACTTATACCAGATTTCCCCCTCAGGGTCATGCAATGCCGTTATGCCTACGCTCTGCGCTGCCTGACAGTTGTCTTCGCGGTCGTCGATGAACAGCGTGTCTTCGGCCTTGATGCCCGCTTGGCGTAGCGCCTCGGTAAAGATGGTGGGGTCAGGTTTTGCCAAGTGCATGGCGCAAGAAAGGAAAATCTTTTCAAAGAAGTGGGTGGCAGCGTAGGTATGGCCCTCGCTGTCGCGATAAGGAAAGAAGTCGGCGGCACACTTGTCCCAGTGCATGAAGTTGGTATTTGAGAGCAGGAACAGGCGATGTCCGCTACGGCGCAGCGCCAAGAGAGCCTCCTTCTTCGCGTCGGGTATGCCCGTAAGCAGTTCGTTCCATGCCCAGATGATGTCGGCGTCGGGCACGGAGCATTGGCACAGGCGGCGCACCTCGTCGCAAAACTGTGGCGTGGTGATGTCGCCCACCTCGGCAGCCAAGAACAGGTCTTCAACCCTATGCTCGCGCACATAAAACGCTATCTTCTCGAGGCCCACACGCTCGAAGGCCGCTATGCAGCGCTCGTTGTCTAAGCCCACAAGTATGCGGCCGAGGTCGAAGATAATGTTCTTAAAGCCCCTCACCATCTCTCCCCCGTGGGGAGAGGGCTGGTTTGCCTCACCTATTATATTATTATTTATAGCCATGAATTTTTACTTATATAATATTACTCTATTATTATGCTCGTATTATGCTCGCAATGCTTTGCATTGCTTGCGGGTTTTTAAACATTAATTTCCATTAATTATCCATTAATTATCATTAATACGCGCTTTGCGCGATTTTTATTGATGTTTAATTAATGTTCAATTAATGGGAATTAATGTTTAAAACAAAACGCGCAAAGCGCGAAATGGATTATTTAAACCACAACAATATTATTTGACATAGAGACGTAGAGAGGCCAATCAAGCCCTCTCCCCACGGGGGAGAGATGGAGAGGGGCTCTTCTTCAGCAACCTCAACACCTCTCCTATCCACAGCACGGGCGATGTGACGAGGAGGATGGCGCCCCACTCTTTGAACGAGAGCGGTGTAACGCGGAACATCTCGCCACCAAAGGTTACGATGCCCCACTGGCCCACCAGCACTAACAGCATGACCATGAGCAGGGTGCGATCGGACAGCAACTGGTGGAAGGCCGAATGGTCGGACCCCAGCGCCTTGGCGTTGAGCAGGTTCCACCACTGCAACATAACAAAGGTGGTGAAGAAGAGGGTGAGCTCGTGAACATCCATGCCAGCATTGGCGCCCGTCTCGCGCTCGCACCACACTAAGAACGCCAGCATAGGGGCAAACATGAGCAGGCCCACCACAATGATAGCCCACTGTATGCGGTGCGTGAGGATGAAGTCGGTTTGTCGGCGTGGCTTGCTATTCATCACCTCGGCCGACGGAGGCAGCGAGGCCAAGGCCATGGCAGCGAAGGTGTCCATGATCAGGTTTATCCACAATATCTGCGTAACGGTGAGCGGCAGTTCGGTGCCTATGGCCGAACCAGCCAGCACCAGCAGCAGGGCCGCCACGTTAACCACAAGTTGGAAATAAAGGAAGCGCTGTATGTTTTTATACAACGATCGGCCCCACATCACGGCCTTGACAATGCTGTTAAACGAGTCGTCGATGAGCGTTATGTCGCTGGCGTTCTTGGCTACGCTGGTGCCCGACCCTAACGACAGACCCACATGGGCGTGGTTGAGGGCGGGAGCATCGTTGGTGCCATCGCCTGTAACGGCCACCACCTCGCCATGACGCTGAAGCAGGTTTACGAGGCGCTGCTTATCGGTGGGGCGCGCACGGCTCATCACACGCAAACTCTGTACGCGCTTGTAAGCCTCATCCTCAGACAGGGCGGCAAAGTCGGGACCCGTTATCTGAGCCTCGGCAGGGGTATTGGGGCCCCAGGTGCCTATCTGTCGGGCTATCTCTATGGCGGTGGCCGAGGTGTCGCCCGTCACCATCTTCACGTTGATGCCCGCCTGTCGGCATTGGTCAACGGCGGCAGGAACATCGGTGCGTATGGGGTCGCTAATGGCTACGATGGCTTGCAGTGTGAGGCCCGTGGTGCGTATCTCATCACACGGTGCACAGGCAAAGGCCAGGGTGCGGTAGGCTTTATCTTGCCAGGCACGCAGACGCTGAGCAATGTCGGTGCGAGCATCGGCGGTCATGGTGCAGAAGGTGGTAACAATCTCAGGAGCTCCCTTCACAAAGAGCCATGCTTGGCCATCAACATCGGCCACAGTGGCCATATACTTGCGCTCGGTGCTGAACGGCTCGCGCTTCAGCATGGCATGGGCAGAGCGCAGGTCTTGATAGTGCAGCCCTTGGCCTTGCAGCCACAGCAGCAGGGCACACTCGGTGGGGTTACCTATGCCGTGGCCCTCGGGGTCGAGGTCGGCAGTGGTGTTCAGGGCAAGGGCGGCATGGAAGAGCGGGTCGGTCAGGGCCTTGGCATCGGCATCTTCGGCCTTAGTATCTTCGGCCTTTACGCGATAGAGGTCGGCCACCTGCATACGGTTCTGTGTCAGGGTGCCCGTCTTATCGGTACATATCACCGTTACGGCGCCCATGGTTTCGCAGGCATGCAGCTTGCGCACCAGGTTGTTGCTCTTCAGCATACGACGCATATTCAGGGCTAAAGCCAAGGTTACGGCCATAGGCAGACCCTCGGGCACGGCCATGACGATAAGCGTTACGGCCATCATAAAATATTTCAGCACCACAGTGGCCATGCCTACATAGTTGGCGGTGTGCCACAGGGGGTTGACAAGGATGTCGTGCGTAAGGAAGATGACGAAGGCGGCAATGCTGATGCTGGTGCCCACAACGCTGATGAGCTTGGCCAAACGGGTGAGCTGAAGGTTCAGCGGCGTCTTCACAGCGGTAAGCTCGGTGGCCTTGCGGGCTACCTTGCCTATCTCGGTGGCGTCGCCCACAGCCTCGACGCGAGCCGTGGCGCGGCCGCCCATCACCATGGTAGAACGCAAGATGAGGTCGGAAGAATAGGTGGCCTCGGCATCGGTGGGATGGTCGGCATCTACCACATGCTTGTTGGCCATGGGCTCGCCCGTGAGCGAACTCTCGTCTATCTGCAGGGCGGTGCTCTCTATCAGGCGAGCGTCGGCAGGTATCTCGTCGCCCGTCTCAACAATGATGAGGTCGCCCACCACCACCTCGCGGCGTGCCACCTCAAGGGTTTGGCCCTCGCGTATCACCTTTACGGGCTGCTCTTCGCCCAGGGCGGTAAGACTATGAAACTTGCGGGCGGCGTCCATCTCAAACACAAAGCCTACGGTGGTGGCCAAGATGATGGCCAAAATGATGCCAATGGTCTCTATATATTCGCCATTGATGACGGCCAAGCCCAGCGACACCAGCGCCGCTACAAGCAATATCTTGATGATGGGGTCGTTATATTTTTCGATGTAAAGTTTCCATAGAGGGGTACGCTTCGGGGGCGTAAGCACGTTCTCGCCATGCGCTTGCTTGCTGGCCTCTACCTCTTTAGCGGTAAGACCTACGTTTGGCTGATTGGGTTGTGTTGTCATCTTTTAATTTCTGTTATTATTTTATTTTTGTTATTGCTTATGCTTTTATCTGTTTGCTTCATTTGCTTTGCCTTTGTTATGTCTTCTTGAGCCACTCGATTATCTATTATTTATCTTTATCGGTAGGCTATCACGATTTGATGCAAGACGAAACGATGCCTTTATCAAGACCCATACTTGGGCAATATGGTGCAAAGGTACGGTTTGACGAAAATATATGCAAATAATAGGTGTTACAAAACAATAAAAAACACATTACAAACAGTTTACGAGCAATATATGGGCGAAACTAAACAGCGAAAAGAAGGAAGAAAACAGGCACAAAGGGCGAAAATAAACATCGGCAAAAGAAGGGGCGCAAGAACAACAGATACGCATTTTTTCAAATTTAAAGAAAAAAATTTGCACATCTCGCTCATTATTCTTACCTTTGCACCACAAAACTTGTCACACCCTTGTTGACAAGCCGGACTTGTAGCTCAGTTGGTTAGAGCAACAGACTCATAATCTGGAGGTCCCTGGTTCAAGCCCAGGCTGGTCCACATTGAAAATCAAGCAGTTACGACAAAATCGTAGCTGCTTTTTCTTTTTATCGGAAAACAATGGGAAAACACATTGCTTTTGAAAACTCCTTGATTTTTTGATATACTTGGCATCATATCATTCCAAGTAAAGCATGTAAACAAGGTTTCTCTGAATATCAGAACAACGTGGGAAAACAACGATTCCACAAAATTACATAAGCCATAAGACTTCATTTTCGGGTTTTATGGCTTCTTTGTTTTTATGTCATAACCCACCTTTAACACATTCTTTTTTTCTTCATAAAAACATGCTTTTCCGTTAACGACTGCTAAGAAACCATACATAAAAAACTCTATCAGTTTTTGGCGAATAGCGCCTGTAATGTTCCTTTACACCAAACAAACTACCTTTGCCCACGGATTTTCAATCACAGAATTTCAAAGATGGTTCATGAGCCAACAGAAGATGTGTAATCGGGATGTCAGGAAGTACAACTGACAAACCACAAAGCAAGAATAGTATGACAAGACTCGTTACAATAGAACAATTGTTAGAGAAGCCTGTCTGCATGATGTCGGGAGAAGAATTTGTCCTGCTCCTCCAAAATGCAGAGAAAGGAACGGCAAAGGCACCTGCCGAGGTGGTGCCAGAGAGACATTATGAGCATGGTATTGCTGGAATAGCCAAGATTTTTGGTTGTAGTATTCCTACGGCTAACCGTATCAAGAAAAGCGGAGTGATAGACCCTGCCATCACGCAGGTCGCTCGCAAGATAGTGATTGATGTGGAACTGGCTTTGGAACTTGCCAAAAAAGCAGGTGGCTTTGCATCTATCAGAAAGTAGTATGGAAGAAGATTGGAAAGACAACCTATCCACTGATGCTAAGGGGAACACCTTGAAGACCATCAGCAATCTTAGGATGATTTTCACGCATGATGAGAATCTCCGTCAGATTCGATTTGACACCTTCTGCCAAGACGACATCTCCTTTTCTCCATTGTTCCGCAACGTCAATGGAAACAAGGTGGATGAAGAATCCGTAGGGAAGATTCAAGACTATCTGGAGCAGAACTATGACTTACGCCTCACACAGAACAAGGTGTTTGAGATATTGAAGACCACAGCTTCCGAGCGTAACTTCAATCCTGTGCAAGACTACATCTGTAAGGAGAAATGGGACGGAAATCCTCGCATTGAGACTGCCATCATTGATTACCTCGGTGCGGAAGACACACCACTCATCAGAGAACAGACCAAATTGTGGTTTGTGGCGGCTGTTGCCCGAGCTTTCGAGCCAGGTTGCAAGTTCGACAATGTGCTCACTTTGCCAGGACCACAAGGTATTGGCAAAAGCACGTTCTTCAAAGTTATTGGAGACAGATGGTTCAACGACTCTTTTTCGTTCGCAAGTGGTGACAAGGAAAAGGTTGAGACTATCACGAATGGTTGGATTATCGAGATAAGCGAACTGAACGGCATGAAGCGGGCCAATGATGCAGAGGCGGCAAAGGCTTTCCTTAGCCGTCGTAGCGACTGTATGCGTCCTGCCTATGGGCGCAAACCTATAGAGTACTTGCGCCACAATGTTTTTGCAGCCACCACAAACGAGACTAACTTCCTGCAAGGCGACAATGGAAATCGCCGTTGGTGGATAGTGCCAGTTCAAGGCAATGGTCACGTTTCAGATTGGCTCTCAGCTCTACAGTCTGTGGTGCATCAACTATGGGCAGAGGCTTACACCTATTATAAAGAAAGCATGAACCTCTACCTCAGCCCTGAATTGGAAGCAAAGGCAAATGAAGTGCAGATGTGTCATTCAAGCATTCTCAACGACCCTATCCTTGATGACATCAGGCTCTACTTGGAACGTCTTGTGCCTAAGGCTTACGACACTTGGAGCATTCCCATGCGTGCAGCCTATCAGAAAGGTGCATATACCGAAGCGACACCCAACAGCAAGCCCGAGGTTCTACTCAATATGGTCTGCGCAAGACAAATTATCGAAGAGCTGCCCAACGACCTTGTACGAAGGAATCCTGCCAAGTACACTGCCCAATACATCAATCGGCTCATGTCGTTGGTGGACGGATGGGAGCGTAGCGAGCAGGAGAAGGTCAAAGGGTTGCACCCTTCATATTGCGACAAGACGGGACGGGCGAAGCACCCATGGGTGAGAATAAGTGTTCAACAAGAAGAACAAAAGGGAAAAGAAGAAAATTGGCTGTCAGAACTACCATTCTGACCATCTCCTTTCTTTTATTTCATGTCCCTTTGTCCCTAATATAACTGCCAAAAAAGAAATTTATGGAGTATAGGATAAATAAAGGATTTCTTTCTTTTACTGAGGGACAACTTGGGACTGACGTTTACTTGGCATTGAGCTTGCCTGTGGCAGGAGTTACCATCTTTCGATGGTGTAAGGGATGATATTCCTTTTCCCTTTCTTTTCGTCAGCAGCCAGTGTTAACAGATATGCCACACCAGAGTCTGTACCTTTGTTAGCCGTAGTTTTTCTGGAGGTCTAAACAAGAAGTACCAGTGTCAGACGGTTTCGCTTCGCTCGCCGCTTTCTACTGGCATTCTTGAATGTTCGCTGGCTCACATTGACAATCCTCTTATATCGGAGTATAAACTTTCAAAAACGCATTTACAATGACAGAAGATAAACACAACAACTCGGAGAAGGCTTCAAGGAAGAGACCTTCGAAGAGCAGACACATTGATGTTCGTTTTACAGAAGACGAGTTCAACATAGTTTTGAAATACGCCCGAATGTCGGGAAGAAGCAAGAGTATCTACCTTCACGATGTTGCTCTTGGACATAAACCATCCCTGCCAATGACCGCAGAACAGCAGGAAGCATTGAAAGGTTTGATTGGCGCAAGGGCGGAACTGATAGGCATACGCAATGCGCTTCATGCTTTGCCGCAAGAAGAGAGGAAGAAACTATTCAAGAGAGCCGACTTCATGGCGCGGTGGATGCAAGGCATCAATTCCCTCATTGAGGAATGGAGCCACATCAGAGACAATTTCATCAATATGGTATGATAGCAAAAGCAACAGCAATTCAACATGGCCAGGCAATGACCAATTACGCAACAAAGAATAACCGTGCAGACATAGTCAAAACCAATCTTCTTAGCGAGGGGCTGCCTCCTATGGGCATGTGGGACGAAATGGTATTGCATCAGTCTATGTTTAAGCATAAGTATGCAAAGAAGCCTATTGAACTTACATCCATACGTTTTGAGCTTTCCCCGTCTGAGGAAGAAGCACGAAAGTGGAACATAGAAGATTGGCAGAGATGCCTTGATGAGTTCATTCATGAGATAGACCATATCTCCAAGGTGAACCACATAGGCAAGAGAAAAGGCAAGGCTGCTACATCGGTCAAATCAACCAATATTTTCAATTCTCAGTATTTTGCCGCCCTTCATCGTGATTCCAAGAGTGGCATTCCTCACTTGCATCTGGTAGTGAACCGCATTGATATGGACGGCAATCTCAATGATGTGAAGTTCATCGGCGAGCGTGCTGTAATGGCAGCAAAGGTAGTCAATCAGCATCATGGTTGGAAAGACGCAATGGATATTCGTGAGAAACGCATTGCGAAGATAACCAATGCTTGTCTGGACGTGCTGCGTTCCATGTCTGCCTTTGACTGGAACGTCTATGCCGACAAATTGAGGACAAAAGGATATGACATTGAGTTAATCCGAGACAAGACAGACCAAGCCAAGGTGCATGGCTATCGCTTTAAGTTTGGCAGAAGCACCATCAAAGCTTCAGAACTGGGTGTGGGTAGAAGCCTCACGGTATCGAAAATAGAAAATACTTTTCGTAGGCTGAGCTCACAGCCAACACCTGTTGCAGTTGGTCAAAGACCTGCTTCATCCGTTCCAAGCGCTACCACAATGGACAGCCAAAATGCGGCAGTTTCAAGTGGTCGGTCTCGGACAGTCAATGATGGCAAACTTGTCCTTCCTGCCAGATTGAGGAAGATTATTGAAGTCGATGGTGAGCGTTTCAATATAGTCATGCCGAGAACTGCATACGACACAATGAACAGTTGTATCGAAGTCCCTGAGAATGGATCTGCAAGCCACAATGACATTCTGAATGTGGCGATGCTGCTTTTTATGAACTACCTTGATGCTGCCACCTCTATGTCGGAGTCATGTGGTGGCGGTGGTAGTCCTGGTAGTGGTTGGGGACGTGACAAGGACGAGGATGACCGTGACTGGGCGAGACGCTGCGCAAGACAGGCAAGCAGTCTCTGTAAGCCGATAAAGAGAGGCATGAGACGATAACTTTCAAACATAAACGATATGGGAAGAAACAAGAAAGATGCTACACAGGATGTGCTTAATCTGTACAATCAGATGCAGGAAGACGAGAACATAGAGAGTGGCAAGGACGAAATCAAAGTAACTCTCGAAGAAATAGAATCTGCCAAAGAGGTACTCAATAAAGTCAAGGAGGAACTGGACAATGCCTATCAAAAGTTGGAATCAACAAGAATAGCTCTTGTTGCTGCCCAAGAGAGTACGGACAACATCGTTGGCGGAGTCTGCAATGCCATTGTCAAGGCAGAGCGAAGCAACCTCAAAGTTGGTATCAATGATGAAGGACTTGCCCAGTTGAACGAGCGGAACGATGTCGCCATTTCAGCCTTCAAGCAAGCACTTAATGAACATGAGAAGCGGATAAACGCTCTATTCGCTCACCAACAGATGGAACTTAAACGCATCCGAAATGTTGAAGAAGGTGCTTACTTCAATGGCCGCACTTATGCATGGATGTTCGGCTTGGCATTTGCTAGTTGGGCAATTATCTTTGTAGAAATCACTATTTGGATATGTATCAAACTGTTTTAGCAAACTCAAAACATCAGAATTATGACAGACAATGAATACAGAAAGACAAGAAAAGCAGCTGTCGATGCCCTTATCTACTGGGCAAAGACAGGCATGAGACAGTTCACCATGCGTGACGCAGTAAACAACCATCTGGAGGCAAGCGGTGCAAACCGCCCCTCCATCGGTGGCACCGAAGCCATCCTCGCTCGCAGAAAAATAGCAGCCAATCGACTTGCGATTGACTGCTTATATGCTTTGTCCAAAGATGAACTATCCAAGGTAGATAGGGAGTTGGAAGATATTGTGGAAAATGTTCCGAAGTACGGATGCGTAATGAAGAGGTAGAACATTTTACATCGTTTGACACAGTTCTTTATTCACAACCCTGTCTCTAAACAACTTCGTATTAGTAAAACATCGTGAGATATTCTGTACCAGTTCCAAATAATTGTCTCTGCCATCTGCCCACTTATGATAAAATGGTTTGATGGATATACAGTTTTCATGTTCAAAGACTGTATTGAGCAGAGTCCTGTCTGAGTTCCCACAGGAATGTCCCATAATCAGAACTTGAAACGGATTAGATGAGATAAACTCCAATAAATCGTGATAATGTCTTGTCTCCAAATACTTGATTGACTTGACATTTTTAAGCAATTCGTTGTCGTTCTTATCAAGAATATCTTGATAATTTTTATCTAACTCGTCACCATACCCGAAAATGATAGTTTCGGGACGTGTCAATCCTCCATGAATATAATTGTGAACGACATTGCTGCCACCATATAGTTGTGCTGTTTTGGTATAGTTAAAACTCAAAAGCATGATACGTTCTGGAGCTAATTTTTCATGCTCTTCCTGAAAATATTGTTTGTCATAAGGGCGGTCAAAATCAAGTCCCATATTGTCTAATGCCCTTACTCTGCCTTCTGTCGAAAAGTCATCAGGATTAAAATAGTCCGTTATGGCCTTTTGATATTCACTTTTGTATTCGCCCTCTTTTATCGTGCTAAGATGCTCAACAAGTTTCGACTGAATGAATGCTAACTGTTGGTTAAGCCCTGTGATTGTGTATTCGCAACGAGGATTATTGATACTATCCTTAAGTAATTGGTAATAGTCATTCTCTATATCAACCCAACCTTTGCTTTCTATCGATTGGAGGATGGTTTCAAAGAAAGGACTACATTCAACCATAAAGGCTTCTGGATGTTGCTTTATCTCTTGAAAGACTTCACTTCCAGAATATCTTTCCTTCTGGTATAAATCCTTAAAGAAGTATGAATTTGAGGCTGCAAACACATTCCAACAGCTAAAATCACCTGTCTCTTTGATAACTAATTTGCAAAGGCAATCTTGCGATACATTGGTTGTATTGCCTATAAAGCCATAGACACGTTGGTCCCAATACCAGTTAATGAAATCCATATAACTGGTTCTGAGACCATGTGCCATGTCAAATCCGTTTCCTATAATAACAAGCCTGTTCATACTACAATACCATAGGTTTTATTTCGCTGAGTTCACTTGCTGATATACGTTCTGGAATACTCGTTCGTTGATGAAATTCATGAAGTCGGGATTGTCCAAGTACTGACGGCAGAACTCTGTGTTCTCATTCAGCATTTTTGCCACGACCATGAGCATTGACGAATTGAACTGCTGCTGTGCAGTTGCCTTGTTGCTGTTCTTGGCTGCATTGACAAAAGCTTCATCGCCCTTTATCCTATTTGGCAACTCGTCAAGCTGCTGTTTTGCAAGTTCGATGTTTTGCCAATTTATGCCGTTGAACTGTTCCAATATGTCGCTGAGTTTTGTCATTTCGGGCTCGCTCTTGCCACCTTTGCCTTTCCCCATGGGGATAGGTTCGATTTCTGCATCCGTATTCTCCAGCGCAATCTTGGCATCGCCCAACTTAGTCACCTGCATTTGGTCCAAGTCGATAGCTTCTATCAGTCCAGAAGTGAAGTCCTCGTCCTTCAGTTTTGGCAGTTTGTGTACCAAAAGCATGAAGTAGGTGTTGAGTTTCTCCCATTCAAGGCTCTTGTATGAAGTGACAGCGGCAATAAATGGGTAAGTCCTGAGAAATCCCTTTATGCTGCTCTTGCAGCTTATCTGCTTGTTTTCATCCAATGCCTTGAATCTGTCTACCGCAAGGTTCACTATCGGGTCCAGTTCCTGGCGGCTTACTCCATTCCAGTATTTTTCATTCAGCGTGTCCACCTCATCGTCAGTATAGATGTTGGCTTCCTCAATGGCTGATATATAGTCGTTCAGCTTGTTTGGGTCGCTCTCTCTTGACAGAATGGTTGTCTTGTAATATTTCTGAAAAGCCGCCTTTATGGTTTCTTCATCATTGGCAAAATCAAGGACGAAGGTGTCTATCTTCTTGGGATGGCATCTGTTCAAACGCGACAGGGTCTGCACCGCCATTACATCTGTCAGCATCTTGTCCACATACATAGAATGCAAAAGGGGCTGATCATAACCAGTCTGAAACTTGTTTGCCACCACAAGAATGCGATAAGGGTCTTCCTCCATGTTGTCTTCAATGTCTTTTGAGGGGAACCCGTTGATGTCGGCTTCAGTCACTTGCTTGCCGTTGTATTCCTTTGTTCCTGAGAAAGCTACAATAGCCTTATACGGGCTTTTGCGCTCTTCCAACAGGCGGTTTATCTCATAGTAGAAGTCTATTGCTCGCAGAATGCCACTTGTAACGACCATGGCACGAGCCTCACCGCCCATCTTTCCCTTGTTTATGACCATGGTATGGAAGTGGTTGACAATGATAGCGGCTTTCTGATGGATTGTTTCAGGCTGTCTTTCCACCCACGCACGAAGTTTCTTCTGGGCCTGCTTCTTGTCAAACTCAGGGTCGTCTTCCACCGTCTTTACTATTTTATAGAAACTGGCGTATGTGGTGTAGTTTTTCAGCACATCCATGATGAAGCCTTCTTCGATGGCCTGTTTCATAGTGTACTCATGGAATGGCGTGTGCTCAATCTCGCCGTCAGACTTTGTATGTGGCGTACCAAACATTTCCAACGTCTTTGCCTTTGGGGTTGCTGTAAAGGCATAGTAGTTGGCATTCTTCACCATCTTGCGTCCTTCTATGATGGCATTGAGTTTGTCCTCCAAATCCTTGCCGTCGGTTGCAACATTGCCCGACAGTCCCATATTCATCTTGGCGGACAGAGAGCCATTCTGGCTACTGTGTGCCTCGTCTATGATGATGCCAAACCTCTTGTCCTTCAAATCTGTCCCTATTGCCTCCAGTATGTATTGGAACTTATGGACGATAGTGATGATTATCTTCTTTCCGTCCTTTAGCGCATCCTTCAGTGTGGCTGACGAGTCTGCCCATTCCACGATGTTTTTGAGCCTTTTGAAGGCATTGATGTTGTCGCGTATCTGTGAGTCGAGGTTTATTCTGTCGGTAACGACTATCACGCTGTCGAGCAAAGGTGTTGTTCCGTCCAGCAGTCCCACCAGCTGATAGGCGAGCCATGTGATGCTGTTCGACTTGCCTGAGCCTGCGGAATGTTGGATGAGAAACTTTTGCCCCACACCTCCCTTGCGTGTGGCGTCAAGCATTTGGCGCACAGCATCCAGTTGGTGATAGCGTGGCCAGATGACGAGTTCCTTCTCCACATCTTTTTTCTTCCCTGTCTTCTTGTCCTTGACTCGCTTTTTCTTCTTTACGACCTGTGCATAATTCTCCAAAATGTCCGACAAAGAATGTTTGCCCAATATGTCTTCCCACAGATAGGAGGTGCGTATGCCAGTGGGATTGGCTGGATTTCCTGCGCCGCCATTGACACCTTTGTTGAAAGGCAGAAACCACGATGATTTTCCGCACAACTCGGTACACATCATTATCAGATCGTCGTCAACGGCAAAGTGAACGGCACAGCGTTTCTTCATCAGCAAGAGTGCCGATGTGTCTTCCTTGGGGTTGCGGTCGTTCTGATATTGCTTGATGGCGTTTTCTATGGTCTGGTCTGTATAATGGTTCTTTAGTTCCATAGTCATGATGGGCAGACCGTTCAATGAGAGCATCACGTCAATGCTGTCGGTATTGTTTGCGCTGTAGAACAGTTGTCGGGTGACGCAGAAGATATTCTTCTCGTAATACTTCTTTGCCGTAGGGTTCAGTTCCGACGGCAAAGGATAATACATATCAAATAGTTCACTGATATATCGGAAACCTTTTCGGAGTACATCCGAAACGCCACGCTTGGTGAGCTCTGCCGAGAGGCGTGTGAAGAACTTGCGCTCCTCATTGTCATTGGCAAAGCATCCCGTAGTGACGGTCTTTTCCTTCTGTGTGGAAAGAATGAATCGCTTTACACGTTCCGTATCAACTCCGTACTGCTTCTTGTAGTCGTCAGACACGCCTTGCTCATACCCCTGCTTGTCGCGGAGGTATTCTACAAGGATTGTTTCAAGACCTTTCTCTGATATATCTGTTGGCATAATAATATTCCTTCTTATAATTCTGTTTTCAGTTCATTATACAAATCCACTGGACCGAGATGCCAGTATTTTGTGCTCTCGGTCGACAGTTTCTTATATAGCTTTGAGCGATATATGCGGTTTAGGCATTCTTGAAGCGAGAACCCATAATCATCGTGCAGGTATTCCACGAGCCAGCTTACTTTTCCCGGCAGGAGTAAGTGGAGGTTGTTTTGGTTTATCTGGAACATATCACAATTCTATTTTTCTTGATTCTACGAAATGCAGGGCTGTCAGTGCCTTCTCCGTGTGGAAAAGGTACTGGTCTACGAGTTTGTAGGTTTTGAGTTCGCGGATTAGCGTGTCTACGCTGATGGCTCCTGACTCATACAGCCCGAACTGGAAATACACTCTGTCGTTGGCTACTGGACCATACACAATGTCGTAGTCGTGGGTAAACTCTTTCTGGGTTCTGTTTGCCATGACGAATTTTGCCCATTCCTCGGTCGGTTCGGTGAATATGAGGCTCTTGAACTCTTCTAACTTCTCGGCATCGAACTCGTATATGTTGACATAGCCGTGTGTGGCTTTGTTTTCGAGCATACGCCGCTCCACCCATTCCTCGGCTTGCTTTTCTGATGTCGTGGTGTAGAACCCTTCGCCATAGTCGAGCTTGCGGTTAGGCTGGAGTATCTTGGGATGCTCTACTGTTTCCAAACTTCCGTGATATATCTTCATACTTCTTCCTTTTTTCTGATGTCAATAAACTCGTCAATCTCTGCTATCAGCCACTGCCGCCCTTGTGTGTGGAGCGGCTCAAAGCATTTACTTAGATAGTCTGTCACGCCATACTTGGCGAACAACTCCATCACTTCTTCGCCTGTTAACCCCTTGGCTGCTCTATATTCTTCTATGCAGAACGCCACGAAGAAGGCGATGTCTTTCTCTTTCTTGCTCATTGTTGTGCCCTCCTTATTGATTTGTTATACATAATTGGCCTGTAACGGCATCGCTTATCAGTCGTTGCTTAAACTCCTTCAAATAGTCTATCTCTCGCTGGAGGTCGGTCATGTACTGGTCTATCTTCTGGAGCTTCTCGTCTATGTAGGCGACGATGGCTTGCTGTTCGGAGAGAGGAGGTATTGGGATATACTGCTTCTTTAACTCCGCAAATGATAATGTCAATCGAATACCAGTCCCCATTCCATGAAAAAGTTTCATTGCATCCATAGTCTTAAATAAATAGCAAAAATATTGCGCCTCTACATTGTTTCTTGGATGCATACTTATATATGCAGATGTTATTATACCATTGTCATCAGATATTGCCACTCTTTGAGATACAAAGTCATAATTAAGATTAAGTCCATTAATAACTATATCTTTTGGCTTTAGAATCGTATATTTGGCATAAGTTTCAGCATCCTCCTCTTCCTTGTATTCTCTTTTCTTTTTTACCAAAGAACCATAATTGAATTGAAAGGCTGTTGTATTTTCCAAATTAGAGTTAATGTCTTTATTTTCTTTAAAAGCATTGCCCCATCTTTTTACCTCCCAATGCTCCGGAATCTCCCCAATCCAAGGAATACCCGAATCTTTCATTTTAACATTCGGGTTCAGTCCTTTGGTTACTATATTTGCAATCTCTGATTGCTTTAAACTGTCAAGCAGCTCTCTCTCTCTCTCTTGCGGAAACATATTGCTCAATTTTAAGGGTTTTATCTTTCAAATAGTCAACTATCACTTGCTGCTCGTGCAGGGGTGGAACCATTATGGGGATAGCTCCGACTTTATCCCAGCTTCTAAAATCACTTGTGTTTTGTCTTACTCCATTAGAAATAAGTTTAAACACTTTTGATATAGCCATGAACTGAAGATAAAGAGCGATATATGTTTTATTTTGCTTGCTATCACACACATGTACAACAGGTGTACACATTCCATCAAAGTTAGATATGGCTATTGCTCCATGCCATGTATCCATGCCATGAATCAA
>ULZA01027451.1_pt1 | contig 20077 bp, 20 predicted proteins | sample 1962681 | NCBI WGS metagenome assembly ULZA01 (sample SAMEA4835877, study PRJEB28245) | human gut metagenome | biome: gut microbiome; material: fecal sample | place: Denmark | collected 2008 | reverse complement strand
CTGCTATTTTTTGCTTTTTTAGTCATTCTTTTTCGGAAAAAAACATAGGTTTTAGGTAGATAAATCAGAGACTATAGAGAAAAAATTATAGGTTTTAGAGAAAAATATCGCAGAAGATTTGCACAGAACAAATATTATTCGTACCTTTGCACACGCATTTAAGACATAATGCAAGAGGGCGTTTAGCTCAGCTGGTTTAGAGCATCTGCCTTACAAGCAGAGGGTCGGCGGTTCGAATCCGTCAACGCCCACACTAAGAGGATAATATCGACAAGATGTTATCCTCTTTTTCTTTTATCCATCACCTCCTACATTTTTGATAGTAAGACGGAACACGGCTCGGCTCACCCGATAAACATGGGGAATTAAGCACATAAACAATAAATATGTGAGGTTATCGATTTAGAAACATTGGTTGCTGGAGGACGGGGCACGGAGGCCACCGTCCTACTTAGCGGGCGCATCCGTTTAGATAAAAAGTTCAGATGTATTTCGCGCTTCGCGCGTTATGTTTTAAACATTAATGTCCATTAATTGAACATTAATTACAGATTAATTATTCGCGCTACGCGCGACCATTATTAATGGTCAATTAATGTTCAATTAATGATAATTAATGTTTAAGCCCGCAAGCAATGCAAAGCATTGCGAGCATGATAACAATTATTGTAAAAACACAGACCACCGTCCTACTTAGAGGGCGCATCCGTTTAGATAAGAATAAAAGAAGTTGTGAATAATAAAATAAAGAGTGGCGGATAATTATGAGAGGTATATATACAAAAAAATCCCTGCAGTCTCTCCGAAGAGAAGACCACAGGGAAACACCCCAGTGGGCGTTGACGGATTCGAACCGCCGACCCTCTGCTTGTAAGGCAGATGCTCTAAACCAGCTGAGCTAAACGCCCTTGCTTTTCTTAAGCGGTTGCAAAGGTAGGTATTTTTGTTGGTTTGCGCAAATATTTTCCCTACTTTTTTAATCGTTTTACAAGAAAAAGCACGTTTATAGTATCGAAATTGACATACATCATTCAGCGCCGAGCATTTCCATATTTTATAGGTTAATGTGAAGAAGCCTCATCAGCTTTTTGTATATCATGTTTCGATTTCGACTTCGTCACCAGTCCTACACCAGCAAACACTAACAACATAGCCAGTGCTTGCGAGGGTTTAAACACAGCCATGCTCGTAAGCACGCTCACCACGACAGCCGTTACAGGCTGCATATAGTTGTAGGTGCTCACCACTGTGGGGCGCAGCGTACTAATGGCTACCATCATGAGCAGATAGCTAACATAGGTACCGAAGAACACCACAAAGCCCGTCTCCCACCACGTGGTAAGCGGCACCGTCTGCCATGCGTTAGCCATCAGATGGGGTGTGGTGAAGGGCAATATCTCTACCACCGCCCACAAGAACATCCATTTATTCACTGTGATAGGATGATATTTACGCACAAGATGATTGAACAGCGACAGGTAAAGCGCGTAAGAGAGCTGCGCCGCCATACACAGCAAGTCGCCACGCAGGTCGCCCGCCTGTCCGCCCTTGGTTGTTGCGCTAGTAAGGATAAGTGTTACGGCACCACAGCATCCCATCATCACGCCAACCGCCTTTTTTCCGGTGATGGGTTCGTGCAAGATAACCGCTGCCAACAGCATTGCGAAAATTGGCATCGACGTGGTAACGATGCTGGCATTAATGGGCGACGTAATATTAAGGCCTATGGTGAAACAACACTGGTTAAACACCAATCCAAAGAGACCCGCCAAGGCCAGCAGCAGTCGGTCGCGCCAGGGCACACGCTCTTTCTTTACAAACAGCGAGGTGAGCCAAAACAGTGCGGCGCCACCTATCACGCGGAACGACACCATACATATACCATCAACACCATTCATCATAGCATCTTTGCCCAGCGGCGACATCAGTCCCCAAAACACGCAAGCCATCAGTATACACACGTGTGCCAGCAAGGGCCGATTATTTTTTTTCACATTCATATCAATCTTTTCGTTATCCATTTTTATGTTTCTATCTATATATTGCACAATCTATATTCTTCTTTCTCTCTCATATCCTATCCGAATTGTCGTGCAAAGTTATAAAAAATGATAACAATATGAGCGAGCAAACAAAATAATATGTATCTTTGTAAGGAAGACGTAAGATAGACAAGGGCTTGCTGCCCCACCCTAACGCTACGTTTGTAACCTAAAAACCGACAGCGCTATGAAATATGCCGACTACATTAAACAGATAGACATCGACTCGTTGTGGAGCGGAAAGAAACACATCGTGTGGAACCTCAACCGCCAGGTAAACATCCTGAGTGGCGTGAATGGCGTGGGCAAGAGCACCATCTTAAATAAGGTAGTGAAGGGGTTGAAGGCTGGCGGCGAATTTCCCAGCCACATGATGAAGGGCGTGCGCCTAAAGGTTGAGCCCGAGGATGCCAAGTGGATACGTTATGACGTGATACGCTCGTTCGACCGTCCGTTGCTCGATACCGACACCATCAGCAAGCTAAACGTAAGTTTGGCCACCGAACTCGATTTTCAAATATTTCAGCTTCAACGTAAATATCTCGACTATCAGGTAAACATTGGCAACCGTATGATAGCCATCTTGCAGAGCGGTGCTCCCGATGCCGCCCTACAGGCACAACAATTGGCTGCACCCAAAACGTTGTTCCAAGACCTCATCGACGACCTTTTTAAAGACACTGGAAAGACCATTGTACGTACCGAAAACGAGATACGTTTCACACAGTTGGGCGAAATGCTGGTGCCCTATCAGCTGTCGAGTGGCGAGAAGCAGATGCTGGCCATCTTGCTCACCGTGCTGGTTGAAGACCAACAAAACTATGTTCTATTCATGGACGAGCCCGAGGTGAGCATGCATATCGAATGGCAGCAACGCCTTATCGACCTCATCTTACAACTGAACCCTAATGTGCAGATTATCCTTACCACACACAGTCCAGCAGTGGTAATGAACGGATGGATGGATCATGTGACAGAAGTAACCGATATTACAGACAAGGTTAATTCATAAATCACAATTCATAATTCACGAATTGTAATTCATAATGGCCTTCGGCTTTGATAATTCATAATTCATAATGAGGAGGCGGCGTAGTACATGAATTCTACACGCTTAACCAGCAATAGGATTTTTCACTTTTCTCTTTTCACTTTTCACTTTCCACTTCTCACTTTTCCCTTATATGAAGCGTCTTAACCAAAATATCACATCACAATATATTGAGGCCGCCAATCGGCTCAACTCGCGTACCGCCCGTCAAAAGATTGTGGCCTACGTTGAGAGCTACGACGATGTGTTTGTATGGCGATCCATCTTAGCACGCTTTGAGACAGAGAAACGATACTTTGAGGTGATGTTGCCATCGCGCGAAAACCGCTTAGAGCGTGGCAAGAAAGCCGCACTGATGAGTATGGTGAGCGGAAATACAGGGCACAACATGATAGCCTGTGTTGATGCCGACTACGACTACCTGCTGCAAGGCGCCAGCCCTGCCTCACGCGCTATCCTTGACAGCCCCTACGTCTTCCACACCTATGCTTACGCCATTGAGAACCTGCAATGCTACGCCCCCTCGCTACACGGTGTATGTGTAGCCATCACTCTGAACGACCGTATCGAGTTCGACTTTTGCGACTTTCTTCGCCAATATTCATTGGCCATCTTCCCACTCTTTGTTTGGAGCATTTGGTACTATCGCACCACCCACTACGGCGACTTTTCGCTTACCGACTTTTTAACAGCCATTGAAACAGGCAAGCTGTCGCCCAACAATGCTACTGAGACACTGCAACGGCTACGCCGAAAGGTAGGCCGCAAGGTGAACGACCTGCAACGCCGCAACCCCACGGCCAAACAAAGCTATCTGGCGCTAAAAGAAGAACTGAAAACATTAGGCGTAACGCCCGAAACCACCTATCTATACATTCAGGGGCACCACCTGTTTAACAAGGTTGTGCTGCCACTGGTGAAGTGTGTATGCAGCCGCTTGGTGCGTGAACGCGAGACAGAGATACAACGGCAGAGTGTGCATGGCACCCAGCGCGCCAACGAACTGGCGTGCTACAGCAGCAGCGTTTCAGACATTACGATAACGCTAAAGAAGAATGTAGGCTTTCTGATGTCGCCACCCTACAATAGCATTGTAGCCGACATTGAAAGCTTCTTAAACGAAGGCGAAAGCGCACCTACTCAACATTTTCCAAAGCCTTGAGTTGTTTTTTGGGTGTTACGCCCAGTGCCTTCAAGCCCTCTACCCTACGCATCACATTGCCCGGACCATCATACATCTGTTTCTTTGCCTTATCGTAGATGCCTGACAGGCGCGTTATCAGGTCGCCAATGCCAGTAAAGGTATCTTCAAACGTGGCCACCTTGTCGTATAGATCGGCGGCCGTTTTCACTATCTTCTCTACATTTTTGTTTTGACGATCATACTGCCACAGGTTGTAAGCCAACTGTAGAGCCATGAGCAAGTTGCTGGGCGAGATAATAATTATTTTCTTTTGGTAGGCATAGCGACTAAGGTCGGGTTGCTGCTTCATGGCCGCAATATAGCTGGTTTCGTTTGGTATAAACATCAGCACAAAGCCAATGGCATCGTCTACCAGCTTGCTATAATCTTTTTCTGCCAACTCGTCGATATGCTTACGCACACTTAGGGCATGAGCCTTCAATAGGCGCTCGCGGTCGGCCTCATCGTCGGTAGCCAAGGCATCAGTATAAGCCGTGAGCGACACCTTCGAGTCGATAACCACACTTCGTCCTTCTGGGAACCGCACAATCACATCAGGACGATAGTTTTTTCCGTTCTCATCCTTCGTATTTTCCTGTATAAAAAATTCTTCATCTTTACGCAGTCCGCTGTTCTCAAGAATGGTTTCAAGCACCATCTCGCCCCAGTCGCCTTGCATCTTGCTGTCGCCCTTCAGCGCCTTGGTAAGGTTTGCAGCATCCGACCCTATCTTTGAGGTTTGTTCCTTCAACATCAACACCGTCTGTTGCTGCTCTTGCTGAAACAGGCGCATGGTAGCCTCAAAGGTGTGTTGCAGTTCTTTCTTATTCACCTCGTTCAGCGTTTTGCTCTCTTCCACCGACTTTTTAAAATCGGCGAACTGTTCCTTCACGGGGCGCAACAGTTCGTTCATCTGCTGGCGGTTACTCTCCTGCAAGGCCGACTGCTTAGCAGCCAACTGCTCGGCAGCCATCTTCTGCATCTCTTGTCGCAGAGCCTCCAGCTTCTGTTCCCACTGTCGGTCGCTCTCCTCACGCAGCTGTGCGGCATACTGGCGTTCATGTTCGGCCATGCACTTTTGCTGTTCCACTTCCGATGCCAGCACCTCGGCCTTTGCCACCCACTGTGTTTTCTCTTCGCTTGCTGCTTTAGCCGCCTTCAACATACCGATGAAGTAGCCCACAACCACTCCTACCACTAACACTAACACGATTGCTATTTCCATACCCAATACACTTTTATGATGAAGGGACATTGGTGTGCCCCATTACTAAAGAAAAAGGCGTGCGCTCATACCCAAACGATATGACGCACGCCCTTTTTGTTTCAGCCTTTTTCAGCTTTATTTGTTTTCAGCTTGTTTTATTCAGCTTCCTGCTTATCGGCAATGGCCTGTTTAATTTGGGCCTCAATCTCCTCACACAGCTCGGGATTGTCCTTCAGCAACGATTTTGTGGCGTCGCGTCCTTGTGCCAGCTTGCTACCACCGTATGAGAACCATGAGCCACTCTTCTGAATGATGCCATACTCAACACCCAGGTCAACCATCTCACCAATCTTTGAGATGCCCTCGCCAAAGGTAATCTCAAACTCAGCCTTGCGGAACGGAGGTGCCACCTTGTTCTTTACCACTTTTACACGCACCTGGTTGCCCACCACCTGGTCGCCATCCTTGATGCTGGTTACGCGGCGTATGTCGAGACGCACCGAGGCATAAAACTTCAGCGCGTTACCACCAGTTGTGGTCTCAGGGTTGCCAAACATCACACCAATCTTCTCACGCAGCTGGTTGATGAAGATGCAAGTGGTGTTTGTTTTTGAGATGGTGCTGGTGAGCTTACGCAGAGCCTGGCTCATCAGTCGAGCCTGAAGGCCTACCACATTGTCGCCCATATCGCCTTCAATCTCCTTCTTCGGTGTGAGGGCAGCCACCGAGTCGACTACCAAAATATCAATGGCCGATGAACGGATAAGCTGGTCGGCAATCTCCAGTGCCTGCTCGCCGTTATCAGGCTGCGATATCCACAGGTTGTCAACATCAACGCCAAGCTTAGCGGCATAGAAGCGATCGAAGGCATGCTCAGCATCGATAAAGGCAGCAATGCCGCCCGCCTTCTGTGCCTCGGCAATAGCGTGAATGGCCAGTGTGGTCTTACCCGAACTCTCGGGGCCATAAATCTCAATGATACGACCTTTGGGGTATCCGCCTACGCCCAGAGCGGCGTCGAGGGCGATACTGCCTGTAGGTATTACCTCTACGTTTTCAATATGCTCGTCGCCAAGCTTCATGATCGACCCCTTACCAAAGTCTTTCTCTATCTTTGCCATGGCCGCTTGCAGAGCCTTCAGTTTGCCTTCCTGCATCAACGGCATGTCTTCGTCTTTCTTTGCCATATTGTTCGTTCTCCTCTGTTATTTATCTGAGTGTGTGTTTGATTTCTTAAAACTCGATGTCGGTGTCAAACAGCTCGTGCCAAGGCAGGCCCTGTTTGTTCAGCTGCTCCATGAAGGGATCGGGATCAAACTCCTCAACGTTCCACACGCCGGGCTTACGCCACAACCCCTTGAAGAACATCATTGCACCAATCATGGCGGGCACGCCAGTGGTGTAGCTTACACCCTGCATACCCGTTTCTTCGTAAGCAGCCTGGTGCGAGCAGTTGTTATATACATAATAGGTGTGCTCTTTGCCATCTTTCAAGCCACGGATGCGGCAGCCGATAGAGGTCTGGCCATCGTAGTTTTCGCCCAAGTCTTGGGGGTTAGGCAGCACAGCCTTGAGGAACTGCAGTGGCACAATCTTCACCTTTACCTTCTCTGAGGGGTTGTCGGCCAGCGGAGCCTCATATTCAATCTCGTCGATGCGCGACATGCCCAGGTTCTGTATGCAGTCGAGGTAGGTGAGATACTGCTGACCGAAGGTCATCCAGAAGCGAGCACGCTTGATGGTGGGATAGTTTTTCACCAAGCTCTCAATCTCTTCGTGGTGCAGCAGGTAGCTCTCCTTCGGACCAATTTCAGGATAGGTCAGTGGCTTATGAATTTCAAGCGGTTTGGTCTCTACCCACTGTCCGTTCTCCCAATACAAGCCCTTTTGTGTAATCTCGCGGATGTTAATCTCAGGGTTGAAGTTGGTAGCAAAAGCTTTGTGGTGGTTACCAGCATTGCAATCTACGATGTCGAGATACTGTATTTCGTCGAAATGATGCTTAGCAGCATAAGCGGTAAAGATGCTTGTTACACCTGGGTCGAAGCCACAGCCCAAGATGGCGCACAGGCCAGCATCTTCGAAGCGTTTCTTGTAAGCCCACTGCCATGAGTACTCGAAGTGAGCCTCATCCTTAGGTTCATAGTTGGCAGTATCAAGATAGTTGCATCCGCAAGCCAAGCAAGCCTCCATAATGGTGAGGTCTTGATACGGCAACGCGAGGTTGATAACCAGCTCGGGCTTGAAGTCGTTAAACAGCGCCTTCAGTTGCTCTACATCATCGGCATCTACCTGTGCGGTTTTAATGTTAGGGTTACCGATAGCCTTTACAATCTTGTCGCACTTCGACTTTGTGCGGCTGGCAATCATAAATTCAGTAAACACGTCAGCGTTCTGGGCTATTTTGAACGCTGCAACCGTAGCGACGCCACCGGCGCCAATCATGAGTACTTTTCCCATTTTCTTTCTTTTATTTTATTTATTTTTATATTTCAATGATTATTTTCGAAGGCTCACCCTCATTATAATAAATTATAAATCACGTAAGGAGAAGCCCATTATGAATTATGAATTATGAATTGAGAATTACTTCAGCTCTTCCGCCCTAATTCCTAAGGCGTTCATCAGCGAGTAGCCCAATATTTCCTGTCGGAAGTTGCCTCCCTCCATTGGTTGCATAGCAAACACCGTTATGCGTTTCTCGTCGTCAACGCGTTGCAAGGTATGGCGCAAGTCGGCATACAGAGCTCGGTTTTCAGCATCAGGAATAATCATCACGCGCTTCACCTCTTTCTGTGCACACACCATAGCCACGGTGTCGAGAAAGAAGTCGGTGGCAGTAGTGATATCTTCAACGGGGAACGAGCTGACGGTAAACTCGCCCAGATGGTCTTTAAACGCCTTTCCATTCAGTTCATCGTCATAGCTGGCAGGCACAAAGTTGTCCAGTGCCGCCTGTTTCTTATCATGTATCAGCACCACCTGAGTGTCGTGTTCGCCCTCGCGCAGCCCTCCATCCAGCGCCACGCAGTCAATCCATTTTGCCAGGTCGGCCTTAGGAATACGTCGGCCAATCATTCGTTCAAAATTGACGATGAGGTCAAAGGCCACTCTGTCAACATAATCGGCATCGACGATGACGACATTTTCACTCCAGTTTGCTTTCGTCAGTGTATCATTATTCATACTTGCAAAGATACAACAAAAGGGTGAAATGTGAAAATAATAGCATTGCTAAATGCTGTTTTTTCCACACTCACCCTTGTATGGTTTTTCTTTATTGTCACAAGCCCTTCAAGCGTGGCAGCGCTACACGTTCAGGCGTGGCATTGACACGTGTTTCGGCGTGCGCCTTATTTCTTCAACGCCTGCACCAACAAGTCGAGCGCCGTCTTTAGTTTAGCGCGTGGGCAACCCACATTCAGGCGCATAAAGCCTTCGCCACCAGGACCAAACATTTCGCCATCGTTCAAGGCCAAGTGAGCCTTCTCGGTGAAGAGATTGATAAGCTGATTGTGGTTCAAGCCCAGCCCTTTACAGTTTAGCCACACCAAGAACGATGCCTCGGGGCGCACGGGCACGATAGCAGGCAGATGCTGGCGACAGTAGTCTTCAACAAAGCGCACATTGTCTTCAACATAGTGCAGCATGGCCTCGCGCCACGCGTTGCCCTTTGTAAAGGCCGCAATAGTGGCTATGGGCGAGAACATAGGCGGGTCAGAAAACTCGTTAGCCTCGAGCCACGAATAAAACTTCTGGCGCAGCTCGGCATTAGGCACAACGCAATAAGAACTTACGATACCCGCAATGTTGAACGTCTTCGATGGTGCCCCAAACGTGATGCTGCACTGTGCGGCCTCGTCAGAGGCGGTAGCAAAGGGCGTATGCCGATGTCCGAAGAGCGTCATATCGCAGTGTATCTCGTCAGAGATAACGATGATGCCATGCTCGTGGCAGATGTGTGCCAGCTGTGCCAGCACCTCTTTAGGCCATACAATGCCAGCGGGATTGTGCGGGTTGCACACAATAAGCATTTTTGTTTTCTCATCGATTATCTGCTTCAGGTGATCAAAGTTCATGCTGTACGACCCATCATCGTGGCAAATAAGCGGATTAAACACCACCTCTCTACCGTTGCCTTGTGGCGTAAGGCGGAACGGATGGTACACGGGTGGCTGAATAATAATTTTATCGCCAGGCTTTGTAAACACATTGACAGCCATGCCTATACCCTTCACTATGCCAGGAATATAGCACAACCACTGGCGCTCTACCTGCCAGCCATGGCGGTCGAAGAGCCACTGCTGCACAGCCTGCCAATAAGCATCGGGCACAATGGTGTAGCCATATAAATGATGGTTAAGGCGCTGCTGCAGCGCTTCCACAATAAACGAGGGCGTTTCAAAGTCCATGTCGGCCACCCACAGCGGCATCAGTCCGTCGCGTCCGAAGGTAGCTTTCTGTCCGTCTATAGCCACCGTGTTGGTGCCTTGACGGTCGATAATAGTGTCGAAATTATATGATTCCATTTATTTAAAAGGTTCTTGCTGATACTACAAAAAATTGCAATGCAAAGGTAGCATCTTTTCTTGATATAGTAGTAGGTTTTACACAAAAAAAGAAGCGCAAAGGGCATCCATCAATAGGTTTGCTGCTTTGCGCTTCTTGTTTTTCTTATCGTTATGCGGACGATGAGAAGTTTACCACGCCTCATCCCACAGTTCAAAGGTGTTTTCTTTAGCCTTCCAGTCGGGCACCACGGTACCTTTGCGGTAGATGCCCACGAGGTAGAGGTCGAACTTCAACATCGAGTAAGCAGGAATGTTTCCTTTTTCCTCGTCTTTGTACCCCAACTGGTAAGGTATATACACCTCCCAGCGGTCGCCCAGGTTCATGTTGAGCAACGCGGTGGTAACACCATCAACCATATCAGTGACATTAAACTTAGTGGGAATGGCAGTGTTTACGTCAAATTCGCCTTTATACGATTTATCAAACTCATATCCCAACTTATACGAGAGCGAGGGCAACAAGCGGCCACTATAATGCACACGCACCGAGTCGGTAGAATAAGGTTTCACCGTCTCGCCGCTCGACTGCAGCACGTGCACCACAATGTGGTCGTAGCTATGTTTGGCCGAGTTCTCGTCAAGCGTCCAATTTCTGATTACTTTCCACGAGGGGTCGCCACTGGCTTGCTTCATCTTAGCCGTGGCAAACAGGTCGTCGAAATATTTCTCATTGGTAGCCTGCCAATCGGGATATTCTTCCGGAGTGTTATCATCCTCGCTGCACGACGACAGTGCAAACACGGCCACGAAGGCAGCGAGAAGAACATATAAATATTTTTTCATTTACAATGTATGATGTTGTGTTTCAGTGGTGCTGAGCACCATTATCAGTATGGTACCGAGCACCCATCGTGCACACAGACCACGCGCTTACTGCAGCTTCTTCAGCAGACTGGTGATGCTCACCTTGTCTTCAATGATGCCACGCAGCTGGTCAATGTTTACACGCTCTTGCTGCATGGTATCGCGGAAACGCAAGGTCACACAGTTGTCTTTCAGCGTGTCGTGGTCAACGGTCACACAGTATGGTGTACCAATGGCATCCTGACGACGGTAGCGCTTGCCAATGGTGTCTTTCTCATCGTAGTGTGTGTTGAAGTGGAACTTCAGGTCGTTCACAATCTCGCGAGCCTTTTCAGGCAGACCATCCTTCTTCAGCAAGGGCAGCACGGCCAACTTAACAGGAGCCAATGGTGTGGGCAACTTCAGCACTACGCGGGTTTCGCCGTTCTCAAGCTGCTCTTCGCAATATGAGTGACACATCACGCTCAGGAACATACGGTCAACACCAATAGAGGTCTCGATATCATACGGTGTGTAGCTCTTGTTCTCCTGCGGATCAAAGTATTTGATGCTCTTGCCCGAGAACTTCTCATGCTGGCTGAGGTCGTAGTCGGTACGACTGTGAATGCCTTCCACCTCTTTGAAGCCGAAGGGCATCTTAAACTCGATATCGGTAGCGGCGTTAGCATAGTGAGCCAACTTCTCGTGGTCATGGAAACGATAGTTTTCTGCACCGAAGCCCAGAGCCTGGTGCCACTTCATACGTGTTTCTTTCCACTTAGCAAACCACTCCATCTCGGTGCCAGGCTTCACAAAGAACTGCATCTCCATCTGCTCAAACTCGCGCATACGGAAGATAAACTGGCGAGCCACAATCTCGTTACGGAAAGCCTTACCTATCTGTGCAATACCGAAAGGAATCTTCATGCGGCCTGTCTTCTGCACGTTCAGATAGTTAACAAAGATACCCTGTGCGGTTTCAGGACGCAGATATATCTTGCTGGTAGAGTCAGAGGCCGAACCCATCTCGGTAGAGAACATGAGGTTAAACTGGCGCACGTCGGTCCAGTTCTTAGTGCCGCTGATGGGGTCAACAATCTCCTCGTCAAGAATAATCTGCTTCAGCTCGTCGAGGTCGGGACCCTGCATAGCCTTGGTATAACGCTCGTGCAGTGCGTCGCGCTTCTGCTTGTGCTCCAGCACACGGCCGTTGGTCTCCATAAACTTCTCTTTGTCAAAGGCGTCGCCGAAGCGCTTCTCAGCCTTGGCCACCTCTTTGGCTATCTTCTCGTCATATTTTGCTATCTGGTCTTCAATCAGCACGTCGGCGCGGTAGCGTTTCTTCGAGTCGCGATTGTCGATGAGGGGGTCGTTGAAGGCGTCAACGTGTCCGCTGGCCTTCCAAATGGTGGGGTGCATGAAGATGGCCGAGTCGATGCCCACGATGTTCTCGTGCAGCAATACCATGCTCTTCCACCAATACTCCTTAATGTTGTTTTTCAGTTCTACGCCATTCTGTCCGTAGTCGTACACAGCTCCCAGTCCATCGTACAGTTCGCTGCTGGGGAATACGAAACCGTACTCTTTGCAGTGACTCACAATTTTCTTAAAAACGTCTTCTTGTGCCATTGTTGTATGTGTTTTATTATTTGAAAATTCGCTATCTATAGCCTATCGGCAGCCCGCTTTGGTAGGCGTGGTGCCGCTTTAAGTTGCAAATTTACGCTTTTTTATATAATTTCCTTACTTTTATTGAGTTAAATGTTATTTAATTGTGTTTTTGATGTATTAGCCGCCGATACTACTAAAGGGATGAAGGCCAGTTAAAAAGAAGCGACAACAGAATTAAAAAAGGGACAGCACATCGCGTGCCGCCCCTTTCATAAAGCGCCATTTCGTTGAAATGACAATACAATCGTTAGCAATTAATGATATCGTTTCTTGATAATATGCGTTGCCTATTAAAGTGGATATTCATCGAAGGCGTAGAGCACCGTTGACAGATAGCGCTCGCCAGTATCGGGCAATATCGCCACGATGGTTTTGCCCTCATTCTCAGGGCGTTTTGCCAACTGTGCGGCAGCAAAGGCAGCTGCACCCGACGAGATGCCTACCAGCAATCCTTCTTCACGTGCCAACTCGCGACCTGTGCGTATGGCATCGTCGTTGTCAATGTCGAGCACCTCGTCAATAACGCCTGCATCATAGGTCTTAGGCACAAAGCCAGCACCTATGCCCTGAATTTTATGTGGGCCACTCTTACCACCATTCAGCACGGGCGACGAGGCGGGCTCTACAGCCACCACCTTAACGTTGGGGTTATACGCTTTCAGGCGTTTGCCTATGCCCGATATGGTGCCACCAGTGCCTACACCAGCCACCACAATGTCTACCTTACCGTCGGTCTGTTCCCATATCTCCTTACCCGTGGTTTCGTAGTGACGACGGGGGTTGGCGGCGTTCTCAAACTGCTGTAAGATTACGGCGCCAGGTATGCTGTCGCGCAACTCTTCGGCTGCTTTGATAGCGCCGGGCATGCCATCTTTACCACTCGTCAGTTTCACCGTGGCGCCATAGGCTTTCACCAGGTTGCGGCGCTCAATGCTCATGGTCTCGGGCATGGTGAGGATGAGCTTATAGCCCTTCACGGCCGACACCAGTGCCAGCCCCACACCTGTGTTTCCGCTGGTGGGCTCGATGATGGTGGCGCCAGGCTTCAGCAAACCTTTCTGCTCGGCATCTTCAATCATGGCCAGCGCTATGCGGTCTTTCACACTTCCGCCTGGGTTGAAATATTCTACCTTTGCTATGATGGGGGTTTTTAGTCCCTTCTCGGCCGAAAATTTATCAAGCTCCAGCAGTGGCGTGTTGCCAATGAGGTCGGTCAGCTTCTTTGCTATCTTTGCCATAATATCTTTCCTTTCTGTTTTTACGGGGGCGACGAAAATGTTTATTTAAATTTGGTCGAAGGCTTGCTGCAAATCATCGATAATGTCGTCGATGTGTTCAACGCCAATGCTCAAGCGGATGGTAGAGGGCGTGATGTGTTGCTGCGCAAGCTCTTCGGGCGACATCTGCGAGTGAGTGGTAGTGGCGGGATGTATCACAAGGCTCTTCACGTCGGCCACGTTGGCCAACAGCGAGAAGATCTTAAGCGAGTCGATAAACTTCCAGGCTGCGGCTTCGCCACCCTTTATCTCAAAGGTAAAGATGCTGCCACCGCCGTTGGGATAATATTTTTTGTAGAGCTCGTGGTCGGGATGCGAGGGCAATGATGGGTGGTTTACCTTCTCTACCTTGGGATGATGAGCCAAGAAGTCGACTACCTTCAGCGCATTAGCCACATGACGTTCTACACGCAGCGACAGGGTTTCAAGACCTTGCAGCAATATCCATGCGTTGAAGGGCGAGATGGCGGCACCCGTGTCGCGCAAGATGACGGCACGTATGCGAGTTACGAAGGCTGCCTTGCCAGCTACATCGGCAAAGATGGCGCCGTGGTATGAGGGGTCAGGCTTGGCCAGTGTGGGATACTTGTCGGCGTTAACTTTCCAGTCGAAGGTGCCACCGTCGACAATTACACCGCCAAGACTTGAACCATGTCCGCCGATAAACTTAGTGGCCGAGTGTACCACCACATCGGCACCATGCTCGATAGGACGAATGAGGAACGGTGTACCAAAGGTGTTATCAACAATAAATGGGATGTTATGCTTATGTGCCACAGCAGCCACGGCCTCAAGGTCGGTAACGTCAGAGTTGGGGTTACCAAAAGTCTCGGCATACACCACCTTAGTGTTGGGCTGTATAGCGGCCTCAAGGGCAGCCAGGTCGTTTACGTTTACAATAGTGTTTGTTACGCCCTGTGTTTCAAGTGTGTGGGTAATAAGGTTGAACGAACCACCATACAGGTTATCGGCAGCAACAATGTGGTCGCCAGCCTGAACAATGTTTTGCAGAGCATAAGTTACAGCGGCAGCGCCTGATGCTACAGCCAAGGCAGCCACGCCACCTTCAAGAGCAGCCACACGATCTTCAAACACCCCCTGAGTAGAGTTGGTCAAACGGCCGTAAATGTTACCGGGGTCGCGAAGGGCGAAACGGTCGGCAGCGTGTTGCGAATTGCGAAACACATACGAGGTGGTTTGGTAGATAGGCACCGCGCGAGCGTCGGTAGCGGGGTCGGGCTGTTCTTGTCCTACGTGCAGTTGCAGTGTCTCGAAATGAAGTTTCTTGTTGCTCATGATTGTATGTCCTTTCTTTAGTTTTATGCCACCAGCGCTATACACCGCTTGTCATCGCCAGTGCCACGCCGCAGCCGTTTATAAATAATGTTGCGTTCTTTTATTATTGACATTGCAAAGATACGCACTTTCTTGCATACCCACAATAGCACAAACACGGCATTTCGCATACCACAAATATGGTAGAAACATATATTACCCCACCATTATGGGCTGGGTAGTATATATAATAAGGTGTAGGAGGCGGTGGGGAGAAGTAGGTTTTACATAAGAAAGAGAAATATCTAAGAAATATTTTGTAGCTTTGCAAGTGCATATAGTATCTGTAAATCAAAAGGAACTTTATGGATTGAAGCGTAAATGATACCATAAAGTTCCCATTGTATGCAAGAAATCAATCTTGCGTTGTTTATATCAGAAGATGAACTGTTTGCTGCAAATTAGCGATTAGCATCCATTAACTCGTCTTTTGCTGTTTCAATGGCTGTAAGTTTCAATTCGTCTTCACCCTCCAAAGCATCCAATACTTTGTCGGCAAGCCAAAGAGTGAGCATTTCCTTTTCATCCACTTTAAAGTATGTTGCCATTTGAATTACTTGGCTTCTTTTCGCTCGCCTATCCCCACGTTCAATCTTACTGAACATGGGTGTGTCTATTTCTAAGTATGCAGCTACTTGACGCTGCAATATTCCTTGTTCGTCTCTAAGAGACCTTATCTTGTTTCCTAATAACATATATCTTTTGCTTTTTGAATTCGATTTAATCGGACGGTTTCGCTATAAAGCCCGTCGAATTTCGACGGATTTTTATAAATTTCGACGGATTATCCCTTGTCATCCGTCGAATTTCGACGAAATAGTTGGATTTCAACGAAATTTATTTCTCAAACCAATTTCGACCATCTGTCCATATAAAGTCCTCTTTTTTCATAGTTTTCAACAAATCTCCTAAGCTACGTAGTTTCTGTTCTTCCGTTTTATTCTGTGGAAGCACATCTTTCAGATATTCGTATATACTATCTCGCTTGGCACCTTCTTCACCAGCATTGCTGAGATATTGTAGAACCATCTGGCGTAACCTCTCCTTATCCAATCCTTTTGTTTTTGTATAAGAAGGCAGCTGATGCGTGTTCTTGGCAATGCTAAGAGAAATGCTGTAATGCGGAGCTTCACCTTCTATCAATCCACGTTTGAGCAAGTCTTGCGCTATATTCTCATGAATAGTTCTGCCTTTTTGTACTGCATCAAGCGAGATGCAATCCCAAAGAGAAAGAGTGTCGTTTGTCTTCAACAAATCAGTGTATCTTTTGTTGATTTCATTGCCATAGATGCGGACAACTACTTTCTTCTTTATCTGGTCAATCTCATAGTCTGGCATAGGAAAATGTCTGCGCCATTGCTCATTGAACATTTTCTTGATACCACGGCTTACAGTATCAATCATGTTGAAGTCAACCATAGCCCTACACAGACATTCATTACGGAAATGCGTCTGAGGTTCTTCGTTCTTCAAAGCATTCTCCAAAGTGCCTGGAATGAATGTGCCAGCATTGGAATAATACAGATAACCAGGATTTTCTACAAAATTGATGCGCTGCTGAAGAGTGTAGTCTTGATGGGCAATACAGTTATGAAGAGCCTCACGAATAGTGTAGTCGTCATACTGCTTCATCGTGTCTGGGAAAAGCGTTCCTCCAGGCATCTCACGCAATGTCAGGTTCTCAATCTTTGATAGTATTTCGTCCACCGTTAATATAAAAGGCACTGTGAAGTGTTCGTAGTCAACCACTTCCTATTTTTTGTCTCTTCGAGTCCATGTAACTTGTGCAACGGCAGGACGAAGTTTGAAAGCGGATTCATATTTGCCCAACAATATGATGGCAGCCCGAGTTATGCCTCCGTTTCTCGTCAATCCACACTTGCTCAGGAACGTTTGGACATTCCAGGCATTCACTTCTTCCGTAGGTATGCGACCGTGAACCTTCTTGAACATCATTCGAGCCTTGGCAATAGCAACCTCATCCAAATCGTCTAGTGTAGCATCAGGTACAATTTCGGCAGACCAATCCTTTGCTGTGTAGATAGGCTTTTCGAGGATGACGCTCATCCTTTCGCTGGTCATTTCAACCAAAGAATCTTCTATCCGCTGCCATGCCTTCTTGTGGGCAAGGACTGGGCGACGAGGCAAGTGCTTTGGAATATGTATTATCCATACTCGCTTGTTTGTATCATCCGTAATAAACTCCTCTATGCTTAAACCTTCTGATGACAGATAAGTGCATTGTTCTGTGAGTTTGAACGTTGCCGACTGTGTGTTTGCAGGTTGCCCATTAAAGGTAAGTTTTGAAATGTCAGTTCCAACGATTTCAAGCGTCTTATCCTTTACGCCAATCACAAGATATCCTCCCTCCATGTTGGCGATAGCCGATACGTAGGATATAACATCATTTTTCTCGTCCCCACAGAACGAGTTCTTCAGATTCTTATATTCCTTCCATTCACAGCGAGCGTTCTCTTGTGGGTACTCACGGAGGAGATATTGTTGTAATTCGAGTTCGAGCATAAGTATTATCGTTTCAAATTTCCTATTGGTCATCAAATTGTGGTCTGCCAGTCAAGTTATGAGGACAGCATCTCTTATAGTAATGGATAATCACATACTTTTATATCCACTTTTTAGTTTCTTGTATGTATCCTCGTAGCATTTGTTTAATATAACGTGAGTTCGACGAAATATAAGTGTCTGAAAATTTGGTGATTAGCGAAAATTGTTGTAACTTTAATGTGCTAAAAATCAAAAGTTTACAAACAATAATCGCTATGATCACTGAAGACAAAGTTACTGAAATTTTCTGTATTGCGGATGACTTCTGCAAAGTTTTTGATGCCCAAATGGGAAAATACACGATAAAAAGCAACACCAAACGTAGATATCATCGTGAATTCACCATGTCAAAGGCAGAAATAATGGTTATCATTATACTTTTCCACAGTTCAGGCTTTCGTTGCCTGAAACATTTCTATAAGGAATATGTATGTGTGCATCTTCGACATTTATTTCCAAATGTAGTGTCGTATAACCGTTTTGTGGAACTTCAGAAGACCATTGCCATTCCGTTGGCTATCTTTATAAAGAAGGTTCTTTTGGGAAAATGTACCGGTATTAGTTTCGTAGACAGCACACCTCTTCGTGTATGTAGAACCCAAAGAATCCATATTCACAAGACATTTAAAGGCATCGCACAAAGAGGCAAATGTTCTATGGGATGGTTTTTCGGCTTTAAGCTCCACCTTATATGTAATGAAAAGGGAGAATTGCTTAACTTCATGATAACTCCTGGCGATATTGATAACCGTAAACCATTAGAATACAAAGCGTTTGTTGATTTCATATACGGCAAGCTTGTAGGAGATAAAGGATATATAAGCAAGAACCTATTCAATCGACTTTTCGTTGATGGAATACAACTCATCACGAAACTAAAAAGCAACATGAAGGGTTCTATCATGAGAATATCAGATAGGCTCTTGCTTAGAAAGAGGGCGATTATAGAGACCATTAACGACGAACTTAAGAATATTGCACAAGTGGAACATTCCAGACACAGATCATTCGATAACTTCATTGTCAACACTCTTGGATCTTTGGCTGCTTATTGTTTCTTTCCTAAGAAACCAACAATTGCAGTTCAAAGGACAGTAGATAGACAATTAACGTTATTCTAATTCGTCGAACTCACGTTAATATTAGTGTGTGGTATAACTTTTATGGCGTATTTACCCATTTGAACATCAAAAACTTTGAGGAAACATACACAATATAAATTATTTTCGTAACTTTGCTTTTATATCATTATATTTGTTGTTATTTGTAAACTATTGGTATATACAAAAGTTTCTGTAAGCATACTATAGCCACATTTAAATCACTTATATTTCATCAAACTCACATAAATTTAATATATGGGATCAACATTTTCAACTATCTATGGAGAAACTCCACATGGCGGAACTAAGCTTGTTATATGTTTCTTTGATGAGAATATGTTATCTTGTTCTGAGAAACAAGCAAAGTATTGTAGGATAATTGAATATGACAAGAATGACAATCGTATATTAGACGTATACGGAATTATGAAGAATAATCTTTAAGAACAAGGGCTGATACTTTTTATGTGAGGTATCAGCCCTTTGTGGTTATCTTTGTATTAGAAAAATATATTACTCATATTCTTTATGAGGCTTTGTCTAATATACTTAAGTGTTTTTAGATAAGCCCTTTTTCTCTAAGTTTTTTAATCATCTCTATTTCTTCAGCAGTCGGCGTAGGTTTAGATTTATCTTTATATCCATAATCATCAACCCATTTCTTTAGTATATTTTTAACAATACCGCACACCTTTTTATCGTTAGTTGAGATGTTGTCAAGATTCCATTCTTCAAGACAAGAGTTTCCAAGTTTTTTTATAATAGCAATATTTGAGGTTTGATACTTCTCCTTTTTCTTACTAAAATAATTGTTGCTTGCAGAAATATTTAGTTTCTTTTCAAGTGGAAGCTTATTGCCGAGATGTTCCAATTTCTGATTGGCTTCTTCCTCATCGAAAGTATAATATTTAGAATCCCACGTTTGAGGGAATATATGTTCTATCTCCCAATAAGTAGGTAACAGTTCTTTTTGTTCTTCTTCTTGATACGCCAATAGCTTTAGTAACATTCTCACCATATTTTTATGTGGAGCGATAATAAGATTATCAGTACGAGCGTTTTCAGCGTTTATAGCATATTCGTCATCTAACTTTTTCTCTTCAAAGCCAGCATAGAAGTTTGGATGACAATTGCCTATAATCTGAACATTCAGTTTCAATATGTCTGCCTTGACAGCATTAATGGTTGGAACTTCAAGATATCGAGTAAGTATCATTACATAAAACTTCCTTAGAAATTGTAAAAACAAATTCACTAGTGTCCCGTTAAAACGAGACGATTTAAATATA
>ULZA01030374.1_pt1 | contig 21696 bp, 19 predicted proteins | sample 1962681 | NCBI WGS metagenome assembly ULZA01 (sample SAMEA4835877, study PRJEB28245) | human gut metagenome | biome: gut microbiome; material: fecal sample | place: Denmark | collected 2008 | reverse complement strand
ACAACCATCCCGAGTGGGTGGGAATGCTCCGTTTTCGCCACCCATAAAGCCATTACTCAGAAAGAAACTCTTATTCAGGAGTTCGTTTACATTAGCAGCAAATGTGTTAATGTCCATTTCACAACCGACATCCTTTCCTTTATCTATATAAAGGACATTACTTTGCGGAATGTCCGACAAGACAAAAGGCGAGTGGGTACTCATTAAAATATTAACAGCACATCGCTCATCAATTCTCAGTCTTTTTATCATGCCGACAATCTCATAAACAAAAGTCCTCTGATATTCTGGATGATAACACATCTCTATTTCATCCATCATGATGTTCACATAGCGATATTTGACACGTTTCTCTTCCTTTACGCTCAACAAATTCTCAATGTGGTATGCGATATTGCTCATTGTATGAACTAACTGAAGTTGCCCAGAACTTATATCACTCAAATCAACACAACCTCCATTTCCTCCGTCATCTTTCAAATCCATGTAAATTGTCGGATTGAAAAAAGGAGGAGGAAGTGTCTCCATAATATCATCCAATTCGCTCAGCGTTCCATTATATTTGGCATACTCTATATAATCAAATGCTCTTGTCGTAAAGATACATTTCTCTGCTTCTGACAAATTCTTCCAAATATTGATAAAACAGATAGTCTGACGTATCTTCAATGTTATATGTGAGTTCTGTTTCAAACTTTGACACAATGCTTTTGTATCATCGCGTTTCCAAGTCCCAACATCATTTATTGTCATTGAGTAGCCATTGAACACATTCATCATATCATTTCCCAGCCCAGCCCATTCTTTCAATGAAGGATAAGTACCAGCTGTCGACACAACCTTATATACAAGATATAAATAAGCTATCATTAGGACATCATCGTCAACAGTTGAATAATGAATATCAAAACAAGTCAATATATCATGGGCAATGGATTGATTGTTGCCCAAAATGTTTCTGAAAGCATCAAGTATGTAACTTCGTTTTTGGTCAATGCTATCCTTTATCAAGTCATATTCCTCAGGGTCTCTTACAAATTTCTTAATGTCAAATTTATCAATTAAGCGATGTGAATCAAGAATATATTCAATTCGATTAAGCTGATAACCATTGATGAATCGGTAGTCTTTTTGTTGGTAATATATGAGTAGCGCCGTTAATCTTGCCCTATTCAGATAGTTCTCTCTTTGCATGTCAAGTATTCCTCTGTCCCGATAGGGCGTAATGGTCAATGGTGCCTTATATCCATCATTCTTATGGAATAATGACGCTATCCACGCTCTGTATGTAAAAGGTCTTTGATACTGTTTTCTGTAGTTCGACTCTAAATAGGCATGAGGGCTATAGTTGATTACTATCGTATAAAAGAGATTCCTTGTGATATCCAAAATGTCTTCATCAACCATTTTGTTATTCATCAGTTGAAAACCTTTCATACACTCACTTGCCACATCGCTGTTCTCAAATCCCCAAGCATATTTTTTGTCTCCAAATTCAAACTTCAAACAATCTCCAAAACAATCTATCTTTCCCTCCGTCTTACCAATTCTGAAAGTCAAGCAACCACATATCTTCTGTACATATTTAAGAGGCAAAGTATTCCCATTGTTCCAACTATCCTTCAACACATAATAACTGAGATTATTTATCAGTATCAATATAATGTCAAACAAAGTAGACTTTCCAGAACCATTCTTACCAACAATCGCATGAATAGAGATATTCTTACCCCAAAAATCATCCATCACGTCATTGTGTGTAGATTTGTCAAATACGAATGTACCAGGTAATAATATCTTTCGTATATTTATGTCTGTTGTAGGGTATACCTCAACCTTAACTAAAGAGAATTGGCGTATAGTCACAGCTAGAGTTTTTGAAATTATACTATCTATTTAGCAGTTTTACTCAAACTCTTTATTATTTCAACATACCGCGAAGTGCCGTATGCTTTTGTGAATTTCTGAAGAATCAGTTTTCGGGCATTGTCTCCCATAGTCTTACATTCTTCTCTATTTTGAGCCAAATGCTTTATTAATCCTGCAAACGCATCCGCATCACCAGCAGGAGCATACATACCACACTTATGATTCTCCAATATATATGTCAGCTCGCCCTTATCAAAACTCGCAACCACAGCACGACCAGCCGACATAATTGAAAGCATTTTGCTCGGCATGGCAGCTCCACCAAGTCCTGGTTTGCAGCTTACTACACAAACATCGCCTAAACCATATACCTGCGACACTCTTTCCATAGGCTGCAAGGGGAAGAACTTTACATTATCGAGCTTAAGGTCATTTACCTTTGCAACAAATTGATCTTTGAGTCCACCTGTACCAAAAATTAAGAACTCAACATTGTTCTCTTCTTTCAACACGTTAGCAGCATCAATTATAACATCAATATTCTGAGCATTTCCTAAGTTTCCAGCATATACCACATGAAACTTGTCACGACTAATGCCAAACTCATCAAAAAGCGGATTGTCCTCTTTGGCAACAGGAACAACCGCATTTTCGTCAACCCAGTTATATACAACTTCGATTTTATCTTCGGGTACCCCCTTCTCCTTAACAAGATTATTCTTTATGTCTTCTGAAATACATATAATCTTATCAGAATTGCTCAGTGTTACCTTAGACACCCAAGTCCCTATTTTCCATAATAAGCCACCTTTTTTTGCTAACCCTGTTCCACTCAACGAATCGGGGAACAAATCCTGTACATTATGAATAACAGGACGCTTTCTAAAAAGTCTTACAAATGGTATTTTAAGTCCTTGTATAGGCGGAGTACTATCCAAAAATATGACGTCATAATCAGAAAATATTAATTTATAAGTATATACAATCTCACAAAAGACATATCTTAATGCTCTTAAAATGGAATTTTTCCCTTCTCCATACATTGGGAATCTATGCACACGCATCATCCCATCACACAAGAATTCATCCTTTTGCCATTTTGCATTTTCAGGTACATTTCGCGTGGGAGTCGGCACATACAAATAAGATTGCACACCATGCTCAGCACAAACTTTCAACACATCATCAATAATGGTCAATCCTGCACATTGTTCAGGAAAATAATATGAAAATGGTACGATTATCTTCATTCCGTTTCCATCTTTACATTATGAATAAGATTCTCTGCTAAACTAATAGCCTTTTGAGGGGTTTCTTCAGTAACAATCACATGCCCTGAGCGACAAAGACTGCTTGTAACTTCAGGAATAACGTCACCCACCTTATGGTATATTTCCCAAAGATAGACACGAGGGTCTTTCAATATTTCCGTGTTACTAATACTTACCAATTTTCCAGGATTTGGGCAGAAATAACGAATACAAACGCCTTTGGGTTCTTCTTTCGGTTTCAAATCAGGCTCAACACCTAATGCAGCATTAATAGCAGCTGCCACCATATCAATACCCGTACTAAGGTGAGTCAACTCTGTTGAAATAAAATCACCACCAAGACGAGCACCAATCTCCATCAAATAAGCTTTGCCTTCCATCAATTTAGCTTCAGCATGGCAAGCACAGTTGTTTACACCCAAAGCCTTTACACCAGCAACTGCAGCTGCCTTCAGTGTTTCTACCTCAGTAGCAGAAAAACATGAAGGTTGATTATGTCCCAACTCCACAAAATGAGGAGCACCTGTTGTCTTTTTGTCTGTAACAGTAAGCACATTCACTTTACCATTCCATACAATTATCTCTATCGAAAATTCAGGACCTTCAATAAACTGCTCTATTAATACCGACTTGTCACGACTTTCATTAAGAGCTATATCATAAGCCTTAACAAAATCAGTCTTTTCCATATCACGAGAAACCTTAGCAATACCCCTCGAACCAGAGTTACGAGACGGCTTCAATATGCCATCAGTAGAAAAATCATTCTGCAAATACATCCAAGCATCATCTACATTCTCAGTTAAGAAACTTTTAGGAGAAGGTGCATTTCCTTTCTCAAAAGCCTCACGCATCAAATGCTTATTTGTGGCGCGTATAGCTTGTTCACGGGTAATACCTGAAAGTCCTAACTCATCATTAAGTCTACCCATAACATTCATGCTCACCTCCGAACAAGGATGTATCACACCATCAATATGTTCTTCACGAGCTACCTTCAATACTTCCTCTTCAGAAGTAATATTTACCACAATGGCTTTATCGGCATATTTCAGTCCAACAGCATTAGGATCACCATCTGCAGCTATGACATATATACCCATTTCTTTGGCCTTCTTTATTACAGGTACTTGTAAGATACCTGCAGCCAGCACCAATAGTCTTTTTTGTTGCATATAACTACGTTCTATACATTATTTACCACATCGCAGATGATGCCTGCAATATCTTCGATGTCATCCCAACTAAATCTCTGATCAATAGGAACCGACAACATATTTTGGTTCATTTCTTTCGATACATGGCATATGCTAACGGCTTCATTGCACAATGGCCACAACCATTGGGTATAAACGCCCCTCTTAGCCAACGCACTCTGTATCTCATCGCGTTTCTCCACTAGAATAGGCAATGAGAATGGAGAACTGCCTTCCTTTTCAAACGACCTCTCCAATCCTGACACCATTCTAAACTTCTCTGAACCTTTCTGAACCTCCAGTTCTTGGAGTCTGCTCCAGAGATGTTGCATATTCTCCCTTCTCGCAAATGCAATCTCTTCACCATTTACCATTGCAAGCATTTTCTTTGCATGCGCCGATATAGGATGAACAGCCGAGAACTCATCAATCAGCCCCTCACACTCACGTATTGTACCAAGGAATCCTTGCTTCTTCTCCTGATCTTTGCTCCAGGTGTAGCGTCTTTTGTCCAACTGTGCAACAAATCGCTTATCGGCAAAGTCAGCCAACTCTATCTGAATATACTCCTTCTTCATTGGCTTCTTGCTCAGTATCACAGCACCATCGCACACGCCAATCGACTTACGTATGCTCGATACATAGAAATCCACCTGCTCGTTAAAGATATTTTTCAAGCAGAACGTACAATGACTGAAATCCTCAATCACCTGTATCATCTCATCAAAAGCCTTCACCAACGATACTGCCTCTTTAGTGCTTGCCGAGCCATAGTAGTTCATCGTCAATACAGCCTGAGGCTTATATACTTTCAGTAGTCCTCCGAGATATGCCAAATCCACGGTTAAGTCTTCGTTCAGCCGATAATAAACCACTTTATAGCCCAGCTTCTCAAAAGGTGCACTCATTGACCAGCAGCAGTAGGCAGGAAAGAGAATAACCTTATCTTTGCAGTCACAAACATTGATGCCAGCAAACATCAAAGCCTCACGACCACAACGCAGATACATCACCTCACGTTCATAATCGTTGAAACTCTCAAAATATCCATCTGGCAACACTATCGCAGGATGTTCACTTCCATATTCTCGCATAATCCTATTCTCTCGTTACATTTACATTCTCACGAAACAAAACAGTCTTGATTGTTTTGAAGATAATTTTCACGTCCAGCGCAAAACTGATATTTTTTGCGTAATACACATCATTATCTATCTTCTCTTGCGCATCGGCACTGTTACGGTAATAAGCCTGGTTGTAGCCAGTGATACCAGGACGTACATTCAAGAACACACGCTCCTCCTCCTTATACTTATCCAACCAATCCAGAGGATCAGGACGAGGGCCAATCCAACTCATATCACCCTTCAAAACGTTCAGTATCTGCGGAATCTCATCTAGACTCGTCTTACGCAGAAATCGACCGAGACTTGTCACTCGAGGATCATCATCACCATTGTAGGTAGAGCCATCCTTCAGACGAATGTCAGGTGCATTCACCTTCATCGAGCGGAACTTATGCATCGGGAACGGCTTCCCATACTGTCCAATTCGCTTACCAGAATAGAACATAGGTCCCCTGTCCATGAAGAAATAAAACGGAGCCAACACGATGTAGATGACACAAAAGAACGGAAGCGCACAAAGCGCAATCAAGAAGTCTAAGACTCTTTTAAAGAAGTTTACGTACATTTCGTTATTATATGTTTGTAATTTTACAAGACGGATAACTACCAAAAAGAAAGGCACTATTAAATATCTTGTTATCTACTTATACCTTTTCTATTCATATATAGTACAAACATTGACACCCATAAATATATAAATCAAAAATACTAATTCCCAACAAGATACAGGATTAAAACTATATTTTTTCCATCTATTACGATACTTCCCATACTACTTCCATTATTCATATGGCAAAGTTTCTATGTATAGTTGCTTACAGCGTCCTAACCATAATGTATTTTAGGATGTTTTTCTCTTATTCTTTAATTCTGCCATTTAATAAATTCTTTTTCTAATTGCTCACGAGTAAATCTTTCCTCAATTGGATAAAGTTTGTACTCGTGCTCTAAAATCTGATCAATAGTCCAATAGAACTTGATAAATTTAGCAGGTACTCCACCGCAAATACAATAAGGAGGCATTGATTTCGCAACAACAGCACCTGCAGCTATAGTTGCACCTCTGCCAATAGTAATACCAGAAAGGAGAGTAACGTTAGATCCTATCCATACATCTTCCTCCACTATCACATCTTGATCATATCCTTTCGGTTTGTTCGTTTCCGTAATATCAGTAACATACATACCGATTACACGTGCATGATTGCCAGTATGTACAGTAAGGTTTTCTGCTATAGCACAATAACCTTTACAGATAAATTTTGCATTAAGTGCAGAAATGTTTGCGTTAGGTCCCAATCCAATATTAGGACCTAGATATATATTCTTTGGATTACAAAAATTATATGGTGGGGTTATAATAACACTATCTGCACACAGTGCAAATTGATTTTTTCCTCGAAAAAAGTTCTTCATAGCCTCTGCCACAATCCAACAATTACGCACAAAGAGGTTGTTTTTGATCCTTCTTATTATATTCATTGTTTCCATATTTTCAACATCTGTTGCCAAACCACAGGCATCGCATACAAATTATTTACTCGCTCCATTGCTTTAGCAGATAATGTATGTTTTAAAACATCATTACCAATTAAAGAACAGACTGCATTATATACTTCATCTGTATTTCGGGCTTTAAAACATATTCCACAAGCATCCCCATCAATATCTAACATTTCAGGAATAGCTCCTACATCAGAAGAAACTATAGGACAACCACAGGCCATAGCTTCAAGTATGACATTTGGAAAGCCTTCCGTGTAAGATGGGAATACGAACATATCAGCCTGAAAAAATTCACGGATAACCTCATCGTGAGGCACTTCTCCCACAAAGTTCAGCCAAGAGGTATTATTGCCTGATTGTTTAGCAATAGTAAGCATTTGCTCCTTGATATCTAATGCACATTTTCCAACTATCCGTAGTTCAATATTCGGAATTTTTCGACAAGCCTTGACCAACTCTATTACCCCCTTAGTTATAATAACATGGCCACAATAGAGCAATCTGCGAGAAATACGCTCATATTTACCATTTCCATTGTGAATAACATCAAGAGTTGCCATACCAATAGGATTTGGAAGATAGGCTACATTCTTGTAGCCTTCTGCGATAAGAGTTTTCTCTGAAGGACGATTCATTACTACCGAAACATCACACATTCGCAATACTTTTGCAAGTAGTTTCCACTCCCAGTTTTTTGTTACTACCAAATCTGGTATACGACCAAAATGCAAGTGAACAACAGTTCTTATTTGCCTTTTTTTTGCAGCCCGTAACAAAATTATATCACGGAAAAGCCCCAACCCTGCACAAGTACAAATATGTACAACGTTTGGACGTTCTATGTCCATTTTTTTTATAGCATCTTTGAGAGCATGTCTATATTCTTTATAACCATTTATAATACGAAAAAAGAAAGACTGGTCTTCTGCGACATCCGTATATCTATCGAAGGAAACTGGAATTAAATCTACTTCATCATTTGCATACTGATTATAATATGCAATAACATATCTGCCCCATGTATTGATGCCACCTTTTACAACATTTGGCGAGTCTAAGTATGGAGAACAAAATAGGACTTTCATTTATTTTCTATGATCTTAATGTATTTATCAACAAAAGATTTTTCAGAGAGCAGAAATTCAGCTCTCTCGCGGGATCTCCTACAAAAAGTTTTATACTCATTGCCTGTTAGCTTCAAAGTTCGTTCAATGGCATCTGCTATGGTCTGGGGATTAGTAGGGTCAAACAGATAACCATTTTCGCCTTCTACCACATAAACAGGATTGTCACAAACAGCACTACATACGACAGGGCGTCCGCATGCCAACGCTTCACAGATAACATTTGGTGTACCTTCATAGAAAGATGGGAGACAGAAAAAATCAGCATCTTGATATACCTGCTTTATCTGCTTTGTCTTATCCTTTAGTGAAATGTAATCATGTAAGTTATATTCTTCTATTTTTTGCAGACACTGGTTGAAGTAATCGACATTTGACATACTCTTTCCATACCAAGACACATGTAGCTTGATTCCCTTATCAGCAAGTACCTTTAACGCTTCTATAAAACCTAAAGTGTTTTTTGATGCCCAGATAGTTGCAACTACAACAATCTCAGGCTTGATATTTTTCGACTTTTCTACAAAATTGAAATGGTCTAAATCTACAAAATTAGTTATTGCCTTGAGTTTACACTTCATCCAAGCATAATGCGTAGATAAAAAATCTTGCTGTGCATAGCTATTAGGAACAATGGCGTCAGCCCATCTATATAAGAAGAAGCGCACACGTTCATTCATTCCAACTGTTTGCGTCGTATTGCGTTCACTCACTATCAAACGAAACTTACCGCCAGTGACCTTAGCCATACAAGCAAGTAAAGAAGGCGTCTCTTGATAAGCTACCACCCAATTGGGTCTTTCTTTTTTTAGGAATGTACGCACGGCCCAAATACGTGTCTTTTTATTACTACCATTTGGTATTACAAGATTACGAACGCCCGCTTCGTCTAACTGGTTCTTGTAAAAATCTATATTGTGATATGTGGCCACCGTCATGTCATACCCTTTAGCTTTGAGCATTATCGCCAAACCTACCAGTTGTCGCTGTGCGCCGCCAGCACCGAGACAGTCCGTAAATAAAACTATTTTCTTCATTTTGCGTATAAGACTGCTTTTATTTCAATATTCATGTAGTCAATACCCATTACACTTGCATGTCGCAAATGGCTTAAAGTGCTAATCGTTTATATCCTTACGAATAAGCGCATCGTCCATCGCTGCTAAAGCATAGGCCAAAGCAGAGGTTGAAAATATAGTCATATCATTAATAGACATGGAAACCATCGTTTTTGTAAAATAGATAATCAAAAACAGAGCTATAATATTGGTTATATTTACATAGCGTTTAACATAACTTCTATAAGCTGCCATAAAGAGAGCCCACCAATAATTCAATAAAAGAAACACACCTAAGAAACCTTGATTCATTAAAGTTTCAATCCAATCTTGATGTGCAAAATCTCCCACATTTTTTAGCGTTCCGTCAGCTCCATATCCTAATAGATATTCAGTAACTGTTGCATTCTGGAAATAAAACTCAAGAAATTCAGGATACATCTCCTCACGTGCACTCATATCCCCTTCTATTGTCTTCCCCAACCTATATTGCATATACTCACTTGTTGCTAGTTTGTACTGAAAATACATAACGCCTCCAGCTACAACAAGGACACCCAAGAAGATATACAAAAGTTTTTTATTTCCCTTAGCCTTTTTAAAACTTTCCCACACGAAGTAGCTAGTTCCTACCAACAAAGCTAGTATTGCTCCTCGCTTCATGCCTGACACGACTAACACAAAAATAACAACTAAAAACGCATATTGAACCCAAGGACTTTTCTTTAAAAAAACAACAATTGGCAATAATGAAAGCACAATATATCCTGCATTATTTGTTATTTCATCTAACCCATAAGTTTTCATGGCAATCGCTTGAGAATAGTTAAAAGCTACAATGGCGGTAACTAAAAACAAAAATGATATTCTGTAGAACCAACGACTATTGATCCTACCTGTTTTTGCAAAATAGTAATATGCAAAAATTGGTAGGATAGACATTTCGTACAGTTTAAAATATGTTGTCGCATCATTTACCCGTTTCCACTCTTGTGTAGCATCGACCAATCGTAACAAACCATAAACTCCAAACATTATCGCCAAGTATTGAAAAGCTTTAATCACTGGGTGGTTCCGTTTAAAGGAAAGGACTTTCAAAAAGTAGTATATCGACATTAAAAGAAACACTCCCATTAAACCTCGTGATATTACACTTCCCTCTGGATATAATGTCCCCTGCATATAATAGAGACACCATACTGTCGTATATATATTTTCCGGTCTAAAAACTACTCCCATGGTTATACCCAACTACTCATTAACGCAATCTCCTGCAAATCATTTCGACAGAAAACAACAATTTATTTATCAAACAAATCAACACTCTTGGAATTCAATAAACGTAATTGATAGATGAGCATATTGCCGAGCTATGCTCATCTATCAATGTATTCTTATCTATTTTGAAACTCTATTATTCGATTATCAAGTATTACTCCATTTTCAAAATTATGAGCTTTAGATAAAACCTGACACGAATTAGCTTTATCTTCTATGATAAAGTCAATATACTTACAAAATTCATCGCTCAAAGTCTCACTAGTTGTTTTCCAAAAAAGAGTTGGCGTGTGATCAACAACATAATGCATAATTCCATCTACAACATAAGTAGGCTCTTCTATTGTTGTAGGGATACTAGTCTCTATTCCTCCATTTCTGTCACACGAAACATCAATGATCAAAGCACCACTCTTCATTCGTTTAAGATCGTCTCGGTATACAATATGATCCTTTCGCGAGGTATCCCAAAGGATAGCATTTACAATTACGTCAAATTCACCCAACTCCTTTTGAAACAACTGCTCTGTCTTTCTATCATATTGGATTACTTCAGCCCCCATATAATTCAACATTTTTATTGCGCCGCGGGCTATATTACCTCTACCCAAAACTGCTGCTTTTGTGCGGAAAGGAGAAGTCCCATGACACATATACGCATGAAGGACAGCCGCCTCGCCAGCAATTTCATTGTTCCGCCAAAATGAATGTCGACCGCATTCATACATATCTTCCCAGGCATAAGACGTTAGTTGATGCTTGATTATTTTATCCGTAATATCGCGATTCTGAACAGCATGAACCCAACCGAATATTGTTTGGTTCTGCAATAATTCAAGATACTCTGCATCACCAACTTTGGGATCACAAATCACATCACATTTCAATACTTCTTCGCGAGAAGCTACTCTACAACCTCTCGAAGTGTAATCTTCATCCTTAAAGCCCAAAACATCTCCGTACCCCTTTTCTATGGTTATAACCTCAGGGTGCTTTATACGAGCAATGTGCTCAGGCACTAAAGCACGACGCTTTTCATTCTCTTTACGTGATACAACTAAACCGACTGTTTTCATTTTAATGGATTTTTTGCCCTGCTGCGGAATTATTTAGTGCATACTTGATTCTGCTTACAGGCTTAGTAATTATACAATTAAGATATCGCTAGACGGTATGCGCACTAAATTTGCTAAACGACCTAACAAACATACCGATTATATCATTCGTCCTAATGATCGAATACTGACTTCTGTCACGGATAGATAATCTGCTCCAATGGAGCATCCACCTATTGAGCAAAGAATGCTTTGTAACTTCATTAAGTATTGAAATCATTTCCGTATCTTTTTTTTCACAACAGCATTATTTTTGACTCTTCATTCGTTCGGTAACTGAATTTTATCCCCAAACAAGATTTCAGTTTCTGGCAGAATATTTGAATCAAAACCACTTGCGGGGAAGAATGTGGTTTCCCCGAAATATGGACGGCCATTAATGTAATAAAGATCTACGCGTAGAAAAGGGATTCCCTCTGATAATTTTCCTGCAATTTCAAACATCTCATCCATACAATCAGGCTTAGGTAGTTTGAAATTTGGATTAGTTTCCTTTCCACGCTTATTGAGAGGGAGTAAATTCCACGCTTGATCAAAGAAATAAAACTTGGTTTCACCTGTTTGACGCTCGCAACAGACCATCACATTATCGGCTTTCCCATTAAAACATGTAAATTTATAGTCAGCCAGTCCACCCTTGTTAAACTCACTATCGTCCTCCATAAAGGCTTCTGCGAAAATTTTTGGCTTAACATCCTTGTAAGGCCATTCCCTATAACATTTATATATACTTCCTTTTAGCGAGAGTTCTAATTGTTTTTTTGCACTTTTCTTATCTAAAACAGATTTATTTGTACAAACGACTACTCCCATGCTGCCACCTCCATTATTGGTTTTTAGCACAAATTGATTCGGTAATTTCTCAAAATCAATCTCATCAAAATTATCCCAAACTCCCAAGGTTGGTATAATGTATTTTTCACCTATAATCCTTGCCGCATAATCTTTGGCAGTAATCTTATCAACCATTTCCGTATAACGTTTCTGGCGATTATATACCTTTAGCCACTGCAATTTTTCTTGATACAATTTGGGATTCCTCCAGTTAATCCACTTTCCCATCAATATTCTGTACCTAAGTGACAGATACTGCTTGTCCGGAAGAAATCCAAAAAAATTATTCACTATAGAATCACAAAACTGCGTTCTATTGGATAACAGGTAATTAATACCTCTTATTATCGATATCATAATTTATTATTTTGCGTTAAAGCGAAAAGAAGCTTATCATAATGTGCCTCACACATAATATGATTTAGAATACTATACTTTTTTTTACCCTTAATCATTTTGGGCAATAGCCCCATGCTATACACCTTTCCTAGAATTCGCCCCCTATATGGTTCTAAAAGAGAAAGCTCATAAGAAGCTACCTTTTTATAGTAAGCATTAATCTCTTCTTGCAATTTTTCTTTACTACTGATTACTGCGTTAATTTTTTTTATCTCGTCATCAAAAGCTATACTATCCAACAACTTGATCTGAGGTTCTTCAGCATACTGATAATAAGGGATAATGCTACAATGAACCGATTGGCCAAATTCTATTTTCACCATATAACCATAGTTCCACGGACGTTTGGATACCGTTTTATCAAGATCAAAGCCAAAATTACCTAATCCATAAAAGATTGGCTTTTCATTATATATCTCATACCCAGAATAACAATGCTGATGGTGGTTGACAACGGCATCTGCTCCAGCATCGATAAAGAAGCGATAAGTTTCAACCATTCGAGGAGAAGGTAACTGGAACATTTCGTGTCCACCATGTACTATTACAAGCACATGGTCAGCCTTATCCTTAGCTTTCTGAATAGCATAATACTGACGTACGGGATTAAGAGGGTTGGCACCTGCTGATGTTTCTGTTGCAATAGAAAACTCATGTTCACAACAGTTGATGACAGCAAGGGTTTTTCCGCTCTTTTTTATATAAAGTATTTCCTCTGCGTCCTTCAAGCTATTCCCAATCCCGACAACTTCAAGTCCTTGGTTTTTACAACACGCTACAGATTTATGAAGTCCATTGGTCCCAAAATCAAGGATATGGTTATTTGCCATTGTTACACCTGTGAAGCCTGCAAATTTAATCGCCTCTGCAGCCTCGGGAGTACAATGAAGATTTGGTCCACATTTAGGTATCGGCTTATAGGCATCCTCCACAATAGGACTCTCAAAGTTGACAAACGAGAAATCCACAGACTTTATTTCTTCACGAAGATTCTCCGGGAAAACATCCGAATACCGCTTTTCCTCTATCTGCTTCGCGAGTCTTGCCTGTGGGGCAAAATCTCCTGCTACAAGTACTTTCATTTTCTCTTTAACATTTTCTTTAAATTAAAACATATACTCCTTTCTTCTGGGAATAGCAGAATAACAGCAAAGTAAATGCAAACACAAATTACCACATATAATAACTGGATGAAGATGCTCTCGGATGAAGGAAACAATAATATCAGAAGCATTGAAGATGAAGCTATTACAGACGGAAATATATTAGTTAGCATCTTTAGAACTTTCATCTTAACAACTACTGCCATTATTATCAACTGGACAAGCACAAGCTCCAAGCGCACGAAAGATCTTGCTATATATAATGCCTCAAAGCCCTCTTTCACATAAAACAATAGCACGGGCCAAAGAACTATTATGTGAAGCCATTGAGCTAATACAGACAGTTTGGGTTTACCTATAGAACGGTACACTTCACTTGAATAATGAGCAAGAACAATAGATATCGCACTCGTCAAGCCCCATAAGCCTATGAACGGAGAAGCTTCCATCCATTGACTACCAAGAAGTATTTGGGTTATAAGATCGCTAAAAAGGAATATACCAATCCCTATTGGAATGATTAGAATACCAACAAGTTTCTGAAATTTAAAGAACATTTCATTAAACTGTTCTCTGTCATTTTGCAATCTCGAGAGTGAAGAGAACAGGACGGGAGTAGTCGCAGCGGTTATAATTGAGGTTATCTGCCCTACCGTACTCATAGACGTTCTATACAATCCAAGGCAGTGCTGACTTAACATGGTACCGACGATAAAAATATCCACGTACGATGTCAGCCATATACTGATAGCTTCAAGCATTGACCACATTGTAAATGAAAACATTTCCTTAAACAACTGGATGTTATAATACCAACGAGGTTTCCATTTAGACTTAATGGTCAATATTAAAGCATTGGTAAAATTCAAAGCTATCATTCCTATAATAAGTGACCAATAACTTCTAGTAGCAAAAGCCAATGGCACCGTCACTATCAAAGGAATGAGAATACCTACAATTCTGACCCAAAAGAGAGTTTTAAAATCCAAATCTCTCCTAAACAAAGCCATCTGAATACTCGAGAAAGCCTCAACAGGTATACATATACAAGACACAGCAATAACTATCCCTTCACCGTCACACCCAACAAGTCGAGCTATAGGGTTGGCAAAAATACTGATGCCTGCCCAGATAGCCAACGACATTATGAGGTTTGACCAAAATGCTACCGCGGTAGATTTGAACTTCTCATCGTCATCTTTGAATTCATGTTGAACAATATATTTTTGGAAACCTGCATCAGTAAAAATTTCTGCAAAAGAAATGACCATCTGAGCAGTTACCATTACTCCAAAAGCGTCAGGCGTAAGTAGGCGCGCAAGAACCATTGTAGTAACAGGCGCTACAAGTTTTGCAGCAATCTCCGTTAAGCCAGACCATTTGGTGGCAGTCGCCACCTTCGTATTTAGTGATTTACTTGACATTTATAAATCTATGCACAAGTGAATAGTGCACACTCCATTTGAAACAAAAACTCTCTATATTAAGATTTCCTTGCTTAAGCAGTTTAGCAAGTGCTTATGTTTGAGTTTATTCGATACGTTTTATACCATTCCGCAAAGCATCTCAATCCTTCCCGCAATCTTGTGTTCGGCTTAAAGCCAAAGTCCTGCTCCAAAGGAGTAGTATCAGCATAAGTCACGGGGACGTCTCCAGGCTGCATCGGAACGAGTTCCTTATGGGCCTCAAAGTCGTAGTCTGTGGGTAGCACGCCAGCGCGCACCAATTCTTCCTGGAGAATCGTGACGAAGTCGAGGAGATTCTCGGGGGAGTTGTTGCCGATATTATATACCTTATAGGGTGGAATGGGAAGACCGTCCTCGCCGTTTTGCTTTTCGGGGGCGTGCTGCATAATACGGACCACTCCTTCCACAATGTCATCTACAAAAGTAAAGTCGCGCATGCAGTTGCCGTAGTTGAAGATCTTGATGGTCTCGCCTTTGACCAGTTTGTTAGTAAAACCAAAGTAGGCCATGTCGGGACGACCTGCAGGACCATAGACAGTGAAGAAGCGGAGGCCCGTTGACGGGATGTTATAGAGTTTGCTATAGGCGTGCGCCATCAACTCGTTGCTCTTCTTCGTAGCAGCATAGAGGGATACAGGATTGTCCACCTTGTCGTCTGTGGAGTACGGCACCTTCTTGTTGCTGCCATAGACCGAGGAGGAAGAGGCATAGACCAGATGCTCGACCTCATGGTGACGGCAGGCCTCCAGGATATTATAGAAACCGATAAGGTTGCTCTGAATGTAAGCATCAGGATTGGTGATGCTGTAGCGGACTCCTGCTTGAGCGGCAAGGTTCACGACAACGGCAATCTTGTTTTCCGTGAAGATTTTCTCCACTGCGTCTTTGTCAGAGATGGAGGCGTGGACAAAAGTCCAGTTGCCATGCAAAGCCTCTATTTCTTTCAGACGCTCATACTTGATGTTAACATCGTAGTAGTCAGTAATGGAATCAATACCAATTACCTTGATGTTCTTGACATCGTGGAAGAGTCGCTTGACGAGGTTGCTGCCAATAAAACCAGCAGCGCCTGTCACGAGGACGGTTTTGCCCTCGAGATTTATGTTATACTTTACCATGTTTTCTGTTTATGTTTATAGGGGTTACACGTATAATACGATGTCTCAGCACAGGGCTGAGAGACGTTGAGGATATGGTTGGCAGGCAAGCTGCCAAGGGTGTGCACATTAATCGCAGTTAATCGAACATTTATCGGTCGTTAATACTTTGCAGAAGCACTCCATTTCTGTAAAGACCCTGATGGCTTGAATACTAGTTTTTCATGCTCATGGGCGCATACCTCATGCAATAAGAGAAATCCATTATGTCGTCAATCTAAATATTGCCATGACTGAGGGGGGCGACTAATATTCAACGCTTCAAGCTTTATAGGGATATCATATTCAAACACATTCTCGATACAAAGTGCGTGAGCTACAGAGCAATCTTTAAAGTATTGAAAGAAATCCTTGCGGGTAAGGCCTGAATACTTTTGGCTTATGTTCCACAAGTCTTCAGGCCTCATGGAAAGCACACCTCCAACCTTCATCTCTCCAACAATGCGTTTGACAGGAGCAGTCGCATATACTATCGCACTTTCTACATCCGACGGCACGCGTTTGCGATACTCATATTTTTTTTCTCCCCGAAAAATACCCTTCACATAATTGGGCTTAATCGAAATCAATATCTTTCTCATAATCAGTCCCTTTGATAATTTGCTTATATTGTCTTTTAGTGAGATAGACAGGAGTTTGGTGTCGGATTGTAGACAAATCCAATCCGCATTGCGAGATGCGTATTTCCGGAATAAAGGTATCGCCAAACGAGTAGTTATACAAAAATTCAACTATCACTAGATCTTTTTGACTATCCTTTCTTTGCCAACATTTCTTCAGTCGCTCGTCGTCAAGAACACTTCGTTTTCGACAACGCAAAACATACTGATTCTCAGACTTGATATTACGATAAACACTTTCCACAACACCTATTGCGATAATTCCACGCTCTTTTATCTCCCTAGTCATATTGTAAAAAAGCAAGACACTCCCTTTTTGGATGCGGGGATCATTTGCATAGAGAGTGATTACTTTCTTTATCGAGCATTTATAAGGTTCAATATCATTTTTGTCAAAATACAAATCGACTTTTGGCAACAAATCTTTAGAGTATTCATGGTGTATTGGTATTAAAAAAGCCGAATGATGGTATTTTACAAAAGGGAAGTTCTCCCTTTCAGATAAAACATTCGATGGAAGCATTCTCTTAACATAAATCTCCTCATTTTTCTCTTTTACTCCATAATAACTAAAACCAAAATCTGACAAGAGGTTTACCAGCCTTTTTTTCTGTTGGCTATTATTAAATATCGTTACATATATTTCTCTTACATTTTCCTTTAATGCACATTGAAAAATGATTAGCATAAATCTCTCACCAATTCTTTGCCCAGTATAATCTACCTTGAATGAAGAAATCTTCAGACGGCGAGCAGGAGAAAACACTGGGATTATATTTGAATAATCTTCATACTCATTTTCTGTTTTTAACTTCAAGATGGCCTTAATGTTGCCGTGGGTATCTTTTGAAACATATACTTTGTCATTGGATTTTTCAGAAAACCACTGGTAATAATAAGGTGAATAATCTTTTATGAACGATGCAAAAAAAACATCATGTAGCGAAAGAGACCCTAATTTCACCTCCTTGACTATTACGCCTTTTGTTGGATCTACGTCCCGATGTTCTATTGTACATTTTTCAATAAAATTTTCAATGCTATATACGCGATTATCTAAATTAATTCGTCGAGCTAACTCAAAAAGTGCTGAATTTTCTGTAACAATAAAATCAACATAACCACTATCAAGCCAGGACAAATTAGGCAATAAAGTTTTTTCGCCGATATTGTTTAATCCGATATCTTTATTAACATAGGTTTTCTTCAAAATTTGGATGTTATCAGTAGTTGGTGGTATTTCTTTTATCAAGCGAAAATCTTGCAGCATTTGCAATTGCTCTGCTCCTGTAAAATGAGTCAATACCATCAGTGAAGAAATGTCCATGTAACTAGCTATCTTCAACTTTCGAAACCACATAAAGAGAATATCCATGCCGTCCACATAGTCTTTATGCAACAACATAGAAGCAAGCAAATCTGTTGCAACAAGCACTTTCATATTTTTCTCTTCACTTTAAAGCTACTTATCACTATATTGGTTTTCAAAATGTATATAATTAAGAAAAGGAAGAGGCCAAAAATAATTATTAGACATATCCAACCAAAAATCCATATTGTGTCATTGTTGCAAGGCTGCAAGTCTTTGACGGAAAATGTCAACATTGAACCTAGCCAACCTAATAAGACAATTATTGAAAAATACGCCAACAGTCTTACAGACGACAGCTTTGGGTAGATTGTACTAAAAAACAGATTAAAATGGCGGAATTCACCATTACTCTCAGTAGTCGGTGTCTTTTTCCAATGATGAGCAACATAATTCAATCCTTTTATATTACTTTGTGGTTCGTATTCTTTCCATTGTTCATTTTCGAGCAAACGGCTATCCTTTCTTACATCAACACCATTGTCTATAGTTTCATGAGTATCCACAATATAAAAGAAGTGCAATTTGTTGAAAGTACACAATTCAAATTGTTTTTTCTTCATTTTTTCATCAACTTTGCTCGGGATTTCACGTTGCTCGTTCAACCTAATATCAAATAGATCCATACGAGAAAATGCGGCTTGCAATAAATCGTTTGAAAGAATTTCTGTCCGCACAATTTCATTGATATCTTCAACAAAAACTCTAAATCGCACATAATATTGCATTTCTGTTTTCGTTTGTCCACCAGAGGGGTTTCCATTTATATTTATTGTCAGAAAGCTCCCTTTTACTACAGAATTCTCCGAATACTCTTTTAGTTCAATATTATCTTCCCCCAACTGATAAATATAAAAAGGTTCTTTCTGCTTTTCAACATTACAATTGGATGAAACTTTATAGAAGCAATGGTTGTCGGCTGATTGACAAATCATATCCTCATTAAACACTGCATTTAATAAGTCGCGATTGGTTGACAAGCATTCCCCCAAATCCTTCACTCCGTTATGGGAAGGAACACGAAATGGAAGAAACAAACATAATTCTGTTATATCATTACTGAATTTTATTCCAAAATCAAAAATCAAAGACGGCGTAATTCTAATAACACCATTTTTTATTTTCCAAAGATTAATATGAAACTCCACATTGTTTTTATCATGCAACCGACAAGTATCAACTTCCTGTTTGCCTTCAAACTCCTTCTTTTCTTTAGAATAATTACAATAGAGAACCAAACTTTTCATAATACCAAAAGAATTCTACCAATACAGCATCCCCGCTATTTATCTGCGAGTTAGCCATACCGGTCTATTCTAACAAAACTTTGATTTTTTATTATTTAACTGTCAAGCCAAGCGACAGCCTGTGATGGTTTGATGTCCTCGATGTACTCACCGAAATTGGCATTGTTCAATTTGCAACCTTCCAACAGACCGAACATAAAGGAGAGCTCTGATTACTCTTCCCCCATGAAGCGCTTTAGGGCGGACTGGAGCCTGAGTTCTTTGGCAGAGGGGGCCTTGACGCCTTTCATCGCACAGTCTAAGAAGAATGGGAGGCTCGGGGCAAGGGACTCGCGGAGGTCCGTAGGCATGAGCATGTGCCATTCGTTCTTTTCATCGTCGCAATAGGTGACGACGAGTAAGTATTTCTGGAGGATGTAAGGGGTCTTGCGTTGCGTGCGCACCACATAGGTGTCATCGCCTCCGTTTACAAACTCGTCGAGGATCTGGAGTTCGGTCTTGCTGAGCCTGCTGAGAATCTCAATGGGGTTGTCCATGACTTCCAAAGCGACTCTGCGGCTGGTCTCGTCTTTCCGAAGATTAGGACTGACGTACAGGTCAAACTTCTTGCAGACCTTTAGCATTTTCACCTTCGTAGTGGAGTTTATGATCTGCTGCAACATTATCTTGGAAGACTTGAACTCTTTATTGGGAATAGTAATCATTTTGTGACGTAAATACTTGTGGCGGGCAAGCCGCTAAGTACTTTTACATTAATCGCCGTTAATCGAACATTAATCTGTCGTCAATTCTTTTTAGCCATCAGAATGATGTCAATCGAAATTAATGTCTATGATGATATTATAACCCGTTTGTTAGAACTTACGCCACACCATCTTGTTGACAATGCCCACGTAACTTTGTACAATCTTCACGACCTTGGTGCTGACATTCTCGTCCACATAGTCGGGGACGGGAATGCCGTGCTGGCCGTCACGGCAGAGCTCGACGGCGGTGTCAACGGCTTGGAGCAAGGACTTCTCGTCGATACCTGCAATGATGAAGTCACCCTTGTCGATGGCTTCGGGACGCTCGGTAGAGGTGCGGATGCAGATGGCGGGGAAGGGGTGGCCGATGCTGGTGAAGAAAGAGGATTCTTCGGGAAGGGTTCCACTATCGCTGACGACGGCGAAGGCGTTCATCTGGAGGCAGTTGTAGTCGTGGAAACCGAGGGGCTCATGCTGGATGACACGTGGGTCGAGTTGGAAGCCTGAGGCAGCGAGACGGTTGCGTGAACGAGGATGACAACTGTAGAGGATGGGCATGTCGTACTTCTCCGCCATCTTGTTGATAGCAGTAAAGAGGGAGAGGAAGTTCTTCTCCGTGTCGATATTTTCCTCGCGATGGGCGGACAGGAGAATGTACTTGCCTTTCTCCAGGCCGAGGCGTTGGTGCACGTCGCTGGCCTCGATATCGGCGAGGTTGTTGTGGAGGACTTCTGCCATGGGGGACCCTGTGACATAGGTGCGCTCCTTGGGTAGGCCGCAGTCGGCGAGGTATCTTCTTGCGTGCTCAGAGTAGGCCATGTTAACATCACTGATGATGTCTACGATGCGGCGATTGGTCTCTTCAGGGAGACATTCGTCTTTGCAGCGGTTGCCGGCCTCCATGTGGAAGATAGGAATGTGAAGTCGCTTCGCTCCGATAACGCTGAGGCAGCTGTTGGTGTCGCCAAGGACCAGGACACCGTCGGGCTTGGTCCGGGCGAAGAGCTTGTAGGAGCAGTTGATGATGTTGCCGCAGGTAGCGCCAAGGTCATCACCGACAGCATCCATATAGACCTCGGGCTCTGCGAGCTTCAGGTCCTTGAAGAAGATACCGTTGAGGTTGTAGTCGTAATTCTGGCCTGTGTGGGCGAGAATCACGTCAAAGTACTGGCGGCACTTGTTGATGACGGCGGCGAGACGGATGATCTCGG
>ULZA01027958.1_pt1 | contig 23367 bp, 18 predicted proteins | sample 1962681 | NCBI WGS metagenome assembly ULZA01 (sample SAMEA4835877, study PRJEB28245) | human gut metagenome | biome: gut microbiome; material: fecal sample | place: Denmark | collected 2008 | reverse complement strand
GGACGACAAGGGCAAGGGGCTCATCGACTGGAAGGAAGTGTAAACAGGCCGCATCCTGGGCAAGGCCGCCCAGCGCAAGGCAGGAGGACTACTCCCCCGCTGCCTCGGCCAGCACCAGCCACTCGTCCTGGAGTTCGTCCAGCTGGCGGCGCGTGTCGGCATACTCCGTCACGAGCCCCATGTCGGAAGCCTTGGCGGGATCGAGAAAGAGCTGGTCGAGCTCCTTGACGCGCGCTTCGAGGTGGGCGATCTTGCGCTCACACTCCTCCACGGCCTTGCGCGCCTTGCGCAGTTTCTTCTGCTCCTCCTTGTGCTCCAGGTAGCTCTGCTTGCCCGCCTTCGGTTCCTGGGGCGCTGCAGGCGAGGCGCTGCCTCCCGAGGGAGTGGCGGCCAGCCCCACGGCCTCGTGGATGGTGGCGGCACGGCGGGAGTGCAGCCAGTCGTAGATGCCGCCGAGATGCTCGCGCACGTGGCCGCCGCCAAACTCATAGACTTTCGTGACGAGGCCGTCGAGAAACTCGCGGTCGTGGCTGACGATGATGGCCGTGCCGTCAAAGGCGCGGACGGCCTCCTTGAGCACGTCCTTGGAGGGCATGTCGAGGTGGTTGGTGGGCTCGTCGAGGATGAGCAGGTTGACGGGCTCCAGCAGCAGGCGGATCATCGCCAGGCGCGACCTCTCGCCGCCGGAGAGCACGCTGACGGGCTTCTCCGAGGCCTCGCCGCCAAACATAAAGGCGCCGAGCAGGTCGTTGATCTTCAGGCGCATCTCTCCCCGCGCCACCTCGTCGATAGTCTCGAAGACCGTCAGCCGCTCGTCGAGGAGCTGGGCCTGATTCTGGGCGAAATAGCCAATCTGCACGTTGTGGCCTATCTTGAGCGTGCCGCCATAGGGTATCTCGTTCATGATACACTTCACGAGCGTCGATTTGCCCTCGCCGTTGCGGCCCACGAAGGCCACTTTCTCGCCGCGCTTGATGGTCAGATCGACGTCGGAGAAGACCACATGGTCGCCATAGGCTTTCTCCACGCCCTGGCAGATCACGGGGTAGTCGCCCGAGCGGAGGCAGGGCGGAAACTTGAGGTGCATCCTGCGGTTGTCCACCTCGTCGATCTCGATGGGCACGATCTTCTCCAGCTGGCGGATGCGCTGCTGCACCTGCACGGCCTTGGTGGCCTGGTAGCGGAAGCGCTCGATGAAGGCGCGCGTGTCGGCGATCTCCTTCTGCTGGTTCTCGTAGGCGCGCATCTGCTGCTCGCGGCGCTCCTTGCGCAGCACGACATACTCGTCGTACCTCACCTTGTAGTCCTCCACATGGCCGCAGGTGATCTCCAGCGTGCGTGTGGTGACATTGTTGATGAAGGCGCGGTCGTGGCTGACGAGCACGACGGCCTTGGCGCTCTGCTGGATAAACTGCTCCAGCCACTGGATGCTCTCGATGTCGAGGTGGTTGGTAGGCTCGTCGAGGAGGAGGACGTCGGGCTTGCGCAGAAGAATCTTGGCCAGTTCGACGCGCATGCGCCAGCCGCCCGAAAACTCGCGCGTGGGGCGGCAGAAGTCGGCGCGGCTGAAGCCCAGGCCCTGGAGCGTGCGGTCGATCTCGGCCTCGTAGTTCTCGCCGCCGAGGAGCATGTAGCGGTCGTGGAGGTGGGTGAAGCGCTCCACGAGCTGGGCGTAGCCCTCGCTCTCGAAGTCGGTGCGGTCGGCCATCTCCTGCTGCATCCGCTCCAGCTGCTGCTGCATCTTGGTATTGTCGGAGAAGGCCTTGCGAGCCTCCTCGCGCACGGTCGTGTCGTCGGCCAGCCGCATCACCTGCGGCAGATAGCCGATGGTGGTGCCGCCGGGAATGGATACCACGCCGCTCGTGGGCTGCTGCTCGCCACACAATATCTTGAGCATCGTACTCTTGCCCGCACCATTTTTGCCGACCAGGGCGATGCGGTCGTGGTCGTTGATGACAAAGCTCACGTCGCGGAACAATGGCTTCGCGCTAAACTCCACGGTAAGTCCTTCTATCGAAATCATGCTATACTCCTTATTAAATTAGGTGCAAAGTTACACATTTTTGGCCGATTCGGCGGTGGGTTTCATGATTTTTCCGTAACTTTGCCAAAGTTAGGCTGCACTCAGCAATAAGGAAACAAGTTTTCCATTGCGACGGCTGACCAACAATACAAGAAAACCAAACGCTACAAGACAATGAATCCATTTGCCAAACATATCGCCAACGCCCTGTCCATCAGCGAACACCAGGTGGAGGCCACGCTGAAACTGCTCGACGAGGGCTGCACCATCCCCTTCATCGCACGCTACCGCAAGGAGCGGACGGGCAACCTCGACGAGGTGCAAATCACACGCATCAGCGAGCTCAACGCGCAGCTCAAGGAGCTGGAGAAGCGCAAGGCGACGATCCTCAAGACCATCGCTGAGCAGGAGAAGCTCACGCCCGAGCTGGAGCGGCGCATCCGCAACTGCTGGAACGCCACGGAGCTGGAGGACATCTACCTGCCCTTCAAGCCGCGGCGGCGCACCCGGGCGCAGGTGGCGCGGGAGCAGGGACTGGAACCGCTGGCCACGATCCTCCTGCTGCAGCGCGAGGCCAACCCCGCTCAGGCGGCAAAGCGCTTCGTCAAGGGCGACGTGGCCGACGTGGAGGCGGCGCTGGCTGGCGCCAAGGACATCATCGCCGAGGGAGTGAGCGAGAACGAGCAGGCGCGCAACACCGTGCGTGCGGCCTACCGCCGCGAGGCCGTGATCAGCGCAAAGGCCGTCAAGAAAATGGCCGAGACGGACGAGGCACAGAAGTTTGCCGACTACTTCGACTTCTCCGAGCCGCTGCGCCGCTGCTCCTCCCACCGACTGCTGGCCATGCGCCGCGGCCAGGAGGCGGGCGTGCTGCGCGTCGGCATCGCCATCGCCGACGAAGAGCCCGTGGAGGACCGCCTGCGCCGACAGTTTGTCAGAGGCCACGGCGCCTGTCAAAGCCTCGTGGGCGAAGCCGTGGAGGACGCCTTCCGACGGCTCATAGACCCGAGTATTGAGAATGAGTTTACGGCGCTGAGCAAGGAGAAGGCCGACGAAGAGGCCATCCATGTCTTCGCCGAGAACCTGCGCCAGCTGCTCCTCTCCGCCCCGCTGGGACAGAAGCGCGTGATGGCCATCGACCCCGGATTTGCCAACGGATGCAAGATCGCCTGTCTCGACGCCCAGGGCAACCTGCTCCACCACGAGATCCTCTACCCTCACCCGCCCAAGCGCCACCGTGCCCAGGCCACTGTGGCGGCCGCACGCATGGTGAAGGACTTCGCCATCGAGGCCATCGCCATAGGCAACGGCACGGCGAGCCGCGAGACGAGGGACTTTGTCGATGAGATGCTCGACTACAATCCCGCCCTGCCGGAGGTGAGCGTCTTCACGGTCTCCGAGGACGGCGCCTCCATCTACTCGGCCTCGCCGACGGCGCGCGAGGAGTTTCCCGACGAGGACGTGACGACGCGCGGAGCGGTCTCCATCGGCAGAAGACTGATGGACCCGCTGGCCGAACTGGTCAAGATCGACCCGAAGAGCATCGGCGTGGGACAGTATCAGCACGACGTGGACCAGGCCAAACTCAAGCACTCGCTCGACCGGACGGTGGAGAGCTGCGTCAACCTCGTCGGCGTCAATGTCAACACGGCCTCGAAGCACCTGCTCATGTACGTCAGCGGTCTCGGACCGGCCCTGGCGCAAAACATCGTCGATTACCGCAGGGAGCACGGCGCCTTCACCTCGCGGGCCCAGCTGCGCAAGGTGCCGCGACTGGGACCGGCTGCCTACCAACAGTGTGCGGGTTTCCTACGCATCCCTGGGGCGAAGAATCCGCTCGACAACTCGGCAGTCCACCCCGAGAGCTACGCCATCGTGGAGCGCATGGCGGCCGACGAGGGTTGCACCGTGGCGCAACTCGTGGCCGACAAGCAGAAGCAGCGGCAGATCGACGTGAAGCGCTACATCACGTCCACCGTCGGACTGCCCACGCTCAACGACATCCTCGCCGAACTGGAGAAGCCGGGGCGCGACCCGCGCCAGCCCATCCAGGAGTTTCGCTTCTCCGACAGCGTCCACACCATCGACGACCTGGGCGAGGGAATGGAACTGCCTGGCATCGTGACCAACATCACCAACTTTGGGGCCTTCGTCGATATCGGGGTCCATCAGGATGGCCTCGTCCACATCTCTCAGTTGGCCGACAAGTTTGTCAAAGACCCCAACGAGGTGGTGAAGCTCCACCAGCAGGTCATGGTCCGCGTGACGGAGGTGGACCTGCGCCGTGGCCGCATCGCCCTGTCCATGCGCAAGGTGAAGCAGCCCTAAAGGTAAAGCAGTCCTAAAGGTGAAGCAGTCTTAAAGGAAAACAAAAAGACAATCCCGGACCACAACCAGTGTGACCCGGGATTGTCATTTCTCAATATCTTGCCTTAGTATCTTACCTTATAATATCTTACCTTAGTATCTTACCCTATCTTGCTGCCGGCAAGGATGGCTCGCTGCTGGCAAAACGACGCGGCGCCTACGCCTGCTCAAACTCGCGGAGGAAGCGGGTGTCATTCTCGGAGAAGAGACGGAGGTCGCTCACACGATACTTGAGGTTGGTGATGCGCTCCACGCCCAGTCCGAAGGCGTAGCCCGTATAGACCTCGGGGTCGATGTTGCAGGCGGCCAGGTCGTGGGGATCGACCATGCCGCAACCCAGGATCTCCACCCATCCCGTGTGCTTGCAGAAGCCGCAGCCCTTGCCGCCACAGATGTTGCAGGAGATATCCATCTCGGCGCTGGGCTCCGTGAAGGGGAAGTAGCTGGGACGAAGGCGAATCTTCGTGTCGGCGCCAAACATCTCACGGGCAAAGGTGAGCAGCACCTGCTTCAGGTCGGTGAAGCTCACGCCCTTGTCCACATACAGGCCCTCCACCTGGTGGAAGAAGCAGTGGGCACGGGCCGAGATAGCCTCGTTGCGATAGACGCGGCCCGGGCAGAGAATACGGATGGGGGGCTCGTGGGTCTCCATATAGTGGGCCTCGTCGCCCGAGGTGTGGCTGCGCAGCAAGACGTTCTTGGTCACATCGGAGGGATCGCTCCTGTCGATGAAGAAAGTGTCCTGCATATCGCGTGCGGGATGGTCGGCGGCAAAGTTGAGCATCGTGAAGACGTGCTGGTCGTCGTCGATCTCGGGACCGCTATAGAGCGTGAAGCCCATACGGGAGAATATGTCGATAATCTCGTTTTTCACCAGCGTCAGCGGATGGCGCGTACCCAGCGTCACGGGATAGGGCGTGCGCGTCAGGTCGATGTCGTCGCTCTGCGCCGCCTGGTCCTCCACCTGCTCCTTGAGCGCGTTGATGCGGCTCTGGGCAAGCTGCTTGAGCTCGTTGATCTTGATGCCGACGGCACGCTTCTGGTCGGCGGCCACGTTGCGGAACTCGCCCATGAGGGCGTTGATCTCGCCTTTCTTGCTGAGGTACTTCAGGCGCAAACGTTCCACATCCTCGGCACTCTGCGCCGTCACCGTGCTGACTTCCTTCAGAAGTCCTTCTATCTTCTCTAATAACATAGCTCGCTTTAATTTTTCTGCAAAGTTACAGTAAATCAGATGAACCGCAAAATAAAACTGATTTTTATTTTGTATTGTCTGCGCTTTACGCTAACTTTGCACCCGTATTTTAGTATATCTATATATAATATTGAGAGAATGAGAAAGTTATTCTTGTTGACCATTGCGCTCTGCTGCGTAATGGTCGGATTGAACACCGGCTGCACGGACAAAAAGCCAGAGGCGCTTACCGACACGCTGGCCATCGACACCGACACCATCGCCGACACGACCCACGCCGACACCATCGCACGGATCGTCGAGGAGACACCGATGCCGAAGGCCGCCGACCAGCTCTTCGACGACTTCTTCTTCAACTTCATCGCCAACAGGCGCCTGCAGCGCGCCCGCATCGTATTTCCACTACCCGTGACGCGGGGTGGCAAGACGAAGATGCTACAGAAGAGCCAGTGGAAGACGGAGCACTTCTTCATGCGCCAGCAATACTATACGCTCATCTTTGACAACGAGCAGCAGATGGACAACGCCAAATCGACCTCACTCGACAGCGTGGTCGTGGAGAAGATCTATCTGCGCGAGGGACTGGTGGACCAGTATGCCTTTGGACATGGAGACGGCAAGTGGCGCATGGAGCGCATCAATCAGATCAGCTTCAAGGACAATGTCAATGCCTCCTTCCTCAACTTCCTGCAGAAGTTCTTTGCGGCCAACGGCGCGGGAATGATCCGCAACCCGCTGCCCTACTCCGGTCCTGACCCCAACGGCGAGGAGACAAGCCACGTGGAGACGACGATACCAGCCGAGGAGTGGAGCACCTTCCTGCCCACCGTGCCCGACAATATGATTTACAATATCCTCTACGGCCAGAAGTATGGCAAGAGCCAGCGCAAGATCCTGGTCTTCAGAGGACTCTCCAACGGCATCGAGACCCGACTGGTCTTCAAGCAGCGCCACGGCAAATGGCGCCTGGAGAAGGTCAAGGCATACTAAGTCGGCACGACCAAGAACCGACACACAAGCACACCACACCCGATGCGACCCACGGCAGAACAAGACCGGGGCGCATCGGCTTTTTCAAATGAAGGAGAAAACAGATGATAGACAAAAAAAACTATAGTTTACTGGCCCACAACACCTTCGGCATCGACGTCCGCTGCCGAAGATTCGTGGAGTATGGCTCCGTCGAAGAGGCGCAGGAGCTGGTCCGAGCCCTCACCCCCGAGGACGGCCCGCTGCTCATCCTTGGCGGCGGCAGCAACCTGCTACTGACGGGCGACTACGAGGGGACGGTGCTCCACTCCGCCATCCGATTCATCGAGCCGCTGGGAGAAGGACGCGTGCGCTGCGGATCAGGACAGGAGTGGGACGCCTTCGTGGCGTGGTGTGTCGCCAATGGCTACCACGGTGCGGAGAATCTCTCGCTGATACCGGGCGAGTGTGGTGCCAGCGCCGTGCAGAACATCGGTGCCTACGGCGCGGAGGCCTGCGACCTCATCGAAGAGGTGGAGGCCGTGGAGATAGCGACGGGACGCCTCTGCCGCCTCAAGGGCAGCGACTGTGGCTACAGCTACCGACAGAGCCGCTTCAAGCACGAGTGGCGCGACCGCTTCCTCATCACCTCCGTCACCTACCGGCTCTCCACACAGTTTGATCCGCAACTCGACTATGGCAACATCCGTACGGCCCTGGCCGAGAAGGCCATCACCCACCCCACGGCGGAGCAGATGCGACAGACGATCATCGAGATTAGGCGCAGCAAACTCCCCGACCCCAAGGTCTTTGGCAACGCGGGCAGCTTCTTCATGAACCCCATCGTCGGCGAAGAGAAGTTTAGGGAACTGCAGGCGCAATATCCACAGATTCCCCACTACGTGATGGCTGATGCCGACGGGACGACTCGCTACAAGGTGCCCGCTGGCTGGCTGATAGACCAGTGTGGCTGGAAAGGACGGTCGCTCGGACGGGCGGGGGTCTATGCGCGCCAAGCGCTCGTGCTCATCAACCTCGGTGGGGCGACGGGCCAGGAGGTCAAGAAGCTCTGCGAGGCCGTGCGCCACGACGTGGCCGAGCGGTTCGGTATAGAAATCAACCCCGAGGTGAATATCCGATGAGACTGACGTTCTTAGGCACGGGAACGTCCAACGGCGTGCCCGTCATCGGCTGCGACTGCGAGGTCTGCCGCAGCCAAGACCCGCGGGACCAGCGTCTGCGCACCTCCGCGCTCATAGAGACGGAGACCACGCGCGTGCTGATCGACTGTGGACCCGACTTCCGCCAGCAGATCCTTCGCCAGCCCTTCCGCAAGATCGACGGACTGCTCATCACGCACATCCACTACGACCACGTGGCGGGCATCGACGACGTGCGCCCGTTCTGCCAACTCGGACCGGTCAATATCTATGCCGACGCAGCCACCTGCAGCGGCTTGCACCACACCATGCCCTACTGCTTCGGCGAGCATCTCTACCCAGGCGTACCCAAACTGGCTCTCCACACCATCGCTCCGCACGATCCGCTGCAGATCGGCGACCTCAAGATCGTGCCCATCGTGGTGCTCCACGACAAGATGCCCATCCTCGGGTTTCGCATCGGACCACTGGCCTACATCACCGACATGAAGTCGATCGACGAGACAGAACTACCTTATCTACAAGACGTTGACACGCTCGTAGTCAATGCGCTGCGCTGGGATCCGCCCCACCACTCCCATCAGTTGGTGAGCAATGCCATCGACTTCGCACACCGCCTGGGCGTACGGCGCACCTACCTCACGCATCTCACCCACAAGATCGGGCGCTACGCCGAGGCCAGCAAGCGGTTGCCCGAGGGGGTGAGCTTCGCCTACGACGGACTGCAGATCGACGTCTGACCGAGGCAAACTGCCCACATCCACACAAGTTCTCATCCCCACGTTCCTTCTCTCGGAGGGAGCGTGGGGATGATGCTATCAAACGAGGCCGATAGGGCGCGGGCGTAGCGATCGTGACGCCCCGGCATGGAAGCATCCTTTAAGAAAACTAAAAAAACAAATACGCCCCGATACAATCCGGATTATTTTTTGTAACTTTACACTCCCCTATTGTGCCCCTGGCACAACTGCCGGGGGACGCTGCCTCACGGCAGGCTGAAGAAGAAATCAAAAAAGAACAATATAAATGCATTTCAAATGGAATTACGAATCGCCTTCGCCCGATCGGCAACGTGCGGCCAAGGAGTTGGGTGAGAAGCTGAATATCAGCCCGATACTCGCCAACCTGCTCATCGATCGCAGCATCACGACCGAGTCGGCGGCCAAGCGCTTCTTTCGTCCGCAACTGGCCGATCTCATCAACCCATTTCTGATGAAGGACATGGATCTCGCCGTGGACCGCCTCAACGACGCCATGGGGCGCAAGGAGCGCATACTGGTCTATGGCGACTACGACGTGGATGGATGCACGGCCGTCGCGCTGGTGTACAAATTTCTGCGACAGTTCTACTCCAACATCGACTATTACATCCCCGACCGCTACGACGAGGGGTATGGCATCAGCCACAAAGGACTGCAGTATGCGGAGGAGACGGGGGTGAAACTCATCATTATCCTCGACTGTGGCATCAAGGCGGTGGAAGAGATAGCACACGCCAAGCAGCTGGGCATTGACTTCATCATCTGTGACCACCACGTGCCGGACGACGAACTGCCGTGTGCCGTGGCAACGCTCAACCCGAAGCGGGCGGACGACACCTACCCGTTCAAGGAGCTCTGTGGCTGCGGCGTGGGATTCAAGTTTATGCAGGCCTTTGCCAAGAACAACGGCATTCCCTTCTCGCGCCTCATCCCGCTGCTCGACTTCTGTGCCGTGAGCATCGCGGCCGACCTCGTGCCCGTGGTGGACGAGAACCGCATCCTGGCTTTCCACGGACTGAAGCAGCTCAACCAAAACCCCAGCGTCGGCCTCAAGGCCATCGTGGACGTGTGTGGACTGAGCGGGCGCGAACTGTCAATGAGCGAGATCATCTTCAAGATAGGACCGCGCATCAACGCCAGCGGACGCATGGAGTGTGGCAAGGAGAGCGTGGATCTGCTCGTGGAGCGGGATATCAACGAGGCGCTGCGAAGGGCACGCCACATCGACACGTACAACGAGCAGCGAAAGGGCATAGACCGACAGATGACGGACGAGGCCAACCTGATCGTGAACCGACTGGAGAGCCAAAGCCACCAGAGCAGCATCGTCCTCTACGACGAACACTGGAAGAAGGGCGTGGTGGGCATCGTGGCCAGCCGACTGACAGAGATCTACTTCCGCCCCACCGTGGTCATCACGCGCGAGGGAGACCTGGCGACAGGATCGGCTCGGAGCGTGGCGGGATTTGATATCTACTCGGCCATCAAGAGCTGCCGCGACTTGCTGCTCAACTTCGGCGGCCATACCTACGCGGCAGGACTGACGCTGCGCTGGAGCGACGTGAGGGAGTTTCGCAACCGATTCCAAGCCTATGTGGATAGCCACATCCAGCCGGAGCAGACGGAGGCTTTCCTCCACATCGACGCGCTCATCGACTTCAAGGATATCACGAAGAAGCTGCACAACGACCTCAAGCGCTTCGCTCCGTTCGGACCGGGCAACACGAAACCTATCTTCTGCACGAAGGATGTCTATGACTTCGGCACGTCGAAGGTGGTGGGACGCGAGCAGGAACACATCAAACTGGAATTGGTCGATTCCAAGTCGAACAACGTCATGAACGGCATCGCCTTCGGACAGAGTGCGGCAGCACGCTACATCAAGTCGAAACGATCGTTTGACATAGCCTATACCATCGAGGACAACGTGTTCAAGCGGGGGGCGGTGCAACTGCAGATAGAGGACATAAGACCCACCGAGACGGAGGAAGGAGAGGGATAAAAGAGTGGTGGCAGACTATCGCGCCATACTGCGTGAGCACTGGGGCTACCCTGACTTCAGAGGCATCCAGCGCGAGATCATCGAGAGCATAGGGGCTGGAAAGGACACCCTGGGACTGATGCCGACGGGGGGAGGAAAGTCTATCACCTTCCAGGTGCCTGCGCTGGCGATGGAGGGTGTGTGCCTGGTCATCACGCCCCTGATCTCGCTGATGAAGGACCAGGTGGACCATCTGCGCAGGAGAGGCATCAGGGCGGCAGCTATCCACGCGGGAATGCAGCGGTCCGACATCGTCCAGACGTTGGAGAACGCCGTCTTCGGGGGCGTGAAGTTGCTCTACATCTCGCCCGAACGACTCGGCTCCGAACTCTTCCTGGCTAAACTGCGCCACATGAGGGTGAGCTTCGTCACTGTGGACGAGGCCCACTGCATCAGCCAGTGGGGCTACGACTTCCGCCCTTCCTACCTGGAGATAGCGGAGATAAGGCAACTGTTGCCCGAGATTCCCATCCTCGCACTGACCGCCACGGCCACTCCCGCCGTAGTGGAGGACATCCAGCGCCAACTCCAGTTTCGCACGCCCAACGTATACAAGATGAGTTTCGCACGCGCGAACCTTTCTTATATCGTGCGCCGCACCATGGACAAGGAGGCGGAGCTGGTCCACATTCTCCGTCAGACCAGCGGATCGTCCATCGTCTATACGCGCAGCAGGGAGGCCACACGCGAACTGGCCAAAATGCTCATGCAGCAGGGCATCAGTGCGACATGGTATCATGCGGGACTGGAACCGAGCGTGAAGGAGGAACGGCAAAACCTGTGGCAGACCGACAAAGTGCGCGTCATGGTGGCGACCAACGCCTTCGGCATGGGTATAGACAAACCGGACGTCAGCATGGTGATCCACCCGGACGCCCCCAACTCCATCGAGGAGTATTTCCAAGAAGCGGGACGCGCGGGACGCGACGGCAACCAGGCCTACGCCGTGCTGCTCTACGAAGAGGACGATGCCTACAAACTCAAATGCCGCGTCGCCTCCTCCTTTCCCGAGAAAGAACTCATACGCACCATCTACGACCAAATCGCTTATTTCTTCGTCGTGGGCGTGGGCTGCGGAGCGGGCCATACATTTGAGTTTAGCCTGGAGCGGTTCTGCCGGGCATACCGCCACTTCCCCACCCAGGTGCACACGTCGCTGGAACTGCTGCAGCGGGCGGGCTACATCTACTATGATCCCAACCCGGACAGCAAGGCAAGGCTGCGGTTCCTACTCCAGCGAGAGGACTTGTACCGCCTCGACCATAGCACGCCCAAGGAGAACGCCGTCATCACGGCATTGCTGCGGATGTATGGGGATCTGTTTGTCGATTTCAGTTTCATCGACGAGAGTTTTGTGGCCAAGGAGGCCAACTTGTCGCGCGAGGAGACCTATACGACGCTTCGGGCACTTGACCAAAAGCACATCGTGAAGTTTATCCCTCGCAAAAACATTCCCCTCATCACCTATCGCAAGGACAGAATCGACGGAGAAGACCTGATCATTGGTCCCGAAGTCTATGAGGACCGCAAGGCCGACTTCGAGAAGCGCATTCTCGCCATGATTGACTATTGTGAGAATGAGAGCGAATGCAGAAGTCGCCAGCTGCTCCGCTATTTCGGCGAGACCGAGAGCGAGGATTGTGGCCACTGCGACGTCTGCCGGGCAAGGCGCAAGGAAAGTAGCGACGAGGCGCTGCGGCAGGCTATCCTGCAACAACTGGCGGACCGGAAGGGCCACACGCTCGCCGAGATCAAAGCGCTATTTGGACACGTCAAGGCTGGACAGGTGCTCAACCGCCTCATGGCCGAGGAACAGGTGGCAACGGATGGCAGCAAGATTTGGCTGAAAGACTAAAAGCGCGAAAGTCGCAAAACATTGGCAGAGAATCCGCGTTTCTACTCGAAGCGCAGCTCGCAACGGCAGACCTCGCGCTGCTCTTCCCCCTCCCTCACCTTGCAGACACTCACGCCAAAAGCAAGACCATCGTCTGAGAGCGGCTGGCGATAGAGACGAAGCCGGTCTCCCTGATGGCTTTCTGCCACATAGGCCACGTCGATGCGGCGCAGGCGGTGGGACGCGTACCAGGAGAGTGGCCAAAGGTCGAGGACATGGTCGATGTACTTCACGCTATTGATGTGGCCGTTGATATCCACATCGCTATAGAAGGTGTCCAACTCGCGCACCAACTCCAGGCGGTCGTCGAGTTTCACGCGCGAGGGATTGGCGATGGGGCACGGATAGTCGCGGTCCAGGTAGGCCGTAAGCAGGCCGTCATGGATGGCGAGGATATCGGCAGGCTGGCGCGTCTCGGTGTCGATCATCGCCCAGATGCTGCGGCCGTAGCCATAGACGCTCCCCGTAGGCGAACCGATCTTGAAGTTACGGCTCGTGAAATACTTCATCGCACTGTCGCACCAGGTCTCGATGAAAAACGGGTCGTAGGCGCGGGGCATGGCCTCCAGTTCTATGCACAGGCGGCTCAACACCCAGGTGCGGTGGATGGTGTGGAGGTAGTTCATACCAAACTCGCGGTCGTCGGAGTGGAAGTCGGCGGCATTGAGCAGGGCGTTGCCCAACTGGCCCACCGTCAGATGCTTGGAGAAGTCGCAACGAAACGGGTCGGCCATCATATCGTAGTGTGCCACCTTGGGCAATAGTTCTTTTTCCATATAGTTGGTCTTTTATGATTCGCAAGCTACAACAGTCCATCAATAGCAAGCTGCTTGCAAAGTTAGCCATTTCTCTTCATTCTGCCAAGACTCTCGAGCCTCAGTTTCTCTGTTTTTCTTCCTTTTTCTATCGCCCACGCTCTCAAAACAAGGCCTATCTCGGCCTGGAGCATTTCTCGGAAATAGAAGACCAAGCCAATCACAACGAACGTTTTGGGAGATCATAGAATTCCAAGCAAGCCTCAACGAGCACCTGAGGATCATAGATGGCAAAAGACCGACTTCACAGCCGGCCTTTTTTCATTACAAAAACATTATGAAATAATTCCTTTTGAACAAGATTTCATTTACCAAGTTGTACTAACTGTTTTACGGTTGCAAAGGTACGACTTGGCGGAAAAGTACACAATACCTAAAAAAAGGTATTTTGCTTTTCTCTGTCTTCTTTCGTTGCCACAACGGGCCCGAATCCTACAAGCGGACGAGCGTAGAAGCGCGTTGCTTGCCTTCCACCTGGAGGACAAAGACGCCCTTCGTCGTGGGCAGGGGAAGCTGGTAGGAAGGCTGGTTGGCAGGAAGCTGCCAGCGGCCCACCTTGGCGCCTGTGGGCGAGAAGATTGTCACGGCGAAAGGCTGCGTGGGGGGTTCGTCAAAAGAGAGCGTGAGGACGCCCTCACCAGTACGCACCTTGACGCCACGAAGCGGAGTGGCGGAGACTTCCCCTACCCTGTCGAAGTGGAGCAGATGAAGCAATCCTTTATAGACGTCTATCTCGCCGTAGCCATAGCGGTTGTTGGGGACGGGAAGTCCGGAGACGGTGCGGTGGCTCGTGGCGGCAATGGTCTCAAGAGCCTGCTCGGGCGTGAGCGTGGGGCAGGCCTGCAGCCAAAGAGCAATGGCTCCTGCCACTACGGGTGCGGACATGGAAGTACCGGAGTTGGCATTCCATGCATAGGTGCGTCCATTATACTGGAAATGAGCCACATCGCTGCGCAGCGGCGCTCCTTGGTTGTCCGGATTGGCTATGAAGAAGGAACTATAGGCCGAGATGACATTGGTGCCTGGCGCACAGACATCGGGCTTCGTCCGCCCATCCATCGTCGGGCCAACGGAGGAGTAGTCGGCTTTGAGTCCATTGCCTCCTTTGCTGACGTGCCAGTCGCCCTGGTAGTTGTAAAACTGGTTGCGCCAGGTGGTCGCTCCCACGCTGATGACGCGGTTTGCCGCGCTCGGCACGAGGATGCTATGACTCTGCTCTCCTGCCGACATTGTGGGATCTAAGTCGCTGTTCCAAGTCAAAAGACCATTGTAGAAGAACTCCACGTCGGCTTCTTTCCCCCGCACGTCGAGGGCCGTGCTCGGCGTACCAAGTCGCTGCTCCTGCTGCATCGTCACGTCATAGAACACACCCTGACCAACGGCAGGGGCCTCATAGGCTTGGACCAGCACCACCATGCGGTTGCCTGGCGAGGTCATGACGGTGTCGCAGAGCAAAGAGTCGGAGGCGGCGAGCACCTCCTGCGTAGGATAGTCGAAACTGACGGGTGCGGCGGGGTTGGCATAGGTCTTGACCCGGATGGTGAAGGGATCGGCGGACCGCAGAGTGGCTGTGCCTACAGATGAGTTGGCTGCGACGAAAAGGCCTGCGTGCTCCTCGCCACGAGGCTTGCGGAAGTAGGCCAGTCGCTCACCGTTGTTACCCGCCGAGGCCACCAGGATGCGGCCTGGCCCCTGGAGCGAGTCGAGCACCTCGTAGTAGAGGCGGTCTTCGTCGTGGGCACTCTCAGGACTTCCCTCGCTAAAATTGATCACGCAGGGCTTGCCAACACTGGCTGCATAGTCGAAAATATACTTGAAGCCCAGGGCGTCGGTGGCCGTCGTGTATTTATAAATGAGCGACGTGTCGATGATGGCTGCGTCGTCTCCCGTCGCATTGCATACCAAGCAGAGGTCGGCGTCGGGGGCAATGCCACCGTAGGGGGAGTCGAAGCCGCTTCCGGCAGCTATTCCTGCCGTGTGGGTGCCGTGGGTCTGCACGTTGCCGTCATAGGGGCAACCCAACTGGAGCAAAGCCTCCTCGCCTCGATAATCGCGGCCGACATAGTAGGGCGATCCGATGGTGTCAGGCGACAGATGGTCCCACAAGGCCTGGATACGATAACGGCTCATGTCGCGCGTATAAAAGGTGGGGTGAGTCAGGTCGAAACCGATGTCCTGCACGCCGACGACCACGCCCTCGCCCGTGAAAGCTTGCGGCAGATCGCGTCCCTCATAGGCTGGAGTCGCATTGACGATGGTGCGCGTAGTGTCCATCATGACGGTGCAGGAGCGGTGGGTTTCTATTCGCATCACTCGTCCGTCAAGCGACAAAGCCCCGATATGGCGCAAGGGGATGGAGACGATATGGAGGGAAGGTCCGAAACTCGCCAAGCGCTCCACACCATAGCGCTGAAAGAGCTCATCGGCGTCGCCCTCTGTTCGGATGAAGGCCGACAGTTCGCGTCCTTCCATGTTGCCAAGCTGTGGACGCTGGCGTAGTTCTGCGCGCGTCAGGGTAGCCACTTCGCGTACGAAAGGCGAGAGTTTATAATAGGCCGCTTGCTGCGCTTGCATGGAAAGCGAAGCGAGAAGGAGGGTTGAGAGGGTGAGGATGCGCATAGGAATCGGAATGTTGAGGGTGAAACTTGTTTTTTCTCTAATGAGACGAACTTGAGTAGTACGAGGCTGCTATTTGATATCCGCTCTACGAGGTGGGAAAAGACCAGAGAGGGGCATGCGTGCCAGCAAGGATGCCAAGGACTAAGCCCGCAGTTCTCGGAAGGTATAGACCATGACCGGAACGGTGACGATGAAGGCAAACAGGTCGCTTACGCTCTGACAGACCTCCACGCCCGTCAGTCCCAGCCAACAGGGGAGAACGAGGATGCTGGGGATGAAGAAGAGACCATTGCGAGAGGCTGCCAGCAGATTCGCACGCCACGGTTTGCGGCAGGTCTGCGTGAGCATATTGCTCGACATCATGGTAGCACAGAGCGGAAGGGTAAGCAACTGCCATCGGAGGGCCACAACGCCGACCGCCACCACCTCCATATCGTCGCGGAAGAGGGCGATGAGCTCAGAACTGAAGAGCCATCCCAAGCCCGAGACCACAAGGAGGAAGACCGTGCCGACTATCGTCGTGAACCACCAGGCGCGCTTGAGCCGACTATACAGTTTCGCTCCATAGCAGAAACCGCACAACGGCTGAAAGCCCTGGCCGAGCCCGATGACTACTGCCATCACCAACATCGTGATTCTTCCGACAATACTCATGCCCGCAATGGCAGCGTCGCCCCATGTTCCTGCGGCGTGATTGAGCAGCATCGTCGATATGCAGAGCAGTCCCTGACGGGACATGGAGGGACTACCTCCATAGAATATCTCTTTGACAGCAGGCCAGGAAGGGGCGAAGTCGCGCCAATAAATGCCAATGTTTCCCTCGTGGTGGGACATGCGAAACAGCAGGAGAAAACTGACGACTTGCCCGATGACCGTGGCAAGGGCGGCTCCCTGCACCTTCAGATCGAGCAGGAAGATGAGAAGGGGATCCAAGGCCACATTGAGGACCGCTCCAGTCACAATGCCCACCATCGCATAGGCGGCGTTGCCCTGCAGACGGAGCTGGTTGTTGAGCGTCAGTGACGACATCAGAAAAGGCATTCCCAGCAGCGAGACCGAGAGATAGCTTTCCGTCAGGGGCAAGATGGTGGGCGTGGAACCGAGCAGCAGGGCCAAAGGATGCAGAAAGACCAGGCCCAAGGTCATGAGGGTCAGTCCCGTAAAGAGTGAAAGAAAGAACCCATCTGCGGCCATGCGGCGGGCATTGCCATGACGGCGCGCTCCCAACTCGCGCGAAATGTAGTTGCCCGATCCGTGACCGAAAAAGAAGCCAAAGGCCTGCATGAAGAACATCAGCGGGAAGACAACGCCCACCGCAGCCGTGGACTGCGTATCGAGCTGTCCGACAAAGAATGTGTCGGCTATGACATACAAACTCGTCACCAGCATACCGACAATGGTCGGAACGGCCATTGTCGGTATTACCCGGCGGATGGGAGCCGTCGTCAGGTAAGTGTAGTTGTCTTTCCCTCCGTGCATGTCAGTCGCTTATACCTCCTTTTTCTTCTGAAGTTGCTCGATGATGGTGGCAACAATACGCTCTGCCGATCGGCCATCCCAACGCTCGGGCAAGGCAGCCTTCTTCCATTTGCCCTGCAACAGGTCGTTCAAGGCGGTTTGGAGCAGGTCGGGATTCTCGCCCACAAGCACATTGGTACCTACCTTCACGGTCTCGATGTGCTCCGTATAGCTATTCAGCGTGATGCAGGGCACACCGTTGAACGTAGCTTCCTCGGCCACGTTGCCCGAGTCGGTAATGATGCCGCGGGCGTGGGCGGTGAGGAATCCAAACTCCAGGTAGTCCAAAGGTTCGGCAAAGCGCAGCGACTTCAGCGCTCGTTGGGCGGCTATTTGCTCCACCGTCTCGCGGGATCGGCCACGCAAGGGTGCGATCACGGAAATGCCAGCCTTTGTGGCCTCGGCGTCGAGGACGCGCAACATGGCTTCCAGTCTCTGAGTGTCGGCAATGAGCAACTTGCGGTTGAGCGTCAGCACAAGGTAGGAAGCATCCGTGATGGCGGGCAGGGCCGGGTGCTTGGCCAGCTCGTTGCCGATGCCTTCGATACGCTGACGACAGAAGCGGAGGTTGTCGATGAGGATGTTGCCCACCATATAGACTTTCGACAGCTCCGCTCCCTCACGATTGGCAATGCTATTGTTGCTGATGCCTGCGGTGAAGAGCAGGTCCGAGAGACCGTCGATGACGAGGCGGTTGATCTCCTTCGGCATATTGATATCGAAGGAGCGTGTGCCTGCGGCAATATGGGCCAGCAGGATACCTTGCTTCTTGGTGACGATGGCAGCGGCCATGGTCGAGGCAAGATCATCCACTACTACCACGGCGTTGGTGGGATGCTGCTGCAGATAGACCTCGAAACGAGACATCACCTGCCCCGTAAGCTCGTTGAGATTCTCGCAGTCCACACCCAGATACTCATCGGGCAGGTGGATGCTCAGGTCGTCGAAGAGCGTTCCTTCCAGCGTGGGGTCTCCTTGGCAGCCCGTATAGACGAGCGAATAGCTGATGGGGCTTCCCTCCCTCCGCAAGTTGTCTATCTGGCGGATGAGCGGGGCGACCTTGATGAAATTGGGGCGTGCGCCCGAAACGATACATATCTCCATAGTGTGATGCTTTTACAATGCAAAGTTAGTCATTTTTTGGCAGACAGGGGAGAAATTTCCACATATCTTTTCGTAAACACCTGTTTTCCCATGCAGACCAAGCTGCTCAATCCCGAGAGAGGCTCTTGGAGTTCAAACAAATCGTGTATACGGTATTGTGAGTAGTATTTCATGTTGCCCTTACGAGTTTTAACACATAAAAGTAATCGTTTTATCTGAACTGAGCAAATATTTTTCATATTAATTTATTAATTATCAAATACTTTCCTTAAATTAGTAGACCCTACTTAAGCTCTGCCATGGCGAGAAAACGTGCCATGAAATGGAACCATCTACACCTTAGACCGAGGGTTGAGTCGATTACAGAAGACAATGTGGAGTCAAATTGCTCCATGATTGAAAATAATCCTCCCAAAGGAGTAGGTTTCTCGGATTTTATTTGTATATTTGCCATGTCTTGTTGACTTTTTATCGTCTTTGGTATTACAACACTAAGATAGGTGAAATTTCTGACATGGCAAAATCCCGAGTAACTTATTGGTGCCCAGGATATTATAAATAACGTTAAACTAAAGAGTTGCAGAATTAAGGACTACCTGAATTGACAAAAGAGGTGAGTGAGTACGAAAGTGAGGTAAACGGCTACCTTGCCGAAATGGGTTTTACGCTTTAACAAAGAAAATAACATCATGCTAAGTGAAAGTCAAAATATAGAATATAAAGAATCTTGGCGAGACGAATATCTGAAATGGATATGCGGTTTCGCCAATGCTCAAGGTGGTAACATTTTTATCGGTGTGAACGATGAAAAGCAAGTGATAGGTCTGCCTGATGCCAAGAAACTTATGGAAGACATTCCTAATAAGATTGTCAACTACCTTGGCATCGTGGAAGATGTAAACTTGCTTACAGAGGGAAAAAAGAAATACATAGAGATTGTGGTGACACCAAGCACTATGCCTGTGGCTTACCGTGGTGTTTACCACTATCGTAGTGGTTCTACCAAGCAAGAATTAAAAGGACTGGCATTAACAAGATACGTCAAGGCTTGAAAAAGATGGGACTTCCTGAGCCTAAAATCGAGAATCATGTCAGCGGAACATTGATTATCATTTACCGTAATGGCGGTGTAAATGGCACTAATGACACCAATAATGTCGGAAACATGTCGGAAACGAATGTCGGAAACGAAGCTTACTGAACGTCAACGATTTACATGTTATTCACAAAAGGCATTTACCTCCTACTTTCACATTTACCGACCTCCCACACCACCGTACGTGCCGTTCGGCATACGGCGGTTTCGTGCTTTTACACCTCACGGTGTGTGACAAGTTTTTTCATGGTTATAATTTTGTTTTTGCAAAACAAAGAAAATCCAAAAGACTGATGCCAGCCGCTAAAAAATTTTGTTTGAAGGTTTTACCGAATAGCAAAAATTGTTTTCAAATGTTTGCAGAAGTAAAACAAGATACGTACTTTTGCATGCGCAAGCCAGTTCCAGCGGGGAACAGGGCAGCATCTTTATGGGAATGGCGTTTTCAAACGCTAATCTTTGAGGACACGAACTTCGCAACTTCCAATCCAACCATAAGATTAGGCAACGAACAACGTCTGCGCTTTGTACGATTAGTAGATTACAATCCATGCTAATACGTTCTACTCACATACACATCATTCAGTATGCGTGTGCGGTAGTATGTATGAGGATTATAACAACTCTATATGTACAGGGGCGTGGACTGGCAGTGTTGCTTATCTCGGTTGGGTAGGCAATGCGAAGGCCGGTGTCCTTGAGATAAGTAAGAGACAGACTCCGCGCCTTTTTTCATATCGATTAACCAAAATAACAACCATCTTTCAACTTGCCGAATCCGAAGAGTCTATGGGCAAATGCAATTTACGAAAATAATATGAACGAAAACTTATCAAGACAAGAGGACGCAATACAGAAAGACATGCGTTTTACAGACGAAATGAAGCAAAGCTTATTAAAATTTTAAGCAAGATGAAAATTCTAAGCGTGATTGTGTGCATTGTATCGATACCAATAACTCTTATTGCAATTATAATTTGTTTTGATGGAATAACCAAGGGGAATTTGGCGAGTTTGACTTCAATCATAAGCCTTGCTGTTCAGTGGTATTGTATTTATTGTAGTTTTACGATAATTAGCCTCGGCAGACTTGCTTGCCATGATGATAACGAGACGGCTATGGTGACAATGTTTGAAACTAGGGAAAAATCGATAAACATTGCTCTTTACGCTCTCGCACTTGTCGCAGCAATTGGATCTTTAAGCATTATTACATCCCTGTTAAAATATGCGTAAGACTTCATTTTTGAGAGAACAATTAGGAGAAGAGCTTTATGACAAGCTGACCTCTTACGTCATGCCTTGGATACCATTATACACAGTGGTATGGATAATCTTGTTTGTTCTGTCTAAGTTTTGCTATTGGAAGATTTTTAGTGGAGCTTTTTCGCTTCTTTCGGGCTTTAGCTTACTCTCACTTGCTTATCTCGCAATGCTGGTAGTGGCGTTAGACATACAAGTATATGTGGATGACGAAATAGAGTTATGTAAGAACAGGAAGTATAAACTAACCAAATATTTTGCAATCTTTCTTATCATTTGCGCTATCTTTTCAGCATTTTGGAGTAATTCATACGGAAATAATTACAGCTTTAAATGCAGTACCGTTTATGTAGATGGTGGTGAATATCATGTTTATGACGATTGTGAGTACATAGATGGAGTCCCCGTAGAGAAGAAAGGATATGAAGCAGAAGAGGAAGGGTACGAATCTTGTAACGCTTGCGAGGAGTGGTTGGAAGACATGCAAAGTGAGCATTCTGACATGGTACATGCACATCCTTGATGCGTAAGTTAAAAATTGTCAATACAAAACAAACATCTTTAAACCACTATTGAATTTATCAAAAAAAATACAGTAAATTATTTTTCAAACACTTAAAAGTTTAAGAAATGAAGTATAAATGGAGCGAAGCTCTTATAGGAGCAGGTTGTTTAGGAGTAAGTTGTCTAAGAACTTTAGGATGCTTGGGAATATCCCTTATGATTATAGGAATAATAGCCCATTGGCTTTGCTGGATTAACCCGCACGAAACCTATACATGGTATTCGGGGATTTGGCATGGTTTATGGTTCTTTCCCAACCTTATCCTTAGTTTCTTTACCAACACTCTTTTCAAGGCGGAGCATTATACAACGTCATATAATCTCTTTTGGTGGGCGACAGTTGTCTTACAATGTTCTGGTATATTATTGGGAAGTAGAAGATAAGAGCAATAGAGTTTTAATGGCGCAGGGGGAATTCTCCGTGGATTGCCCCCGCGCTACTAACCAAATATATCGATCTTTGAAATGTTGAAATCTGGAATATTTCGGGTTATTCAGATGTTTACAACTATCCATTTACCACTTTTTCTACCGCCTTCACGTTTCAAGATTCCCTTGGCTTGAAGAGCAGCAATATCTCTTTCAATAGTACGTGTCGTTACAGTTTTCTTTCCCGACATTCTCTGCGCCAATTCCGGAATCGTTATTGCCGGATGATATTTAATAACAGAAATGATATTCTGCTGACGTTCAGAAAGTTCAATCAGTTTTTCTTTCCCGACATTTTCAAAATCTTTCCCGACATTTATCACGACATCATCATCCATAGATCTTTCATACTGTTCTATCTCAGCCTTAAGATTTTTGATATGTTCTTGAAGCATGAAAGACTGGAATGGTAACATCGACTCTTCTTCTCGAGATGCATTAAGAGCTTCAATATAAGCTGCCTTATCATCTGTCATTACCTTTGTCGGAACAAGATTAAATTCAAACTGAAGGTGGTTCATGATGAGACGCGACATTCTGCCATTTCCATCCACCCAAGGATGGATGCTGACAAGGATGTTATGAGCATCGAAGCTCAACAAATATGCATCCATCTCACTCGGGTTTTCAAGAAGCAATTCACGCCTTCGATTTATCTCATTGCAGAAATCAGCCAACCTTACAGGAACCTTCAGAAAGTTCATATAGGAACGTCCACCAGCTCCCGCTGTGACACCTAATAGACGGAGGTCACCTTTAGAAGAATCGAATTCCCCCTTAAGCGTGCTATAAACGCTGCCGGTATTCTTCATCACCAATGCAGACAATTGCTTAAGCATTTCTACAGAAAAAGGTTTGTGCTCCTTAGCCCATCGAATGGATTGCTCATAGGCATGCTTCAAATCAAGATTCATCAACTGCTCTACCAAGGGTTTACCTTTAGCAGAAATACCTTCATCAAAGAGCAATTGATTCTCTATTTCCGTCACAGTAGAACCTTCTATGGCAGTAGAGTGTGTAATGATGGAATACAGATAGAACTTATCGTAATCTATCTGCTGCGAAATACCAAGACTTCTATATTTGTCTAGTACAGCCTGTAATTCTAACACATACTTTTCCATTTTGCAACTTCTATTTTTTAAGGCACAAAGATAGGTGAAATATGTTAGAAATGCGAATGATTATGAAGTAAAATGCAAATTACTCTGCATTTTACTGAGATCCTCAAATCCGCAACTAAGCCCTTCAATGTCCTTCTTGCGTGTACACGTCCTCTCATTACTGAATTATCATATAAATTGAGGCAGAAATGCCAACTTCTGCCTACAACACCCTCTTACCCCATAATGCGACTTGAGACAATACGCAGTATCATACCCATAAGTTGTAGGCGTCATCCAAAATCAGTCTGGAACACATCTGCATAAGCATTATTACAGGTATAGATATTCAGCACATACCGCCTTGATGCCCTGATCCACTTGGCTGGTACGGAGATAAACCTAAAGACAAACGCTTTTATGCGACTTGTTGCATTGAGTCCGAA
>ULZA01007679.1_pt1 | contig 24257 bp, 8 predicted proteins | sample 1962681 | NCBI WGS metagenome assembly ULZA01 (sample SAMEA4835877, study PRJEB28245) | human gut metagenome | biome: gut microbiome; material: fecal sample | place: Denmark | collected 2008 | reverse complement strand
CATTATTGGGCATCAGGAAATACGGCGGAAGTAGAATTCATCGTTCAGCGTGGTTTGGATGTGATTCCTATGGAGGTGAAGTCGGGAACAAGTGTTACAGGGCGCAGTTTGATAGAGTATAACAAGAAGTATTCTCCCCGTCTGTGCATCAGATATTCCATGCTTAATCTCAAGCAGGATGATACCTTCCTCAACATCCCTCTTTTCCTGGCGGATAGAACTGAGCAGCTGATAGGATATGTGCAGTAGGGAATATGGTAAAGTAGGTTAAAAGTAACATAAAGAACGTGTATATAGCAAAAATGCTTAGTTTACTATCGAAGCAGGCTTCATTGGTCATTGCAATAGGCTTCATCTGCCATTCTACTTCACACTACACATTTGACGATGAAGTAAACTTCATTTCAAATGTGTAGTGTGAAGTAGAATGGCATCTATAAAAAATAAGCTCCCTTGACTAAGAAATGCCAAGGGAGCTTTATCATTTTATGATTTCATACAACTTCATATTACTTCACAATAACCTTGATGATCTGGCCGTTTGAAAGCTTCACGAGATTGATGCCCTTTGTTGGAGCATTCAATTTCTGACCATCGATGGTGTAACGACCTATCTCCTTCACGTCATTCCTGTTGATGACGTTGTTAGAAATGCCGGTAAGGTCACTCTCGCCAACTGCTACCATGTTGGTATTGTCTACCCAGAGATCGTTCATGGCAGATGCAAGAGCAGTCTTGCCATCCTTCTCTGTCTCTTTCATAGGACGGCTTACAAACGCAATGATATGCATGTTCTGGCTCTTCCAAGCATCATCAAGCTCAACCTCATAGTCGTTCTCGTAACTGTTGCCGTTGGTCTGGAGAGCATCGCCGAGTGTGCCGGTCACAATCTTGCGCAATACATGGTTGTGGGTGGTAGGTTTTGCCATGGTACCACCGGTGTTCTGCTTGCCTTTTACCTTATCCTCGGTGAGGTAGATGGTGAGGCGTGCATCGTCTCCAATCAGCTTCTGATATTGGTTGATCAGTTTACCCATTACCTTGATGTTCAACTTGCCTGTTGCATCATCAAGCTTAGAGTCAATGCTTACGGTAGAGAATGATGGATAATATGCTGCAGACTCGTTGATGATTGTGTTGAGCATGCCAACAACATTGTCCTGGTCGCTTGCTTTCTGAGCAGCCATGTTCACTGTCAATGCCTTATCGTAATTGATAACATCATTATCGTAGAAATATCTGTTGAACGCACCGGAACCATCTGATGGAGTAGAGTAGTAAGCCAACTTGTTAGCCTCTGGCACTGTGAATACATCTGATAATGTTTCTACAGATCCGTCTTCATTTACCTGCTGGCTTTCTCCGTGGATAGAAACGATGGCAAGGTCGTCGTCTTCACGAGCCTTGGCTGTCTTGGTGAGTACCTGGTCGGCAAAGTAAGTGTATTTTGACATCTGGCATGCGTAGAACTCTACCAGGTTCTTGGTGCGGTCGAAGTTGTCCTTATATACCTTGAACTTGGTGGTCAGCTTGTCGTTGGTCAGGTCGCCCTCTGGTTCTTTTCCTTCCACAAGCACAGGATATACAGTTACCTCATGTTCGCCGATGCCCCAATTCTTGTCAATAGGAAGTCCCACCTGAATATTTGAATTGTCGGCATCTGTGATTTCTCTGAAAGCATCGCCGGCAGTAGTCTTGTCGTATGTGAAGGTACCCATTTTCTTGCCATCCACCTCAATGCCGAATTTTACGTTTGTGATGTTGTCACGTCCGTCATTGTGGCATGTAAAGGCCAAGCCCGTAGTGTTGCCGCTCTTTGCGAATGGAACCATCGCCATCTTGCTCATTACCAGGTCGTGGAGGATGAAGTTGCCGTCTTCCTTCTCGATGATGAGCTGGATCATGAGGTTAGAACCGTCAGTTCCAATGTAGATAGGCTGCCATGCCCAGGTGTTTGGGTCGTGCTTGCCATCTATGTCACCAAAAGCCAAAGCACCGCAAGTTCCTGCCCAGGTACCTGATGAGGCGATAGGGTTGCCTGCATCTGCACTCATGTTGCTTGGTGTGAAATCGTAGTATGGCAACAAGCCGTCGAAGGTCTTAGTGTCAATCTTGTAAGGCTCGTCAAACCAAACGTAGTTCCAGTGTGCTACGGTTGAAGGCACGTCCTTTGATGCCAGGATGTCGCCTACATAAGGAGTACCGTCCTCTATCTTCACGTGGCAGATACCCACCTTGCTTGCGCCGATAGGAATGTTGACATAGAAGCGGGCACCTACAATCTTGCAACCCTCGAATTTCTTGAATGCGTCGCTGTAGAACAGTGTACCCAAAGAGATAGCTCCTTGTGTGTCTGCTGGGAATGTAGAAGGCCATACATAGCTCTCGTCATAGCTATAGTTGATATAGCGCTGGTTTGCTTCCAATTCTCCGGCACGGGTTGCTATCTTCTTGGCTGCCTTCTGTGGAGTGGCAGTCTCTACCCATGTCTTGGCTGTTACTTCCTTGTTGATGTGCTTCATGCTCTGAGCGTTGGCAGACATTGCCATCAAGGCAAGTGCTGCTGACATCAAGTAAATATTTCTCATTGTCTTATACTGTTATTTTTTTTATATTTATGATTCCAAAGGGATATATCTGTTTACTTTTTATATATCTTTTTTACTGTACCGTCGGTGAACTTCACGATGTTGAGGCCTACAAATGGTACGTCTGACTGAACGCCCTGGGCATTGTAATATGCCTTAACCTCTTTGTTACCCAATTCGATGTTGCTGATGCCGGAAGTTGCGCCTTCTGATACGTATACCTCATCGATGAAGAATGCATCTGATGCGAAGGTAATCTTCACTCTGCCGTTGGCAGTAATCTTGGTTGTACATTCTGTCCACTGGTTTGGCATCAGGTTGAATTTGCCGTTTTCTACAGTTCCGTTGCTCACGGTTACGGTCATTGTCTTGCTTGACTGAGCGTAAGGAGCTGCCTTGAATGTAAGAGTTACATCGCCGTTGATCTTGATCTCAGGAGAGGTGAAGGTGATGTTGGTGGCATTTCGCTTGCCTACACGGGCACACTGGAAACCTCCCTTGAAGGTCTGTACATTAGATGTCCAGCCGTTCTTGTCTGATGAGAATGCACCATTGGCAAACTGGTTAGGGTTGCCGCTTGTATAGAAGCCCTTACCGTCGTTACCACCTGTACCCAGACACTTGTCAAATGTTTCCTGGAAGACGTAATTCTCTTCTGATGCAGTCTTGTTCAGGTTCTGGAACGTGAAAGATGCCGTACCGTCTGCAGCGATAGCCATATCTGAAAGGATGATGTTCATCAACTTGGTGCCATCGGTGTTCAGATTATAAGATGTGCAGGCAGGAGTGGTGTTGTTTGCCAGGCGGTTCTTGTTGCCGTAAGGCCATGCATCATACTCCTCACTCTTCTCGCTCTTCACGTTGTCGGCAGGAACGAAGGTCATACGCTCATGGTCGTTGACACCAGCCATCATGGAGTTTGGAATATTGTAATTCCATGCCTTCAGGTTGTAGTCGATGTGGTTGATCATGATACCTGAACCAGCCAGGGCTGCATCCCAACCCTTCTTCTGACGGTTCTCTATCAGATAGTACTCATCGGCATGGTTTGGATTTCTGAAGATGTAGGCATCACCGCCATCAGCCAGAGGCTTGATTCCTGATACTGATGTGTTCTCCTTCAGTTCGATTGGAGAAATCCAGCCAGCGGCATACTTCTCGTAGGCGGTGTAGCCGGCAGGAGTAAAGCCGTTGTCATTATAGTTACCCTGGCACATCAAGTCCCAGGTACCCATACCATATAGGCCAGAATAGTTCACATCGTATGCATCCGGATAGCCCAGACAGTGGGAGAACTCGTGGCAGATGGTACCGATGCCATCTACTTCGTTAGATACTGAAAGCTCGTTGGAGCAGGCATAATCCACTACTGTCTTCTTTCCGCAGGCAACAGGAGAAACCATTCTTCCCTTGTGTGGCCAGATGGTGTTGACGCCACCGCCTGTAGCTTCGCCACGACCGGCATAGACTACGAATACCATCTCTACCTGTCCGTCGCCGTCCCAATCGTATGGGGCGAAGTCGATACCTTCAGCCACGGCGTTGCCCAGACAGCCTGAAATCATCGCCTGCACGTTCACGTCCTGTGCATCGCCATCGTTCTTGCCATAGAAATCAGATTCACCAAGGGTGTAAGGACCCACTACGTCGAAATCCATCTCAAACTTGCCGTTGCTTTGCGCCTTGAAGTAATCAGCCACGCTACCCTTGAACTTACCCTCGCTGAAACCTGGCTCGTTGGCCACGCGGTTGTAGAAAGCCTTAGGATCATCCATGGTGAACTTCTTGTCGGAGAACTGAGCCAGCAGGATGAGACACTTCTTCTTGCCGGTGTAGGAAACACCTCTTGTGATGCTGGTGCTGCCATTAGCGTTACCAGAAAGGAGGTTCTTCTTGATGATGTTCTCAGGACAAGCCTGTTGGCGCATCACTCTGCTGCGCTCCTGAAGCTGGGCCATGTTGGCTGGCTTCAAGCCATCTGAGGTGTCGTAAGAATAGCGGTTGCCTGCCTTGTCTTCCCAAAAGCGCAGGAACTCATCGCCACACAACTGAACTTGGACAGCCTGTCCGTTCTTGAGTGTAAAGGTCTTCCAGATGCCTCGCTTGGCTGGTACTGCATGGATAGCAGAAACCGCCAGCAACATAGACATGAGGACTAACAGTTTTTTCTTCATAAAACGTTTTATTAAAGTTGTCTTATAACTAATTTCTTTATCCGTTCTTATAACTAATTTCTTTATACGTTGACAAAGTTAAGCATAAAAATTGAGATTCAGCAGATTAGCTTACATTTTTTAAGCTACATTTGCTTTTCAAAATGTTCATTTCCCCTCATCCTTTCAAATTGTAAGTTACTCGGGGTATGAAATCTGCAAAAAAGAGAGAGATAACCCAATGCTTCCATGTGTTATCTCTCTCTTATATATCAATTTAATACTTTCACTTTATTTCACCTTTGTAAGCTTAATCTTCGTTGCGCTGAAGAACTCATAGCCGGTGAAGGTTCCACCAGGGGTATAGATTCCACCGAACAATACCTGGTCTTGGTCGAAGACAATCTCCTTGCAGTCCTCGCTCCATGTACCCTTGATAGGGGTTGAGGTGAGTTGACCATTTGACAGGTTGTGCAGCATGATGTTACCCATGAAGCCCAGATCCTTGGTGAAATCGTAACCCTCGATGAAGTTATACTTGCCCAGATTGTCGAATGCTACATAGCCCTGCTTGGTATCTTCGTCATAGTGGAATGACAGACGTGCAGAAGAAGAGCTTACGGCCATACCTGTGAGATACAGAGTATTGTTGTAGTCGCCATCCTTTTCGTCGCTGGCACCGATGATCTTCACTACACTCTCCATTGGTGCACCCTGGCGGCTTACACCTGTGAGCTTCCACTTACCCTGGAGCTTCTCGTAAATCTGAGAGTCATTATCTTTCAGTGAAACCTGGGTTGTTGCATTGCCAATCTCGGCACCCTTAGCTTCTACGATGGTAATCTCGAAGGTGCGGTCGGCGTTGATTTCATCATCATCTACAGGCTCCACCTCTACATAGCCGATGCTGTCTGAAATGCTGATGGTCTTGTCTGTAATATAATAATGTACGTCTTCCTTGGCAGGGTTGCTGCCCACTTCCTTCACCTCGATGGTAACATACACATTACCATTGGTCTCGCCCTTTACCTCGATAGGCACATTGGTCAAGCCCATATTCTCCTTGATGACCATAGTAGGATTCTTCATGCTTACTGTTACGTCAGAAGCAGTGTTCCATGAGTCATCGTCGCTAGAGCAGGCACCGAAGAAGGTGACCACAGCCAGCAACATTAATAATTTGATGTATTTCATATTCAAATGAATTCTTGTTGATTACTACATTATATTAATAGCCTGGGTTCTGCTGACCCGCCAAGTGAGGGTTGGCATCCATCTCTGCCTTAGGGATAGGCCAGGTGAGGCGGTAGTCGTTTGCAGTATACTTCAATGCTCTGCCCTGCTTCACGATGATGTCGTTCAGATCCTCGTTTTCGTCGTGGTTAGGCTCGCGCTGGAAGCCCTCGCCGTAACGGCGGATGTCGCTCATGCGCATACCCTCGCCGATGAACTCACGCTCACGCTCTTCTTTTATTTCCTTAAGGAGAGTCTTCTGCTCAGAATAGTTCTCTGTTACATAATCCACGATGCGGTTGCTGCGCAGAATGTTGAGATACTTGTTTGCTTCTTCCTTGTGGTCCTGGCGAGCTTCTGCCTCGGCTACGATGAGATACATCTCTGAGAGGCGGAATGGCTTGCTCATGTTCATGAGGTTGTTGTTGCTGCCTGTGCGGAGGTCTGAGTTTCCTGGGAACTTGTTGAAAGCCATCGCCTCGTAGCTGTTACCCTCTACCTGCAGGTTGTCATACTGCTTCAGGAATACATCGGCACGAACATCACCCTCGAACTTCTCCCAAAAGAGGTTTAAGACGGCAGCTGTTGGAATGTAGTCTGCCTTGGTCTCCGACTCACTTACGTAGTATTCGCCGTTAGAGCTGCCCAACTCCTGTGCAGTCATCAGAGGGCGGAAGATGATTTCTGTACCCTCGTCCTTGGTCCAGAGCTTGGCATAGTCGTTGATGGTGGTCAACTTATACTTGCCGCTGTTGATGACAGCCTTTGCATATTTAGCTGCATTAGCCCATTCGCCCTTAACCAAGGCTACGCGAGCCTGGAGAGCCTGTACGGTCTGTGAATGGATGTAAGCCAGAGGCTGAGCCTCTTCCTTGGCAACCTTCACACCCGATTTCTCGTATGCTACCAAACCATCGTATGCCTTCTGCATATCTTCCTCAATCAGAGCGAAGGTCTCTGCCAGGGTAGAACGGCTAGGGTAGTCGTTGAGATTACCTGTTGGCTTATAGACAGTGGTCAGAGGCAGACCGCTTGCTGCCTTGGTTGGGTCACACTGTGTATATGACTGGCAGAAATGGTCTGCCAACCAGAAATACATGTAAGCACGAACGAAGTGTGCCTCGGCGTCATAGTGAGCAAAGGCAATCTTGTCCTTATCGCTGAAGGCATCGCTTGCCTGCATGTTGGCTGCACGTTCGATGATGGCATTGGCTGTAGCAATCATGGAATAGCTGCCGCTCCACTTGCTGGAAACGTCACCGTCGGTGATGGTAATTACACCATTTGAGAACTGACCGAGACGGTTACCGTTGCTGATCAGTCCGTGGAACTCGTCCATCTGTATATCTGACATGTAAAGCCAAGAGCCAGATGTCACCGCACGCAGGTTGGTGTAGAGAGCGTTGCGGAATTGGCGAAGGTCCTTCTCCTTCTCGATGGCTGTGTTGTCATCCAGCGAACCGTATGGAGCCTTGTCCATGCTGCAGGATGTGAACGCCATCGCGCACAGGAGCATCAATGAAAAATATATCTTCTTCATAATTCTTTTCTAATAATACTTTTTGTTTAGAATGTTAACTCTGCACCAATCACAAACTGGCGGGTGTTTGGATAGTTGAACTGAACCAGGTTCTTGTCTGGCTCTGGATCGTAGCCCTCGAATGGAGTGATGGTAAAGAGGTTGCGGGCGATACCGAACACCTTGATGTCCTTGATGTAACGGATGGTCTGCATCCAGCTCTTTGGCAACTGATACTGAATGGTCAATGTCTTCATGCGCAAGAATGAAGCATTGCTCAGCATGTGGTCGTCAATGTAGGTCTCGTAACCATAAGCAGGAATATCGGTAACCTGACCTGGAGTAGTCCATACGTTCAGCATATCTACGCACTGGTTGTAAGAGGTACCCATGTTGGCATTCTTGATGAAGTAATTGTCGTTGACGAGCATGTATTTGCCCGACTGCCAAGCGAAATCTGCGATGACGCTGAGTCCCTTCCATGTAAAGTTGGTGCCGAAACCACCAATCCATGGCGCATAACGGTTCTTGCCCAGGAACACTGAATTGTTGGTCTCATCGTATGTCTTGGTGATGTTGCCGTTCTTGTCGTACCACATAGGCTCACCGGTGCGTGAATCAACACCTGCATAGCGTACATTGTAGAACTCACCGTAGGCATGACCCACCTGCAACTTCAGACCAGTGCCAGAAAGCACGTATTCGTCGCGACCTGCAAACAACTCTGTAATCTCGTTCTTGTTGTAGCAGATGTTGGCAGATACGCTCCAGCTCATATCCTTGGTCTTGATGAGGTCAACGTTTACAGTTGTTTCGAAACCCTTGTTCACCATGTTACCGATGTTACCCATACCTGAGGTGAAACCTGTGGTCATAGAGTAAGGAATCTCCATCAGCATATCAGATGTCTCGTTGCGATAGAAGTTGGCATCCACGGTAACACGGTTGAACAAACCGAAGTTCAAACCGATGTTCAGCTTGCTCACCTTCTCCCAAGTCAACTTGTCGTTGCTTGCCTGGGTGATATCGATGGAACCTTCGCCGTTGTAGTTGCTACCGGAACCGAAGAGTCCGTAGAAATCGTAAGAACCAGCACCTGAGTCGTTACCCGTAGTACCATAGTTGGCGCTCACAGTCAGGTCGTCCAGCCATTTTACACCACGGAGGAAGTTCTCGCGCTTGGCATTCCACTTCAAACCGAGGGAACCGAAGGTACCCCAACGGTGGTCTGGAGCAAACTTAGAGCTACCATCGAAACGGAGTGAAGCATATGCGTAGTACTTCTCCTTGAAGTTGTATTCGGCAGTACCGAAGAGAGAGTTGGCTACTTCCTCTGAACGGCTGTCAGTCTGAGCTGATGGAGTGATGGTAGTAGCTGTGTTCAGCAACATGCGGCGAGAATCTGTCTGGCCAGTAGTTACGATACCGATGCCACGACCCTTCTGGATGCGGGTTTCCTCACCCACCAGCAGGTTTACGTAATGAGGACCGAAGTTATGACGGAACTCTGCAGTATGAGTCAATGTGTAAGCATAGTAGCGGCTGAAGTTTGAACCAACACCACCGGTATGAGCATCAATCACCTGGCCCATTGGGGTAGTGAACTGATCGTATGGGAGACTTGCTCTGTCAGATGTAAGGTCGTAGCCAAACATAGACTGCAGGGCTGTGAAAGTCAATCCCTCAACAGGAGTCAACTGCTCGTTCAACGACAGGTTGATGGTTACATTCTTGCTGTCCTGGTTTGTATTGGCTACAGTGAACCAAGGTAACAGGAACTGAGAATAGAGAAGTCCGGCAGCGCGGTCGCCCTTTACCAGATTACCAGCCTCGTCGAAGCTATAATAATAAGGTGCATCGTATGGCAACGCCATCTTGGCAGCAACCAATGGGTTGGCAGCATAAATCTGGCTGTTGTCTGCCCACTGGCTGTTCTGGCTGTAGTCCTGAACACCGAAGTTTGAGCTGAAGCCCACCTTGAAGAACTTGTTCAGACGAGAGTTGAGGCGTGCAGCCAAAGTGCTGCGGCGCATATTGGAAGCCTCGATCAAACCATCTTCCTGATGGTGGTTGAACGAAACGAAATAGTTCATGGTCTGACCACCGCCCTGCAAGGTAGCGTTGATATCAGAAGTAGGAGCCGAGTTTTTGATCAGCTCGTCGCGCCAGTCGGTGCTGATACCATACTTGTTTACCAGGTTGCGGATATTATCGTTTACAGGCTGACCAATCATGTCACGGAACTGGATGTACTGCTGAGAGTTCATCATCTCCTGGCCCTTGCTGGTAGCAGAAGAGATACCATACTGTGCCTTTACGGTGAGCTGAACCGACTCGTTGTACTTAGCCTGCTTGGTAGTGATGACAATAACACCGTTGGCAGCACGCGAACCATAGATAGAGGTTGACGCAGCATCCTTCAACACGGTGATGTTGGCAATGTCTGATGGGTTCAATGTGCTGAAGAAGCTAGCAGTGATAGGAGAACCATCGAGAATGAACAAAGGCTGGTTTGAAGAACCGATAGAGTTGACACCACGCAAACGGATCTGTGCTGACTGTGAAGGGTCACCGGCAGATGACAGAACAGACAAACCAGATACCTGACCGGCAAGAGCGTCGGTAAAGTTTGGTGTTACGACTGTTTCCAGCTTCTTTTCACCGATGTTGGAAATAGCGCCAACTACAGATCCCAGCTTCTTGGCAGCACCATAACCAGTAACGATTACCTGCTCCAGCATCTGTGTGTCAGGATTCAAAACAACCTGCATCTTCTCTGATGCCTTTAATTTCTTTGTCACCATGCCGATGTAACTGAACTCCAGCTCTACTTTGTTGCTTTCAACTTCCAGAGTGAAGTTACCATCGATGTCGGTAACAGTACCAGAAGTAGTACCCACAATCTTGACAGATGCACCGATAATCGGTGAACCGTCTTCAGAAGAGGTTACTACACCAGAAACGTGAGTTTGTGCCAACGCTATTCCCAAATTCAGGAAGACGCAAGCAATAAACATCATGAGTCTTTTTTCCATAGATCTCTTTTCTTTTTTATTAATTGTTATTACTTATTTTAAAGTGTATTCTACTAATTTTTTTCGTCATATCTGAGCCCTTTTTGAAGGGTTGTCGCCTTAAGCGGTGCAAAATTAAGCATTTTTTATATTCTTTCCAAATGTTTTTGTGAAAATATAAAATAAAAAGCTATATTTTCTAATAACTTGACGTTTTGCGAGGTGCGAATGGATGAAAAATTGCATTTTTAGTGCTTGTTGAGGTTTTTTTGTAAGGAAAAGTTGGTTTTATGTAGATTTTATGCAAAAATTCTTGTGAGTTTCGGGATAAATTATTACCTTTGCCGCCAAATGAGAGGAAGATTAACGCTAAAGATGCGTGATGAGTTACGGATAATAAATTTAAATATCATAATTTTAAAAGTCGAAAGTATGAGAAAAGTTTTACTTTTTGCGACAGCATTGTGCCTTTCTTCAGCAGCAATGGCACAGACATCAATTGAATCAGCTCTCGATGCCCAGAAGGGTGAGAATACCTATAAGGTAGAGAGCAGTGAGGCTAAGAACACTTATTGGAAGTTTACAGCAGACAAGAACTATCTTGCCAAGGTATCTCCATTGTCTGGATCAAGCAATGTTCCTACTGTATTTACATCAGTAGAAGGAACAGATTCTCTCACCCTGGGTGGTGCGGGCTTGAAGTATCCTTCTAAAGCGTATGCCTTGGAAAAAGGTAAGACCTACTACTTCATCATGAACATGACGGGTGAGTCGGGCTTCAATCTCGACTTGTCTGAGATGTCTTCTTATGGCAAGGGCCTCTCTCAGGACAATCCTGCCGAGTTGAAGGTAGGTGAGGAGTTGTACCTGGGTAATCCGCTGGGTGCTCAGTATGAGAACACTACTGCCTATGTTACCTATACAGCCGAGAAGACTGCGCAGCTTCAGCTCGCTTTCTCAAGCTATGTTTCAGGTGCCACTGTGAATGGTAATTATGCTTCTACAAACTATGACCAGGCTACAGGCGGATATGTGCTGAAAGTAAGCGTAGAGAAGGGTAAGACTTATACCATCGCACTGAATCTTCAGGGTAGTGTCGTTACAAACTCTAAGCTCGTAGAAGTGAAGGCGGGTTCTCTTGAGATGCCATTCGTCTTGAACGAGGGTGAGAACAAGGTGCCTGCCGAGATGGGCGACTACTACTTTACTTATACTCCTACCAAGACGGGTTATCTGAACATCTCCAGCGATGCTGTGCTTGCTGGCGGTCAGGTAAAGGTATATTCCAACTTGAACAATATCACCTATCAGGAGGTAGCGGCTTATTCTGAGCCTGGTACCTATAATGTTCGCGTTGAGATTCCTTATACAGGTTCTACCTATTATATCGTAGTAAACAAGTTGCAGGATTCTGCTACCGAGGATGTAATCAAGGCAGAAATGCAGGCCTACCAGCCAGGTGAGACTGTGAATACAGCCTTCGAATTGACTGAACTCCCTGTAGAGAAGACTTTGCCTAGTGCCAAGGGTACCTATTATTATAAGCTCACGGTTCCTGCCAACACAGAGAAGTTTGTTACGATTGAGACTGATGCCAATCTCGATGCAGCTACTTCTATCATCTTCTACAACCAGCAGAATGGCGAGTATGGTGCTGCTACAGTAAAGGATGGCTTGCTGAAGACTTACGTTGGTGGCAACACATACGATATTACTTATATCCTGAAGGTTACAGCCAATGAGGATAATCCATTGGCATTCAAGATTTCATATCTGGATGTAGAGAAGGGTTCTCTTGCAACAAACCCAGCTGAAGCAGTGGAGGGTGAAAACGAAATCACCGTAGAGGGCACAGAATACTTCAAATATACAGCTACCAAGAATGGCAAGCTCAATGTGGAGGTTGAACCAGGTGTTACCGTCAGCTTCCCTAGAGGTACAGGCATGTATGATGGTGAATACACAGCCATCAACAAGGGTACCGACTTCTTTATCGAGGCTACTGCCGGAACCACTTATCTGATTAAGGTATCTGGTGCAGCCCAGGGTACAACCATGAATCTGGAAGAGAAGGAGTTCGCTGCCGGTGAGTCTCGCACCAACCCTATCGTCATGGAGGATGAAGAATATACATTCACCAAGGCAGGTGCTGCTGACCTCTGGTTGCAGTATAACGTAACTGAGGATGGTGTTCTCGACTTCGCCTGCGACCAAGGCTATAATGGTGGCAGCGACCGCATCGAAGTCTTCAAGAATGAGGAGCCATACGGAACTACCATGATGGGTACTGAGAACTTTGGTAGTGTTTCAGTCACCGTATATAAGGGTAAGGTTATCGTTAGCAAGGGCGATAAACTCTATATCCACTGCGTTATCGCAGGTAAGGTTACCGGTAGCAAGATCAAGTTTACCAAGCATGAGGCTGAGCCAGGTGAAACTGTAACCAATCCATTGGTTATCACCAAGGGTAAGACCGTAACCATTACAGGTGCTTCCCGCAGTACTCCTGTATGGATGAAGGCTTCACTCCCTGCTGGTACAACCACCTTCCGTCTGAGCGGTTACTTGATGACTGCCCTCTATAACAGTCTGGAGGATGCCAAGAATGGCGCCAATGCCGAGGAGGTAAGAACCAATTACGTACAGCTGCCTGATGGCTCTTACGTTTATGAGTTTACCAAGGAGATGGCTGCAGCTGGTGATGTTTACTTCCAGTTTGTTGATTCATATGGTCCTACCGATTTCACATGGATGGATAACGATGCAACTGGCATCTGGAACATCGAGGCAGCTGGCGACAGCAAGGTATCTATCTTCAAGATGGACGGTACCCAGGTGAACCAGATTTCCGGCAATGGTGTATACATCATCAAGTCTAACGGTAAGACCAAGAAGGTTGTCATCAAGAAGTAATGAGTCTTATAAGTAATGGGTCTTAGCATGATGATGCATATATAATATAAAAAAGGTGCAAGTGGGGTACAAAAACTCCGCCTGCGCCCTTTTTCGTCAAAATGTCGCTTGCTTTAGGCCTGTTGTTACTACAGAAAAATAGAAAAGAATTAAGCATTATATTATTTACACATTAAAAAGCGAGAAAACTATGAGAGGTCTCAAAAGACTGCTTTTGGCTTCCGTCTTGTGTGCGGGATATACCCAGGCCACCTGGGCTATCAAGGCATATCCCCATCCAATCACGATGCGGCAGCCTGACGGCACCACCTTGTTGGTAAGAATACAAGGTGATGAGAATTTCCACTTCGTTACCACCACGGATGGATTTCTCCTGAACAAAGACAAGAAGGGTTATTTCTGTTACGTGGATTACGACAAGAAAACCCAGAAGAAAGTGATGACCAAGCAGAGAGCACACAATGTGGATGTGCGCTCCGACAAGGAGAAGAAACTCCTGGAGTCACTGACCAGTGCGAAAGATGCCACTGCCGACATCTTGAGCAGAACCCCTATCATGAAGAAGGCACCTAACAAGTTCCTGAGCCGCCGCATCGTTGCTCCACGCAAGTATGCTGCCGAAACAAGAACCGGTGAGGCTACTGTCAAGGAATCGCAGTATCTGGTGGTCCTGGTTAACTTCCAGGATAGCGTATTGCGCCACACCCAGCAGGACTTCGACCACTGGCTGAACCAGCCTGGCTACAGCGAGAACGGCGGTACGGGTAGCGTGAAGGATTACTACCGTGACAATTCCATGGGTCAGTTTATCCCTAACTTCAAGGTAGTGGGTCCATACACCCTTTCCAAGCCAACAGCCTACTATGGTGGCAACAGCAGCAGTACCAGCGGTACTGATACCAACCCACGCGACATGGTGAAGGAGGCTGTGGAACTCGCCAAGAAGAACAATCCTGATATGGATTTCCGCCAGTTTGATAACGATGGCGATGGCATCATGGACAACTGCTACGTAATCTATGCCGGTTACAGCGAGGCAAGTACAGCCAATGGCGATGACATCTGGCCACACAGCTGGTATCTGGATGACAACACCACCATCGACGGCGTGCAGATTCACGACTATTCCTGCTCTGCCGAGCTGGTAGGTATGCCAGGTGCTCCTGTAGTTCCATCTATGGACGGTATCGGAACCTTCACCCATGAGTTCGGTCATGTGCTGGGTCTCAAGGATATGTACGACACCGATGATACCAGCAATGGTAAGGGTATCGATCCGGGTGCCTACAGCCTTTATGCTTCAGGCAGTTACAACAACGATAGCCGCACTCCTCCTTGCCTGATGGCATTCGAGCGTATGCAGATGGGCTGGATGAAGGAAGGCGAGGACATCGTAGAGGTGAAGAACCCTGAGGATGTTACCCTGACTTCTATCGCCGACAACAAGGCGCGTTTCATCAACTGCCAGCCAGACCGTACTCCTGGTACAGGTATGGAGTGGTTCATCCTGGAAAACCGCCAGCAGACGGGTTGGGACAAGTATATCCCGGGTCATGGTCTGCTCATCACTCATTACGACTATACCGATGAGATGAAGAAAGACTGGTGGGATATCAACGGACCAAACAACAGTGCCAAGCATCGCTGTATGTATATCGTGCCAGCCGACGGCATTGATAACGAGGTGACCCGTAGCGGCGATACCTATCCAGGTAAATCAGCCAATACATCTTTCACTGATACCACCACTCCTAATTCTCTGAATTGGGAAAAGGAGCCGGTTAACGTGCCTATCACCAATATCATGGAGCAGGATGGCAACGTGATGTTCCAGGTTAATGGCGGTACCAGCAAGTGGAACTTCATCAAGACACTTGTGCCAGAGAAGATTTACGATACACAGGCAACTTTCAAGGCAAACATCGAGAGCAACAAGGTAGATGTGGATGAGGTAGGCTTCTGCTGGAAGGAAGGCGCTTCTGCTGACCCAACCCTCAGCGATGGCGTGAGCGCAGCAGGCAAGGTAGAGGATATCAAGGATGCTTCTTTCACAGCCAAGGGCCTGCAGCCAGGAACCACCTACAGCGTACGCTCTTACATGAAGATGAGCGATGGCAGCGTGGTATATGGTTCACCGGTTCCATTCACCACCGAGTGGGCATACGCCAACGTAACCCTGGATACTCCATTCTACGGAAACTTCCTGAGCTGGACCGACGGCAACCCTGACGGATGGCAGATTATTGACCACAATGGCGATGGTACCACCTGGTATCAGGACGAGGGTGCCCAGGCCGTTCACTATTCTCTGAACTATTGGAACGATGCAGATGATTATCTCATCAGCCGTCGCCGCTTCCACGTGCCAGAGAAGGGCGTGATGTTCTTCACCCGTGGTGTGACAGAGGAGAATGGTGTGGAAGACCTGGAGGTATTGGTTTCTACCAAGACCAACGATCTGAACGATTTCCACCTCGTAAAGCGTTTCTCTTTTGCCGATTACTTCGGTGCTCAGCATGCTGAGGAGGTAGATTTGAGCCAGTTTGCAGGAAAGGATATCTATATTGCCTTCCGTGTCTGCTCAGAGAGAATGCAGAACGACCTCTGGTTGTGGAACGTGATGGTAACCCAGAAGCTCGATACGCCTAAGGACGTGAAGCTGGAGAGAACCGGCGAGAGCGTGCTTACTGCATCATGGAGCCCTGTGGAAGGTGCTGATAACTACTATCTCTGCCTGAGTAGAGAGACCAATAAGACCAACTCGCAGACCGTGTTCACCCCAATGGATTTCTATCAGAATGTAGAGGGTGATGTAGTTCTGGGCACAGGTTCTATCCAGTTCCGCAGCAATGGTTCCGTTACCCTGAAGGATTGTCCTGACGGTATCAAGGACTGCAAGTTCATCGTCACCGCATCCGGTCCGCTCGGTTCTTCTGAGTTGAGCATCGAGGGTACTGAGGATGGCAAGACATGGAATGCCGTAGGTTCCAAGATTACCCTGAAGGAATATGATTCAGAAGGTCAGGAAGAGAATTACTCTACCTATCTGGAGAACAAGAAGTACAGACAGCTGCGCTTCAAGTTCAAGAATGGTGGTAGAAATGCCCGCATCAAGTATCTCACACTTACCTATAACGACGGTAAGGTTTATGAGGACTTGGCAGCCGGTTCTGTAGGAAATGCCACATCGATTCCTATTACCAACAAGGAAGACGGCGAGTATGATGAGGGCAAGTACCGTGTTTGGGTAGCTTCAGGTAAGGGCAACCTTTACTACGATGAGTCTGCACCTGTTTACTACCAGGCAAATACCTCAACAGGCATCCACGATGTCATCGAGGGTACTGGCTTCGGCATCAGCGTGAACGGTGGCAATATCCAGGTAGATGGCATCAAGGCAGGCTACACCGTGACCTGTACATCTGCTGCCGGCGTTCAGCTCTATACCGCTGAGGCACGCTCTGGCAGTCTGAACTTCCAGGTTCCTGCAGGCACTGGCATGGCTATCATCAGCGTAAGCGGCGAGGGCAAGACCCATCGCAGCAAGATTATCATCAAGTAATAAACAATAGCTAATAGCATCAAATAGAACATTTATGAAACATTATAAATATTCTGCCATCTTGTTGGCGGCAATGACCTGCGGAGCTGTATGGGCTTCGGTAGATGCGCTGACTGATGGAAAGAAGGGTGAAGGCGAAAAGGTGAAGCCATCGGAGAATTTCGTGGCTCAGTCTCGCAAGGCACCTGTCGTTCGCTATACCAAGATGAAGGTGGAAGGCAATGCCGAAGGCGTGCCTTACGGACTCCAGCTGATGGGTGTGAGCGACAAGACGGTGAAGTTGAGCTGGATTTCACCAGAAAAGACCGATGGCTACTTCGATGATTTCGAGAATCATCAGGACTTCGCCATCAATTCAGCCGGTAACGTGGGCTGGTCGTATATCGACGCCGATAATAACACTACCTATACCTGGCAGGCTTGTACCTTCCCAACTCAGGGTCAGAAGATGGCTTTCGTAGTCATGAACCCTTGGGAAACCTCTCCTGCGGTGAACGAGAATCCAAATTACCAGCCTTATTCTGGCAAGAAGATGCTGGTGGATTTCAGTTCTATCGACGATAAGAACAACGACTACATCATTTCGCCAGAGTTGAACTTCGACCGGGACTTCCAGTTTAGTTTCATGGCTCGCACTTACAAGATTGAGGGCGACAACTTTGCCGCTGAGCGTATTCGCGTAGGTTATTCTACCACCGGCAAGCGTCCTTCCGACTTCAAGTATGTGAACGAAGGTCCATACGTGGAACTGCCTGCGGCTTGGACACTCGTGAAGTATAACATTCCTAAGGAGGCGAAGTATGTAACCATCAACTGCGTTTCTGAGAGTGGATTCATGATGATGCTCGACGACATCTTCGTGGGAACCAACAAGATTCGCCCTACCCGGAGCAAGAAACAGCTGGCAGCTGCCAACCCTGTGGTGGGCTTCAACGTTTATCGTGACGGCGAGAAGGTGAACGAGGCTCCTATGGATTCTGCACGCTTCACTGATAATGTGCCAGACTATGCTGACTATACCTATACGGTGACTGCCGTTCATCAGAATGGTCAGGAGTCTGCCCAGAGTGAACCTCTGAAGGTCACCGTTCCGGATATCCGCCTGTTGCCTTTCGAGGACGACTTCGACGACTGGACGCTCCATGCCGACAAGTGGACTACCGTGAACCTCGACAACAACAAGGAGAGCAAGTGGTCTATCGACTACTACGAGTATGGATTGGTTGACCCATCCGCTACCTACAGCTGGTCGGCTTTGACCAATTACAACCAGGCACTGGAGAGCCGCGAGCTGAATACTCCAAACAAGGACAATACCTACCTGCGCTTCAACCTGCGTCTCCGCAACAGCGAGCAGACCAATGTTGACTACATGGAGGTAGAGTATAGCTGCGATGGCGGTAAGACTTGGGAAGGTCTCGATGTATTCGACAACTACTCTGGTGGCTTCGACTGGACAACTTATACCTATCCTATCGGTGAATATCTGAGCAATAACCTGTTCAAGATCCGTTTCCGTGCGCATGGCGACGATGCCAAGTGGATTAACTATTGGTACGTAGATGACGTGAAGGTATGGAACCCGGTTTGGGCGAAGGGACAGTTGAGTGTCAAGACTCCATCTGGCACCATCTCCAGATGTCCTGTTACCCTGACTGGCGATAACGGCGCTGTAATCAGCGAGACTACCGATAAGAATGGTGTGCTCAAGCTCGACCAGATAGAGGAGGGTACCTATACCGTAAGCATCATCCGTGAGGGCTACAACGAGTATAAGGGTACATGGACCGTCAAGGCCGATGGTACCAACAACTTCACAGCCAATCTGGAGGCTCCAAAGGTAGCGCTTTCTGCCAACACCGTGAGTGCAGACCTGGAGGCTGAGGCTAACATCACCAAGAACTTCACCATCAAGAACGAGGGTAACGGTCCTTTGATCTGGTATCTCAAGGAGAATACCAACAAGGGCACCGGCGACATCTCTCACCGTTGGGAAACCATGCCATCATGGAACACCTCCGGCGACTTGCAGAGGTCTATCGCCTTCGATGGTGAGTACTACTATACCACCTCTTCCGTAGAGTTGGGTAAGTTCTGGAAGTACGACAAGAACGGTAAGTTCATCGAGCAGTTCTCTATCCCAGAGATGTATTACAAGCTCTACGACCTTACCTTCGACGGCCGCTACTTCTACGGCAGCGACTGGTCTAACCGTATCTTCAAACTCGATTTCGACCACCGTCGCATCGTGGATGTCATCACCGTGGGTGGTGTTTCCGACCTGAAGATTACCCACTGTACCTACGATCCTGCCTACGACGGCTTCTGGATTGGTACCTTTACAACCATCGGATTGGTTGACCGCAAGGGTAAGTTCATCCGTAAGATGGCTGCCTTGACTACTGATGGCAACATCGCTGTCTATGGTTCTGCCTACGATAACGTAACTCCTGGAGGTCCATACCTCTGGTTGTCTGATATGACTGCCGAGTCTTCAGATAAGTTTGATAAGCTGCAGCTCCGTCAGTATGACATCGCCAAGGGTACCCTGACCGATGTGAAGCACGTATTGACCGATGTTCCTGGTTATGTAATGGGTGGTCAGGCCACTGGTCAGAACTATGTCTGCGGTCTGTTCTCTTCTATGGATGTAGTTCCAGGCAAGTTGGTTCTGATGGGAATACTCAACCAGAGTCCTAACCTGGTATTCAACTATACCCTGGCAGAGACTAACAAGTGGCTCAACCTCTCTCCTAAGCATGGTACGCTGGAGCCGGGTGCTGAGCAGGTAATCAACGTAGGTCTCGATGCCTTGGAGGCAAAGAAGGGCGACAGCTATGCTACAACAGCTACTCTGTTCACCAACCCAGAGTTGGAAGCACAGACCATCAGCTTCAACCTGAATGCCACATCTGAGTCTTCTGCTCCACGTCCGTTGAGCCTGAAGGCTGCGCCTAAGGCTGCTTCTACCGTGCTCACATGGGCTAAGGGCAATGGTGCAGCTGTGGCAGATGGATATAATGTATATCGCAACCACGTGAAGGTGAATGCCGCTCCAGTAAAGGAGATGCAGTTCACGGATACCAAGCTGGTTTACGGCAAGTATTCTTATCAGGTGACAGCGGTCTATAATGGCAAGGAGTCGGCAAAGAGCGATTCTGTAGTAGCCTTCGTCAACGAGGGTGCTCAGTATTATGCTCCTCTCAACCTCACTTCAAGCATCAAGAACAACAGGAATGTTCACCTGAACTGGGATTCTCCATTGTTAGAGGCTGCCCATCGTGATACCATGAGCTGGGCTACCGGCAAGCACGAGGATGAGCTGGGTCTGGCTTCAGGCGGTTACTTCTTTGCAGGTGCCAAGTGGGATGCTGAGGATTATATTCCTTACCGCAACAAGAAGGTTTCTTCTGTTTCCATCCAGTTGGTTAATACAGTTACCTATCTTGCACCTCGTATCTATGAGGATGGTAAGATTATCTACAGCAAGAAATATAGAGGCGAAATCAAGTATGACGGTTCATTTACCGATATTCCATTGGAGAAGGATATTATCCTGAAGCCAGGACATACTTATATCTTCGCATTCCAGATCATGAACGATGCGGGTGTACATTCTCTGAGTCTCGACGACAGCAAGGCAGTGAATGGCAAGGGTAACCTGCTCTCTTTGGATGGCAAAAACTGGTTTACTGCAGCTGAGTCTGCCATTAGCGGTAACTTGAACATCCGCGTAAACGTGGCTCCTAACAGCAACGATACTGAGGAAACCCCTGTGGGTTATAACATCTATCGTGATGGCGTGAAGGTGAACAGCACTCCTGTGGCTGGTCAGTCATTCGATGACGTTCTCTCTAACGCAGGTACCTACAGCTATCAGGTAACATCTGTATATGCTGATGGCGGTGAGTCTGAGTTTGGCGGCAAGACTTCTGTTGAGGCTTATGCCATCGAGAACCAGACGGCTCCTCATCACCTGGATGCCACTGTAACCCGCAACCGCGACATCTCACTCCGTTGGGATGCTCCTACTGTTTCAGAGATGTCAATCCCTGCAGATTTAGCTAAGCGTCCTGTAACAACCGATGCAGCTATGCCTGAGTTCGTAAGAGAATTCGACGGTGCGAAGTCTTCTATGGCTGTGGCTACCGACGGCAAGTACATCTATACCTCTATCTATAACGAGGATGGTAGAATCGATGTATTCTCTATGGATGGCAAGAAGGTGAAGAGCTGCGTGGTAAGCGATATCGACGGTATCCGTAACCTGGCTTACGATGGTCAGTATCTCTATGCAGGCGACTACAGCACCAAGATTCATGTCATCAATCCTGTTACCATGAAGTTGATGAAGAGCATCGATATCTCTGAGTACTCACGCCACTTGGCTTACATCCCAACACTGGATGGCGGCAAGGGCGGCTTCGAGGTTGGTGACTGGGAGACCAGCATCTACATGGCTAAGGATGGCAGCAAGTTGGCTACAGGTCCTGTCCTGAAGGGTGCTTCCGGCACAGCTTACTATGATGGCAAGCTCTATGCTTTCGAGCAGGGCAATGAGGCGAATGCCTATACCATCGGCATCTATGATATGGCAAGCGGTGAGCGTGTAGGCTCGCTCGATATGGGCAAGTATCTTGAGATTGACAACATCTCTTCTTACAAGGCAGGTGGTATGTCTTCGTTCGTATCTCCTGAGGGCATCACTTACATGTTGCTCGCTCTGCAGCGTCAGGGTAAGGCTACCAAGTTCATCGTTCTGGATATGGGCGGCTTGAACACAGTGGCAGGTTACAATGTATATCGCAATGGCGAGAAACTGAATGGCGAACCTCTTACCCGCCGTTTCTATCAGGAAACCGTGAGCCAGGAGGGCAATTACGACTACAGTGTAGAGACCGTTTATATTGATGGTACAACTTCGGCTAAGTCGCCTGTAGCTACCGCTACTATCGTGGCTTCTGGCGAGGCTAAGGTTCCTGAGAATGTACAGGCAGTGCAGTCAACCTACGGTTACAACGTGCTCCTCTCGTTCAAGGATCCTGATATGTACAAGACTGCTGCTTCAGTCAACTCATTCGAGTCTTCTGTAGATGGTACAGAGGTATTCGGTGCTGAGGGCGAGAGCTACAAGTCTAACTGGATGGTAAGTTCCGACTACTCATTCGATGGCAGCAAGTCGATTGTTGCAGCTCAGAAGGCTGAGGCATTCGGTGTAGTGAAGGCAGAGGGCATGAAGTATGTCCGTCTTGCAGCCAGAAATGCTGATGACCATAAGGGTAATGGTACATTCGATATCTATTATTCTGTAGGTGGTACTCATCGCGACAACTTCATCCGTCTGCAGACTGTGACAACCACAGAGCAGTGGCAGGATGTGATGTGCGAGTTGCCTGAGGAAACAGAGTATATTGCTTTGGCTAAGGCTGCGGGTAATCCAGACCAGTATATCGACGGTGTAAGCTTCTACAAGGAGGCACCTCAGACCGACTGCTACGGATTCGACATCTATCGCAACGGCGAGAAGATTACCGCTTCTCCAGTACAGGGCATCTCTTACGTAGATCACAACCTTGTGATTGGTCATTATGATTATCAGGTGAAACTGATTACCAAGAACTCTGCCGAGAGTGAGTTGAGTGATGCAGTAAGCCTCGATCTCTATTATGACAATGGTAGTCTGGCTCCAACCTCTCTGCGTGTGGAGAACAATGGTGGCACCAGAAACCTGACCTGGCAGACTCCTGCCCTGGGTGAGCCTATCTACTTGCGTTGGCACAATGGCAACTGCTACGATGCAGCCGGTCAGCCTAACGGTGGTGCCTTCTTCGCAGGTGTCAACTGGTTTGCTGAGGATTTGAAGGAATACGGTCATCTGGCATTGAGCGATGTAGAGGTTTACATCAATCAGATTCCTGATGCTCTCTATGTATTGGTATATCAGAACAACACGTTGGTTCGCCAGCAGTTTGTTCCAAGCTTGAAGGAGTATGCCTTCAATACCATTCATCTTGACGAGCCACTCCCAATCGACCCTACCAAGAGTCTCCGTGTGGCAGTATATGTAGAGCACAACCAGATTACAGTGCCTCTGGGTTACGATAAGGGCCCTGCTCGTAGTGGTCGTGGCGACCTTTATTCTTCTGATGGTATCTCATGGAGTACGATGGAGGATTCTGGTGCTGATATCGATGCCAACTGGAACATTTCTGTCGGTTTGAGCCCATACTCTCCTGCCAGCTCAGCGAAGGCAAGAAAGCAGGGTGCTGAGGTTCTTACATTCAAGCCAAAGGCAAATGTATCAGCTGCACCTTTGAAGGTGGCTCATGTGGCTCAGGGCGCAACTTCTCAGAAGAATGCCTTCCTGGGTTACAATGTTTATCTGAATGGTGATAAGCTGAACAACGACTATATCTCTGGTAATTCATACACGGATAATTCTTCTGTAGTTGGCAATTATCTTGAGTATCATGTAGCAGCCGCTTATTCTGTTTCAGGCGAGCAGTATTCTAACAAGGTGACTCTTGTTGTTACTGGCATTGATGGTGTAACTGCCGATAAGTTGAAGGTTACTGTTGCTGGCAGCACATTGCGTATCGTGGGTGCTCATACAGGCGACAAGGTAGCTGTTTATGCTACTGATGGTAAGTTGGTAGTAAATAGCGTTGTAACAGACGATTATGTTCAGAACATATCATTGGCTTCATTGACTGCCGGAACTTATATCGTGAAGGTTGGTCATGATACCGTGAAGGTTCGTGTATCTCGTCGATAAGATTCTAACATAAATTTAAGAAAAAGTGCTTTGCCATTCGCAAAGCACTTTTTTTGTCTGCCATAAAAAACATAAAATATGTAGGCTTTTGTAGTTTTACTTACGAGGTTTCATAACGGCATTGAGAGGTGGTTGAGATTGTCTTGTCGGATGTCGATACATCGGGATATGTCTTTTTTCAAATACAAGAACGCCCTACAAGAACAGACGCTTCTGTCCCCTCAGAACGTTTATAAACCAAATATTACTCACAATCATATGTGTGAATTAAGTTAAATATTCATAAAACTTAGGGCTTAATCCTTGTAACCTTCACATAATCAAATAAAAATGTGTAATTTTGCAGTCCGATTATTTCGGGGATACACTTAGAGTCCCCTGGGTATGGTGTGTTAATAGCACGTCCTGTGGCCGGGATTTGCGGTTAGTGAATCACCTATCCGAAACATAAGTGAGTAAGAAAAGATTAAAACGTTTTTTAGTAGTAAATTTAAATTTTA
>ULZA01035639.1_pt1 | contig 24763 bp, 20 predicted proteins | sample 1962681 | NCBI WGS metagenome assembly ULZA01 (sample SAMEA4835877, study PRJEB28245) | human gut metagenome | biome: gut microbiome; material: fecal sample | place: Denmark | collected 2008 | reverse complement strand
TGGGGAAGCTATTTATATAAGGTATGTGAAGAGACCAAGACTCTCTGCTATCAGTTCGAGTCTATCGTCACCAACAGCACCCTCTCATTCAAGGATATTGCATTTCTGGAGATTAACCAAGAATTGGCTGCCATCCTGAAACTCTCGGAGTTGGGTAACGTAGATTGGGAAGCGATGTTTGACAACTTTTCAGGTTTCGGTTCCAACTTCACCAAGGAGAATCTCAAGGAAGACATAGACAACCTGTATGCCATGGGAGTCAATCTTGCTTCTGCTGGAGCTGGTAATGCTGTAGGTTCCATCCTTGGCAACAGTAGTTTCAGTGGTACGATGATGGATAAGACAAGCAGCGTCATTGAGATTGCAGAAAATATGTATGGACTCTACAACAGTCTGTCTGCAAATGCAGGCAACACGCTCTTGCAGTTTGTTGGAGGAAGGGACAGCATTGCAAATCTCTTCTCTTTATCGAACTACAATCTGACCTCCTGGGTAACAGACTATGCCCGTGAAGGAATGGGGCAATACTACACCCAGCGATGGTATATCTATAGGGTTGATGCCGGTAATGTGAAGCTGTGTGACTACTATCCACCTACAGACAATGATGCCATTATCAAAGGTGATCACTGGTATCGTATCAGCACAAAGGACAAAAACTATACTCCAACAATGGCAGAAAGAGAAGCAGCATTGAGAAACTCAGAAAGCCACGCAGGTTGGAGTCGAAGAGATGTTCAGCAGCATAACAACTCAAATGACGGTTTCAATTATAGCATAACCTACTATATGTCAGGCTATATTCTCAGCAAGAAGAAAAGTGGTCAATATGCTAAAGCCTATGCTTACGAGATTCATGTTTCAAAGAGCTGGTACAAAAAGGAAGTTGCCTATGAGGATGTCTTTGATTCCTACACGATGGACATGAACACGTTCAAAGCCGGATTGAATGCACGACTGAAAGAACTCAATGATAACGAGGAAGGTTACACCTACTATCTTTCAAATGATGCAAAGAGATACTATCAGACAACCGATGCCAAGAAGATTGCAGGATGTGAAACTGCAACCATCAGTGTAACCTGTCATGGTGGCACCAAACTTGGTGAAGCATCAACCCAATACAAGTGTTCGAGTTGCGGAGGTAGCGTGAATGGTCACACCAAGCAGTGTGCCATGGCCACTAGTGTCACTCATGAAAGCGTCAACACCTCAGAGATTGATTCCAAGATTTCTGAAACAGAGAGGAAAATAGCTTCTCTTCAGTCTGAAATCACAAGCTTGGAGGCAGAGAATACGGAACTCCTGAGAAAAATCAAGAATTCAAATGTGAATGATGCTGCGAGGTATCGTCAACAGTACAATGCCAACAAAGACCGCATTACAGCATTGAAGTCTGATAAGAACACAGCCGAATCAGAACTAGCCCAGTACCAAAAGGCAAAGCAAGAGACCATTGATGGAGAAAATGCAGTGACTGATGACTATTACCGCATACCTGCCATCATGCAGGATTGCAAGACTGCCTATAATCTCAGTTGGAATGGTTCGGGGGCTTGGGAAGGGAATACTTTCGTTCGTACTGCTTCCATGCCGAATATCAATGGTGTCATCTCTTTCAAGGCAACAGTCTCTATAGCAAGAAAGCCTAAGTACTTCATGGGCATCAAGATACACCGTGCCATCGTGCAGATTTCATGGACTCTGACCACGGAATATAGCGATACGCAAGTTGTGGCTGTAGTAAACCTCGATCCTGCTAAAACCGATGAGGAGAAAGCAGCCGAAGTGAATGCCAAACTTGCAGAGATTGCTCGTGACTATCCAGACTGTGACCCTACGGTTGAATATGCCAAGAGTAGCCTTGTGGAATCAGACAATACGGATGATACTTATCATTTGCTCTGGTCAAGTGACCGACTGGAGATTGCACGTCAGATAGACAGCCGTCTCACCAAGATATTTGCCGATCTGGTGTCATTGGAGAAGATGATGCATTACAAGCATTCCATCATAGACATTCTGAGAAGTGTCGCTCCCCCACTGAATGACGAGCAAGGCAGAAGACTGACGCTTATAGAAAAGTGCAGGAAACGATGGTTGCGACATGCAGCTGATAGCGGACATTCAGATAGTTATAACGGAAAATATGATGACGATGAAGAAGAATACAGTGAATAGCAAGATACTGACAATACTCATTTGTCTGTTGAGCCTTTTGCCTTCGGTGGCAAAGGCTCAGGTGGGTTTTGATGCAGTTTCTATCGAGGCCTATATCAAAGATCACAAGCAACAGCGCAGTCTGCTGCTTGTGCGTTCCACCTTGGAGGCAAGCAATAAACTGCTGCATGACTATAGCGGCGATGCCAACTTAGGCTTCAGAGACATCAACAAGGAACTGGATAAGTACACCAGGGCATTCGATGTGATTGACATTCTGTACCAGTCACTCCGCACCAGTCTCAATGTGTACAGCACCTATGAGAATGTGAGTGACAAAGTCGGTGACTATAGAAAGATGCTCAATGATTTCAGGAAGAAATGCCTGGAAAGAGGAAACATCATGAGTACCGATACACTGATCATCACCATCAACACCAAGGCTTTGGCTAAAATTGCAGATGAAGGCGACAATCTCTATAGGTCAGTCAGTGATTTGCTGCTATATGCTACTGGAGCAGCCGCATGTTCAACGTCAGACTTGCTTCTCATCATTACGAGCATCAACAACTCGCTCGACAATATCAACAAGCATCTCAACAAGGCATACTTCGAAACATGGAGATATATCCAAGTGAGAATAGGCTATTGGAAAAAGCAGGTGTACCGTGCCAAGAGCAAGGAGGAAATCATAAGCGATGCCTTCGGAAGATGGAGAGGTGCAGGATATTTAGGCTATTAGAATAATAAATAAAAATTCAATGAATATGAAACATTTAATCTCTTCACGGACAGCACTTTGTCTATGTGGCTTGACGTTATGCTTTAATGCATCAGCCCAAGGCTATGTGAGTTACAACCATGATGCAGCCAAGATGAACCAGATTACGGTTCAGGAGATTGGTTCTGGCGGTCTCACTCCTGCATTCTATTATGATGCCATACACAACAACTATCAGAAGACTGCAGCAAAAAAGAACAAGCAGTTTTTCAGAACCATGGCAGGAGTCTCTGCATATCAGCAGGTGGATGTTGCTGACAGTATCAAAGCATCTCTTACCCAACGAGCAGAAATAGAGGCACTCAACATTGCAGACCGGCAGATTGACATTGCCTGGCTTGCAGAAGGAAACAAGATCAACTCCAAGCTCTCGGACTTTCAGGCGAATATTGACCGAATAGTAAGCGCTGGTGGTTCTGTTTCAGACAAGACACGATGGACAGAATACTACAAGATGTACAAGACAGCCATCAAGGAGATGCAGGATGCCTATATGCCCAATGCCCAGCGCAAACAGCAGTATCTTGCCATTTATGATGACATTACAAAACAGAATGAGACACTTATCTCATTTCTGGTTCAATTAAGCAACAAGCGAAAGACCTCCTCCTTGCTTGCTGCACGACTTGAAAGAAGAAACAATGTGGCCAGCCACGCATCATCTGCAATCAGCCGATGGCGTGAAGCAGGCAAAAAGAATATAGGAAATAATTCCGGAGGCTCAGGAACTGATGACTCCGACGAAAATAACATAGTAAGACAATAAAACATGGCAGATTCAAACATCCTTTCCGATTTCGGTATCAAGATCCTCGAACAGGAGATTGATGATGTGATTTTCCAGACCAACGAGTTCCTTTGTGATGCCACGTTCACAGGCTCACAAGGTCCGTTTTGGTGGATATTGCAGATGTGTATGGCTCTGGCTGCGCTGTTCTCGATAGTCGTAGCTGGCAGTATGGCCTACAAGATGATGGTAAAGCATGAGCCGATAGACATCATGAAGCTGTTCAAGCCTCTTGTGGTCAGTGTCATCCTCTGTTGGTGGTACCCACCTGCAGATACCGGCATTACAAACAACGGCAGCAGCTGGTGTGTACTTGACTTTCTCTCCTATATCCCTAACTGCATAGGTTCATACACCCACGACTTGTATGAAGCGGAGTCCGCACAGATTGAGGATAAGTTTGAAGAAGTCCAAGAACTCATCTATACACGAGACACTCTTTATAACTCATTACAGGCACAGGCTGACGTAGCCCATTCTGGCACATCGGATCCAAACCTGATAGAGTCCACCATGGAACAGGCAGGTGTGGATGAAGTGACAAACATGGAAACCGATGCTTCAAAGCTCTGGTTCACGTCACTCACAGCTGGTGCGGTGGTAGGCATAGACAAGGTGATTATGCTCATAGCATTGATTGTCTTCCGCATAGGTTGGTGGGCAACAATCTACTGCCAACAGATACTCCTGGGTATGCTGACAATATTCGGTCCGATACAATGGGCATTCTCTCTCTTGCCGAAATGGGAAGGAGCCTGGGCAAAGTGGCTGATACGTTATCTCACGGTACATTTCTATGGAGCAATGCTATACTTCGTGGGCTTTTATGTTCTGTTACTCTTTGATATAGTGCTCTGTATTCAGGTGGAGAACCTTACAGCCATTACCGAAAGTGAACAGACGATGGCAGCATATCTGCAGAACTCGTTCTTCTCTGCCGGTTATCTGATGGCGGCAAGCATTGTGGCACTGAAATGTCTGAACCTCGTTCCAGACCTTGCTGCATGGATGATTCCTGAAGGAGATACAGCTTTCTCTACCCGAAACTTCGGTGAAGGTGTGGCACAGCAAGCTAAGATTTCAACCCAGGGCATGATTAGCAAAGTGATGTAAACAGCAAATAATACATATATATAATAAGGTATGGTAATAAAGAATCTCGAAAACAAAATCAAGTTGGTGATGATTATCTGTTCACTCTTCCTTGTGGGCTGCATCATCATCTGTATCTCCAGCATTTGGACAGCCAAGCAAATGGTTTCAGATGCTCATCAGAAAGTGTATGTGTTGGATGGCAATGTTCCTATTCTCGTTCAGCGCAGCACCATGGAAGAAACGCTCGATGTGGAAGCAAAGAGTCATGTGGAGATGTTCCATCATTACTTCTTCACTCTTGCGCCAGATGACAAGTACATCAAATATACAATGGATAAAGCCATGTATCTGGTCGATGAAACGGGTCTTGCGCAGTACAATACGTTGAAGGAGAAAGGCTTCTACTCAAACATCATGGGTACGAGTGCCGTATTCAGTATCTTCTGTGACAGTATCAAGTTCGACAAGGAGAAGATGGAGTTCACCTACTATGGCAGACAGCGTATTGAGCGACGCACAAGCATTCTTACCAGAGAACTTGTGACGGCAGGTCATTTGAAGCGTGTTCCCCGTACAGACAACAACCCACATGGTTTGCTCATCACCAACTGGAGAACCCTTCTCAATAAGGATATAGAACAAAAGACCAAACTGACATATTGATATGGGATGGAAGAAAATGTTTATCGGTGAAAAGATGCCGGACAAAGATGATCCTCAATATCGTCAGATATATGAGACTGAGGTGAAGGCAGGACGCAAGTTTGCCAAGACTATGAAGCTTGATGTGCTTGCAGCCAAGGTACAACTGTTTGCTAATGACCATAAACTGTTGTTCCTCTACCTTGTATTTGGTTTCATAATCTTCTGTTTTGGTCTGAACATCTACAGGTTGGTAGTGGTGTATAGTCATCAACAGTCAAGACAAAGTGCTACGGAAAGGCAAGAGCAGATGTTGCGTCTGCGACACAGCAAAGTCTGGAAAGCTGTTGAAAATGCCAACACCACGCATCCTGCCATGAATAGAGATAATCAAAAGAATTATAACGAAAAGATAGAAAACGATGGACGCATTGAAAAAGATTAACTGGAAACAGCCCAAGTATATGATACCGCTTATCATCTACTTTCCTCTGTTGTTTGTCGGCTACTTCGTCATTGACCTCTTTCATACGGAGAAGGCTGAGATTCCTGATGGTCTCACTACGACCGAGTATCTTAATCCAGACCTGCCTGATGCCAAAATGAAGGGGGACGGTATTGGTAACAAGTATGAGAGTATGCTCAAATCATACGGTAAGATAGATGATTATTCAGCAGTAGGAAACATTGAACGCAATGAAGAAGATACCAAGGAAGAGTATGATACAAAGTACTCAGATGAAGAACGTAAACAGGTGGAAGCCCAGGAAGCCGAGAAACTCTCTGAGATGCAAAGGCAGCTACAGGAGAGCGCACAGAAAGGCCAGGAAATCGCCAAAGGCAACGATTCGGCAGAAAATGATCGCTTAGCTCGTGGCAAACAGCGTGAGCAGGAGGCGATGGAAGAACTCAATCGAGCCATTGCCCAGGCAAGGATTCAGGCTCAGCAGGTCTCTACCCCATCTATGCAGGCCGAAGTAACTGCCAAAACGGGCGATGCCAAGGAAGGAAAGGTTGAAATTCCGGAAAAGAAGAAGACCGATGATGAACCGCAAGAGGTAGTCAAGAAGGTCAAGGTGACTTCCGACTACTTCAACACCCTGTGTGACAAAGACAAGGAAGCTGGACTTATCAAGGCTATCATAGACGAGAACATCAAGGCGGTGGATGGATCAAGAGTACGACTTCGTCTGCTCGATGATATTGTCATCAATGAAACGGTCATTCATAAAGGCTCCTACATCTATGCCACTATGAGCGGCTTCGGTTCACAGCGTGTCAAGGGCACAGTCAAGAGTATCATGGTAGATGATGACATCGTCAAGGTAAACCTTTCGCTCTATGATACCGACGGACTTGAAGGATTATATGTACCAAGCAGCCAGTTCAGAGAGACTACAAAAGATGTTGGTAGCGGTACTTTGAGCAACACTTCAAACCTTACCAACAGTACATCTACTGGAGGTGGCAATCTGGCATCCTGGGGAGCACAAGCCGTTACCAATGCCGTTCAGAAGACAAACAACGCCATCAGCAAGGCCATCAAGAAGAACTCAGCCAAGCTGAAATATGGAACCTTTGTGTATCTCATCAATTCACGTTCAAACCAGAAAGATAAATAATAAACATATACGAATATGAAGACTATCAAGAAATTCTGCGCATTGGTAGTATGCGCATTAGCCTCTCTCCCATCCATGGCACAACAGACGTATCAGGAAATGGAGCAGCTAACCATCAATGAGAATGTCACAACAGTCATTACCGCCTCTGAGCCAGTACGCTTCGTTGATATTTCTACGGATGCAGTGGTCGGCGACCAGCCAATCAACAATACCATTCGTCTTAAACCCAAGGAAGGTGCAGCCGTACATGCCGATGGTGACATCCTTGCTATAGTGACGATAGTTACCGAGCGTTACAGAACCCAGTATGCTCTGATATACACTACACGAATGCAGGAAGCAGTCACAGACAAACAGATACTTGCCTCTGAGAAGATTCCATACCATAATCCTTCTGTATCAATGAGTACTGAGGATATGACCAGATATGCCAGAAAAATATGGAACTCACCGGCAAGAATACGCAACGTAAGTACCAAGCAGCACCGAATGACTATGAGGTTGAACAACATCTACTCTGTTGGCGAGTACTTCTTCATTGATTTCAGCATAGAGAACCGTACCAATATCCGCTTTGACATCGACGAGATGCGTATCAAACTGAATGACAAGAAGGTTTCCAAGGCAACTAATGCCCAGATGATTGAGCTTACGCCAGCTATGGTGCTTGACCAGTCCAAGACCTTCAAATATGGTTATAGAAACGTTCTCGTCCTGAAAAAGATGACATTCCCTAACGACAAGGTGCTGACTATTGAGATTTCAGAGAAGCAGATTAGCGGAAGAACTATCAGTCTGGATATAGACTACGAAGATGTTCTGTATGCCGACTCATACAATTCATATTTAATGATGGAGGAATAAGACGATGAAGAAATACATATTGTCATTGATGATGGGACTGTGCGTTTCAGTCTCATCATTCGCCCAGAGCCATAGCGACCGCATATCCGTAGGTGTAGGTGCTTTGTATCAGAGAGGTTTGGATGCCACAATCTCATGGGAACATGAAACACGCTACCACAATGCATGGGAGTACTTTGTCAACGGCTACATCAAATGGGATGAATGTGCGTCATGCGGACACGTCTGCCCAGAGTCGTTTTGGAACAACTACCGAACATGGGGAATAGGTGCTGCCTACAAACCATGTGTGGCAAGAGGAAGGAACAACTACGGAAACCTCCGTATTGGCGCAAGTGCAGGCAGTGACACAGACAAGTTCGTCGGTGGCTTGCATGTAGGTTACGAGCATAACTTTGCCCTACGTCATGGATGGGGATTGTTTGTTCAAGCCAAATGTAATCTCACTCTTCCCAAACGGGAAGACTTGTTTCGTACTGGCATCGTGATAGGATTCAAGATACCCACATTAAAGAAATAGCAACAATGAAGATACTACATATCATTTGTGCTACTCTCATGGCAGTAGCATTTGCCTCATGCGATGAGCATCGAGACTTTCCTGATACGGCAATGAAGACCTGCGACATCCTCTGTACGGATGGCAAGGTGGTGAGGTTCGAGGAAGTTAAGTCACAAAACAAGACCCCTATTGCCGTAGTGTTCTATGTGAATCAGAACGAGGACATACAAGGCACAGGCTATGCTGTCTATCTAAAGGACATTGAGCCGTTTGCATACTCAGACTCTCTCGGAATGAAGCATAACACATCAGCTGATATTGCAGCATTCGATGGCAATGGAAATACGCATGCCATGTATTCCACTGGCACTTCTCCTGCAGCTTCAGCAGTCTTTGACATGTGGCAATATGGTCAGAGTGCCTACATCCCTTCCGTTGCTCAGATCAAACTCTTGTATCAAGCACGCAGTGTGGTTAATACGTATATTCGCAAGTGCGGTGGCGATGTGATTCCAGACAACCCGGATGAGTGTTGGTATTGGACTTCGACAGAGGTGAATGGCCAGGAAACAGCCAAAGCATGGTTGTACTCGTTAGCATCAGGAGCGCTTCAAGAAACGCCAAAGATACAAGCACATAAAGTCCGTCCTATCATCACTTTATATAATTAGCATTAAATATTCACTATAACACAAGAATAAGGTTTCATGGAGGAAACAAAAGAATTACAGACCATGTATAAGATATTCCGCTGTCTGATCTACTTATCATTGATAGTGGAGTTCTTTGAATATGCTATAGACCCAGCGTTGCTTGACTATTGGGGTGGCATTGTTTGTGACATTCATAGCCGTGTAAAGAGGTGGTTCATCTATCTGGATGGCAACCTTGTATGGAGCAAACTTGCTACCATCGTGCTTATCTGTATCACCTGCATTGGCACCCGAAACAAGAAACACTTGGAATTTGATGCTCGCCGTCAGGTGTTCTATCCGTTGGTGGGTGGACTGTTCGTCACCATATTTTCTATATGGCTTTTCGGTCATCGAATGGATATGAGGTTCTATACCATCACGCTGAACATCTGGCTCTACATGGCTGCATCCATTCTTGGTACAATCTGCATCCATGTTGCCCTTGACAATATCTCCAAGTTCCTGAAGGAAGGATTGCTCAAAGACCGTTTCAACTTCGAGAACGAGTCTTTTGAGCAATGCCAGGAGCTACAGGAGAACAAGTATAGCGTAAACATCCCGATGCGCTATTACTACAAGGGCAAGTTCCGCAAAGGTTGGGTGAATATCGTGAATCCTTTCCGAGGAACATGGGTAGTTGGTACTCCTGGTTCCGGTAAGACTTTCTCCATCATCGAGCCGTTCATCCGCCAGCATAGTGCCAAGGGTTTTGCCATGGTTGTCTATGATTACAAGTTCCCTACGCTTGCGCAGAAGCTGTATTATCATTATAAGATAAACCAGAAAGCCGGGAAGGTACCACAAGGATGCAAGTTCAATATCATCAACTTTGTGGATGTGGAATACTCCAGACGTGTGAATCCTATTCAGCAGAAATACATCGGCAACCTTGCTGCAGCCAGTGAAACTGCAGAAACTCTGTTGGAGTCTCTGCAGAAAGGAAAGAAGGAAGGTGGCGGCGGTAGCGATCAGTTCTTCCAGACATCAGCGGTCAACTTCCTGGCAGCTTGTATCTATTTCTTTGTCAACTACAAGAAGGTGCCATACGACAAGAACGGTAATCCTCTTATTGCTGAGATGACAACAGAACCAAAGACTCATCGTCCGAAAACCACAGGCAGAGTCTTCGATCATACAGGCAGAGAGGTGGAACCAGAGTATTGGCTGGGAAAGTATAGTGACATGCCACACATCCTTTCTTTCCTCAATCTCGATTACCAGACTATCTTTGAGGTTTTGGAAACAGATCCAGAGGTTGCTCCTCTCCTCGGTCCTTTCCAGACTGCCATGAAGAATAAGGCTATGGAACAGTTGGAAGGTATGATTGGTACACTCCGTGTCTATACCTCCCGATTGGCTACCAAGGAATCTTATTGGATATTCCATAAGGATGGTGATGATTTTGACCTGAAGGTGTCAGATCCGAAGAATCCTTCATATCTGCTCATAGCCAACGACCCAGAGATGGAAAGTATTATTGGTGCGTTGAATGCTTTGATTCTGAACCGTCTTGTTACCCGTGTCAACACTGGTCAGGGCAAGAATATTCCTGTCAGCATCATCGTGGACGAGTTGCCTACGCTCTACTTTCACAAGATTGATCGACTTATCGGTACTGCCCGAAGCAACAAGGTAAGCGTGGCTCTCGGTTTTCAGGAGCTGCCACAGCTTGAATCGGACTATGGCAAGGTGGGTATGCAGAAGGTAATCACCACAGTAGGTAATGTGGTTAGTGGTTCTGCAAGAGCAAAAGAGACATTGGAATGGCTCTCCAACGACATCTTCGGCAAGGTAGTTCAGTTAAAGAAAGGTGTGACCATCGACCGTGACAAGACTTCCATCAACCTCAATGAGAACATGGACAGCCTTGTTCCTGCAAGTAAAATCTCAGACATGCCTACAGGTTGGATATGCGGTCAGTCTGCTCGTGACTTCATAAAGACAAAGACCGGGCGAGGCGACAGCATGAACATCCAGGAGTCGGCAGAGTTCCAGACCTCTAAGTTCTATTGCAAGACGGACTTCGATATGAAGAAGATTGCTGAGGAAGAAGCTGACTATGCGAACTACAAGATACCAAAGTTCTACACCTTCCCATCCAAGGATGCCAAGGAGCGAATCCTGTATCAGAATTTCGTGAGTGTAAACCTCGATGTCAAGAATATGATTGACGAGATAAACAAATTCAAGATAAAATGACTTTCAGAAAGATAATATTATTCCTGCTTATATCATTGTGTCTGGTTGCGAATGTCCAGGCTCGAATGCCGACAGAGCGACTGGCATCAACACCAACTTCCATATTCGAGTTGCCACCTTTCGAGCGTGCGGTATGCTGCATCAGGTTCTATGAAGGTATGCACCGAGCTAAGGACTATCCGTATGTAGGTTATGGACATAAGCTCAGACCAGGAGAGCGTTACTCTGCTAATATGTCAACATATGAAGCAGAGCAACTTCTTCGTAAAGACCTCAGAGAGTTATGTGCTATGTTTCGTTCCTATGGTCAGGACTCCCTACTCCTTGCCACTTTGGCCTATAACATCGGACCATACAAGGTGACAGGATATAAGGGCAAATACCCGAAAAGTTCTGTTATAAAGAAACTCGAAGTTGGCAACCGGAACATCAGAGACGATTATGTGAATCATTGCCATTGGCAAGGGAAACGAATCCCTTCCATTGAGCGCAGACGATATGCAGAACTCATGTTATTATTTACTCCATGACAGAGAACGAACCAATCAAAACAGTTTCAGACGGTATTACATTCCTATCCACTGGTAGATACTATGATGGTATCAACCGGTGGGTAGCTCATAAACTGAAAGATGGAGACAATGATGCAATAGACTATGCTGCACGTCAGATAGCAAAGGTGATACCACAAAATGCGGTTCTCGTTCCAATCCCAGGACATCATGGCAAAGCCGAACAGACCATGCAGTTGGCAAAAGCTATCTCGTCATATACTCACCTCCCTATCGTTGAAGCCCTCCGTGGCATAGAGCGAGGCTCACAATATGATGCCAAGAAAAGAGGCCAGACGCTTTCAGCCGAAGATATGGGGTTCTACAGACATAAAGACTTACCCTCGAATCGTACGCCTTATCTCATTGACAATGTTGTAGATACAGGCAATACCGCTAAGGCAGCTATCAGAACACTTGGCTGTGGAACAGTTGCATCATTTGCTATGAGCGATACTCTTCTACAAAGAGAAGAAACCAGAAGTCTTCGTCGATAACACAATTATAAAGATTGATTTATGCCCAAACCAAGAAAGAAACAAATAAAGCCAATCGCAACTGCAACAATCTATCATTGTAAGGATTGTGCTAAAAGTTACGATTGGCATAGCAAAGCTTTAGACGGGCACCTTATCCTGTGTCGTTGTCCACACAAGCAGGAAGGTGGCCGCTATTGTATATTTCTTAATGACCCACAATGTGAGCATTTTGCAGTACATCATAAAACTAATTTATGTCTCTAAAAAGCCAAAATCGACAAAATTAGGGAAAAATTCTGTCTTGTAGTGTATGTGAGCCAATAACAGAAGAGGACTTAAACCGATTTTCTCTGTACGAAAAGAAATCGGTTTATATTTTATCTTAAAAGTTTTCAGAAATGCCTCTAATGTATCTGGTAAACATATACTTGACTTAACACACATTTCATTATGCAGATGATGATCAAATAGATTTACTTCTAAATATTCATCAAAGATAGGAAGTGGTATCTGGAGATTTACTTTAGACGCGTTTATCTCTTTTCTTAGATATTTATAATTCGTTTTTTGACGAAAAAATGCTAAAATCTCAACAAGAACTAAAAGATACATTGAAGAACTATCAACATAATCTTCTGACTTTTTGAACATACTTGCACAAACTTCTTTAATGTTATTATAAAATTCCGGAAAAATATTCTGTCTTTTATGACGCAAAATAACATTTGCACAAAGACGATCTATATATTCAAAATAATCTTTTATAACACTTTCATCTTCAGGTTGTCCACAAGCCCAAACAAATCTGGTTAATAAGACTAACGTAATTGAATGATTGTCCAACAAAGGAACGTCAAAGCCACTATTCTGTTTTATAATATTTGTAACTATTCTTAACTGGTCATTGCGAGTTGGAATATCCTCATACCCAAACCATTCTGTAGAAAGATAATAATAAAGCAAATCATTTAAGAAATCATAACATCTTAAAGGATAGCAAACTCTTTCAGAATAAGTCCCCATAGGCTGATACAGCCCTTTATATGATAGAGCCATAGGTAACAACTTATGAATATACGAATCATAAATTGTAATATGAAGGTCATAGATTTTCATAAAATTATTATAATATATTTTTCTATTCTCCACTTTGTTCTGAAGAATCCATGACCAAGTTTTTAATATTATTCTATCAGAACTCCATTTAGCAGGTAATAAGTTGCCGCATTCCTCACAATTTTTAAAAATTATTGCAAGGATAAGATTTAAACCAGCAAAAGTCTTATTGACAATCCTCTTATTGGGAGTCTTCGATATAGGGCAACGAGTCAAAAAAATATCAATTATTCGATCTATATCATTTGTATTCCATCCTGGTGCATCTAGCATAACAAGAACTTTTTTAAACAAAGTATAGCATACGTCATCTGCAAAAATACATTCTTCAAACAAATGCTCAGAAAACAAAAGAGTTAAACGCTCAATATCCCAACGTTCAAAATTGACATCACTATAATTATTTTTAATAAATCCATTAAAAGCAGGTTCTGCATTTGCCTGAAGGATACCGTTATGTACAAACACAATTTTTACAGGTAACTCATCAAACTTTGGGATTGATTGGCAGTCGTATGCAACATCCTTAGCTTCTAAAAGTGAATCTCTAACTCCATCTTCTGCATAAAAATTTGTAGTAGTTATATCCTTTGCTCCATTACCTTTTAGCTCAAAATACCAACGATATATAATATTGTTAGTATCGTAACCAATAGCAACGATATCCTTACCATGCTGGGGCTGTCCTTTAGAATTTCTTGGAGTAGAAACAATCCTAAAGCCCATAGCTTGCAACAATATTGGGAAAATATAATCCAATTCGTTATCTTCTTTTAAAGATTCTATATATTCTCGTAAAATTCTATTTTTCATTTTTGTTACTTATTGTTGACCAGTCTAAATACATATTATTAAAAAACTCTTGCTCCTCTAAGGGACTTAACGCATTTAACATAATCGGCATCTCGCATGAGAATTTAATGTGTGCAAGTTGTTGAACATTACCATTCTCATCCAACCATCCTCCACCTTTCCCTAAAGCAATTTTAGTCATAAATTTATCTACAATGGAATCTCTTTTTCTTTCAGCCATTTTCATAGTTTCTTTCATGAAATTTTGAGTGGCACGATTACAACTTTCAAGAATAGTAGGCATTGAATAATCAGACAAAAGTTCCTTACACTTATCCATGTACTTAAATTTTGCATCTAATTCGCTAAAAAATGCAGAAAATTGCTTATATTCATCACTCTCGTTTATTTTAGTTTTATCTATATATTTTTTTACTGTTCCATAATAATTGTACGCATAGTTTGCCAATACATTTACAAGACACATACGTACAGAAGAATAGTCGCTATTAAAAAAGAGAAGAGTTTTCGACAATCGTTTTTGAGGATTATCAAAATCTGACAATATGGACAATACAAAACGCATTTGAAATTCTTCATTATTCGTCAAAAGGTCTAAATCAGAATCATTCAAATTTAAACTATCCCATAAATGCCTTCCTATAAGACGTCTATACCCATTTGTATCGATAATTAACTCAATGACGCATTCATTAAGTTTTGTACAGTCATTGCGACGAGAATACTCTATAGCAAAAATTTCAATACATTTCAAACAACCCTTAACACTCTTGCTTTCTACAATTCTATCTATACAATAGGAAAATAAATCCAAAGTAATATAGTTGTTTACATCAGAGTTTTCTAATGCAAACTTAATGTCTGAAAGAGAACAATTGCCGTCTTCCAGTGTTTTTTTTATATAGTTGCGAATATCATCCTCAGACTTAGATTCCATCCTAAGGTAAAACACTTTGTCTGACAAATTCATCTTATTCATATTATATTTTTTACAGTACAAATTTTCGTTTAAATCATCAGCACCTTCCAGAAACTGATGGGTAAATACACATTCTCCAAATAAGCAGCATCCTTAAACATAGGAGCAATCTCTTCTGGAGTATATCCAGCGATACCGCAGCCAACTGGAGTTACCAGAAACTTTAGTTCAGGATGCTCCTTGGCATATTGCGTAAATCTCATGATGGCAAGCTTTGTATTATGCTCACCCTCCATCGTGGGGATAGAGTATGACTGACCTTGCAATCCTTCACCATTTCCCCATTCTGCACCAAACTCATTGTAGGCAACACGAGCTGCACCTGCATGATGCATACCCAGAGCATTGCTTCCAAACACAAAAATCTCGTTCGGTGCCAAACTGTAAATCACAGATGGGATGATACGTGTAGGCAATGTTCCTGTTCTGCCTCCTGTCATCCAATAACGCTCTTCATCTGTGTAGATGTTCGTCTTTTTCATCGTTCTTATGATTTTGTTTATACCACGACCTAAAGGTCTAACTGTTACAATCTGGATGCAAAAGTAGAAAGCCATTATGCAATCTATCTGCACTCTCAGAAAAAAGACGCCCTTCACATGCAAAAAAAAGTGCAAACCGAACGCAATGGAGCTTGCTCCGATTGCTGAGATGCAGCCTTTTTTCTACAAAAATACAATATTTTTTCGAATAACATGACGAAAACATCAATTTATTTGCTTTAGGAGTGTTATTTTTATGAAAAATGTCTGTTTTTCGAAGAAAAAACCTTATTTTTGCATATTGATAATATATAAAAACAAGAAATATGGAGAAACAACCTCTAAATCGGATTAAGGTGATGCTTGCAGAACGCATGCTAACCAACAAGCAACTGGCTGAGATGCTCGGTAAAGATCCTGCTACAATATCAAAGTGGGTCACCAATACATCACAACCAACTTTAGAGAATTTGATTGAGATAGCTCGCTGTCTCAAATGCGACATGAACGACCTTGTCAGACTGGACGATGTCGTAACTATAAAAACAGATAAATAAACTAATTAAGAAAAGACTCTATGCCAACAAACAAGAATGCGCAACTTCGCTACCGGATTCTGGACAGATGCTTTAGCGATTTTCATAGAACATATAGTATTGAGGACCTCCTTGACACGGTTAATGAGTCCCTCATGGATCTCTATGGTTCGCAGGTCAGCATCCGTCAGATACGTGAAGACATCAAATACATGAGAGATAGAGTCACTTACAATGCCCCTATCGAAACATATCCCTTCGATGGAAGGAAAAGTTACTACCGTTATTCTGACCCAAGCTTCTCCATCTTTAATAATGAGTTGACAGCAGAAGAAGTAAAATCTCTTCGCTCTACTATCGACATACTAAGTCGTTTCCGTGGTGTGCCGAGTAACGCATGGTTGGAAGATGTTATCTCAAATCTTGAATTCCGTTTTGGTGTCAAACCCAATACGGAGAACATCGTATCATTTGACCACAATGATCTGCTGAAGGGAACGGAGTTCTTGGGCGAACTGATAGAGTCTGCATTGAATCATCAGCCTTTGAATTTGCTCTATCGCACTTTCTCTGGCAATGAAAGAACTGCCATCCTCCATCCTTACCATATCAAGCAATTCAACAACCGCTGGTTCCTCATCGGATTACAGGAAGGAAGTCATGGCAATTACATCACCAACAAAGCCCTTGACCGTATCGTGAAGTTCTCTCGTGCCAATGTGCCGTTTATTCCCAATACGGATATAGACTTCAATGAATATTTCAAGGACATAGTTGGTGTGACATTACCTGAAGACCATCCTGTGGCAGAGGAAGTGCTATTGAAGTTTGACGAAGCTCGTTTCCCTTATGTAGTGAACAAGCCAATCCATCCTTCACAAGAGGTTGAGGACGAAGAACAGCAAATTATCAAGCTCATGGTTCGTCCGAATAAGGAACTTGAAGCACGCATCTTCTCATACGGAAATCAGGTAGAAGTACTCAAACCAGAGTGGTTGAGACGGCAAATTGCTGAAAAAATTGAGAATTTATTGAGAAAATATTCAATAGTGCAGAAAGACTGCAACATAGAATGATAATTTTGCAATTAAAATATAAACAATGATAAATGACGCAGACATAAGTGAGAACCAACTCCTCCACAGCTACGGAGAGAAGGTATGTATGAATCTTCTGAAAGATCATACCACCCAGCAGAATATCTACTGGGCTACGGATTCGTATGCTGACTACGGAGAGGATTTTACTTTCTTTGCACCTATCACGCTCGACAAGATCACATCCTATGCCTCAAAAGAAGGCAAGGTGATTACAAAGGATCAATACAATGAGTTGGTCAAAAAGAATCCTGAGGAGAAAGACAATTACCAGGAGATTATCCGACCACGTGCCGTAAAGTCGAAAGAAGAACAGACACAGCGTGCCAAGGATAAGGCTGAGGTGTTTACTCCTGCATGGATTTGCAATGCACAGAACAATCTCATTGATGAAGAATGGTTCGGCAGAAAAGAGGGACTCTTCAATTCGCCCGACCCTGAAAACCCTCAGAAGTGGATTAACAATGAGGAGAAAATTGAGTTTCCAGAAGGTAAGACCTGGAAAGACTATGTGGCTGATACCCGTCTGGAGATTACCTGTGGCGAAGCTCCATACCTCTGTAATAGATATGATGCCGTTACTGGTGAGTATAACGAGAATGTGAAATATCGCATAGGAATGCTCGACCGTAAACTCAGAATCGTTTCCGAGAATACGAAGGATTCCAAGGATTGGATTCTTTGGGCTAAGATAGCTCTCCGTGCAACATACGGTTTCGAATGGCAAGGCGATAACCTCCTACTTGCCAGAGAAGCTCTCTTCTTTACATTCGAAGAGCATTATATCGCTCAGTTTGGTGAAAAGAAGTTCAACCAGAACAAGATGCGCATGATGCCAGGTGCTGCTTACATCATCTCCTGGAATGTGTGGCAAATGGATGGATTGACATACGGATTTCCAGGGCATACGCCAAAGGAGTTGACTTCAGAAGAGAAAAAACGGATCATTCAAGACTTTGAAAAGAAAAAGTCTGATTTGGGAATATTCAGAACTCCAGAAGCCGAGAAAAAATTGGATGCTGAGAGAGATCGATTAATCCACAAAGAATATCCACCCTTTGAGCGGTTCTGCCATATCAAAGACTTCCTTAAAGGTATCAATCTCCAGAAGGCAACGCTGAGAAATACAGACTTTCACGACCAGTCGGCTATCAAACAGACCTTCGAGTCGTTAGTCAATTAGTAAAAAAGAATAATAATAAAATAACATAACATCATTATGGCAACGTATTCAACCCTTGAAGAAATAAAGACCGGCATGCAGGATGACCTGTTTGTCGATGACCTTATCACTCTTCGATCTGAACAAAGGGACGCAATCGATCAAGCGAAGGAGCGTTTCTGTAAAAGAAGTGGAAGACGAGGTGAATACCAGTATGAAGTTCTTCCAGAATATCGCCAGTTTCTCTGGAACGCTAAGATGCGTTTCGGCAAGACCATCTGTGCCATGCAGCTCATGCGAGAACTGGATGTGAAACGCACCCTTATCATCACCCACCGCCCTGTAGTAGGAGAAAGTTGGCTAAAAGCCTTCAAACAGGTTGTGGGCAGCAAAAGTTCTGAGCCTAAAGTGAAAGGCAACAGCGATATTCATAAAACCTATGGTTTCGGTATGCGTTCGGATGATGAGAGTGAGACTGTAGGTAACTATTATGACTTAGAAAAGTTTGTCGAAACAGAAGGTAATCACTATGCCTTCTTTGTTTCGATGCAATATATTCGTCTTTCAGAACTTGTTAATAGCAAGACTCAGGCAAAAAATGCAGGTGCTGGCAACACAACTTCAGTATCGAACGAGAAGTTAAAAGCTGACATTCTGAAAACCGACTGGGATTTGATCATTATTGACGAGGCTCACGAGGGAACACTTACTTCATTGGGCAAAGGTGTCATCCAGGACTTTCTGAAGAAAGAGAAGACCAAGATGCTCTATCTTTCTGGTACTCCTTTCAATCTTTATGAAGATTTCAATGGGGATGAAATCTATACCTGGGACTATATTGCCGAGCAAACAGCAAAGCATAACTGGAACTTGGAATATCCCAACGAGAAGAATCCATACGCCGAACTGCCGAAGATGAATATCTTCACCTACGACATTACCAAGAATATTGATAATATCCTTGACCAGACCGGTGTATTCTCGTTCCCAGAGTTCTTCCGTACATGGACAGGTAATCCTAAAGCCGACAAAGCATCTATGCCAGAGGGTGCTAAAGGCCGTTTTGTGCATGAGCCGGAAGTATCTGAGTTCTTAGATTTACTCTGCAAAAAGGATGCTAAGAATAATTTTCCATTCTCTACCAATGAATATCGCCAGATGTTCCGCCATACGCTTTGGGTAGTTTCTCATGTCAACGAAGCGGCTGCTTTGGAGCAACTTCTGAAAGAGCACAAGATATTCCGTCACTTTGATGTAGTGAATGTTGCAGGTAGAAGCGAAACTGACGAGCAGAATGAGAATGCGCTCGATAAGGTGCTTAAAGCGATTGGCGACAATCCTGAGAAGACTTCTACCATTACCATATCCTGTGGCCGTCTAACTACAGGCGTTACTGTTGCGCCATGGACTGCCGTGTTTTATCTGAAAGGTGGCGACCGTGCTGCCACTTACATGCAGACCATCTTCCGTGTGCAGTCTCCCTACAAGACACCAGAAGGTAAAATCAAGAAAGAATGTTATGTATTCGACTTTGCGCCCGACCGCACCTTGAAGATTGTGGCAGAAACAGCCAAGTTCTCTTCTATGGCAACAGCCAAGGAGAAGAAAAAACAGGAAGGTGAAGAAGAAAAGACGCAGGAAATGCGTGACAAGGAGACTGTTCGTGACTTTATTGAGCTTTGTCCTGTTCTTTCTATGGATGGAGGCAAGATGAGTCCAATGGATGTCAACGACATCTACAAGCAGTTGGAGAATGTCTTTATCGACAGACTGGTGCGCAAGGGTTTTGACGATCCATGCCTCTACAACCAGGATGAGTTGAACAAAGTGAATCCGGAAATCATCAATCATATTGGTGAGAATGGTGGCAAGGCTCCTGATGAGAAGCGCAAGGATGCGAAAGATACCGTTGATCTGAGCCACATGACTGATGAACAGCGTGCGGAATGGGAGGAAAAGATTCGCCAGAAGAAAGCTGAAGCCAAGAAGAAAGCTGAAGAAAAGCTGAAGAAGGACGAGGAGTTTAAGGCGAAATGGGAAGCCATGTCTGAAGAAGAGCGTGAGGATTGGCTGAAGGCAGAAGCTGAGCGTATTGCCCGACGTGAGAAGGCGAAGGAAGAACGTGAGGAGTTTAAGAAGCGTATGACCAATATCCGTGGTATTGCGCTCCGTATTCCTTTGCTGATGTATGGTGGTGCTGATGCCGGCGACCCTAAGGATGAACTGACAGTTGACAACTTCACCCGAAAAATTAAGGATGAGTCATGGACAGAGTTTATGCCAAAGGGAATCTCGAAAGAAGATTTCAACAAGATTCGTAAGTGCTTCAATGCTACCCGTTTCGAGGAAGCGGGTAAGAAATATCGTGCCCTTACCCGTGAGGCTGACTTTATGCATATAGATGAGCGCATCCGTCAGATTACGGAGATTTTCTCTTATTTCCGCAATCCAGATAAAGAGACTGTACTTACTCCTTGGCGTGTAGTGAATATGCACATGAGTGACACGATTGGTGGTTGGTGCTGGTACGACGAAAGTTTTGACGAAAAGACCGGAGTACTTGACACACCTCGTTATGTTGACCAGGGCGATGTAACCCGTCAACTCTTTGACAATGTTGACCTTACAGGAGAGGTTCAGACAAAGATATTGGAGATCAATTCAAAGACTGGTCTCTACCCTCTTTATGTCACTTACTCTCTCTTCCGTCGCCGCTTGGATGAATACATCAAGGCGGAATGCATCGACAAAGAGACAGTCAGCGTACAGGAAGAACAAGTGGTATGGGATGATATTGTAAAGGATAACATGTATGTTATCTGCAATACTCCTATGGCCGTGGGTATCACTCGCCGCACCCTCTTTGGCTTCCGTCAGGTTGACCAGAAAGCGAATATTAAAAACGTACAATTAATCGAACGTGCTTCTAAAGACCAGGAAGGACTCGTGAAAGAACTGAAGTCAGCTGGTTTCTGGAAGGGCAATTCAAGTAAGCAAGAAATGAAATTTAATGCTGTAGTGGGAAATCCGCCGTATCAGATTATGGATGGTGGTGGAACAGGAAGTAGTGCTACTCCTATTTATAATAAATTTGTAGATTTGGCCAAATTACTTAACCCTAATAATGTGTCTATGATTATACCAGCAAAATGGTATACAGGAGGTAAAGGGCTTGATGAGTTTAGGGCAAATATGCTTAATGATAAACAACTCATAAAGTTATTTGACTACGAGGATTCAAGAGATTGTTTCCCTACTGTAGATATTGCAGGTGGGGTTTGTTATTTCTTATGGAACAAAGGATCTGATAACAAATGTGTAGTAACAAGCATTCTTGGTAGTTTCCGTAATGAAAGTACTAGATATCTTAACGAACATGATACATTTATAAGAAACCAAAAGGTTCTTGATATTATCAATAAGGTTAAGTCTCAAACCTTTACTGGCTTCTTATCCCAAACGGTTTACTCACGTAAACCGTTTGGGATAAGAAGCTTCCAGCGCGGTTTCCCGGCGAAGCCGGGTCGAAATATTTCACTTTTCGGCAGCGATGGAATTACCTACATGGAAGAGAAGGATGTGCCACAAAACAAAGAAATAGTAGACAAGTGGAAAGTTATCATGTCAAAAGCTTCAGCTGAACATGCAGGACAAACAGATGCAAATGGACGCAAAAGAATCGTTTCAAGACTTGAAGTCTTACCACCTTATACTATATGTACAGAATCATATCTTCTATTAGATATATTTGATAATGAGGAAGAAGCACAGAATCTTGTAAAAAAAGTACATTCGTACTTGTTTTACAAGATTCCTACTAGCTTCTATCCTAATTACTCAAAACATCGTTAGGGATAAATTTAAATTCGTACCTATTCAAAATTATAAAAACAACAGCGACATCGACTGGAGCCAAAGCATTCCAGACATCGACCGCCAGCTCTATACTAAGTACAATCTCTCCGACGATGAAATTGCCTTTATCGAGAAGATGATTAAGCCGATGGATTAATTCCACCTTGATTGATTGTTCAAGAACGACGGTATTAAACAAAGTAGATTATGCCAAAGAAAGAATATACGTCTTTACCGATAAACTATCCTGTATGTGAGCATAGCAGCTGCCCTATGGCAGCTACCTGCTTACATCAGGTAGCCTACTCCATGATGCTGGAGCAGAATGAAGAGTATCTGCGTCTGATCAATCCCACCAGATGCAGCAAGGATGAGGCATGTACATACTATCGGGATAAAAAGCCGGTGATATTCGCCAGAGGATTCACCAACTTCCAAAAGCGGATGTACCCACAGCAGTATGACCAGTTCATGACTACCCTCATTCTCCACTTCGGACGCAACCAATATTTCAAGCGTAGGCGTGGTGACATTCTTCTTCCACCAGAGGAGCAGGAAGTGATAAGACTGATGCTTGAAAAGGTAGGAGCAGACTCCAAAATGGACTTCGACAAATACGAGGAACACATCAATTGGAGTGCCTAATTCATGCCATCAAAGTACCTTCTCAGTACTACATAAGTGTTACTCCGGTGTCAGCTACTTGATACTCCAGTACCACCTAAGATAAACTCCAGTACCAGTTAAGCGGTACGAAAAACGGTACTAAGCGTAATTGAAAGAGGAAAAAAGTTAAACCATAACATAAATAAGACAATATGACATCAAACGATATAAACGATATGATGCTCTATGGTGAGCGCATAAACATAGAATATAAGGAAGCTACAAACGAGCTTCCAAAGTCGGTATGGGAAACCTATTCTTCCTTTGCCAACACTATTGGCGGAACTATTATACTTGGTATCAAGGAACGCCGAAACCATACAATTGAGCAAGGACGTTTTGAAGTGACAGGAGTTAACGATACCGACAAAATCCTAAAATCATTTTGGGACACTATTAATAGTGATAAGGTAAGTCGTAATATTCTCATGGAGGACAATGTGGAATGTATTGACTATAATGGCAAAAACATTATAGCCATACACGTACCAATGGCAAACTATACCATGCGTCCTATCTACATCAATAAGAACCTGATAGGAGGTTCGTATAAGCGCAACTTTGAAGGAGACTATCATTGCACAGATGAAGAAGTTAAATCAATGTTGCGTGATGCCAATGAAAATGGCAACGATGGTACATTGGTAGAAAATTATGACTTAAATGACATAGACATGCCTACCCTACATGCCTATCGTAACCGCTTTGAAGTGAGAAATGTGGATCATGCTTTCAACCAACTTGACGACAAAGAGTTTCTGAGAAATATGGGAGGATATGTTTTTGATAGAAACACGCATCGCGAGGGATTAACCGTTGCCGGACTCATGATGTTCGGCAAAGGACTTCCTGTGCGTGACCGCTTCGACAACATACGTATGGATTATATAGACAAGACCAACTTAGAAACAGATAGCCGTTGGAGCGACCGATTGACATATGATGGTACATGGGAAAACAACCTTTTCAACTTCTTTATGCGAGTTATTGCCAAGCTCACACAAGATTTGAAACGTCCATTCAAACTCGAAGGTATGGAGCGTATCGATGACACGCCTATACATAAAGCTGTACGTGAAGCTCTGACCAACATGATTATCCACGCTGATCTACTCATCACTGGAGTACTGAAAATAGAGAAGTACGAGAAAGAATTTCTCTTCTCTAATCCAGGCTCGCTAAAACTGCCAATGGAGGACATCATGCATGGTGGTAATTCTAAAGCAAGAAATCCACGAATACAAAATATGCTACGTATGATTGGCTATGGCGAAAACATCGGTAGTGGCTATCCAACTATATTAAAGACATGGAAGGAACAAAACTGGCGCAAACCGATCTTGATAGATCGAACAGAATTGCGTCAGGTAGATCTCACATTGCCTATGGTAAGTCTTCTTCCTGCATCAACTTTAGCAGAAATGAAAGCTTATTATGGCGAAGAAACATACAATAGCTTTACTGCCAATGAGCAACAAGTAATGGCATACGTTTGGAATGGTGATAGTGTAAGCAATATGGAGCTGCAGCAAATGCTTGGAATGAACTCTTTGGAAATAGGCAAGTTACTGCACAATATGGTTGATAAAAACCTGCTTAACCAAGAAAGCAAAAACCGCTGGACCACATATAATATAAATAAAGAAATCACTCCTGAAAACGGATGTGAGGTAAAGA
>ULZA01046044.1_pt1 | contig 25757 bp, 15 predicted proteins | sample 1962681 | NCBI WGS metagenome assembly ULZA01 (sample SAMEA4835877, study PRJEB28245) | human gut metagenome | biome: gut microbiome; material: fecal sample | place: Denmark | collected 2008 | reverse complement strand
TCGTTTTTCCTTTCCATTGCGCTCGGTTTGCAGTACCTTTGTAGCATAAAACAGACGTTACCTATGGCACAACGATTAGAACAAACACAGGCGGCTGTGCAAACACAGCAGTTGGCATCGCTACAAGTGGCGGTGGCCAAACTTGTGGAGCTGCCCGTAACCGAACTGGCCGCACGGGTGAGAGATGAAATGGTGGACAACGCCGCACTCGAGGAGAAGGACGGCGAGGACTATCCTGCACACGACGAGGCCGATAATACTGACAATAACGATAACAACGAGGAGAACGACAAGGACGCTGAGGCCGACGAGGCTAATGCCTACGAGGAGAACGAGGACTACGGACGCGAGGCTGACGCTATGGGCGACTACTTCTCGGCCGACGATGTGCCTGACTACCTGCAACAACGCGCCGACGAGGAGCGCGACCGCAAAGAAATGCAGTACTCGGGACAGACCTCTTTCTACGAGGACTTGCAGCAGCAAATCAGTGAGCACAACCTTACCGAACACGAACAGGAGGTGATGGAATATATCATTGGTTCGCTCGACGAGGACGGCTTTTTGCGGAAGGACCTTGATGCGCTGGCCGACGAGCTGGCCATTTACCACAATATAAACACCGACCGCCACGAACTTGAACGCTTGCTCGGCATTTTGCAACAGTTTGAGCCGCGAGGCATCGGTGCACGCTCGCTGCAGGAGTGCTTGCACATACAACTGACTGACCCCGAACGCCGCACACCTTACACCAAACTGGCGCTGGAGGTGGTTGACCGCTGCTTTAAGGACTTTGTGGGGCGCCACTGGGACGTGGTTAAGCAGCGCCTTGGCATGGACGATGACACCTTTGCCCATGTGCGCCACTTGCTCGTTCACCTCAATCCGCGTCCGGGCAGTGCCCTTAACGACTCTACCGCACCAAGTGCCCCAACGGTGGTGCCCGACTTCTATGTCAGGGTTGACGACGAAGGACGCGTGGAGGTGGGCATGAACAATGGCGATGTGCCCGAACTGAGGGTGAGCCAGGCTTTCCGCGACAGCATCAAGCAGTATGGCGGCAACAAGACGAAACTGTCGCGCGAGCAACGCGACGCTTACACCTACGCCCGCCAAAAGGTGGACTCGGCCCTGTCGTTTATCAACTTGCTCACGCGACGCAAGGAGACACTGATGTCGGTTATGCGCGCCATTGTTGACAAGCAACACGCCTTTTTTGTGAACGATGATGACGAGAACGACTTGGTGCCGCTCACGCTGAAGGAAATTGCCGAAATGGCACGGGTGGACATTTCGACCGTGTCGCGCGTGACGAACAGCAAATATGTGCAGACTATGTACGGCACTTACCCGCTCAAGTTTTTCTTCTCGTCACAGTTCACCACAAGCGATGGCGACGAACTCTCTGCCCGCAAGGTTAAAGCGGCTCTGCGCGAGCTGATTGACGGCGAGGACAAGCGTCACCCGCTGAGCGACGAGGCGCTGGCCGCCAAGCTCAAGGAGGCTGGCTACAATGTGGCTCGCCGCACTGTGGCCAAATACCGCGATATGCTGGGACTGCCTACCGCACGCCTGCGCAAGGAGTGAACGGGGTGGAGGGGTGACGGGTTACGCCTAATCAATCAATACAAAACAGATACATCTTGGACAATACTGACATACATAACGAAACAAGCGCCCACACGGCGCACAAACTGCGTGAGAAGGCCAGCGGGGTGAGCAGCGAACTGATAGTGCTCACTGCCCACGTTGTGTCGTCGCTCTACTCGCCGTTTTACCTGCCGGTAGTGGCCTTTGTGGTGCTGTTCTTGTTCAGCTACCTGAACATGCTGCCCATGCAGACAAAGGTGATACTTACGCTGATTGTGTACTTCTTTACCATACTGCTGCCCCATGTGGCCATATACTGCTACCGCAAGCTGAATGGGTGGACACGGCACCAAATGAGTCGCCGCGAACGCCGTTATGTGCCTTACGTGCTGAGCATTGTGAGCTATGGTGCACTGCTCTACCTGCTCTACGGCATTCACATGCCACGCTTTGCGTTGGGGGTGATTGGCGGCGCGCTGGTCATACAGGTGGTGTGCGCCATTGTTAACAACTTTATCAAAATCAGCACACACGCTGCCGCCTCGGGGGGTGTGGTGGGCGCACTGATAGCCTTTTCGTTTATCTTTGCCTTCGACCCCACATGGTGGGTGTGCCTCACCACGCTGCTCTGCGGCATGGTGTGCTCGGCACGCCTCATTCTGCGACAGCACACCTACGCCGAAATAGGGTGGGGCGTACTGGTTGGCGTGGTGAGCGGATTTGTCAGCATTTTGCTGATATGAATGGTTGACTGGTTAACAAGTTGACTGGTTAACAAGTTGACAAGCTAACCACGCCCTCATATATAGACTTCAAACTCTACAAATATAATTATGACACCAATTATTAGCATTATCATGGGCAGCACAAGCGACCTGCCCGTTATGGAGAAGGCTGCCAAGTTTCTTGAAGAGATGCAAGTGCCTTTCGAAATGAATGCCCTCTCGGCACACCGCACACCTGCCGAGGTGGAGGACTTTGCACATGGTGCACAAGCACGCGGTCTGCGTGTTATCATTGCTGGTGCCGGCATGGCTGCTGCACTGCCTGGCGTGATTGCCGCCAGCACCACGCTGCCCGTTATAGGTGTACCCATCAAGGGCATGCTCGACGGACTGGACGCCATGCTCTCTATCATACAGATGCCTCCCGGCATTCCCGTAGCCACTGTTGGCGTGAACGGTGCACAGAATGCGGCTATCCTGGCTGTTGAAATGCTGGCACTCTCTGACGAGACTCTGGCCAAACGCCTGGCTGACTACAAAGAGGGCCTGAAGCAGAAAATTGTGAAGGCCAACGCCGACCTGCACGAGGTGAAATATCAATTCAAAACAAACTAAGCTTACTACATAAGTGTCGATATTCAACTATAATCCGCGAATGAGCCACGAGGTGGTGATTGGCAACCGGCCACTCGGCGGCAACAATCCGCTGCGCATACAGAGCATGACCACCACTGCCACCACCGACACCGAGGGTTGCGTGAAGCAGTGTATGGCCATATTCGACGCTGGGGCCGACTATGTGCGACTGACTACACAGGGCACACGCGAGGCCGAGAACCTGCGCCACATCAAGGACGAACTGCTGAAGCGCGGCTACGACCGCCCGCTGGTGGCCGACGTGCACTTCAACCCCAATGTGGCCGATGTGGCGGCTGCCATTGTGGAGAAGGTGCGCATCAATCCGGGTAACTATGTGGACCCGGCACGACAGTTCAAACACCTGGAATACACCGACGATGAGTATGCCGCCGAACTGGCACGACTTGAAGAGCGGTTTACCAAACTGCTCAACATCTGCAAGGCGCACCACACAGCTCTGCGCATTGGCGTGAACCACGGCTCGCTCTCCGACCGCATCATGTGCCGCTACGGCGACACACCGGCGGGCATTGTGGAGAGTTGCATGGAGTTTCTGCGTGTGTGTGTGAAGGAGGGGTTCAAGGACGTGGCTGTGTCTATCAAGGCATCTAACACGCAAGTGATGGTGCGCTCGGTGCGCCTGCTGTGCAGCGTGATGCGCATGGAGCACATGGACTTTCCACTGCACCTTGGCGTGACAGAGGCCGGCGAGGGCGAGGACGGACGCATAAAGAGTGCCGTGGGCATTGGCGCACTGCTGGCCGACGGCATTGGCGACACGTTGCGCGTAAGCCTGAGCGAGGCTCCCGAGGTGGAGGTGCCTGTGGCCTACAAACTGGCCGAATATGTGGTGCGACGCGCCGGACACCCCGAAATTCCCGGAAAGGAGGCCCCGCAGTTCAACTACGAAAATCCTTCGCGCCGCCGTACCACTGCGGTTGGCAACATTGGTGGCGACAATGTGCCGGTGGTCATATCCACACGCCTCAACAACGAGACGTACACGGCTGCCAACGGCCAGCCCACGCCCGACTACATTTATGTGGGGCGCAGCCTGCCCGGCAAGGACAAACGCATGGCTGGCACTGGCTATCTGGTGGACGCTGACTTGTGGCAGGGCGAGGAGGGCACTTATCCCGTGTTTACGAAACGCTACCTCATGGCCATGCCTGCGTGCAGGGCAAGCATCAAGTTTTTGTTCCTCACTTACCTCGACCTTGACGACGAGGTGAAGGCGCTGCTGCGCACCGTGCCCGGGGTGGTTATCATAGCACAAAGCAACCACCAGAACCGCCTGGGCGAGCAACGCGCATTGGTGCACGAACTGTGGTGTGAGGAACTGCGCACCCCGGTGGTGTTCTTTGAGCAATACCGCATGGGCGAGGGCGACAAGGAGAATTTCCAACTCTACGCTGCTGCCGACATGGGCGCACTGATGTTTGACGGGCTGACCGACGGCATCATGCTGTTCAACCAGAAGCCCGAGGGGCAGCGCCCGCTGCCGCTCGAGGTGCAGGACGCCACAGCCTTTGCCATACTGCAGGCTGCCCGCTTGCGCACTACCAAGACGGAGTATATCAGCTGTCCTGGCTGCGGCCGCACGCTCTACGACCTGCCAGGCACCATTGCCCGCATCAAGGCTGCCACAGCGCATCTCAAGGGCCTTAAAATAGGCATTATGGGCTGCATAGTGAATGGCCCCGGCGAGATGGCCGATGCCGACTATGGCTATGTGGGTGCCGCACGCGGCAAGGTGAGCCTTTACCGAGGCAAGGTGTGTGTTGAAAAGAACATACCAACCGACGAGGCCGTTGACAAGCTGCTCGAACTGATTGAGAAGGACCGCAGCAACTCTTGAACGGTTCTTGGCTATAGGCTTTTGCTGCCTGGTAAAACGTGAACAGGCGAACGTTCTCAAGTACAAAACACAAGCACCCAACGCTAGCATCAAACGCTAGCTCTAATGGGGGCGACGCGTCTCGCGTCGGGTGAAGTGCCATGTTCATACACTTAACAAAGGCTCACAGACAGTGCTAATTACACGCTTGTCTGTGAGCCTTTGCTTTCATTTCCGATGAACGCGAGACGAGGCTGCTGAAAAAACCGACGCGGGACGCGTCGCCCCCATTAGAGCTTGCGTTTAGTGGTAGCGTTGGGTGCTTGAGTTTTGTGCCTGAGTCCGTTCGATGTTTACCTTTCACCAGAAACAAGTACACTATGACGCGTTTAACCCGTCAACCTATACGTTAATACTTGAACGTGCTGCCGCCCAGGAACTCGCGCAACAACGAGGTCGGGGGCAAACCACGTATGGAAATAGGTTTGAGGTAACTCAGGAATTTGCGCAAGCGGTATGCCTCAGAGTATTCGGGAGCCGACTCGGGCACCTCTTCAAGCAAGGGGAGCGCCTGGTCGCGCAAGGCCGCAAACTCAAAGAGCAATGCCGTGTTCATCATTTCGTCGGCCTGCTCCTGGAAGGGGAATATCCAACGCTCCTCGCCACGGCGCACCGAGGGCCATTGCGCAATAGTCTCCTGTGCCGAACGCGCACGATACTTGTGATCGCGCACAATGCGGCGCAGCAAACGGTTGTCGGTGGTGGGTATGTAGTTGTGGTCGTCGAGCAATATGGTGGTCAGGGCCGAGGCATATATCTTGAACTTGTGCTTGTCGGCCACACCCTCTGTCAACCGCGGATTAAGGGCATGAATGCCCTCGAGTATCAGTATGTCGTGCTCGTCAAGGCGGTAATGGTGGCCGCTGGGCGCACTCTTGCCCGAAGCAAAGTCGTAGCGTGGTGTTTCCACCTCCTCGCCATGTATGAGGGCATTTATCTGCTCGGTGAGCAAGGGTATGTTCATGGCGTCAATGTGCTCAAAGTCGTAATTGCCATCGGCATCGCGCGGCGTGTTGACACGGTCGACAAAGTAGTCGTCGGTAGATATGAGCAACGGGCGCAGGCCACAAGCCATAAGCTGCACGCTGAGGCGCTTGCTGAAGGTGGTTTTGCCACTCGACGAGGGGCCGGCTATGAGTATCACCTTGAGCTCGGGATTGGCTGCTATGCGGTCGGCCAAGTGGGCAATTTTCTTCTCCTGCAGAGCCTCGCTCACGTTGATAAGGTTGTTGGTGTAACCGTGGCTGCAAGCATCGTTGAACTCGCCGATGGTGGTCACACCCAATATCTCGTTCCAGCGGTGCTGCTCACTGAACACTTCAAACATTTTGGGCTGTTCAACCATGGGGCGCAGTTGTGAGGGATTTTCAGGGTCGGGTATGCGCAACAGCAGGCCGTCGCCATAGAGCGCCAGGTCGAACAAATATATTTGTGAGGTTTTGATGAGCAACGAACCGTAAAAGTAGTCGGCCGTGTCGTCAAGGGTGTAGTAGGTGGTGTAGAGCTTGCCCACACTCTCAAGCAGTTTGGCCTTGCTCTCAAGCCCGTCGGCACGGAAGCGCGCCACAGCCTGCTCGGTAGGACAGGTTATGCGGTGGAACGGTATGTCGGCCGCCACTATCTGCGCCATGCGCTGCTTGAGCTGGTCTACCACCATTTGCGACACCACACCGTCGTTCGAACCCGTAATGAGGCGGCAATAGTAGCCATTCGACACGGGGGTTTCGATGCGCAAACGGGCCGAAGGGCCATAAATGTCGCGCACCGCCTTGTAAAGCACAAAGAACAGTGAACGCGTGTAGGTGCGCAAGCCCGATGATGAGGTGATGTCGAGGAACTCCACATCTTTGTCGGTAAAAAACGTGAAGTGCAGACCCTCAACCTTATTGTTTACCTTGGCACTGGTCGGGCCGTAGGGCATGTTAAGGTCGAGCATTTCATACACTTCTTCAAGGTTAAAGCCTATGGGCACCTTGTGTGTGCGCCCCGTGTTTTTGCAACGTATGGTTATATTCTTGCTCATGTTTGTACTATTTTTAGTGTGGAGAGAGGAGGGCTATACATTAGCATCAAGAGAGCGGCAGACCAATCCCGCGGCCCACACGGCCACCACCATGCAGCAGCCCGTCTTATCAACGCTCAAATATACACTTATTTGCCCAAAATACCCTTTGCAAATGTGTGAAATTAGCTTGCAATGTTACACTTTAGGACATAAATGCCGCAATATCAGCACATTACGCACAATTATCGGCCGAAACACTTGGAGCTTTTGAGAATAGTTGCTACCTTTGCAACCGCTATGTGTAAAGCATCGGGCGCGCAACCTTGCGCACAATGCCACACAGAGCATTATTACATTCATATCTCATAATTCATACACAATGTACTTAGATTCTGAAAAGAAGAAAGAGATCTTTGGCAAGTACGGACAGTCTAATTCGGACACTGGTTCAGTAGAGAGCCAGGTGGCCTTGTTTTCTTACCGTATTGCCCACTTGACGGAGCACATGAAGCAGAACCGTAAAGATCATACGACTGAACGCTCACTCGTTAAGATGGTAGGTAAGCGCCGCGCGCTCCTCAACTACCTGAAGCGCAAGGACATCGAGCGTTACCGTGCTATCGTTAAGAACCTCGGCTTGCGTAAGTAATCACGCTGCTGTACAGAGGTTTACTAACGAGACTCTGAAAAGCTTAATCCCGCCCAACACTGATGTGTCGGAGCGGGATTTTTTGTGTTCGCTTGCCAATGGGGTAATGGGGCAATGAGATAATGTGCTAATATGCTAATTGGCTGACGCCGAGGCCCATGTGCTATTTCTTGCTATTTGGTAAAATGGCAAACATACGAACTCAAGCCCCAAACGCTACCACTAAACGCAAGCTCTAAGCACAAGCACAAAACGCTACCTCTAATGGGGGCGACGCGTCCCGCGTCGGGCATTAAGGCAAAGACTCATACAATAAAAATAAAGACTCACAGACAGCACTAATTACACGCCTGTCTGTGAGCCTTTTCCTTAATGCCCGACGCGGGACGCGTCGCCCCCATTAGTGCTTGAGTTTTGTGCTTGAGTTTAGTGATAGCGTTTAGTGATAGCGTTTAGTGCTTGCGTTTAGTGATAGCGTTTGGTGCTTGAGTACGTTCGTATGTTTACGTATTACCGGACAGCAAGAATTAGCACATTGCCACATTAGCACATTAGCATATAAACACATTAGCATATAACGCAAAAAGAGTTGGCCTTGCACCGGGGTGCAGAGCCAACTCTTTGAGTTGTTATGCTTTAAGCTTAGAACTAAGCCGCACGATTAGAGCTGGGGACCAGCAACAACGAGAGCCTTACCAGCTTCGTTGGTTTCGTACTTCTTGAAGTTCTTGATGAAGCGTGCAGCGAGGTCCTTAGCCTTCTCTTCCCATACTGAAGCGTCAGCGTAAGTGTCGCGAGGATCGAGGATCTTAGGATCAACGCCGGGGAGTTCAGTAGGAACAACGAAGTCGAAGTAAGGAACAGTCTTGGTAGGAGCCTTGTCGATAGAACCATCGAGGATAGCGTCGATGATACCACGTGTATCGCGGATAGAGATACGCTTGCCTGAACCATTCCAACCAGTGTTTACGAGGTAAGCCTTGGCACCGTTCTTCTCCATCTTCTTAACGAGTTCCTGAGCGTACTTGGTGGGGTGCAATTCGAGGAATGCCTGGCCGAAGCAAGCTGAGAAAGTAGGAGTAGGCTCGGTGATACCACGTTCAGTACCAGCCAACTTGGCAGTAAAGCCAGAGAGGAAGTAGTACTGAGCCTGAGCCTCAGAGAGGATAGATACGGGAGGAAGTACACCGAAGGCATCGGCAGAGAGCATGATAACCTGCTTTGCAGCGGGGCCCTTGCTGATAGGCTTAACGATGTTGGTGATGTGGTAGATAGGATAGCTTACACGAGTGTTTTCAGTTACAGTCTTGTCAGCGAAGTCAATCTTGCCGTTAGCATCAACAGTTACGTTCTCGAGAAGTGCGTCACGCTTGATAGCGCCGTAGATATCGGGCTCGCTTTCCTTGTCGAGGTTGATAACCTTTGCGTAGCAACCACCTTCGTAGTTGAACACACCGTTGTCGTCCCAGCCGTGTTCGTCGTCACCGATGAGCTTACGCTTCGGGTCGGTAGAGAGGGTAGTCTTACCAGTACCTGAAAGGCCGAAGAAGATGGCAGAGCTTGTCTCTTCCATGTTGGTGTTAGCAGAGCAGTGCATAGAAGCGATGCCCTTGAGGGGGTTGTAGTAGTTCATCATTGAGAACATACCCTTCTTCATTTCACCACCGTACCAAGTGTTGATGATAACCTGCTCGCGGCTTGTGATGTTGAATACAACGGCAGTTTCTGAGTTGAGGCCGAGTTCCTTGTAGTTAGTTACCTTAGCCTTTGATGCGTTGTAAACGATGAAGTCAGGTTCGAAGCTCTCAAGTTCTTCCTTTGAAGGACGGATGAACATGTTAGTTACGAAGTGAGCCTGCCAAGCAACTTCAACGATGAAGCGCACAGACATGCGAGTTTCCTTGTTGGCACCACAGAAACCATCTACTACGAAGAGACGCTTGTTAGAGAGCTCTTTCTTAGCGATTTCCTTAACGGCTGCCCAAGCCTCCTGTGAAGCAGGCTTGTTGTCGTTGGGATATTCGGGAGTAGTCCACCACACTGTGTCCTTTGAGTTCTCGTCCATTACGATGAACTTGTCCTTAGGAGAACGGCCAGTGTAGATACCTGTCATTACGTTAACAGCGCCGAGTTCAGTTTCCTGACCCTTTTCAAAACCTTCGAGACCTGCCTTAGTTTCCTCTTCGAACAACTGCTCGTATGAGGGGTTGTGAACGATCTCTGTTGCGCCGGTAATACCGTACTTGGTTAAATCTAATGTTGCCATAATGCTTTATTAGTTAATAAAAAAAGTTTACTTGTTAGTAGGGTTAGGCAGCAGGCAGAGCAAGTGCCCGCGCTTTACCGCAGCAAAAGTACGAAAATGTTGGTACAAACGAAAAGTTTTAACGCATTTTATTTTGCTAATTTGCTGCATTCTTCTGCGCCATTGCTGGTGCGTTCCTTGCCTTTGCTCTGGCGCCATAGCGCAAAAGCGAACAGGGCTATTATCACGGCCAGTGCTGCGTAGGCCACGCTGTTGGTGGCGGTGATGCTGGCGGGGTGGAAAGTCATAACCACCTGATGCTTGCCGGCAGGCACCTTGAGGGCGCGCAACACATAGTTGACACGGCCCAGTTCGGCGGGCTTGCCGTCGATGGTGACGGTCCAGCCGGGGTAGTATATTTCGGAGAACACTACTACGCCGCCCTTGGGCGAGCTGATGGTGTACTTCAGGCAGTCGAGGTCGTGGGCTGTTACCTGCACACTACCGCTGTCGAGGGGCGAGCCATCGAGCACGGCGCGGAACTTTTCGTCGGCCACAGCCTTGTGTTTGGTGTCAAGCCCAGTGAGGCCGGCCATTTCAGCGTCGGCATCTTTCACAAAGTTGATGTTGCTCACAAACCAGCCGTTGCCGTTGGCATAGGGGTTGAGCACCACCTGGTCGGCCTGCTTGCCAAACATAAAGTATTTGGTGTTGAGCATGTTGAGCACGGGCGATATGCTGTCGCCCTTAACCTGGCTCATGTCGCCTTGTGCATTGTTCACAGCATTGACAAACTGCTGCAGCTCGTTGTTGAGCTGGCGGTCGATAAGGTCCTGATAGCGGTGCAGTTTGGCAGCGTGGTAGCCGCCAATGCTGTGGTGGTAGTATGAGGTGGCGTTTGACGTTTCGTTGAACGGACTGCCGCCTGTGCCGAGATTTACCACACGGTAGTAGGTGGTGTCTTGCAGCACGCGGGCATCGGCGGGCGACTTGGTAAAGTTCTCCTCCATTACCGACTCCTCGGTGAACGAGTCGTTGTTGAGGTAGCGCTTGTCAATCTGCCACATGTCGGTCAGGCAGATGATGCCCAACAGCAGGCACATGAGCCAGCCCTGCAACTTGTTGGCGGCATAGGCCCAGATAACCAATATGCCCAGCACAATGATAAAGGCTGAGCGCAAGGCGTCGGCCGAGAGTATGGCATGGTGCATAGAGGTGATGGCGGCCATGTAGCGGCCCACGAGGTCGGCGGGGAAACCGGCCTGGCGCATGTAGTCGAAGGTGCTGGCGTCGCTTTGCGATATGCAGTCGCCCGTCACGCCCGGGGCCAGCCAAACAAGCAGGCAGAAGCCGAGGGTGAGCACAGTGGCTACGGGCAGACCTACCTTCTTGACCATCGGAGCCTGTTTCCAGTTGGTGAGCTGGAAGAGTTCCTTGCGCTTGCTTATTTCGTACAAACAGAGTATGGCGAGCAGCGGCATGGTAAATTCGGCTATGACGAGGGCTGAACTTACGGTGCGGAACTTGGCGTACATGGGCAGGTTGTCGATAAAGAAGTCGGTGATGCCCACATATTTACCCCATGCAAAGAGCAGACTGAGCACGGTGGCGGCCAGCAAGGCCCACTTTACAGGGCCCTTTACATAGAACAGACCGAGCACAAACAGGAAGCACACCAGGGCACCCACATACACGGGGCCTACGGTGAAGGGTTGTTCGCCCCAATAGAGGTTGAGACCCGGGGGAGTGGCTTGCAGTCCGCTCTGCTGGAAAACCTGCTGAGTTTGGCCGGCGCACTGGTAAAAGTCGTCGTAGCCGGGCAAGTCCTCTACGTTTTCGCGGTCGAGGATTGACGATGAGCCGCCGCCCTTGTAGTCGGGAATGAGCAGCGTAAGGGTTTCGTCAATGCCATAGCTCCACATGGTGATGTAGTCGCGGTCGAGGCCCGAGGTGGCCTTTTGTGCCGTTTGGCCCTTGGCGGGTTGTGCGGTGAGTTCGGCCTTGCCACGCATTGACTCCTGCGCATACTGGTAGGTGTGGTAAAGGTTGGGCAGGTTGGCTGCCACGCCAAGCAAGCCGGCCACTATCAGCACACCGGTGGCCTTGAGCCAGCTGCCCATTTTGCGGCGCACAATGGCGTCGACGAGGTAGGCCACTGCCATAAAGGCCATGACAAAGATGAAGTAATACGACATCTGTATGTGGTTGCTCACCACCTGCAGGGCCGTAAAGAGGGCTGTAACAGCACCGCCCCACAAATATTTGCCGCGGTAGCACAGCACCAAACCGCCTATGGTGGGCGGTATGAAAGCAAGGGTCATCACCTTCCAAAGGTGGCCGGCGGCAATGATAATGAGGAAGTAGGACGAGAAGGCCCACAATATGGCGCCTAACGCTGCCAGATAGGGCTTAAAGTTGAATGCGCGCAGCAGAATGTAGAAGCCGAGCAAATAAACGAACAGGAAACTGATGGCCGGAAACCAGTAGATGGTGCCAAGGCCAAAGGTGTAGCCCACCTTGTTGAGGGTGTCGGTGGCACTGTACGAGGGGGCAGTCTGATAGGTGGGCATGCCGCTGAATATGGCATTCGACCAACGGCTCACCTCGCCACCATGGTGCTGCTTATACTGCACCTGCTCCTGCTTCAGGCCCTCGGCGGCCACACTGTCGTGTCCGCCCAATACCAGGCCCTCGCTCATAGGGGTGAAGAAGTAGGCTATGCTGATAGCCAGGAATATGAGCACCGCCACGAGGTCGGGTGCTGCCTTCTTCATGATGTTTGAGAAATTCATTATATAGATGTGTGTTTAATTGATGACAGTTGTTGTTTTGGGTTAGGGGGTTAGCGGGTTAGGGGGTTAAAAAGTAACTTTCTCAACTTTTACGAATTGGGCAAGCAGCGGTAATCTTTTAACCCATTAACCCGCTAACCCATTTAACCTACTACCCCCTCACACCCACAGCATGACGATGAGCTGCGCAATGATTACGCGCAGAAACATGCCGAGAGGGTAGACGGTGGCGTAGGCCACAGAAGCCTTGTCGTTGCCGGGCAGCGAGTCGTTGACATACTCCAGGGCAATAGGGTTGGCCATGGCGCCACAGAGCATGCCTGCCGTGGTGGCATAGCTGCGTTTGTAACACACCACGCCCACTATGCTCATGATGATAACCGGCACCAGGGTGATAACCATGGCGATGCCTATCCACCACAAGGCTTGCGGCTGCATGACGGTGGCAAGGAAGTCCTTGCCCGCATCAAGTCCCAAGCAGGCCAGATACATTGACAAGCCCAACGAGCGCAACATCAGGTTGGCACTTGTGGTGGTGTAGGCCACCATGTGGAAACGTGGACCAAAGGCGCCAATGAGTATGCCCATCACAATGGGACCGCCCGCCAAACCGAGCGTGACGGGAAACTTTATGCCGGGCACAAACACTGGGATACTGCCTAACAGCAAACCCAGCACAATGCCTATGAATATAGTCACCATGTTAGGCTCGTCAAGGCGTTTCACCACATTGCCCAGTTCGGTAGCCACGCGCTTTATGCTCTCAGCCTCGCCCACCACCGTCACACGGTCGCCCATGCGCAGTGTCAGGTTAGGGGTGGCCACGAGTTGTATGCCCGAGCGTTGCACGCGGCTCACATTCACACCGTAGCGGTTGCGCAGTTGCAAGTCGCCCAAGTGTCGTCCGTTAATGTTGGCTTGCGTAATGAGTATGCGTTGCGATATAAGTTTTGAGTCGAGCGCGTTCCAGTCCACATCGTTGCGGTTCCAGTTCGTTTCGTCGCGCTGACCAAAGTATATGGTGAGCTGTGCCACCTGCCGCTGATGCGTGATAACAAGTATGCGGTCGCCGTTTTCGAGTCGAGTGTCGGCATTGGGCAGTATCACCTTGCCGTCGCGCCACAAGCGCGACACCACGAATTTACTTTCGTCCATGCCGCTTATCTCGCCCAGAGTGTGGCCAAACACGGCCGGGTTGCACACCAGGAACGAGGCTATAAAAGCCTCATCGTCGTTATTGTCGTCGCTCGCCTTTTCGTGGCGTGAGAGCCAACCCTTCACCAGCAGCAGGGCCACAATCACACCCACCATGCCAAAGGCATACGTCACAGCACAGCTCAGGGCCGCACCCGATGCCGGCATGCTGCACTGCTTGAGCGTTTGTTGAGCCGCACCGAGTGCCGGAGTGTTGGTAGTGGCGCCACACAGCACGCCCATCATGTCGGGCAAAGGCAGCAGTCCGGTCCAGCCCGGCACGAGTGCCAGCACCGTGCCCAGCACCACCACACCGAGCGCCAACAGGTTGAGTGTGGTACCGCCCTTGCGGAAGGTGCTCATAAAGCCCGGACCCACCTGCAAGCCCAATGTGTATACAAACAGTATCAAGCCAAAACTTTCGGCATAGTTCAGCATCTGGCTGTCGACCTTCAAACCTGCGGCTCCGGCCAATATGCCGAAAAAGAACACGTAGGTGACGCCAAGACTGATACCACGTATGCGCCACTTGCTCAGAGCCAGTCCGAGCGCGCATATCAGGCAAATAATAATGACAGCCTGTATGGCTGATGGTATTTCAAAAAGCGTTGTTAACCAATTCATGGTCTGGTATATAATGTGTGTTGGGTTGATTTGGCGACAAAGTTAGTGCAAACCGAATGCAGTGCAAAGCGAAAGAGGGACTTTTTCGCTTTGCACTGCTGAGGTGCAGCCTAACTTGGACGAAGTAAAAGTTAGTGCAAACCGAATGCAGTGCAAAGCGAAAGAGGGACTTTTTCGCTTTATTGCCGCTTAGCGCGGAAGACATAAGAATATAAGATATATCGTTTGTGTTAGCCGCTAACGCGGGAACATAAGAACATAAGGACATAAGAACAGAAGATATGACGTTTGTGTTAGCCGCTTACCGCGAGAACATAAGAACATAAGCTACATAAGTAACATATAAGGCCGCTGCGCGGCTGACGGCCACGGACTAACGTCCGGGTGGCCTCAAGAGACATAAGGGCTGACGCCGTAGCGTTACCATATGTAATACTACGGCGTTAGCCCTTATGTCCTTATGTACTTATGTTCTTATGTTTACCGCGTTAGCGGCTGACAAGCCACGCTACGGCGTCAGCCCTTATGTTTCTTGAGGCCACCCGGACGTTAGTCCGTGGCCGTCAGCCGCGCAGCGGCCTTATATGTTTCTTATGTAGCTTATGTTCTTATGTTCCCGCGGTAAGCGGTAAGCGGCAAGCACGAACGTTATCTTCTGTTCTTTTGTCCTTATGTTCTTATGTCTCCCGCGTTAGCGGCTAACACAAACGATATATCTTATGTCCTTATGATTCCCGCGCTAAGCGGCAATAAGTATTAGCAACTGCTTACCCCCCACCGTCACACATTCGTCACACAATCTTAAACACTTTCGTAACACCAACATAATACCTTTGCACCCGTAATAACAAACTACTGACATAACCAACACACAACACAATGAAACTAAAGACATTGCTATTCATCGCCACCTCAGCCCTGACCTGCACCATGGCCAAAGCCGGACAACAAGTGGCACGTCCCAAACTGGTGGTGGGACTTGTGATAGACCAAATGCGTTGGGACTACCTGTACCGCTACATGCCACACTACGGCGAGGGAGGCTTCAAAGTCTGCTCAACCAAGGCTATAGCTGCGAAAACACACGCATACCCTATGTGCCGTCTGTCACAGCCATAGGCCATACGTGCATCTACACCGGCTCGGTGCCAAGCATTCACGGCATTACCGGAAACAACTTTGTAAAGAACGGACAAAAGGTGTACTGCACCGACGATGCCACAGTGCGTCCCGTGGGCACCACAAGCAAGGCTGGCTATATGTCGCCACGCAACCTGTGGGTAACTACCATTGGCGACGAACTGCGCATGGCCACCAACGACCAAGCCAAAGTGGTGGGCGTAGCCCTGAAGGACCGCTCATCTATTCTGCCGGCCGGCCACAATCCCAACGGAGCTTACTGGTTCGACGATGCCACAGGAGGCTTTATTACAAGCACTTACTACACCAGCAAACTGCCCGCATGGGTTAAGGCGTTCAACGCACAGAAGCTGGCCGACAAATATCTGTCGGCACCATGGAACACGCTACTCGACAAGAAAGCCTACACGCAGAGTACCGCCGACCGTACAAATTATGAAGACGGCATACAACCGGGCGTGGAAGCCACGCTGCCGCTCAACCTGCCCATACTGCGCAAGCAATATGGCTACGGCATACTGCGCCATACGCCTTTTGGCAACACCATCACACTCGACATGGCCAAAGCGGCCATTGAGGGCGAAGCCCTTGGCACCGACAGCGTGACCGACCTGCTGGCCGTGAGCTGCTCGAGCACCGACTACATTGGGCACCAGGTGGGCACCAATGCCGTTGAGATTGAGGACACTTACCTGCGCCTCGACCGCGACATTGCCGCTTTTCTCGACTATCTTGACCAAAAGGTGGGACGCGGCGAATACCTGATATTTCTGTCGGCCGACCACGGTGCATCGAACAATGCGCTCTACCTTACCGACCGCCGCATTCCGGCCGGCAGCTGGGACAGCGACGGGGCTAAAAGGTATCTGAACGAGGCGGTGAACGCTGCCGTACACACAAGCGGCAATGTGGTGAGCCACGTGATGAACAACCAGGTGTTCTTCGACCGCAAGGCCATTGCAGCCCAAGGGCTTGACTTTGACCGCATAAAGGCGGCTGCAGTGCAGCGTCTTGAACAGGACTCGGCGGTGCTCTATGCCGTCGACATGGCCAAAACGGCTACATCGGCTCTGCCCGACGAGGTGAAATTCCGCATCATCAACGGCTACAACCGCGAGCGCAGCGGCGATGTGCAGATTGTGCTGAAACCAGGCTTCTCAGCTCACGGCCTTAAAGGCACCGACCACGGTGCATGGAACCCCTACGACACACACATTCCGCTCGTGTTCATGGGGTGGGGCATCACCCCCGGCGCCAGCACACGCCAGTGCTACATGACCGACATTGCACCCACCATAGCCGCCCTGCTTCACATTCAAGCTCCCAGCGGCTGCATAGGACAACCCATTTTTTAACCGCACTACAACACACTACACTAAATAATGAAGCTTAAACACATCATGGCATTAGCCATTGGGTGCGGCAGCATGCTGTTCACCCTGTCTGCGTGCTCAGACGAGCAGCAATTTACCGACAACAACACCGATGCCAAGCGCATCGAGGTGCAACACATCACACCCGAAATGGCCAAAGTGCGCGACTATGTGCCTCTCTACGCCGTAGTGGCCCACCGAGGCTCTACCTTTTGGACACCTGAGGAGACTGAGGCTGCCTGGCGCTGGGCGCGCGAAATGGGGGCAGACTATCTGGAGTCGGACATGCAGGCCACCAAGGACGGCGTAATTCTGGCCAATCACGACGAAAACCTCAAGCGCACTACCAACATTGCCAATGTATACTCCGAATATGTGCCGGCCTCGCGCAAGGACTTTTACCGCAGCTTTAAGAATGCCGATGGCTCGCAACACTTCAGCGAGGAGGACATCGAGGCTCAGTACCAGCGCGATGTGAAGGACTTCCGCCCATACTACACCATGAGCTATTACTACCACGAACTGCTGGCCCTCGATGCTGGCAGCTGGTTCAACACCTCAAGCCCCGACCAGGCTCGCGCTGCCTTTGCCCAAAAGGGCGGCAGACACCAGTATGTGTCGGCCCTGCAGGACCAAGTGGCCTATGCCCAGGGCAAAATGCTGCGCCGCGATGCCAATGGCGAGCGCGTGCTTGCCTACCACATCAAGGACAAGTACAAGGACATGACACTCGAGCAGATTTACAATGCCGAAAAGCGCACCACCAAATGCGACGACCCCTCGGTGTCGTACACCTATGCCGCTAAATACATGGACTTTGTAGACTATGACTTTGACGATGCTTATGTGGCCGACCCGCAGGACACGGGCAACCGTCCGGGCATCTACATCGAGTTCAAGGAGTCGTGGCTTAACCCCAAGGACATGGAGGTGCGTGTGTACAACGCCTTGGCCGACTGCGGCTGGAACATTGCCACACAACCCGAAACGGAACACAAGCCTTTCTACACCAATGGCAAGGTGAATGTGGGCAATACCAACGGCAAGGTTATTTTACAAACCTTCTCATTCGACGCGCTCACCCGTGCCTACAACGTGTTCAAAGGCAAGGTGCCCATGTGCTTCCTGTTGTGGACGGGTACTTATGCCACCGACTTGAAATATAACACGCCCACAGGTTATGCCGACTTTATCAGCTACGGCCTCAACCACGGTGCCCACATCATGGGGCCGGCCATATCGGGCGCACCTAACAACTATCCCGAAATGAACAACCCCTGGCAAGCTTACATGATACGCAAGTCGGGCATGATTAACCACCCCTACTCGTTCGACTCTTACGCACAGATGGCCAAATACATGGGCTACTACAACGACTACTATTATGCCGGCAACACCACACAATTTGACGACCTGCTGCTCACCACCGTGCCTGCCACAGCTCACACCAACTTTAGCGGCACAAAGTCGACACCTGTCTACATGGACGGCTTCTTTACCAACCGCTCTGAAATGTCGCTGCGCTTCATGATTGAAAACGGCTTCCGCTGCAACGCCAACTTGCCTAACCCCTTCCACAAGGGCGAGACGTACGACAACTCTCAGGCTCCATCGAGCGTGCCCGATGCCGAAGAAACATTGCAACGACTGGGATATTGATTGTAATAACTATTTGTCACACACATCATAGAAGGCACGCAACATTAGCCAATACTAATTGGTGCGCTGAATGCCTGACTACTTAAGTAGGTGCTCAAAATTATTTTTACATTGAAAGTGCATTATCGGGGCGCAGATGTTTCCTTCGGGTGAGGGTTTCTGTCCCCCGATAACGGGGGAACCGAAGGGGGTTATAGCGGGCTATGTGACCGAGGCCGAAGGGAACAGATGCACCTCGAGAATGTGCTTTCAATGTGAAAATGACACCTACTGATTGTATAAAATAATTTTGAACACCTACTTAACATACAACTCTCACAACACATGAACAAATATATAACGCTGTCTCTTCTGAGCCTTGCCGCACTCGCCGGCCATGCACAGGACTTTGACACAAAGCCGACTCTTGAACTTGGCAACAAGGAACAGGACGTGAAATTTACCATCGGCGCACGCATGATGACCGATGCGGCATACTACCACTCAGACTTTACACCCATGCACTCGGGTGCCGCACTGACTGATGCGCGCATACGCACCTCAATGACTTACCGCAACTGGTACTTCTATGCCGACTTTGGCTTTGGCAAGGGCAAGTTTGACCAAAAGAACATCTTCCTGCAATATGCTGTCAAAGACAAACACGAGGGTAACCATGCCATAAAGGTGGGCTATTACACCGACCCCGCAGGCTCTATGGCACGACTCACCTCGCTGGGAAGCTACCACTTCATTTCGCGTGCAGGGGCAGCCAATGCCTTGGGCACAGGACGCGAACTGGGTGCCACCTACAAGTACACCAACAAACACGTCACTGCCTACCAGGGCGTGTTTGCCGAGAACCAATACAACAAGGTGGACGCTGGCATCAATGGCGTGAGTGTGGCCGGACGATGGGTGGTGCGCCCCATTAGTACGACTGACCAAACTTTACACTTTGGACTCAATATGCGCTACGCCCACTTGGGCGGCGGCGAAACTTACAACAATGTGCTTAAAAAGTCGCTCTCGTTGGGGCAATCGCTCGAAACTTATGTTGACGAAAACCAAGACTTCTCATCATGCACGCTCGACTGGGCCAACAACACGTTCGACGTGGGGGCCGAGGCGCTATACCACAACAAACGCTTCTTTGTGCGTGGTGAATACCGTCACAAACTTGTCACCAAAAAGCGTGACTCCAAAACGCTCTTCGAGGCTTCTAACGACAACATCGACACATGGGGCACGCTCAGTGCATGGGAGGCTGCCAACCCCCTGCGCACCAACCACTTTAATGGTGGATATGTTGAAGCGGGCTTCCTGATATTTGGTTCTCCCTATCACTACGACACGAACGAGGCTGTGCTTGGTGGGTTGAAAGGCAAAGCGCTCGAGGTAGTAGCCCGTTACAACTACACAGGACTTAACGACATCAACAAGGGCGAGTACTTCTCGGCAGGCCGCAACCAATACTACCCCGACGGCTACATGGCCGACTATCCCTACAACTCAAGCAGTGTGGGTGGTGGCAATGTCAATTCGTTCACCGTGGGCTTGAATTACAGTTTCAACAAATATGCGCAGGTTATGCTCAACTACACCTTGCACAAGGTTGACAAGGACTTTCTGCCTTACGACAAGACCATTCATGCGCTCCAAGCTCGCGTACTCTTCTCGTTCTGACGGGGCAACACAGCTTATGTGAATATTGCTGTCAGGTGAAACGTTGACTTACGAACGGACTCAAGAAGTCGTAACGTTTGTGTTAGCCGCTAACGCGGTAAACAGAAGAACATAAGAACATAAGGGCTGACGCCGTAGCGTTACTATATGTAATACTACGGCGTCAGCCCTTATGTCTCTTGAGGCCACCCGGACGTTAGTCCGTGGCCGTCAGCCGCGCAGCGGCCTTATATGTTTCTTATGTAGCTTATGTTCTTATGTTCCCGCGGTAAGCGGCTAACACAAACGTCATACTTCTGTTCTTATGTCCTTATGTTCTTATGTCTTCCGCGTTAGCGGCTAACACATGCGCTTAACAACTAACAAGAAATGCAAAAGTGCCTGCACCTTGCACTTTTTGCTTTTAATAAGATGAATATCAGAGCATTACGCAGTGTATGCACACTTGCACTCTGCCTGCACTCTACCTGCACTCTACCTGCACTTACATCACCGCTACGTATCACAACATAGGGAGGTAGAAAAAGTTATCGGAGCAACCGAAAAATCCACCTCCCTATACACACACAACGCCCTGGCACAACCGTAAACTCTACTACGCCTGGGCGTGCAGACAAGCATATTGTGCAGGCAGGTGTGTACACAAAAACGACCATTACATACACACCCGAAAGCAATGATTACCAGCGCATTACGTCAAAAAGTGCAAGATGCAGGCAAAATCACCAAACAAATATTTAGGGTTGTGCACCTATAACACACTAACTGCACAAGCACCCAACGCAAGCACCAATGGGGGCGACGCGTCCCGCGGGGTATTTTCAGCAGCCTCGTCCCACGGGAATTAAGGCAAAAGCTCACGCCAAACGTATATGCACAAAAAAGGTTGGCTAACCTCACGGTCTGCCAACCTCCAAATATCTAACCTAAATAAGAATATTTCTATTCTTTACCGTTGGGCTTAGTCCTCGCTTGCCCAAGTATCATTACCCCAGCCCTTCTCGCCAGAGTATGAATTGCCTGCGTCAACTTCGGTGTTCACTACCTTTACGTCTGCTTCTGTGGGGTCTGAAGCTGCAAGCATGGTCATGGCGTCGAATGTGATAGTCTGGGCTGCGGGAGCCATATATGTCTTTTTCATTGTCATTATCTGTTTTGATGGTTTAATACTACTGTCAATTTAATTAGCGTGCAATGAACTTGTTGCCACCCTTGATGTAGAGGCCACCCTTAACGGTGCGCACTACGCGACGGCCGGTGAGGTCGTAAACGGGGGCGTTGTTCTGCTCGGCATTAACGATCTGGTTGATGCCAGTTACGTTGCCACCAAAGTTCATAGAGATGGCCTGTTCGCCGTCGGCTGTATCGAGAGTCAAGTATGCCTTGTTGGCCTTGAGTGTTGTACCAACAGAACCCTTGTAGAAGGCTGTGCCGTTAGCACCACCAGCAAGAATGTAGGCATTGTCGCCTTCGGCGATTGTCTTTTCAGCACCAGCAGAGTTGCCGAGCTTGTTGTTCTCGATTATAGCAAGAGTTTCGTCAGTAGCGGGAACCATGGTTACGGCATCACCGCTTTGAGAGGTCAGAATAACGCCTGTTTTTGCGGGGATAGCCTCACCAGTGATGGCTTTCATTGTAGCCTTGCTATTGTCAGCAGTGCTTACATAGTAGGCTGTAACACCCTCGGGGATAACAGTGGCAAATGGTGCGCTGAATGTAGCAATGCTCTTCACGCCCTCAACGTCGCTCACTTTGTTGAAAGCGATGGTGTTGGGGTAAGATACTTCTTCGAACTTGAAGGCGGTTGAGTAAGCATCAGTATACCCTTCTTTATTATAAGCATTATAACTACCATTCGTATTAAGGATAAAATATGATGTAGGGAAACTATCAGAACGCTTACCTATTATGTTTAAGCAAGGATACGTGCTGTGTTTTGAAACAGACAAATCGGCATACCCTGCGGCATAAGTATCAATATAGCCTTTACCACTATTTTCGCCATTACCATATGAACTATTTTCAGTTTTATAAATGAGGTATTTGCCGTCCTTTACATTAACAAACACATACTTGCCATCTACAACACGACAAACGAACTTGGCTGCGTCATCCAAATTCTCAGCAGATTCTTCACCACGCTCAAGTGCTTTCAGATTGTCATTGACGTACTTCAAATAATAGCGTGCGCCATTCTTCTGCACATTAGTAAAAACATACACCTTGCCATCAGCAGGCATGTTCACCTCTGTAATAGTTGAAGCCGTAGCACTTACAGCACTGGCAATTTGATCATATGTGTTTTCAGTGGTAACAGATTGAACTTTAGCCTTATAAGCCGCAAAAGACGCTTCTGTAGCATAACCAGCCTGTCCTTTATGCGCGTTATAGTCTTTTTCAAAATCCGTTATTGTGGCCAACTTAACCTGCTTAAAGAATGATGTATAAGCACTGAGCAGATTTGTGGCCTTGGAATCTACATCTGCTTCGGTAGCACTTAGGGCAGCTTGGATTGCATTCAGCACATCATTTTTGTCTGCGGTAGTAGTGATAGCTTGAATCTCTGCCTTTGCATCTTCAGCCCAAGCTGACAAGGTAGCAACGTCGGCAGGAATGAAGTTCCAGTTTGAACCTTGATCTGCTTTACCATGCAAACGAACTTGCGGATTTCCTGCACCTGCACCACCAAAAGTATTCCAGCTTGCATTGTTGTTAGCAGATGGTTTAATTGCATAGTAAGGGTAATAATTGTTCATGGCCGCAGCATTACTAGATGTATTCTTAGCCACCACCCATGCTGCATTGGTTGCTGCATCATCATAATATCTCACATAGCCATTAGTCTTATCGTTACCATCAGGCGCAATAGTCGTATTGTTACAACCAATGTACTTTGTAGTCTCTAAATTAGCTGTTACAATGTTGTAGTTTGAAGCACTTGCCACGAGTTTAACCTGCAAACGCTCAGTTTTATCTTTCGTAAATTTCACATTGTTATCACTGTCTACCTCTTTGCTTGCATAGCAACTTGAAGTAAGACCAGCACCTTGCAAGTAATAAGTGTAAGTTGCGCCACCCTCAGTTGAAACCTTGGGCATGATGTTTTGTGCCGAAACCGGCGTTGCCAAACTACCCATGGCGATGAGGGCAATGGCAAGTGTGGAGATTTTTTTCATTGATTATGGTTTTAATTTGTAAATGAATAAGTCCGCGGTATGCTCGCAACACACGACTTTATGCACACAACAAAGGCCACAACACCTTGCGCACTACACTAAAGCGATGCAGTGCGCAAGGTGCTGCGGCCGTCAAAACCCAATTAGGGCTGTCGGTGTTTGTCTTAACGCTGCGGAGCGTTAACGTTCTATAATAATCGGGGGGGGGTAATTTGCTGCCTGTTATAGAGCCACACCATTTGCAGCCTTACCAACTGGCAAAGCTGTGACAGGCGTAGTATGTGCACGCAAGTAGTCAAAACTTGTTTGTAAAATCCTTATTATATACAATGCCCATGTTTTTTGCATTTACTTGATATTCATCTCGCTTTTGTTTTTCACAAGTCAACACAAGGTAGCGTTGTCAACTCCACTATCAAGCAGTGCAATTTGGCTAATTTTCACGGCAAAATTATGTATTTCTTCAAATAGTTGCAAGAACTGCGCCCACTTTTTTTACTTTATTCATCAAATAGTTACATTTTGCAAACGATAGAGCTACAATCAATAGGGTTAGCACCAAACGCAAGCACTAATGGGGGCGACGCGTCTCGCGTCGGGAAATTCAATGTCCATACATTAAATAAAGGCTCACAGACAGCGCTAATTACACGCTTGTCTGTGAGCCTTTGCTTTAATTCCCGACGCGGGACGCGTCGCCCCCATTAGAGGTAGCGTTTCGCATGTTTACGTTTATAATAGAGAATGTGTGCGCATCAAGGCAGTTTCCAGGTGGCACCCTCTTTGGTGTCCTTCACCTCAAAGCCAAAGGCGGCCAGGTCGTCGCGTATCTTGTCGCTTGTGGCCCAATCCTTTTCGGCCTTAGCCTTGGCACGCAGACTGAGCAGCAAGTCGATGGCATGGCCAAAAGCCTCCTCGCGCTTGGCGTTGCCACCCTCGGCCTCGCTCTTCAGACCCAATATGTCGAACACAAAGGTGTTTACCACCTTGGTCAAAGCCTCAAGGCCGGCAGGGGTGATAGTTTGCTGCTTGTCGACCAACTGGTTGATGACGCGGCATGCCTCAAACAAGTGACTGATAACGATGGGCGAGTTAAAGTCGTCGTCCATAGCCTCGTAGCACTTGGTGGCCAGCTCGTTGGCGTAAGCCTCGTCGAGTTTGCCGTTGGCCACAGCCTCAATGCGGCCGAGTTGCGACACGGCGTCCATCAAGCGGTCGAAACCCTTCTTCGAAGCCTGCAATGCCTCGTTTGAGAAATCGACTGTTGAGCGGTACTGTGCCTGCAGTATGAAGAAGCGTATCGTCATGGGCGAGTAGGGCTGTGTGAGCAACTCGTGGCTGCCGTTGAAGAATTGGTCGAGCGTGATAAAGTTGTTGTAGCTCTTGCCCATCTTCTTGCCGGCAATGGTTATCATGTTGTTGTGCATCCAGTACTTTACCATTTGGTCGCCCTGCGATGCCACAGCCTGGGCTATCTCACACTCGTGGTGGGGGAACACCAGGTCCATGCCGCCGCCATGAATGTCGAAGTGGGCACCGAGATACTTGCGTCCCATGGCCGTACACTCGCAGTGCCAGCCGGGGAAACCCTCGCTCCAGGGTGAGGGCCAGCGCATGATGTGCTCGGGCTGTGCCTTCTTCCAGAGGGCGAAGTCCACCTGGTGGCGTTTCTCGCCCACACCGTCGAGTTCGCGGCTGGCATCGTGCACATCTTCAAGGTTGCGGCCCGACAGTATGCCATACTTGTGGTGCTCGTTGTACTTTACCACGTCAAAGTATACCGACCCGTTGGACTCGTAGGCATAACCATTGTCAAGGATTTGCTGCACGAGCTGCTCCTGCTCAATGATGTGGCCTGTGGCGTGCGGCTCGATGCTCGGCGGCAACACGTTGAGCTTGGCCATGGCAGCATTAAAGCGGTTGGTGTAGTACTGTGCCACCTCCATGGGCTCGAGCTGTTCGAGGCGTGCTTTCTTGGCTATCTTGTCCTCGCCCTCATCGGCATCGTGCTCAAGGTGTCCCACATCGGTGATGTTGCGCACATAGCGCACCTTGTAGCCAAGGTGCTTGAGGTAACGGAACACGAGGTCGAAGGTAATGGCGGGACGGGCATGGCCCAAGTGGGCATCGCCGTACACCGTGGGGCCGCACACATACATGCCCACATGTCCGGGGTGGATAGGGGTGAACAGTTCCTTGCGGCGCGTCAGCGTATTGTAAAGGAATAATGAATGTTGCATATACTAATCCTAATTATTTTATTGGAGGGTTTTGTTAACGGGGTTGACGAGAGGGGGTTGACGGGTTAACAAGTAAGTACGCGATACACTACTTATTGTTTCTGATTTAGCAAGGGCGGGCTGAAAGCCCAATGGAGCACATAG
>ULZA01048540.1_pt1 | contig 25864 bp, 18 predicted proteins | sample 1962681 | NCBI WGS metagenome assembly ULZA01 (sample SAMEA4835877, study PRJEB28245) | human gut metagenome | biome: gut microbiome; material: fecal sample | place: Denmark | collected 2008 | reverse complement strand
CAACTTTTTTATAAACTATTTCTTATCCCGAACTGGGGTAATAGATAACCTCTTTATTGTTGTCCATTTCTAATGTCGGGAGGATGGGGCACGGAGACCACCGTCCTACTTGGATAATTCGTGTTCAAGTAAAAACGTGAGAAGCGCGAAATAAATTGTTAAAAGCACAACAATATTATCTGAACCGTAGAATGTTGAGGTGTTGAGGTATTGAAACGACAAAGGGGCAATATCCATCTTGTTTGTGGATATTGCCCCTCGTGTTGCGTTAAGCAAATGGGTGCGCTATTACTTGCGGAGGCCGAGGGCCTTGATGATAGCACGATAGCGAGTGATGTCGCGGTCGTACAAATAGTCGAGCAATGCGCGGCGCTTTCCTACCAGCTGTGTCAAAGAACGTGCGGTAGTATAATCTTTACGGTGCTTCTTCAGATGTTCCGTCAAATGGGAAATACGGTATGAGAACAATGCTATCTGGCTCTCAGCTGAACCAGTATCAGTGTTAGACTTTCCGTACTGTCCAAAGATCTCTTGTTTTTTTGCTTGATCTAAATACATAGAAAAATTAAATTAAAATATTATGTTTTGCTAAAATGCGGTTGCAAAGGTACGCATTTTTATTCATAACGCGCTAATATTCAAAGGCGGAAAGCTATTATTTAACATATTTTTCAATATTTCTTTCCTCTCTCGCCTCTGTCTATTTATGATAATAGAGCTTATCCTGGATAATTTAGGTTAGCGGGCTGAATGTTTTCCAGCACTTCATCAACATATTTGCGAGCCTCCCAACGTGCCATGGGCAGGTCGTGCAGCAGCCAGTTGCCACAATCTTTGGGTGCAGCGCCAGGAATTTCGCCTTCAAAGTTGGCTACAAAGTTGAAGGTGCGCTTCATCAGTTCAACAATATCTTCCGACTTCAAGTCGCCCTTCATCAGCAGATAGTTGCCCGTAAGGCAACCCATGGGGCCCCAATATACGATGCTGTCTTTCCACTCGGGGTCGTTGCGCAGATAGGTGGCCGCCAGGTGCTCGATGGTGTGCAAGGCTCCGGGATGCAAGGCGGGCTCGCGGTTAGGCTCTTTCATGCGAATGTCGAAGGTGGTTACTACCTCGCCTCCTACGTTATCTTTTCTACTTACGTATATGCCGCGCAACAGGCGGTTGTGGTCAATGGTAAAACTGGGTATCTTATCCATAATATATTGTTTCGTTTATTGATTGATATTCTTGTTTATTGATTATTATTGAAGTAAGAGAAACAGCCTTCTTAAAAAGCATGTATCTTTCTGAAAAGAAACATTCTCTGTCTTCAAAAGAACCGTTAGATAGCCTCAAGAAAATGCTTTGTTACCTGGAACGAGCCGTCGGCCATGCGAGCCCAGAAGTCGAAATACATCTGTGCTTTGTTGTCGCGCAAGGGCACATCGCTCACAATGCGGAACGACACAAACGGCACCTCATAGATATGACAGGTTTGAGCAATAGAGCAGCTTTCCATATCTACGGCCATGGCTTCGGGGAAGTGTGATACGATGTCGCGCATCTTGGCACGTGAGTCGACAAACCACTCGCCGCTCACCACTAAGCCCTTCACCACCTTTACATCGCAGTCGAGGTGCATGGCTTTCTCTACCAGGTCGGTGGGCGAGACAAAGCGCTCAGGCATACCCATTATCTGGCCATAGGCTTGCTCGGTACCACAATAGGCGTCGTGATAGCAACACTCAGTGCTTACCACCACATTGCCCACCTCGAGCGAGGGGTCGGCTCCACCAGCACAGCCCGACGATATAATGAGGTCGGGGTGATAATTGTCAATCATCTCTACGGTACCAATGGCCGAATTTACCTTGCCAATGCCACACTTCTGTATCACTACCTTTTTATCTCCTATTGTTCCAATGTAAAAAACTTTTCCATGCTTAATCTCATCCTTGGGGTCGGTCAGCAGGGTGAGCAGCTGGGCCAGCTCTTTATCCATCGCAATAATAACACCAATTGTCATCATGTATGTATGTATATGTGTATATAGTTATTTCTTGTTATTATCCTTCGCGCAAGAAGTCGAGCGTCTCGAATATCTCTTCCTTCGTGGCCGTTTGGTTGATACGTATGTCGCCTATGTTGCCCAAGAGGGTGAAGTTGATATGGTGGGCCGTGTTCTTCTTGTCGTGCTTCATGAGGGCGAACAGTGTTTCGTAGTCGTCGCACGTGATGGGCAACTTAGGATAATGGGCGTTGATGTATTGCACCGTTTGGCGTAACACGTCGGTGGGGAAGCCCACCTTAGCGGCACTGAGGTACAACTCGCACACCAAGCCATAGGCCACAGCATAGCCATGCAGCACAGGCTGCCCTTTTTGCATGGCCCACGACTCGAGGGCATGACCAATGGTATGGCCCAGGTTAAGGGCCTTTCGTATGCCTTTTTCAAAGGGGTCGGCACTAACAATCTGCTCTTTCACCTTTACCGACTGGGCCACCATCTCTTGCAAAACATGCAGGTTGGGGTGGTCGAGGTCGAAACATAGGTGCTGTGCCCACATATCGTGGGTGCTGATAAGGGCATGTTTCAACATTTCGCCATAGCCCGAGCACAGGTTTTCGTGGTCGAGGGTTGACAGAAACTGGGTGTTAAGAATAACGTAACGGCTGTCGTTAAACACGCCTACCTCGTTCTTTAGGCCATTAAAGTTGATGCCTGTTTTTCCACCTACCGAGGCGTCGACCATGGCCAGCAATGTGGTGGGAATGTTGATAAAGTCGATGCCACGCTTGAAGGTAGAGGCAGCAAAGCCACCAAGGTCGGTTACCATGCCACCGCCTAAATTGATAAGGCACGAGTGGCGCGTAGCACCATGGTCGGCCAAGGCTTGCCACACGGTTATCACCTGATTGATGTCTTTGTGCATATCGGTAGGCGCTATCTCAATAACATGTGCGTTGCGCAGACTAAAAAAACCGCTTACCACGGGCCAGCACTGGGCTTTTGTGGTGCTGTCAACCAAAACAAACACACGGTCGTGCTCGCACTCAGAAATGGCTACTGCCAGTTCTTCCTCTAAATGTTTTGAAATAATAATTCTCTGCTCCATAATTCTTCTAACCTAACATACTTAATCGCGTACAAAGTTACAGTTATTCTGATAAACGGCAAAAGAAAGGTACGAAAAAAAAGCACGGCTAACTTCAAACAGTCGGCCGTGCTCAAATATTAGAACAACACTAATATATAGAAAAGGTATGAAGATTAAATCTTGCTAATAATACCCAGTTGGGTTGCTTCAAGGAACTTGATGATGCTGTTTATTTCTTTGCCAGCAGGCACCTGTTCCTTAACCTGGTTGATGGCATCAAACACGCTGGTTTGGCCATGGAACACCAAGCGATAGGCATTGGCAATATGGTTAATAACCTTATCGGGTGTGCCTGACGACTTTAACAGTGTTTCGTTTACGCCAGCATAACGCACAGGGTTGTCGGTAGCCACGATAAACGGAGGCACGTCGCGCGAAATGCGCACACCACCCGTCACCATTGAGGCGCCACCAATGCGCACGTTTGAATTGACGATAACGCCTGATGAGAAGATGGCAGCACTGTGTATCTCGCAGTCGCCAGCCACCTTGGTACCATAACCAAAGGTAACATAGTCGTCTACCTTGGTGTCGTGCGAGATGTGCACGCCCTCCATAAAGAAGTTGCGATTGCCTATGCGGGTCTCGCCATCTTTAAAGGTGGCACGGTTGATAACCACATTCTCACGGAAGATGTTCTCGTCGCCAATCACAAGAGCGGTATCGTCGCCCTTATAGTTGAAGTCCTGAGGCTCGGCACCCAACACGGTGTTTTGGTAAACCTTGTTTCCGCGACCCATGCGTGTGCCCTTCATAATGCTTACGCCAGGATAGATAATGCAGTCGTCGCCTATCACTACATCGTCTTCAATATAGGCAAACGGATAAACGGTGACGTTTTTTCCCAGCTTTGCTCCAGGAGCTATATATGCTTTATCACTTATCATAATTTTCAAACTTTATAAGTTAAGAATTCAGAGTGAAGGTCGAAGACGACGTTAGTTTCGGCCTCCACCCAGAGCGTAGTAAAGGTTTACTACTGCCTGCATTTTGTTAAAGTCGTCGGCCACCTTCGAAAGCTGAGCGTTCAGCAAGCTCTGCTGGGCGGTGATAACCTCAAGATAGGTTGTGCCTTGACCCTGTGAGAACAGCATCTTGGCATACTCAACATTTTTGGTAAGGCTCTCTACTTGCTTGGCTTCGAGCTTGCTCTTCTCGTCAGACGAGTTGTAGAGCACCAGCGCGTTGCTCACCTCGCTACCAGCCGACAGCACGGCGTTCTGCCAAGTGTTGTAAGCCTGCTCTTGCTGAGCCTTAGCCACCTTCAGGCCAGCGATAAGCTGACCATGAGCAAAGATGGGCTGTGTGAGCGAGCCAACGGCGTTCCACAACATCTTGCCAGGGTTTACGATACCGCCACCACTATTATTGGTATAGGCACCTGAACCGCTGATGGTGATGCTGGGATAGAAACGTGAGCGAGCCTGATTGGTGTTATAGAAGCACTGTGCCAGGCTCATCTCGGCATAATGCACGTCGGGACGGTTGCTGAGCAGCTGCACACCAATGCCTGTGCTAAACTCGGTGGGCAACGACTGGTTCTCAATCTTGCCACGAGCAATGGTTTGTGCGGGCTGACCTAACAGCAGCGAGAGCGAATTTTCTACCTCACGTATCTGACGTTTCAGGTCGGCAGCCTGTGCCTGCACTGAGTAGTAGTTCGACTCGGCGCTCTGCACGCTGGTTTCCTTGGCACGACCCAGTTCCTTCTGAAGCTTCATCAGCTCCCAAGTATCCTTGGTCAGAGTGGTCATATTATCAACCAGCTCAAGCTGCTTATCAAGCATCATGAGGGTGTAATACATGTTGGCGATGTTCGATATCAGGCCTGTCTTCACCACCAGCTGATAGTCTTTTGTGGCCAACAGGTTCATCTGTGCACTGCGCTTGACGTTGAGAAGATTGCCAAAGAGGTCAATGCTCCAGCTGGCCTGTACAGGCAACGAATAGGTCTTGGTGGCCTTATTGCCATCCCACGACGTGATAACACCCTGGGGCGAGAAGGTGAACGAGGGCACGAAAGCCAGCTTGGCCACCTTCAGCTGCTCTTCCACCATCTTTACATTGAGGGCTGCGTTAAGCATGTTGGTGTTGTGAGCCAAGCCTTGCTCGATGAGCGACTGAAGCTGGGGGTCGGTGAACACACTGCGCCAGGGCAGATTGCCAAAGCTGGCGGTGTCGGTCACGGCCAGGGTGTCGGTGGTCGACTGTACGTCGCGCACCAGTCCCTTCGTGTTCACTTCAGGGCGCTCGTATTTGTTATATATTCCGCAACTGCCTAACAGCAAGGTGGCAGAGGCGAAAAGTATTGCTTTATTTAGTTTCATTTTGTTTCGTTATTTTGAAGTCTTATCAATCTGCTCCTGCAAGGCACCAGCCACATAGGGGTTTGTGTACTGACGTATCTCGGTGTCAACACTTGCATTGTCATCCTCAAACTCGATGGGCTTGATCTTCTCTTGCAGCATCTGGAAGATGTAGAACAAGGCGGGCACAATCATAATCTGGCAGAGCATACCTATCAACATACCGCCAATGGCAGCAGCACCCAGTGTCATGTTGCCGTGGTAACCTACGCCCCAAGGCATCAGCATAGGCAACAGACCGATAATCATGGCCAGTGAGGTCATCAAGATAGGACGCAAACGGGCTGCAGCACCCAGCACGGCCGACCATGAGATAGCCATACCCGTCAGACGACGCTCAAGGGCGAACTGCACAATAAGGATGGCGTTCTTGGCCAACAGACCCATCAACATAATCAACGCAATCTGCATATAGATGTCGTTGTTATTGCCAAACAGCTTGGTAAAGATGAAGGCACCAGCCAAACCGAACGGGATAGAAAGAATTACTGACAGAGGCAGTAAGTAGCTCTCATACTGTGCGGCAAGGATGAGGTAAACGAAGGTAAGACAGAGCACAAAGATGATGCCTGTTGAGTTGCTCGACTCTTGCTCGTTACGGGTCAAGCCTGAGAACTCGTAGGTATAACCTGAGGGCAACGATTCCTTAGCCACCTCGGCCATAGCGTTCAAGGCGTCGCCAGTAGAATAGCCATCGGCAGCCGACGCGTTCACGTTGATAGAGGTAAACAGGTTGAAGCGGTCAATCTCCTGCGGGCCATATACGCGGCTCAGCTGTACATACTCGTTGATAGGAGCCATCGCACCCGACTGGGTACGTACATATATATTGTCGAGGCTCTTCAAATCAGAACGATCTTTGGGGTCGGCCTGAATATATACACGATACAGTTTACCGTAGGCATTGAAGTTAGAGGCATACATACCACCATAGTAGCCCTGCATGGTGCTGAGCACGGTTGAGGGGTCGATACCACTCTGCTTACACTTGGCCACATCAACATCAATCTTGTATTGCGGATACTTGGTGTTGTATGAGGTCATGGCGTTGCTGATTTCGGGGCGCTTGTTCAGCTCGGCAATAAACTTCTGTGTTACGTCATAGAACTTGTTTACATCGCCACCCGTGCGGTCCTGCATTGAGAAGGTAAGACCGTTGGTAGCCGAGAAGCCTTGCACCATAGGCGGCTGGAAAGCCAATATCTGGGCACCCTTAATAGCAGCAGTCTGCTTGTAAATCATACCCAGCACCATACTTGAACCAAGGTTGTGAACACCGATATACTTCAGCGGGCCCTCCATCTTTTGGCGCTCTTCAAAGCTCTTCAGCTTGACAATAAAGGTACCCTGGTTTGAACCCTGACCAGCAATAAAGTTGTAACCCGTAATACGCATACGGCTTTCGATAGCGGGGTTGGTAGCCAACATACGGTCTACCTGATCCATCACTTCCTGTGTTTTCTTCATTGAAGTGCCCGGAGGGGTTGACACGGTACAGAACACGGTACCTGTATCCTCGTCAGGCACAAGGCCTGTCTTAGTGGTAGCCATGAGTATGCCCATCGCAGCGATGCCTACTACAACCGAGATAATGGCGATAATGGGGCGCTCAACAATACGACGCACGCCATTGCGATAGCGGTCTTGCACCTTACCATAGGTAGCGTTGAAGGCAGCATGGAAACGGTCAACCATCGACATCTTGCGTGCGGTGCCGTCTTCATTCTTCGGCTTCAGCAAGATAGCACAAAGAGCAGGCGAAAGGGTCAAGGCATTCAATGCCGAGATAATAATTGAGATAGCCATGGTGATACCAAACTCGCGATAGAAGGTACCAGAGGTTCCACCCATAAACGATACAGGGATAAACACAGCCGCCATCACAAGGGTGATGGAGATGATGGCTCCCGATATCTCGTTCATGGCGTCGATAGATGCCTGTCGGGCCGACTTATAACCAAGGTCGAGCTTGGCGTGTACGGCCTCAACCACCACAATGGCATCGTCGACCACAATGGCAATGGCAAGCACAAGGGCGGCCAAGGTCAGAAGGTTCAGCGAGAAGCCAAACACGTAGAGGAAGAAGAAGGTACCAATCAACGATACTGGCACAGCAATCAGCGGGATAAGCGTTGAACGGGTGTCCTGCAAGAAGATATACACCACAATGAACACGAGGACGAAAGCCTCGAGAAGGGTCTTGACAAGGTCTTCAATAGAAGCGAAGAGGAACTCGGTAACGTCCTGCATCACATCAAAATGAAGTCCGGGAGGCAAGGTTTTGCCCTGCTCTTCAAGCAGCTTCTTTACATTATTGGCAATCTCGGTAGCATTAGAACCAGCGGTCTGTGTCACCATCATGGTTACTGACGACTTGCCGTTCAGCTCTGATGCAACGGTGTAAGACAAGGCGCCCATCTCAACACGAGCCACATCCTTCACACGAATGGTTTGACCATCTTGGGTCGACTTGATAATCATGTCGCCAAACTCCTCAGGAGTCTTCAAACGACCTTTATAACGGAAGGTGTACTGATAAGCATTGTCGCTATTCTCACCTACCGAACCAGGAGCGGCCTCAATATTCTGTTGAGCCAGCACACCCGTAAGGTCAGAAGGAATCATGCCATAGTTTTTCATCTTCACGGGGTCAATCCACAGGCGCATGGTATAGTCTTTCTGCGAGAAGCACTGGCACTCGCCCACACCACTAATACGCTTGATGGCTGGCACCACGTTAATGTTGGCATAGTTGGCAAGGAATTCGTCGTCATAACGATCATCATCGGCAGTAAGACCGAAGAGGATAACGGTAGACGACTGACGCTTCATTACCTGCACACCAGCCTTGGTAACCTCGGCGGGCAGCAAGGCCGAAGCCTGCGACACACGGTTCTGAACGTTTACCTGACACATGTCGGCGTTCATACCCTGCTGGAAATATACGGTGATTGAAGCCGAACCATCGTTAGTGGCTGAAGAGGTCATGTAGGTCATACCCTCAACACCGTTGATTTGTTCCTCAAGCGGAGCAAGCACCGAGTTCAGCACGGTCTCAGAGTTGGCACCCGTATAGGCGGCACGCACCATGATGGTAGGCGGTGCAATGTTCGGGTACTGCTCAATAGGCAGCGACACCAGTCCGAGCACACCCAAGATTACCACCAAGATAGAGATCACGGTGGAAAGCACTGGGCGTTTGATAAATCTATCTAATTTCATCTGTTTTCTATTTAAGAGTTAAGAAGGAAAGAACAACAAAGTTTAGTCCCTATCTCTTTTCAAAAGCCATATTATCTTCAAAGCAGTATCATGATTATAACGATAGCTACTGAAGATGACGCTGGCCATGGAAAGGAGCAATAGCACTTACCTATACATTCTTAGCCTTTATTTTCTTTACTTTCCGAATGCTTTCTTCAGTTTTTTGAGGTCGCCCTGAGCGGCACCCAACTCTTCTGTCTTCTTCAGTTTCTCAGCATACTGAGCTTCGGTCAAAGGTTTGATTTCCATACCGTCTTGCAAACTTGAGATACCATTTACAACGAAGCGGTCGCCAATGTTCAAGCCACTGGTGATGATATAGTTTTTGCCATCGTTGTTGGGGTTGATGGTAACAGCGGTATATTTCACCTTGTTATCCTTACCTACAACATAAACGAAGTATTTGTCTTGTACCTGAGCCACAGCATCTTGAGGAATGATAACGGCCGATGAAGACACATGAGGCACAACGATAGAGCCTGAAGCGCCACTCTTCAAAAGATGATCAGGGTTGGGGAAGTCGGCACGCATTGACACTGAACCAGTGGTAGCATTGATAACACCGCTAACAGTAGCCACACGGCCTGGCTGATTGTAGATAGTGCCATCGGCCAACTGCAGTTTTACTGCGGGATAGCTGCTGATGGCAGCGTTCAAACCGCCAGCGCCCTTTGTCATTTCCAGCAAGTCTTTCTCGGTTACAGAGAAGTAAACCTGCATGGTGCTAATGTTGCTCACAGTGGTGAGGGGCTGCTGTGATGAAGCGCTAACCAGCGCACCAACACGGTAAGGCAGATCGCCTACAACGCCATTGGTGGGGCTTGTTACAAAGCAGAAGTCGAGGTTTTGCTTAGCCGATACATAAGCAGCCCGTGCCTGTGCCAGCTGTGCCTTTGCACTCTCATAGTTATTGCGTGACGACTGAAGGTCGAAAGCACCAATAACATTGTTCTTAAACAGTTTCTCGTTATTCTCATAGGTAAGCTTTGCTGTGGCCAAAGCAGCCTTAGCAGCGTTTACCGAAGCCTTTGCCTGACGTACGGCAGCAGCGTATGTTACATTGTCAATCACAAACAACAGCTGGCCAGCCTTCACTGTTTGGCCTTCTTTCACACACAGTTTGGTGATGAAGCCCGACACTTTCGGACGTATTTCTACGTCCTGCATACCCTTAATAGTAGCGGGATACGTTGTTTGCAAATTGGCTTCCTGACCCTGAACGGTGCGAACAGCATACTCGTTGTCGCTGAAATCAGGTTTTCCACCACTTTTACCTCCACCACAAGAGGTAAGCACCGCAGCCATTACTGCAGCTGCAAGAATCAAAAACTTGTTTTTTTTCATACCTATTTAAATAATTATCTCTTAAAAATTTAATATTTGTTCTAACCTGTTATCCGTCTGCTATTGGGTTTGTCAGGCCATTCACTGGCCAACGTATCTTAGAGTATTGCCAGGTGCTTCACTTTTATCTTTATTAGTAACACCTTTTATTATATAGGCTACACCTTATATATTATAGCAGATATATTTATCTTTAACCTAATTTGTTATCACCATCTTTTTACCATCGGCCAAGCCTTAAGACTGGACGACAAAAGAAAACTAAGTATCTGGTTTTAGTTTTCGGCTGCAAAGATACCAACAAAATATATAAATAAGGTAATCATCCCTATATATTTAACAAATATTATTCAACCATTAAGATATTTTCGCACCACACAGATAGTAGAAGTATAGTGAAGAAGAATATAAACAAAGGTTGCCAAACAAAGAAAAAGAGAAGAAAAAGAGGGGAAGAATGAGAGGGAAAGGTGGTGAGAATGAGAAAGTATTATGATGAAGGAGAAAGGCTAAAAGAAGAAGGGGTGTAAGATAGATGGGGCCATTAGGCCAGCCCCATCTGTCGTGCTTTCTGCATGAGCAGTTGCATAAGCGGTTCGCGTTCATTTTCCACCTTATTGTCAAGCACCGCATCTTTTAGGCATTGTTTCAGTGCGCCTACTTCGCGGCAAGGCTTTAGGTTGAACATCTGCATAATTTCGTTTCCATCGATACAAGGCTGTAACAGACGCTTGTAGTCGCGCTCTTTCAGGTCGGCCAACTTCTCGCGCACCATGCGGAAATTGTCAAGAAACTGGCGTTTGCGCACCTGATTTTTGCTGGTAATATCGGCTTCGCACAGCGTCATCAGGTCGTCAATGTCGTCGCCAGCATCGTTCAAGAGGCGTCGCACAGCGCTGTCGGTCACCTCCTCATCGGCAATAGCGATGGGGCGCATGTGCAAATCGACCAGTTTTTGCACATACTTCATCTTAGCATCCATAGGCTCTTTCAGCCGGCGGAAGATATCAGGCACCATCTTGGCGCCCAGATAGTTGTGGTTATGAAAGGTCCACCCCAATGCGGGGTCCCAGCGTTTGCTACGTGTTTTTCCCACATCGTGCAACAGAGCCGCCCAGCGCAACCATAGGTTATCGCTCTTTTGTGCCACATTGTCAAGCACCTCGAGCGTGTGGTAGAAGTTGTTTTTATGGGCACGGCCATTGCGTGTTTCAACAATATCCAGCCCTGCCAACTCGGGTAAGATGAGCTGAAGAAGGCCCGAACGCTGCAAGTCGACAAAGCCACGGCTGGGTTGTGCTGCCTTAATGGTTTTGTTCAGTTCTTCGCTGATGCGCTCGCCACTAATGATTTTCAGGCGATGCGCGTTACGTCCCAACGCTTCAAACGTTTCGTCTTCGATAAAGAAGTGTAGCTGTGTAGCAAAACGCACACAGCGCAGCATGCGCAAGGGGTCGTCAGAGAACGTGATATCGGGATCGAGAGGCGTGCGAATGATGCCGTCTTCAAGGTCTTCAATGCCGCCGAAGGGGTCGACAAGCTCGCCAAAATGGGCACGGTTTAGCTGTATAGCCATGGCGTTGACGGTAAAGTCGCGACGGTTCTGATCGTCTTCCAGTGTGCCATCTTCGACAATCGGTTTACGCGAGTCGTGGCTATAACTTTCGCGTCGAGCCCCCACAAACTCTACCTCCAAACCTTTATATTTCACCTGTGCCGTGCCAAAATTCTTGAACACTGAGATATTTGCCTTGCGTCCCATCTTCTTGCGCAAGGCGTTGGCCACCTGTATGCCACTGCCCACCACCACTACGTCGATATCATTTGAGGGGCGCTCGAGAAAGAGGTCGCGCACATATCCTCCCACAACATAGCAGTCGAGGTTCAGTTCATCGGCAGTGTCGCCAATCAAATGAAATATATCCTTATCAAGTATTTGTGCCAGTTCGGCATCAGTATAGAGCTTCATAACTTATCCTAAAAACGTTTTTTTCATGACTTCATGCCAGCCACTACGCCCTCACGGCCCACAATGTTTGCCTGAGATGCAGCGGTAAAAGACGGTATGAGTATGCAAAGTTACTTATTTTTTTGCATCCCACAAAACGTTACGCCCCCTTTTCATTGTTTGAAAGGAGGCGTAACACCACGATCTCACGTTTCGCAAATATAAGACACAATCTAATCAGCCTTAAAATATCCGTTGATATCAATCATATCATCTGTTATATCTTCTACGTTGCCCTTTTTAATGGTTTCTACCGATCCAGCCATGATGCCTAATGCCTCGACAGCAATAACATCGATTTGGGGCTTTCTATATTCTTTCTTTTCCATAATTGTTGTTTCGTTATTTAATAATTATCTTCTTTGTTTTTCCCGACTTCATGCGCACAATGTTCACGCCCTTCTGTGGTGCGTCAAGACGCTTGCCGCTGAGGTTGTAGTATTCAGCCTCGGCATCGTTGAGGGCGTCGAGAGCCTCCGCAGCATTGATGCCTGTAGCCGAGCCATCAATACGCATGCTGAGGAGAGCAGGGGCGTTGGCAGAAGTGCCACTGAGCCAAGCGCGGAACGGCTGAACCTTGACACCCTTAACCGAAGCCGAGCTATTCAGTTCAGCCACATTCCAGAAGCGATCCTTTGATATAACATAACCGCTGTTGACATCCTCTGTCCAGTAAGTGCCGCTGAATGTCATGTCGTCCACTGTTTGAGCCTCTATTGCCACATTCAACGTAGCATCGTTAGCGTCAAATGTCAGTTCCGACCCTGTGCCGTTGCGCTTTACTATACATGGAGTGCCGGCAGCCACCACTCCTTCAAGGCGGCTCAGCACAAGCTCGTCACCAGTCAGTGTTTCAATCTTATACAGGCAGTAAGGCTCGCTGCCAGTCAGCGTCAATGAGTACGGCAACACGAGTGTGCCCCAGTTGTTCGTCATCGTGCGAGTGTAGGATATAGCATCAACTGTTCCATTTGCCTTGTCGCTAATATATGAGTCATCGCTCAGGCTTACTTTTTTCGCTTGAAGATAGAAATATGCCCCTATAACTTTAGGCAACGACTGGAAAGTGATAGTTTTAATATTATTACAGTTACCAAAAGCACTAGTACCAATTACTTCCAACGATTTAGGTAATAACAAATCTCCCGTCAATCCTGAACAATTATAAAAAGCCGCATTTCCAATAGTTGTTACAGAGCTTGGTATTGTCAAATCTCCCGTCAATCCAGAACATCCTGAGAAAGCCACACCTCCAATAGTTGTTACAGAGTTTGGTATTGTCAACTCTCCTTTGAATCCAGAACAATTCCAAAAAGCCGAACTTCCAATGTTTTTTACAGAGCTTGGTATTGTCAAATCTCCCGTCAATCTAGAACAATTATAGAAAGCATTTTCTTCAATGGTTGTTACAGAGTTTGATAATGTCAATTTTCCCGTGAACCCATAACAATCACTGAAAGCCAATTTTCCAATGGTTTTTACAGAGTTTGGTATTGTCAATTCTCCCGTCAATCCTGAACAAGCAATGAAAGCCTTATTGCCTATCGATGTTAGTGAATTTGACAGTGTTAGAGTGCCATTAAGATCTTCACATCCGAAAAAGGCTTCATTATCTATTGTTGTTACTGTATTAGGAATGACAAGGTTTCCTGTAATGTTTGAATTATAGAACGCTTGCGCAGGAATTTGCGTAATCGGAGCGTCAAACTCTATCACGCACTTATTATCTTCACCAACCCTATAATGCTCCACTACCGTAGCACCAAAATTTTTATTTGATATATCCACCTTATTACCATCGGTTGTTTGGTAACGGAAAAAACTATTCCCGCACACTTGACATATATCATCGTTAAGCTTATGACTTGTGGCAGGAAGATTAGCGGTAAGACCAGAAACAGTCTCTTCCCCCTCACATTCTTGGGGGACGAATGTTATAATGTAATCATGCGTACAGCTATACTTCTTCTTCTCTATAAGGAGCGAATGTTCGTTTGCAGCCACCTCGCCCAGCTTGACATTTTTGTTGCCCACGCGCTTATAAACCAACCACTTGCCTAAAGTAGAGGAGTACTCTTTATAGCTTTGCTGCTCCCAAATGAACATCATCTTATCACCAGAAGGCTGCACCTTAAAATTGATAGGACGAACGTTTCCGCTGGTGCTTCTGTCAAGAGCCACGTCCTTTTGTACTAAAGAACCGCTGGACTGGTCTTGCCATTTGCCCTTCACCGTAAACTTATGACCATAATAAGAGAATGTCTTATTGAAAGAGAGCTTAAGGTCAACGGTAACCCATGATTTCTCAGATTCGTAGGGGTTACTAAATGCGCCTACCTGTCCGCACTTTAAATCTTGGAGCTGTGCAGAGCCTACCGTTTTGCCATTAAGAATTATACTTGAACTATAGCCGACATCACCAGATATGTCTTTAAAATAAGTGAGGTGTGCATCGGATATATTAGACCACATTTCCTTAAGATTAGCTACTTTTTTGTCGTCGATGTAGAGATACACATCGCCAGTAAAACGGGAATTGTATAGTTTGGGGTTTAAAGTCTCCAATTTCCCGTTGAATATCCATAACTGAAGACTGGTTTCTATGCCACTCCTACTATAATATGTATTGCCTAACAGGACAACTGGTTCGAGTCCTTTGGCAGACACCTTGCCAGCACCTGCCATACACAAAAATAGCGAGAGCAGTGTGTAGACAAACACTCTGCCGATGTGTTTAGAGTTAATGTTTTTTTTCATTTTTAATTATTTAGTTGTTAAAGTAACGGCGAATTTAGTTCAAAGACCCAACACAAACAAAAATACATAACCGTGAAATGGCATAAAGAGGCGTAAAAAGTGGGGTAAAAAGGCGTAAAATCATGAAAAAAGACTACCTTTGTAGCGACAAAATACAGAAAACAATGAAATCTAAACTGTTAGAACAGCTAACCATATTTCTTGACCGTCGTAGTCATAATTGGCAGCAACGTCTATGTCTTATCACCTTCTTGATGCTCACATTGTCGGTGATAGTGGCTGGTGTGCCTATGCACATCGCCGGACTTGTGGGACGTGGCAGCAACATCCTCTATATCATATCGGCTGTGATGTGGCTGGCTACTGTTATGTTGCTGGCTTTGTATCTGCTGCGCCACATGTCGCTAAGGGTGGCTATATCCATGTTTGGCATATTAACACAGCTGACAGGCACTGCCCGCATAGTGTATATGGCTATAGAGCGTCCTGAGGGGTTTGACCAAACCATCATTTTCAACCAAATTATTTCGCTCGCCCTCATCATATATCTTGTTATGGCTGCCGTCAGACATATACCAACGATAATAGCCACAATAAGTATTGCCACAATCGTATTTGCTTATCTATACACAGACGGAGGATTTAACAAACAGATAGTAGTGATATTCGCTCTTGTGGAGATATTTACGTGTGTGCTGGGCGAAATGATAAGGCGAGGCATACGCAGCATGCAACGCGAAAATGCCGACTATCACACTACAATCAACCGAGTGCTTGCCACCTTCCACATGACCAAGACCGAGCTGCTTGCCTATATACAACTGGGACGTGGAGGGCAGAGCAACCAAGACATCACCCACTTCTTCGACCGTCTCGACGAGCGCACCGAAGCCAATCTTATCAAAGCTGTGGAGCAGCGAATAGCCCATCGACGAATGTTACATGCCAAGATATCATCTGTGTTGCCCACGCTGACGCCTACCGAGCAGGAGGTGTGCCGATTGATTATCGGTGGCAAGACAATTCAAGAAATAGCCTCAATACTTAACAAAACGCCCAACAACATCAGTTCGGTGCGCATACATATACGTAAGAAACTGGGACTTGCCACGAGCGACGACCTAAGAGAAGTGTTGCTGAAAACTTTTTAGTTGTGAATGAACACAATTATGGTTCATATAAAATAATTATCGTTCATATAAAATATGGAGTGATGAACCTTATTTTTTTGCAAATGTTTACACTACACCCATTCTTGGCTCGCAATACCTCAAAAGTTATTAAATTTATGACGGCTTCGGCTCGCCTTTCAACATTAATTTATACTTTTGCACCTCAGTATGAAGCATTTATTATTATTCATCGCCACAACGACGTTGCTGGCAGGATGTGCAAAAACCGAAGAGCAGAAGGCCGACGAATGTATGCAACGTATCGACTCGCTCTACGCACAAGGCAAATACAGCGAGACGCTCGACTCTATCGTAGCATTGCGCGAGCACTACCCTACGGCCCTTGAAGCACGCCGCAAGGCGCTGGTAGTGTGGCAAAATGCCTCGCTGAAAATGGCGCAGGCCGATGTGGCCAAAACCGACATCTTGCTGCAACAAACCACGGCTCAGCTGACTGGCTCGCTCGATAGGCTCACCTACAACCGCCTGCGTGTGCGCCGCGACTCGCTGCAAGCTCGTTACGAAGCCATGTGTGGCGTGGTTAGAATGATTCATGTTCGGCAGAAGCAAAATAAGGAATAAGAAAGAAACTCGATTTTTTATTTCTTTCTTAACTCTTCAATAAGGTTTTCAAGAATATATTGGTCGCTCATCAGTTGCAATCCATATTTTGGATCAGCCAACTGTTTGCATACATATCTGGTGAATTGGCCACACCTCCTTCAACCATGTCATATTGATTTTGAAGCACTCCTCCACGTCGGCAATCTATCACATACTTTTAAATTAGTAAAGTGATGAACATATTGTCTTGTAAATGAGATGATTTGTGTGCAAGTTGATGTGCGTCTTTTCTGCTTTAACCCTAATCAGTCATACTGGCTTGTGTTTTGATTTTTTATAAGAACGGATTTTATTTCACTTAATATACTGTGAAAAAAGAAAGATGGAGTAAAATAATACCTTATTTGGCAAATATTGTTGCGTTTTAACAATTAATCTCTAACTTTGTCATGCAATTAAGGGATCCTGATGGTTTATAAGTGGCACCAGGACTGTGAGAATCCCATTTTGCCATAGCCTGTGAAGGTTTCGTCTATTATATGAATAGACAAAGGATAGACAGAACGTTGTGCCACAGAAACAAATACCTTACAATATGAAAAAGTATTTATTACTTTTACTTGTTTTGGCGCTCTCCTTTACTACGGCATTTGCCGCCGATGAGAGCACAATCACTATCAAGACGTCAAAACCAGTAGGAACGAGCGTATCCCTCGATGCCTATACCTCCTCTAAAGACGAGGCGTTCACCGTGGACTGGGGAGACGGAGAAGAGAAGACCTACAACGTAGACCCTGATGGTTGGGGTTATTCCCGCCGTATCAACACCGAAATCAAGGGCGGTACTATCACCATCAAGGGAAAGTTAGTGAATTTTGACCTTACCGAGGCAGGAATCACATCCGTCGACCTTCACGGACAGACAGCCCTGAAGGAAATCAATCTGGAGAAAAACGAAATAGCCACATTCAAACAAGACGGAATGCCGGCGCTGACGGAGCTCAACCTCAAGGACAACAAACTGACGACATTCTCAGGTAAGGGCATGACATCGCTGAATACGCTCAAACTGCAGGGCAACCAACTCGACAGCTATGAGTTTGACATCACCGACGCTTCGGCAACGCTCACCGAACTCAACGTGAGCGACAACGGAGACAAGTTCATCAACCTGAACCTCATGTCGTTCACGGCGCTGGAGTATTTCTATTGCGATGACAACCCGGAATTCACCACGGCCGTATTCGCCGACGACAGCGAGAACATAAAGAATATCAGCATGAACAACTGCCACGTGATGCACTTCTATTCGCGCTCGTTCCCTAACCTCACTTCGCTGAATCTCTCGAACAATGCTCTGTTCGAACTGGAAGAGGGCAACTATCCTAAGCTCAGCACTCTTTCCATCGACCACAACTACCTCACGACGCTCGACGTGACCAAGTTTCCGAAGCTCTGGAGTCTCTATTGCGGAAATAATAATATAACGCTGCTCAACGTGGGAAACAACCCCGAACTTCAGTCGCTCAACTGCGACAGCCTCGACATAACGAAGCTCGACCTCTCGAACAACAAAGACCTTACTTACCTCTCTGTGAACGGAACAAAGCTGACGCAACTCGACATCAGGGGAAAGAATTCCATCACCAATCTCAACATCAGCAACACGGCGATAAGATACATAGACCTGGAAGACCAGTACAGTCTGCGCGAATTCCGTGCACGCAATACGCAATGTGAGTTCTTCTATTTCAACTACATCAATTCTTGGGGCCGTTTCAACTATGTTGATATCCGCGACAACAAGAAGATGACCGGAAATTCCATGAATTTCACGCTTCGCACCATACAGCCAGCATATTCTGAATACAGCAATGCCCTGCTTATCGCCGGATCAAACGGCGAGACGGCTGACACGGAATACGCCACATCAGAGGACATGAGGTGGAGGTGTGACGTGAAGGGTGACGGTACGGCAAAGAACGAAGCCGTGAAGGTCACCGTAGACGGCACCGACACCGGCGAGAGAGTATCTGGCAAGGGCGAGTTCGGAGGAATGACATCTGAGCAGGAATACGACTTCACGAAATACTCCACTACGGGCGGTACGTTCACCGTATCACAGTGGGACGGAGCTTACTACCAGCAGCTTGCAGACGTGACAACGAGCGCAAAGGCTGGCGTGGCAATCCATATCACCCCGACTCCTGCCGAGGGCTATGTATACGACGGTGTAATCGTGAACGGCGAAAAGATAAAGGAGGAATGGTTCGTTGTGAATGGCGAGGCAACAATTAAGCCAGTATTCCGCAAAGCAGACCGCAAGATTACCTTTACGGCTCCTGCAGGACAGACTCTGTCGTTCGCTGTGGCTGTGCAGAAAGGAGCAGACAAGAAGGTGCAGGTAGACTGGGGTAGCGGTGCGAAAACAGAATACAATGTATCCGACACCAAGTACACTCGTCTTGACGGAACAGCAGAAACTGTAGCTGAAAGCGGAGCAACCGAGTCAACAGTGACCATCTACGGCGACGTTGATGCCCTCAACCTTGAGAGCTATGGCGAATACGGAGAGCTGGCGGGCGCATGGAACAACAAAGTTTCAAGCATCGACCTTACGAACAACGACCTGCTCATAGCGCTGAATCTCTACATGAACCCAATCAAGACCCTCAACGTGACCAACCAAACAGGTCTTCAGGAGCTTGACTGCTCATATTGCGAGCTGACGGAACTCGATGTAACAAAGAATACGGAGCTCCGCTCACTCCAGTGCTACGGCAACGAACTTACCACGCTCGATCTCTCTAAACTTCCTGAGCTGCTTGAGGTGAATGCCCGTGTGAACAAGTTGACAAGCATTGATTTCACAAACAATCCAAAGCTTCAGCTTGTGAACGTGACGAATAACGAACTGAGCGCCATAGATGTGACAAAACTCACCGACCTTGTCAGCTTGGAAGTTGCTGGCAACAAGCTGACAACCCTCGATGTTTCTAAGAACACTCAGCTGCAGGTTCTTGATGTGGGCAATAACAAACTCACCGACCTGAATCTCGACAACAATACGGCATTACGCTCGCTATCATTCAACGACAACTCTATCCAGATTCTTGATTTGAGCAAGCTGACAAAACTGTGCAAGATCAACTGTGGAGGAAACAACATGACGGCGTGTGACCTCAACCAGTTCTACAAGGATCTGCCACAGTATCCTGAACTCACAAAGGATGAGCAGGAAGCCATGAAGGGAGCATCTCTGACAATCCTCACCAGTACGGAGGAAACTCCTAACGATGCTGCCGGCTCTGACACTTCTATCGCAAGTGACAAGGGATGGAGCACAAGTATGATGGGCAACGGCTCTGGCTGCGATTTCACATGGATATACATCGGCAAGACTGAGAATGGAACTATTGCGTTGAAGGATGCTGAGGGTAATGATATCCTGTCTGGCGACAAGGTGAAGCGCAACTCGCCTATCTCTCTCATAGCTACTCCAGACAAGGGTTATGCCCTTGATAAGGTCTTGGTGAATGGTAAAGCCGTGGAGGGCACAGGGTTCAAGATTTCACGCATCTCAACCGTAACGGCAACATTTAATATTGTTTCTGCAATAGATGCTGCCGCTATCAATGATGCACGTGTAACCACAGCAAGTGGCTCTATTATCGTTTCTCTGCCAGAGGGAGTTCTCGCCGAGGTATTCACTCTTGATGGAACGAGAATATGTAGCCTGACTGCCGGAACATCAATTATCCCAGTCGCCGACGGCATATATATCGTGCGCACAAAGAATGGTGCTGACTTAAAGACAATGAAGGTAAGCGTGAAGTAACTCCACACTTATTAATACACAAAAAAACTCTCGTAGCTTATTTATGGCTGCGAGAGTTTTTTTGTGTTTTTGATTAACAATAAAAGTCTGTGACTTCAGCTCTTCTCTTCTTGCCGGTCTCCCCCGATCCTTGCGAAACTTGGGCTTACTTACACAATAATAGTAACCACAACCTTAGCCTCAGGATACTTGTTAAGATAGTCTACAACCTCCTTTATGTATGTGTGACTTATATTTCTCAACCAAAAAGTCGCGAAGCGAACGTAGATTTGATTTATTAGATATGATTGGTTTAATTATTTCTGACTCAAAAGTCAACACTCCATTGAGTATGTTTACTGATGCCACATACTCAGTATTTACGATATAACTTCTGCCCATCCTGAAAAAAGGTGAAGGTATATTAGACTCCGCATACGCTATTTCGATATCGGTAAGAAACGATGAAAGAGTTGATAAATGAGTCTTTGTTTTACCATCATTAAAATAAAAGTCTGTATAGTTTCCATCTGCTTTAAGATAAACCACTTTGTCAAGATTGATGACCGCGAATTCTGTTCGAGAGTTTATGAAAACCTGTACCATGGTTTTAGAATTGATGTTGAGGATAATTAATCGGTTTATTGTTAGTTATGAACACTGTTGTCCAAAGGGAAAAAATTGGACATGATTTAAATTGATTATATTCAATGGGTTATACGAATTTGATTTTTTCGAGATTTGATTTTGTACTTTTGCAAATTGTATTGCAAGAGACTGAAATCATGAATCAAGGAAAGACCGTATTCGCTCAGATTATGTCGCTCATACCAAGATATGAATTCGACAAATCTACTTTATTACCCGATCAGCAGACAATGTCTAACCAGAGCGGCTAACATTTACAAATGTTAAATAAAATTTCCGAATTATAAGCCAGTTGGGATAAAAACAGAAATGAATATCTCCGAGTGCTCGCTGCTTGCGTTAAAATGTCAAGACCGACATACCTAAAATCTTGCATCAACGTGCTCTAAGTCACAAATTATATTTATTTTTGGGTGAAATTATTACCCCCAAAATATGCAAGCCTATGAAAGCAGTATGCGGTCTTGACGTGCACAAAGATAGCGTTTATCTTTGTATTTTGAGTGAGTTTGGAGAACTTATTGAAAAAGTTTTTTATTGTGATTGAATATCTTATGAAAATGCTATTCACGTCCAAAATCATATTGCACACCATTGTATCCAAAAGTAAGCTTAGATGGCGACAAGAAATGGATATCAACTTTATGTTCTTTCTCGTGATAATCAGAGCCATCACTCTTGATACAAGAAATGATAAGTTTTCCATTCATCACTCGCCACGAACGAAGAGTGATTCCATTTAAATCACCAACATTACTTGCAGCGCCATCTTCCTCAAGTCGCATACCATTGCCACTCTTATCAGAAAGCAACCAAAGACCTTGAAGTTCTGTTATATTGATTGCGCTTTTTATGTTTTTGCTATTTAACTCAACCATGATAGCAAGATTTTCCTTTGGCTTCATGGTTCCGAATGATTGTTGAGTCTTTTTTAGTAGAGTTGTTGAATATACCAACTTCCGCTGAGTTTGCATGTTAGTAACATACATGCTGTCGCCCTTAATCGCATCAAGCACTACATACATCGTTGAGTCCTTAGGATCTGGGTTAGCTTTGCGAGCAGCATCAGCCTCAGTACGTTGAGGAGCAGAATTGCTACATCCGCTACAAGCATTAAATCCTAATGTTACAATCAATAATACAAAGTATAATCCAATTACTTTCATTTCTCAACAGTATTATCTTTAAAAAGGGGGAAAAATGGAGCGACTCCATCTCTCCCCCAAATTACATATTAACTATTTTACTTAGATCGAAAAAGCAAGAAATTACTTATTTTCCTTAACCTTTACGTAGAATACATACTCCTTAGTGTTACCATAGAAGTCTGTTACGTAGAAGCCAAACTTAATCTTAGATGATGTGATAGAACCTACACCACCAGGTACATCCTCGTTAGTAACAACCTTGATACCGTTAGGCTCTACAGTAACGCTCTTGAACAAGCTTGCGAACTGTGTATCGAGCAACTTAACCTTAGTTTCCTTGATACGGCTATCCTTAGCTGTGCCGAAGTAGTTGATCTTGTCTGCTGATGATGTAGAAGGGTCGTCAGCAGAAATCTGATTCTCGGTGATGGTGATAGAGTGGTTAGGATATTCTACCTCGTAAGCATCCTGTTTGAACTTAAAGTCTGCCCAAGCGATAGCACTCTTGAATACAACCTTAAAGTCTGTTGGAGCATACCAGAGCGACTTAACACCGAAACATTCAACAGCAGCCTGCAATGTGTACTCATGCTCTTCACCGAACTTAACAGCAGCAGAAGGAACCTCCATAGTGTAGTCGGGAGCAGCAGATACATAGTTGAGTCTCCAAGTGTTGATTGGCAAGTACTTAGCATACTTAGCAACATGTGAAGGAGTTGAGATGTAATCTGCCTTATCGGTATAATCGAAGCTAATTACACAACCATCAGCGTTGTTATAAGGAGTATTGAATGCTGCAATGATGTTGTATGTAGCATTATAAACACCAGCGGTTGCAGTTGCCTTATGGTAGTTAGCCCATGCAGTAAGCAACTTACCCTTAAGAGCCTTAGCATCATTCATATTAGCATCGAATGGAGTGAAGAATGCTGGGTTTGGCTTGATAAGGTCAGCGTGGTGGTTAGGATACTTCATAGTGAACTTAATAGGCAATACACTTACTGTGTTACCATTCAAGTCGTATGAACGCATCTCAAGGTTATAAACCTTCTCAACCTCAACATCAGCAGGATCGTAAACCAAGATCATATTCTTGATAGACTGCAAGGCAGTAGCACCCAAACCATTTACAGATGCAGAAGCATGACCATTCATGTTGATAGTAGCAACAGCTGTAGAAGCGGTCCAACTTGGAGTCTTTTTGTCAGTATAGAATTCAACCTTCTTAAGCTTCAAACCATTCTTAGCAACAACTTCAATCTTATTTGTGTTCTTATACCAAAGCTTGTTAGAAGCATCAACCTTGATACAGTTAGCCTCCAACTGGAAGTCGGTCTTAGAATCAGCATTCAAGTTATGACGTGTTGTGTTATCACCTGAAGCATAAGGAGTATGTACGATATCCATACCATCCTCGTTGAAGAGAGTCTTAACGAACATCACCTTGATATCCTTAGAATAGATAGTACCATTGTAGTTCTGGATGTAGTAACGGAATGTTACAGTAGAACCTACGAATGAGTAATTACCTGAAGCATCAGGGATATTAACAACGATATTGTCGAAGTTCTCGTTATCCTCCTCGAAGATAGTATTGAGCACACCCTTATTTGCATCGTTGATAGCCTTCAACAATGAAGTAAGAGTATTACCTGTCTGAGCCTCGTTACGAGCATTTGAAACAGCTACAGCCTCAACATACTTGCGATATACCTTTGGAGAAGCAGCTGCGCTCTTACCAAACTCTGTATTCTGAGGAAGGAGGTTAAATTTACCTGTCATTGTCTCACCATAGTTAACGGTGTAGCGAGCATCGCATGTTGAAGGATGTGTACCAGTATCAGCACCTGTCGCAACGATAGAAGGAGCTGTCTGAGCAACTGCATCTATAACATTGATATTAAGCTCATACTTAGAGTAAACCTTCTTATCAGTAACTTTACCATCCTTAGCCTTCTGTTTATAGCTTGTATAGAGAGCATAAGAGTTATCGAAACCTGCATGCTTTGCTCCAGAGAAGTGATTGTAAGAGTTAGTAATTACACTCTGATACAGACCATTCTTAGGAGCACTTGCTGCACGAGCTGCACGACGAGAAGTAATAGCGCTTGTACGTGTAGAAGCCTCTGGAGCAGAGATAGAAAGACCTACAGGAGCCTTCTCCACGCTATTCTCGAGCTGGATGTTTGCTTTATCTGTAAAGTTTACGTTTGTTGGGTTTATAGTATAATAAACAGGACCTGCAACGCGCTCAACGTTCCACTGGCCAACTATCAAAGTCTTATCGTCTGCACCAGCAGCACCCTTATAAGGGAATATAACGTAAGTATTTCCAGTAGCATCTACCCTTGTAAATTGCTTACCAGAAAGATTTGTCTTGTTTACATCAGAGAGCACCTGAGCCTGAACAATCTCCAACTGCTCATCCTGAAGGATAAGACCTGTGATAAGGTTATTGAGGTTTTCTGCAAGAATATCAAGATAGGCATTAATGTTCTTAATATCCACGTCTATCAAATTCTTAATAGCGTCTGCATTATCCTTTACAGCACCATCCTTAAGAGCCTTGATAGCCTCTGCATTATCCTTTACAGCACCATCCTCAAGAGCCTTTACAGCTGCCTGATAATCACTCTCAAGCTTAGTAAGCTTATTGTCGATGATATCCTTGATAGCAGCCTGATTATCCTCGATAAGCTTCTTCAATTCATCATCCTTATCGCTAAGAGCCTTGTGAGCCTTGTCGTTAGATTCCTCAAGCGACTTAAGAGCCTCATTGATGGTTACGATATCAGCACCATTCTTTTCAATATCCTTCTTTGCAGCCTCAAGATCCTTCTGAGTACCCTCGAGCTTCTCTTCAAAAGCCTTATCGGCAGCCTCAAGATTCTTGGTTGTGGTCTCCAAGTCCTTAACAAGCTTCTCGATATCCTTCTGGTTAGCTTCAGCAAGTTTCTGAACTTGTTCAGCAAGAGCATAAGCCTCATCAGCCTTAGCCTTAGCAGCCTTCAAGTTACCATTTTCAAGGTCAGCAATAGCCTTTTCAATAAGAGCCTGTGAAGCCTCGATAGCAGCCTTCTTAGCCTCTGCAGCCTGGATATCGGCATATCCCTTTGCATCGTTTGTGGCAGCCTTGATAGCCTCATTAAGTTCCTGATCAGCCTTCTCGCTTGCCGACTTGCAATTATCGAGGAGACCCTCGAGTCTTGAAATCTCAGACGTCACGTTCACTCCGCTTGCGTCAACCTTTTCCTGCAAGTTTGTGATGTCATCATCGTAATCCTTACAAGAAACGAGAGAACCCGTCGAAACTACAGCGAGAGTTCCGAAGAGCAGTGCACTAAAAACTTTCTTTCTCATTTTTGATAAATAATTAAATTAAACGTATATACATTGTTCACTATTTTTGCTCGTGATATGCCGTTGACTGATGGCGGTAGCTCGTTCATATTTATCATCATCACCCATTCATATCTTTACGGCAGCTTGGCGCATAAATATGCCTAATGCAACGCAAAATTAAACAAAAATGAGTCAACAAATCGGTATACAAAGCTTCACTGTCTGAACCCCATAGTTTACTGTGTGAACCCCCATGTATTGGTTGATAAACCAAAATTGCATTTACACTACTGT
>ULZA01043229.1_pt1 | contig 26004 bp, 17 predicted proteins | sample 1962681 | NCBI WGS metagenome assembly ULZA01 (sample SAMEA4835877, study PRJEB28245) | human gut metagenome | biome: gut microbiome; material: fecal sample | place: Denmark | collected 2008 | reverse complement strand
GCCTTTCTAAGCCTTTGCTAACTAAGTTTTTTTAGGCCTTTCTAAGCCTTTGCTAACTAAGTTTTTTTAGGCCTTTCTAAGCCTTTGCTAACTAAGCCCTCCCCGACGGGGAGGGTTGGGAGGGGCTACAGCCCCAGTATTATCACGAAGGCGATGAGCACGCCTACGCCGAAGCCCGCCGTCACTTGCGAAAGGGTGTGCTGTCGGAGTATTATGCGGCTGGTGCCGACGAGTCCTGAGAGCACGAGCGAGAAGCAGAGCCACGTGATGGGGTTGAACATGAATATGAACGAGAAGGCGAGCAGAGCGCCCACCATGCCACCGATGGCTGCGGTGTGCGTCGATATCTTCCACCACACGTTTATCAGTGCGCACACTATCTGTATCACGAGTGCCGCCATGAGTATGTTGCCCATGAAGTGCGGAATGTTATACAGTCGCATAACGTAGAAGCAGGCGTAGTAGCTCACTATCGAGAGCAGATAGGGCACCACGCGGCGCTCCTTGCGGCTGAGCTGTATGAGTGTCCAGCCGTGGTAGTTGCGGTAGAGCTTGATGAGCATTGTGGGCATGAGAATGGTGAAGAAGTAGACCATAGCGAGCACGCTCAGCTTGTACCCCCACGGCATCTGACTGAGATAACTGAACGTGAAGAGTACGGTCATCCCTACCAAAGACAGATAGAACGGGGTGAACACCGCGCTCAGGGCGCGGGCTGCGAGGATAATGTTCTTTTCTTTCATAATTAGTTCTTTCTCATTCTTGCCACTGGTATGCCCAGTTGCTCGCGATACTTCGCCACGGTGCGTCGTGCGATGGGGTAGCCGAGCTTCACGAGCGCCTCTCTGAGAGCGTCGTCGCTGAGCGGTTTCGCCTTGTTTTCCTTGTCGACGAGTTCTTTCAGCGCAATCTTTATCTTGCGTGTAGACATCTCCTCGCCGTCTTCGTTGGTGTAGCCGTCGCTGAAGAAGAAGCGCAGCGGGTAAGTTCCCCAGTTGGTCTGCGCGTACTTCACGTTGCTGACGCGCGATATTGTGCTTATGTCGAGCCCCGTGCGGTCGGCGATGTTCTTCAGAATCATCGGCTTGAGGTCAGCCTCGTCGCCGTCCTGGAAGAACTTGCGTTGCCAGTCGATGATAGCCTGCATGGTGAGCGTGAGCGTGCGGTAGCGCTGCTTTATCGCTTCGATGTATCCCATTGCGCGCTCCACCTTCTGCTTTGCGTAGAGCAGCGCTTCCTTTTCGCGGCGCGACATCTTCTCCTTGTTGTTGCGGTAGGTCTCCATGAGTTCGCTGAACGAGGAAGAGACGCGCAGTTCCGGTATGTTTCCGTTGTTTATGTAGAACGACACGTTGCCGTTGTCGTCGGTGTCGATGATGAAGTCGGGCGTAATCTGCTGCACGTTTCTGCCCTCGGTCTCGCCGAGCGAAGCGCCCGGTTTGGGGTTGAGTCGGCGCAGCTCCTCCAGCACGCGCTGTCCGGTATGCTCGTCCACGCCCAGCAGCTGCGGAAGTTTCTCGAAGTGCTTCTTCGCGAAGTCGTTGAAGTGCTTCTTTACGACTGTCGTCATCAGCTGCTTCATTCTGTCGTCGGGTCGGCGTTCTATCTGCAGCAGCAGACACTCCTGCAGCGAGTGTGCTCCGATGCCAGCCGGGTCGAAGGTCTGCAGGATTCCGATTATGCGGTCGATGTCCTCCACGTCGCAGTAGACGCCCTGATAGATAGCCAGCTCGTCGCATATCGACTGGCTGTCCTTGCGCAGCAATCCGTCGCTGTCAAGCGACCCGATGATGTACTCCATTATCTTCTGGTCGTTCTCCGAGAGGTCTATCTCGCCCATCTGCTCCTTCAGCTTGTCGTAGAACGAGCGCGTGTCGCCGTATACCATCTCCTCGTAGTCGGCAGAATCGGCTCCGTAGGCTCCGGTGTAAGCCGCCGTAGGCATGTCTTCGTCGGAACCGGTCATACGGTCGAGCGCATTGTTCAGCGCCGACTCGCGTTCCTCTCGCTCTGTGTGAGCGGCGAAGGCGTCCGCCTCGGTGTCCACCTCGTCCATGTCGCCGCCGTTGCTTTCGCCGTTGCTGCTTTCGCTGTCTGAAGAGGAAGCGTATGCGGGGCTTTCCTGACTGTCGTATGAGGTGTTCGAGTCGTAGATGTCGTCGTCTGCCTTCACGAGCGCAGGGTTGTCGTCGAGCTCCGCGTTCACGTTCTCTTCAAGCTCCGTGACGGGCATCTCGAGCATGTGCACCTGCAGCATCTGCTGTTGCGTCAGGCGCTGCAACTGCTGCTGCTTCTGTTCCTGGGTTTGTATTAGTTTCATAATATTTCTGGTGGCGTTTAGGCCTTTCTAAGCCTCTTTAAGCCTTTCTAAGCCATTGTTGACTAAGCCTCTTTAGGCGGCGTTTAAGCCTTCCTAAGCCTCTTTAAGCCTTTCTAAGCCTTTGAAAATTCAAAACTGAATAATTCCTAATTGCGGCGCAGCCGCAACAATTCAAAATTCAAAATTCAAAATTCAAAACTCTTCCGAGCCGTTCGGCTTAGGCGCAGCCTTTGAAGTATTCCTTTAGCCTCTCCACAGTAGTGGTCAGCATCTCGGGCGCTTCGTTGCTGTATCTCTGCCAAACCAACTTCGCCTCGTCGTTGAGGGGCGAGTGGGGCAGCGGTTCGCGTTTCAGAATGGGGTCGAATGTCTGGTATATCTTCAGCACATCTACCACCTCTTCGGGCTTCAAGCCCAACAGACGCGCCATATCCTGCACCTCCGGCGTCTCGCTCACCATAGTGTTCGTCATCAGCTGGAAGTAGAGGCTGAGGATGATGGTGAGCATCACCGGCGTCAGCTTCTGTTCGGCGTCGATAGGCAGATAGTCGTGCTCGAAGGGCAGCGTCATATCCATGCCGCTGTAGAAGGCGTTGCCGAAGCCGAACCCCGCCATCTGCCTGAGCCGCTTCACGTCGCGTGCCAGTCGGCGTGGGTTTTCGGCGTACGTGTCCCATAGGCGTTGCAGCGAAGGCGTGGCGTGCTCTTCGAGCGCCACCATCTGCTCCTGCAGCGTCTTCGGCGGAATATGCAGCTCGAGCGCCAGATCGACCACGGGGCGCGAGTATTCCGACTTAACGCCTGCCGGACTCTTCTGGTAGAGCTGCACGATAAGCAGCCAGTAGTCGTCTGTCCAAAGAGGATGAATTGCCATATATTATATTAATAATGTATTGTTTAATGTTTGCAAAGTTACAGAAAGTCTTGCACATAAGGGCACGCCCGCCACACTTTTTTTGTGCAGGAGTAAAGAGTTGTTAAGGTGTTTTATGGTGCTCTGAGCGCTTTTCGGGGGCTGTTTCCAGTAAAATCGCAGTTTTTCTTGCAATTTTACAGCATAAAAAGTCAGTTTGGTTGAATTTTTTAAAAAATTATTGCAAAACATTATCGAATTGCAATTTATTTTGTACTTTTGCGGTTAGTAATTTTAAAACTTATAGACTATGAAGAAAACTTTACTCTCATTGGCAGCAATGTTGCTGCTCGCAGGTGGTGCTTCGGCACAGACAGCAAAGTCGGCTGCAGTTTATACTGACAAGGTAGACGCAACTCCGGTTAGCGTTGTAAAGAAGGCAAAGGCTCCTATGATGAAGGAGGGAGAATCTAAGTATGCGCTTCTTGGCTTCAATGGTTCTGAGAAGCCGTCACAGTCGAATGGCTTCCCGAAATGGGAGTCTGCTAAGCTGGTATTGTCACAGATGGATAATGGCGTAGATTTCGATTTCTCTGAAATGGCAGGCTACAAGATTGTAGGTCTCAACTTCGCTGTAACAGCTAATTTGGGTGAGCAGGCAGGTGCGTTAGCTGTTGTTTATCAGGATAAAAATGATCAGAAGGGCACAGAGCTCGATTCGCCTTATCTTGTTGAGGACGAGAACTATAAGGTCAGCGCTGTAGAGAACCAGCAGCTTACTTTGCAGTGGAACTCCGTAGCTTTTGCTGAGCCGTATGAGATCACAGGCGAAGAGTTTGCTTTCCAGTACGGTTTGGCATACGAGCAGGTGAAGGGTAATGGCACTACTCAGGAAGAGTTCCCGTTCCTCACTGGCGTGAGCACAGATACGGGCGTTGAGGGCATGTTCCTCGTTTATGGTAAGCCTTCTTCTAAGTATAAGGAGGGTCTGTACACACTTAACGATCCTGAAGATACAAAATCAGAGAAGCGTTGCCCTTGCATGCAGCTCATCCTCGAGAAGCCGAATGGCGAGACCGTTATCCTCGGTCTGAACGGTTCTGACAAGCCGGTTGCTATGCAGTATTACTCACTCGACGGCAAGAAGCTCTCTGCTCCTCAGAAGGGCATCAACGTTGTTAAGATGAGCGACGGCACATCTAAGAAGGTGCTTGTTAAGTAAATATCGGAAAAACATATATAAAATGGAAATCCCAACAGAGGGCTGCCTCTGTTGGGATTTTTTTTAAGGGGGTGCACTTGTCTCAAGTGCACCAACCGCGCAGAAATGCATCGTTTACTTTGTTGGTGCAGCAGAGACTGCTGCACCCCCTGGAAGTGCACCAACCGCGCAGAAATGCACCATTTACTTTGTTGGTGCAGCAGAGACTGCTGCACCCCCTGGAAGGCACCAACCGCGCAAGCACTGCACCAACCGCGCTAACCATAAGAGGTTATGTTGAGGTGCGTGGGGGATGTGTCAAAACTCAATTATTGGGCTTTCAGCCTGTTTACGACCATATTTTTAGTTTTACCGGACAGCAATATTTTGTAACCAATATTTTGTAACCAGCGGCGGAGGCCGGAGACCTCCGCTACGGGGGCGCTATGAGGCTACTTGAGGTATTCGGAGACCTCCGCTACGGGGGCGCTACGTGGCTACTTGAGGTATTCTGCGAGCTTCGCAACGGCGCGTGCTCGGTGCGAGATGCCGTTCTTGATGTCCATGCCGAGCTGTGCGAACGACTCCTCGTAGCCTTCGGGCACGAAGATAGGGTCGTAGCCGAAGCCCTCTGTGCCCTGCTTCTCGCGCGATATGGTGCCGCGCACGATGCCCTCGAAGAGCGTGTAGTCGGCAACGTCGCTGCGGCGTGCGAGAGCTATCACGGTGCGGAACTGCGCACGGCGGTCGTTGCTGTCGCCCAAGCGTGCGAGCAGCTTCTGCATGTTGGCTTCAGAGTTGTGGTCGGTGCCTTCGGCGTAGCGTGCCGAGTGGACGCCCGGTTCGCCTCCAAGCTCGGGCACTTCGAGGCCGGTGTCGTCGGCGAAGCAGTCGTAGCCGTAGTTGTCCACTACGTAGCGCGCCTTCTGAATGGCGTTGCCCTCAAGCGTGTTGGCTGTTTCGGGTATGTCTGCGTGGCAGTTGATGTCTTCGAGCGAGAGCACGTGGAAGCGGTCGCCGAGTATGGCGCGTATCTCCGAGAGCTTGTGCTTGTTGTTGGTGGCGAAGACGATAGCCCCACCCCGTCCCTCCCCGTCGGGGAGGGTGTATGATTGCTGTGGATTGTTCATTGTTGTTTTTTTTAATAAGCCTTTCTAAGCCTTCTTTCTGGCTGCGTTTAGGCCTTTCTAAGCCTCTTTAAGCCTTCCTAAGCCTTTGCTGACTGCTGACTAAGCCTTTCTAAGCCTTCTTAGGCCTTCCTAAGCCTTTGCTGACTAAGCCTTCCTTAGCCCTCCCCGACGGGGAGGGTTGGGAGGGGCTCTTTACCTTAACCTTTATCTGGTCGAATCCCTCGCCGTAGACACCGATGACGCTGCTCTGCGACACGAAGGCGCGCGGGTCTATCATCTTGATGAGGCGGAAGATGAGCACCGACTCGCTCTTCTTGGCGAGCAGACATATCACCTTCATCTCCTTACCCGTATACCATCCGTGACCGTCGAGGATAGTGAGCGTGTGGTCGGTCTTCTTGGTGATGGCGCTTGCTATCTCCTGATACTTGTGCGAGAAAATCATGAACTGCACCGATTGCCGTTGCACGCTCATCACGTAGTCGAGCATGGTACACTCGATGACCATCGTACACAGACCGAACACCACCATCTGACAGCGCTGCGGGAACGGACCGAAAGAGTCGATGGCGAGACAGCTGCCGATGATGACGAGGTCGACCATGATGAGACCCTTGCCGAGCGACACATTATAGTGTTTGTTCACTACGGCAGCGATGATGTCTGTTCCACCCGTGCTGCCGTTGTTCAGGAACACTATCGCCAGTGACGTGCCCGTGAGCATACATCCGATGATGAGCGACATGAAGTCGTTGCCCTCGCCCATGAGTTTGTAGAAGGTGCCGTCGGGCATCTCCACTATCTTCTGCGCCAAGTCGAGCATCACGGTTATGGCTATCGTGGCATAGATGGTTTTGGCAAGGAACTTTATTCCAAGCTCCTTCAGAGCCGCCACGATGAGCACGGCGTTGATGATGAAAAATGTCCATTGAACTGGAAATTTAGTGGCATAGAACACGATGGCTCCGATACCGGCGATGCCTCCGGTTACGATTTCGTAGGGCAATAGGAACACGGTGAAACCGAAGGTGTAAAGCAATAAACCGAGGGTGATGTTGAAATAGTCTTTCGCTTCTTGCCAGATAATTTTGCGGTCGATGGTCATAGGATTTATATTTGTTATTTTATAACGACATTCACGATCTTCTTAGGTACGACAATCACCTTCACGACTGTCTTTCCGTCGAGATACTTCTTGCTCTGCTCGTCGGCGAGCACTGCAGCCTGAATCTCGTCGTTGGTAGCGTCGGCAGCAAACTTCTTCTGGAAGCGTGCCTTGCCGTTGAACGACACGGTGAGCTGCACCTCGCTCTCTACGAGATACTGCGGGTTGAACACGGGCCACTGAGCGTCGCATACGGTCGTGGTGTTGCCTAAGGCGTGCCACAGCTCCTCTGCGATGTGCGGAGCGAACGGCGCGATGAGCACCACGAGCTGCTCGAGCACCTGCTTTGAGCGGCACTTCTGCTGTGCCAGCTCGCCCACGGCAATCATGAACGCCGAGATAGAGGTGTTGTAAGAGAAGTGTTCGATGTCGTCCGTCACCTTCTTTATGAGCTTGTGCAGGCTCTTGAGGTTGTCGGCTGTAGGCTCAGCGTCTGAGGGCAGGAACTCGTCGGTGCGGTTCTCGTAGAACAGCGCCCAGAACTTCTTGAGGAAGCGGAAGCAGCCGTCGATGCCGTTGGTGTCCCAAGGCTTGCTTGCCTCCACCGGACCGAGGAACATCTCGTACAGACGCAGCGTGTCTGCGCCGTACTTCTCCACGATCATGTCGGGGTTCACAACGTTGAACATCGACTTCGACATCTTCTCTACAGCCCAGCCGCAGATGTACTTGCCGTCCTCGAGCACGAACTCGGCGTTGGCATACTCCGGTCGCCAAGCCTTGAACGCCTCGATGTCGAGCACGTCGGCGCTCACGATGTTCACGTCTACGTGTATCGGTGTGACGTCGTAGTCTTTGCGCAGGTTATATGATACGAATACGGGAGCAGCCTCTCCCCCCGCCCTCTCCGAGGAGAGGGAGCCGTTAGCTGTTGAGGCAACTCCGTCCTCCCCCTGGGGGGAGTTAGAGGGGGCTGTGCGGTTTACGCGGTATACGAAGTTGGAGCGACCCTGAATCATGCCCTGGTTGACGAGTTTCTGGAACGGCTCCTCCTTGCACGACACGCCGAGGTCGAAGAGGAACTTGTTCCAGAAGCGCGAGTAGATGAGGTGGCCCGTAGCGTGCTCGCAGCCTCCTACGTAGAGGTCTACGTTCTGCCAGTAGTTGTCGGCGTCCTTGCCCACGAGGCATGTGTCATTGTGCGGATCCATATAGCGCAGGTAGTAAGCCGATGATCCGGCGAAGCCCGGCATGGTGTTCAGCTCGAGCGGGAAGACGGTCTTGTTGTCCACGAGCGCCTTGTCTACCACCTGGCGCTTCTCTGTGTCCCACGCCCACATCTTGGCGCGTCCCAACGGCGGTTCGCCGGTCTCTGTAGGCTTGTATGTCTCAATCTCGGGCAGCAGCAGCGGCAGGCAGTCCTCGGGCACCATCTGCGGCATACCGTCCTTGTAGTAAACCGGGAACGGCTCGCCCCAGTAGCGCTGACGCGAGAAGATAGCGTCGCGCAGACGATAGTTGACCTTCACGCGGCCCATGCCCTTCTCCGTCACGAACTGCTTTGTCTTTGCGATAGCCTCCTTAACACTCAGTCCGTTGAGCGAGAAGCCGTCGAGCGTCTCCTTGCCAGCGGCAGGCGAGTTGCAGACGATGCCCTCCTTGGCGTCGAAGCTCTCCTCCGACACGTCTGCGCCCTCGATGAGCGGCGTGATAGGCAGGTTGAAGTGCTTGGCGAAGGCATAGTCGCGCGAGTCGTGCGCCGGAACAGCCATGATGGCTCCCGTGCCGTAGCCTGCAAGCACGTATTCTGAGATCCAGATAGGAATGTTCTCGCCGGTGAACGGGTTCACGGCATACGATCCGCTGAACACGCCCGTCACGTTGTGGTTAGCCATGCGGTCGAGCTCCGTACGCTTCTTCACGTAAGCCAGGTACTCGTCCACCTCAGCCTTATGCTCTGCTGTGGTGAGCTGCGCCACGAGTTCGCTCTCCGGCGCCAGCACCATGAACGTAACGCCGAAGATAGTGTCGGCGCGAGTGGTGAAGATTGTTAACAGCCCCTCTCCGTCTCTCCCCGTCGGGGAGAGGGCTTTGAGGTTAGCCTTTATTTCTTTAATGGTGTTGTCTGTATCTTGCAGAACCTGCTCGTTTGTAAAGCGCAACACTTTGAAACCTGCTTCGTTAAGGAATTCAGAACGTAGTTTGTCTGCTTCCATTTGTTCTGCATTGTTATGGTAAGCTCCGTCAACCTCGATGACGAGCTTGCTGTTCAGAGCTACGAAGTCAACGATAAAGTCGCCGATGACGTGTTGTCTTCTGAATTTCTCGCCCAATTGGTTGGCGCGTAAAACCTCCCAAAGAGCCGCTTCTGCTTCAGTCTGAAGCTTGCGGTTTTCTTTGGCGTTCTCTTTAAGAATGTCGTAGTTGAATGGGTGAGCAGTCTTGAACTTGTTCCAAGCAGCCTCAAGCTCTCCCCCGACGGGGGAGTTGGAGGGGGCTATTCTGAACTGCATCTCCGTACCCTCACTTCTGCCTATCCAGTTCTTCTGTGTCTCCTTGATAGAGTCGCTCCAGTCGACAGTCTCCAGACCGTCGAGCAGGCGCTGCGAGTAAGCCGATGTGCGCAGACACCACTGCTGCATCTTCTTCTGCACGACGGGGAAGCCGCCGCGCTCGCTCACGCCGTTCACCACTTCGTCGTTGGCAAGCACCGTGCCCAGACCAGCGCACCAGTTCACCATCGTCTCGCCGAGGTAAGCGATGCGGTAGTTCATGAGCGTCTTCTGCTTCTCCACGTCGCTCATGGCGCGCCACTCTTCTGCTGTGAACTCCAGATGCTCGCTCTCGGCGACATCCAGACCCTCGGTGCCCTTCTCGTTGAAGTGCTCTACGAGCTTCTCTATCGGCTCTGCCTTCTGGCACGAGTTGCAGAAGAACGAGCCGAACATCTTCTCGAACGCCCACTGAGTCCAGTGGTAGTACTTCGGGTCGCAGGTGCGAATCTCGCGGTCCCAGTCGAACGAGAAGCCGATGTTGTCGAGCTGCTGACGATAGCGTGCGATGTTAGCCACGGTAGTCACCTCAGGGTGCTGACCGGTCTGTATAGCATACTGCTCAGCGGGCAGTCCGTATGCGTCGTAGCCCATAGGGTTGAGCACGTTGAAGCCCTTCAAGCGCTTGTAGCGTGCGTAGATGTCCGATGCGATATAGCCGAGCGGATGGCCTACGTGCAGACCGGCTCCCGACGGGTAGGGGAACATGTTGAGTACGTAGAACTTCTCCTTTGCAGGGTCCTCAGTGGTGTGGTAAGTCTTGTCCTTCACCCACTGGCTCTGCCATCTCTTTTCTATTTCTCTGAAGTTGTATTCCATTGATTTTATACTGTTTTTATGCAAAGTTACGTCTTTTTCTTTATAAATAGGTGGGTTTGCGTGTAAAAAAATATTGCGCAGTGGCGATATGGCGTTCAGCTCGTATGATATTTGCAGTAAAAACCTCACGAAAAGTCATCGTCACCCGTACGGAAACCGATTGGACGGCGTACGGAATCCGATTGGACGGCGGACGGAATCCGATTGGACGGCGTACGCAAACGGTGGCACACTTAGGGGGTGCACTTGTCTCAAGTGCACCAACCGAGCAAGAAATGTACCCTCTGCAAGTGTGTCAAAACTATAATATTTTATTGCTATCCGGTAAACAACTATTCACCCTTATATTGTTTTGTTGTTCAGTGTTTTATAGTAATATTTACTAAAGGGGCTTTCAGCCCGTCTTAGACCATATTATCAGTTTTACCGGACAGCAAAAAAAAAACCGCAACACCTGCTGTGCAGGCATTGCGGATAAAGGATTATTTTATTGTGCTTCTATTATTAACATACTACTACAAAAGGATGTTACTTGATGTCGTCGTAGGCATTCACTGCCTGCTCGAAACGCTCGTTGATCTGCTCGAACGAGTAGAGGCCGTCGGCGTTCTTCTGGAGGCCCTTGAACGAGAGCGGGAAGACCTGCGGAGTATGGTCGAGGTCGAGCGGCGCGTTATGCTGCAGCTGGTCGGTGCTCTGGTATACGAGGTTCACGCCTACGTACTCCTTGCCCGTAGCCTTCTCGATCCACTTCTCGTAGACCACCTTGCTGCCTATCGGCGTCACCTTCTCGATAGAGTTGGGCAGGCTGTAGCGCTCAACACCGAGAGCCGCGTTGACGGATGCGATGTTAGAGTCGTGACCGCAGAGGAACGTGAACTTGCGGTTCTTCGAGTTAAGCTCGTCCTTCATGTACATCAGCAGCGGGTGAGCCACGTTTGCAGCCACGATAGGCGCTGTGAAGAGCACGTCGCCGTACACATCCTTCACCTTGGCTATAGAGGTCCAGTCGTCGCGTGTGAGTTTCTCGCCGAACGCAGCCTTGTCGGCGTCGGGCTCCTCGTAATACTGCAGGATGAAAGCGTCGGAAGCCGAGTTGAAGTTCTTCATTGTGCCCTTCATGCCAGGCTCCTTGCCCTTTACGAGCGTAATCTGTGTGTCATCGTACTTCACGTCGCCCAGCTCCTTGTAAGCCTCGCTCTGGGGATAGTCGAGCGTGCGTGATATGTTGCGGTAGCTCTCCTTCAGGCTCTTAGCCAAACCGACAAGACCAGCCTTTCCGCCAAGCGCGTTAATCTGCTCCATAGCCTTGGCCTTGAACGCGTCGCTCACCTTTGTGAGCACGGGGTTGAACACGGGGTCCATCGTAGAAGGCGTGTAGCGGTGGTTCACCTTAACGCCGCCTACCGGCATGAACGCCGTAGAGAAATAGGCAGCTGTGGCGATGCAGCGCTGCATGGAGTTGGCGTAGACGTTCACCTCGTCGACAGAAGGAACCTGATTCTCCTTGAACAGACCCTCGCTGACGGTCCACTTTCTGAAGAACTGGCCCATCTCGGTCTCAAGAACGCCGCCCTTCAGCGTCAGTTCGCTGGCAGCCGAACTCCAGTTGGTCCACTGGTGGGTAGTCATCTTGCTCAATGCAGAGCCGTTGGTAGACAGCGGGCTGCGTATGTTGTGGCGCGAAAGCACAACCACCTCCTTCAACTGATACTTATCGTGGAACGCAGCCGAACGCTGCACCTGAGCAAAGACTGATGCAGGAAGGATAGCTGCAAGCAGAATATAAATAGCTATAAACTTTTTCATATCTCACGGGATGCTTTAATTGAACATGTTTTTTTTAGAATTTGAACTGGAGACGTGTCTCAATAACGCGGAAAGTGTTCTTGTTGAAGCCAGAGTAGTCGCTCTCGCCGGCACGTACGATATGACCGCTCACACGCCAGATCATATACTTGTTGATGTAGTAGTTCATGGTAAGAGCCCAGTCGCTGAGCTTGCCACCATGGAAACCAGCCTTAGCATCGTTCATGTCGGTGTAGTTGTAAGCCGCAACAAGCTCCCACGACTTCGGGGCAGGAGTGGCGATGCCGGCATCGTTCTTCACATACTCGTACTCGTTGTTGAGAAGGAAGCGCAGGTTGCCGTAAGCACCCCATGCATTGTAGCTCTTGGCGTCGCCCTTACGGTCTACGTTCATGAAGATGTACTGACCCTCAATGCCTACATGACCCTTGGCTGCCATAAGTTCGCCAGAGAACTTGAAGTCGTTCTTCGCATCGGTAATCTTAGCACCGATGGCGTTGATGCCAGCTACGCGTACCGGATAAGGAGCCTTGAACTCCATGTTAGAGCGGTTTTCGGCTGCAAGCTCGTAGTTCAAGCCGATGCCTACGTGGAAGAGGTTGCCCTTCTCGATGAGCGGATGGTAGACCAAACGAGTGAGCAAGCCCGTACCCTGATAGCCCGTTTGGTTGGTCTGCTTCTTGAACGACTGGGCGTCGGTATATACAGAACCCGTACCCATGAACTTGTCGTCGCTATGCTCGTACATCAAACCAACAAGACGACCGCCCACACCGAACGCAGAGTGGGTCTCAGGCTCCTCCATAGAGACCTTGAAGCTCGAAGACGTAGCGCTCTGGTAGCCGAACTGATGAACGAAGTAGCCACCACGCAAGAAGTTCTGCTTGTTGAAGTTATACTGGATGAAGATATCCTTCGGAGAAACCGAACCGCGGGCATAGCCGATATCGGCCTTGCCTTCCCACTTGCCGTACGAAACCTTCATGCCGATACGTATGTCGGGAACGTTCACACCGTCTACACACTGCTCGTCTACAGCCTTGTTGGAGCTGTTCAGGAAAGCAGCATCCATAAGGATACGGCCTGAAGGCTTGACGACGAGCTTATTCTCCTGCGCGTTTGCAGCAGCCGCAAAACCCATGACGAGGGCTGCAGCCATTATATATTTTTTCATATTCGTTTTTTAGGAATCTAATTGTCAGGCAAAATGGTTTGCCAGCCGTTCTTTTACTTCTTGTCCCACGGAGTGGCTACGAACTCGCTCTTCTTTACCTTGCCCTGCTTCACGAGCTTTGCAAACTCCTTCTTGGCAGCCTCAAGACACTTCTGGAACTCCTTGTTGGCGTGCAGACGAGCTACGACAGCCGAAGCCACAACGCGTGCGGCGTCAACGTCGCTCTGCCAGTGATAGCCACAGATGACGCGGCTCTGACCCATCTCGAAACCACGCTTCAGAATCTCGTTCTGACGGTCGGGGTTGATCTCTGCGAGCACCAGCGCCTCAGCCCAGCCTATCGTGGTGTGACCAGACGGATACGAACCGTTTGTAGACAGCTCGCCCTCCTGCTTAGAGTTGCAGGTAGGCACGTTGTAGTATTTGAACGGGCGTATGCGGTTATAGTGTTTCTTTGCGCTGCGTGTGGCAAGGTCGCCGGCATCCTCGCGCATCTTGTATACGAGCTTGTAGATAGCCGGAGTCTCCTCCTTGGTGATGCGTGTGCCGAAGGCGTCGGAGAAGTTCATAGCCACATCCTCTACGTTGGCGTCGGCAGCAGCCTGGTCGCCACGCGGAGTGTTGCGCTGCTTCAGACCCCAATAGTAGCGGGCCTCGTCGTTGAACCACTGAAGACTGCCAATCTCTGGTGGAGGAGGAAGAAGATCGAGCGAACTTGCCTGCTCTCCGTCCTTAAGGAAGAACAAGTCGGGATTTGTTCTGACATCTTTGATGTTAGTCTGCGCAAAGGCAGAAAAGCAGAACACTGCAAGAGCAGCCACTAAGAATTTTCTTTTCATCATAATGTTTTACGTTATTAAGTTTTTATAAAAATTGTCGCTTTCAATAGATCGCTTGCTTGAATAGGTCGCTTGCGAATTTTGATGCTGCAAAGTTATAGATGAAAAGCAAAAAAAAAAGTTGCATCCGATGATTACAACGTTTCATCGAAATGCAACTTTTTACAAATGTCTGTCTGTAAGACGTTTAGAAGAATGTGGTGTTTGCGAAGTTATTCTATCAGTCTTAATATGTATGACGCTAAGGAAGCCGGATGGCGCTCCACGTACTGCCTTATTTCGTCTTCCGAAGGCTTAATCTTGTTCTTCAGCAGTCGACTAATAACCGGATTAAGGTTGCCAACAACGCGAAGCATGCCAGGAACAGCGGTGCGTTTCACCTTAGCGTCGGCGATGAGAAGCATGAGCACCTTTGCCTGCTGGTTGTCGAAGCCGTTGAACTTAAGGATGCTGTTCACAAGACGCGGGTCGGTGTCGCTCATGCAAGCATAGATGTCGGCAATGAGCAGGCTGATGTTGTGAGTAGTCTCGTCTGAACGCGTCGCTATCTCGCACTCAAGACGCTTCTCGTCTACCTGCACTACCCGTTCCTCGTTCTCGCTGATAGCCGTGCGACGTATGAAGGTGTATCTATCCATCTCTTTCTGCAGTCGGCGGCGTAGCACGACCTGCTCAATGCGGCGGTCGGTATGCTTGAGCTGGCGCAGCAACGTCAGACGGTCTTGCTGCTGCATGTCGGAGGTGACGCTGTCGAGCTGCATCCTTACAGCCTCCACGACATGGTCGTTGGCGTCGAGCGCGTCGAGCTGTTTCGAGCGCGAAGCGAAATAGGTGCGGAGCGTCTGGAGCGCATCGTCGAGGAATAGGCGGTTGTATCTGCGGCGTATCTCCTGCAACTTGCCGTCAAGACTCTCCATAGGATCGGTAGTGAGAAGCTGCTTGTATTCGTCAATCTCTGTAAGAATGCCGTCCGACAGACCCTTTATAATAATGACATCGCGAAGCTGGAACATATAGCCGCTAAGCTCCTTCTGCACCTTCTCATAGGCGGAGAGCCACTGCTCGTTGGCGAGAGCCTGGCTGCGGAGCACTTCAATATCGCCGTTGCTTAGGGCACGTTGGCTGTTGTCGGCGAGAAGTTTGCTGTCCGCAATCTCGAGCGAAGCCAAACGTTCGCGCTGCTGGTCTATCTTCTTGAGGAGCATGAACACATTGCTTCTGTTCATGCGCATGAGAGTGTCGGAGATGGCGGCAATCTTCTCGTTGTTGGCTTTCCAGCTATGGTGCTTGCCCAATCCAATCTCGGCTATATCCTTGTATAAAGCAAGAATCGTGCTCTTGTAGTCGTCGGAGAACAGATTGCTTACCGACTCGATGCCGGCAAGTCGCTTCTTTAGTTCCTCCTTGCGCACCCTGATAGTGCGTGTGGCAAGATAACGGTAGAAGCGGTAGCCGACAAAAATGGCAGACACGATGAGCAGCAGGCACACGATGGTGACGACCATTCTTCTGCGGGTGACGGAGCTGTTCGTAATCTTCACCCATTGGGCTTGGCTTTCCTTGCCCGCCGTGAACGTAAGCACGCCCAGCTCGCAACCTAAATAAACCTTGTCGTCTTTCACCACCGATGCCTTACGCTCAAAACTGATGTCTTGATAGTAGTAGCCGGAAAGAACGAGGCTGTCGGCTTTCTTCACATACTTACGGATGCCGAATTCGGGCAAGGTGTATACGACGCTGTCGCCGATAGCGAACATGTCACTCTCAGCCTTGGCGTCAATAGCTTTGCCGCCGTCCTTTATCAGCAGAGAGTTGCCGGCAAGCACAATCATCTGCGGCGGAAACTCCTTGGTGATAGCCATGCTACGTATGTTCTCCATGCCGCCGGTTCCGGCAATCGGCTTGTATCTGCCGTTGCTGCCGTAGAATATGCCGTGGTTGAGCGTGGTGAGATAGAGGTTGTTGTCTTTAGACTGCTGGTAGAATTTGGTGATGTACTTGTCGTTGAACGATGGTATGGTGTCAATATGCCTGCTTTCGGGCTCAATCTCTATAAGTCCGTCCTGTATGCCGAGATACAACTTCGGCTTGTTGTCTACGGTCATAAGTCCCAGGGAAGTGATTTTCGACTGCGAGTCGTAAACCATTTGGCTGTGTGAAAGCAGAATATTGCGTATGAAGTAGGAAGTAAGGCTGACTTGCTTCAAGTCGTGGTTGCTGGTAACATAATACAAACATCCGTTGTAGATACGCGAGTCGACAATAGGCGCCTCGCGGATAAAGTCGAAAATCTTGTAGGCTTTATCCGAACCGTTGGGCTGAAGGAATATCTCGTTATGCGCGTTTATATAATAAATGTCGCCATTCTCGTCGGTTGCAGCCGACATGATGGCAGCATTGTCATTGAACACGCTTTGGTGTACCGGAACCTTCCAAACGGCGTTTTCGGTAGCTATGCACACATGGTCGTTCTTCTTAGCCGAAACGATAACGTTGTTGCACGACATCGGAATGTTGCGGCGAAGAGAAATAGTGTAGAACTTTTCCAAATCGCGCGTTAGAACAGCCGTGCTGTTATCAAGAAAACAGTAGGCTCCGCCAACATAATAAAAAAGATTGGCATGAAACTTAAGATCTACCTCGCGCTTCAGCGAACCGTCCTTATGCTCGATGTAGAACTTGTTGCCAGCAAGGATATTGGTCTCGCCGTCAATCACGCTGACGAAGTTGATGCGTTCGCCCTTATGAGAGACACGGGTCTTCATGGATGCGACGTCTATATGCAGCAGACCGTTCTGTGTAGCCACAAGAACCTGATTGGCGGCAGAACGGCAGATGGTCTTGGTAACAAATGGGTCGCCGGAGTGATAATTGCCGCCATTCGGATAGATAGGCTTCAAAGCCGAATCGGCACTTCTAAGATTTAGCGTGTACACACCCTGACTGGTGGCAGCAAGAAGCAGCCCGTCTTCTTCCATAATGTCGTAAACGGAATAATGCTGACCCTTCTTAGGAATGGTATATTCGGCAAGGCATCTGGCGCTATTGCCGACTATCTCCCATTTGGAAAGACCGGCATTGCGTATTGCTATCCAACAGATACGCTTATCGCCGTCGCACTGCTGGGTGTACACCTTGTAGATTCGGTTGCTACCCACCTGGTACTGGCGTCTATCGCTGTTGTTCGAGAAGATAATCTCTCCAAACTCGGTGCCTACCCACACGACAGAGTCTCCCTCAGCAGATATTGATGAAAGACAATTGTTAAGATAATATTCTGATTCGTTCAGGGAGGGTTCTTTCTTCTCATTGCACGACACCAGGAGCGAGGCGGTCAGTATAGTGAGAATGAAAGAGAATATATTTCTCATAGTTTTTATACTTGCATAGTGTGGTGCTTGAGCATGGACTGTGTCTGTACGGTAATCTGTATATTGCCGTACAGACACAGTCTATGCTCCATATTCTATATTTAATATTAATGTAGTATGTTTCTGCAAAAACACCTTATAGATGCTATAACTTTCTGTTTGCTTCGAGCGCTCTTAGCCAGTTGCCGCCCCATATCTTCGCCATATCTTCTTCCGAATAGCGGCGGCGCAGCAGCTCTTTTGTGAAGTTTATCAGTTCGGAGGCGTCGGCAAGTCCGGGCACGCCACCGTCACCATCGAAGTCGGTGCCAAGTCCCACATGGTCGATGCCCATTACGTTGATGGCATGTTCGAGGTGGAGCATTGCGTCGTTGATGCAAGCTTTGCCGTCGGTGCGCAGGAAGCCGTTGTAGAGTGTTATCTGGCATACTCCGTCTTTTGCGGCGAGGGCTCGCATTTGGTCGTCGGTGAGGTTGCGCGGCACGTCGCATAACGCCTTGCTGTTGCTGTGCGAGCATACTATTGGCTTCGCCGATATCTCCAGTGCATCGTAGAACGACTTCTCGCCGGCATGACTCATGTCTACCATCACTCCCAAGCGGTTCATCTCGCGTATCACCTCAGCGCCGAACGCTGATACGCCGCCGTGAGTATTGAGAGTGCGGCGCGCCGAGTCGCATATCTGATTGTCGCCATTGTGACAAAGAGTGATGTATACTATGCCGCGGTCGGCAAAGTGCTTCACGTTCTGCAAGTCGTTCTCTATCGCAAGACCGTTCTCTATACCTATCATCAGCGATTTTACTCCATTGCGCTTGTTGCGCAGCAAGTCCTCACGGCTTCGCGCCAAGGCGATGTACCGCGAGTCGCTGAGCACAATCTCGTCAATCTTGTCGAAGATAAGGTCGGCGTAAGCTTTCGGTGTGTCGACGGGGAATGGTGCTACGTCGGCGAAAGTTTCCTCCGGCTTAGGCTGCGGCAGATAAGCCACCATCGTCACGGCGTCTGTCCTGCCTTCGTTCATTTTATGCAGGTCGTAGAGCACTTTTGGGTCGCGATGGTCGAAGCACACGCCTTGCGGGAAGAACATCGGCGTGTCGCAGTGTGAATCGATCGTGAGGTTGCGCTGGTGGAACAGTTTTGCGCGTCTCAGCACATCGCCCTCCTCCACAAGCCACTTGAAGAGCGGCAGTCCGTCGTCACCGAGCCACTCCGGATGCCATTGCACTCCGAGCACAGCCTTATGTTCGTTACTCTCTATTGCCTCAACCACGCCGTCGAGCGCCCGTGCAGTTATCTTGAAGCGTTCGCCCGGTGCAGCCACAGCCTGATGGTGAAACGAGTTGACGAATAATTTCTCCTTATTATATATATTATAGAGCACGCTGCCTTTCTCTATTTCCACGGTGTGCGTCGGTTCCGAGCGGTCTGCATCCTGCGAGTGTCGGTAGTTTGTCGGATCGTGCGAGATGTCCTGGTGTACCCGTCCGCCGAGCGCCATAGCAAGTGTCTGCACGCCGCGGCAGATGCCCAGCATCGGAATCTGCCGGTCGAACGCCAGTCGGGTTATGAGCAGTTCGGGCAGGTCGCGCACGTTGTTGATGTTATGCAGCGCAGGCGAAGGCTCCTCATCAGCCCACAGCGGATTGAAGTCGCCGCCGCCTGTGAGCAGCAGAGCGTCGATAGTTTCGAGCGTATCGAGCAGTACGTTGCGGTCTGCTACTGGCGGAATGAGCACGGGCGTGCCTCCTGCCTTTATAATCTGACGGTAGTAGCGGTCGCGCACTGTAGCGTCGATGCCCTCGTAGTTTGTTGTTATGCCTATAATGGGTCGCTGGCTGGTCTTCGGCTTGTTGTCGTAGAAGTCGGCGAGATGCTTGTTCAGGTTAAATGATTCCATACTTATAAAAATATTCCCACAGAGTTCACAGAACACATAGAATCTCCGACGTTCAGCTCCTTTGCAGAAGCGGTGTCTGTTCTGTGTGTCATGTAATCTCTGTGGGAGACGTTTGTTTATTCAGTACGCAACGCGGCGCTTAGTCTTCATTCTTGTCCTCAAGGTGTACCGGAATCTCGCGCTTGATGCTCCGGTCGAGCGATATAAGTGTCTCTGTAGACACCACGCCCGGAATCATCTGCATCTTGTTGTTGAGCAGGTCCATGAGCTGTTCGTTGTCGCAAGCATACACCTTAAGCAGCATTGTGTACGGACCGGTTGTATAGTGGCACTCCACGATTTCGGGTATGTCTACCAACTGCTTCACCACGTCCTTATACATGCTACCGCGCTCGAGGTTCAAGCCTACGTATGTGCATGTGCTGTAGCCTACACTCTTCGGGTTCACCTCAAAGCCGCTACCAACGATTACGCCACCCTGAATGAGATGCTGAACGCGCTGGTGGATTGCGGCGCGTGATACGCCACACTCAGCAGCTACATCCTTGAATGGGATGCGTGCGTTCTTAGAGAGAATACTAAGTATCTTTCTGTCTAGATTGTCAATTTTGTCCATCTTCTATAATGAAATTTTGTCTATGATTACAATTTGTCAGCAAAATTATACATTTTACTTGAGACAATCAACAAATAGACCTTTCTTTTTTAGTTTTTTAGTACAAAACGACACGAAAGACTCTCATTTTTGTTATTTCCCCCTTCAAAACTACTGCGATATGATATGCAGGTCTCTCTGCGGGAACGGTATCTCGATGTTGTGCTCGTTGAGCGTGTTGTATATTGCCTCCTTCACCTGACCGGTCTTGCTGAACTTGTAGTCGACAAGCACCCAATAAGTCACGAAGAGATTCACCGAGTTGTCGCCGAAGTCGTCGAACACCACGCTTACCGGTCGCGTCAGGTCTATCACGTCTCTGCCGTCGGGCGCTTTCTCCTCCAGATTGTTCACTGCCTTTATGAGCATCTGTCTCACTTCCTCCACGTTCGAGCCGTACGCCACGCCCACCGGCACCTTCACCCATTCGTATGAGTGGTTGCGAGTGATGTTCTTGAAGTTCTTGCTGAACAGCGAACTGTTGAGGAAGGCTATCACGCATCCGTCGCCGGTGATGATCTGCGTACTCTGATACGTTATGCTGTCCACCTTTCCGCGTATGCCGTCACATTCTATGTAGTCGCCTACGCGCACACGTCCGGTCATTAGTGATATGCCGTAGAAGAAGTTCTCGAGCAGGTCTTTCATGGCGAAGCCCACACCTGTCGCCAGACCAGCCGAGATTACGGAGATAGCAGTAGACGGAATCTTCAGCATCTTGATAGATATGATGAAGTAGAGACCCCAGCAGCAGATGGCTATGATATTGTTGGCGAGCGTGAAGTTGGGCTTGCCGTTCACCACCACCTTCGACTTGTGGTACTTATGATAGAGCGACTTCACGAGATAGTTGATGTAGCGGAACAGGAAGAACTGCGACATCACCATCACCAGCTTGCCTATCGAGAGCTGTACCACGCCCGGCACGTTCAGAAAGTCGAACATGAATATAGTCCACACCGTAGCCGTCAGGTCGAACACGTCAGCCGCCCACCATATTGAGAGCAGCACCGAGAACACGCTTATCATCGGCACCAACGCCATGTACACGAAGTCGTAGAACCACGTTACGTTGATATGCTTGTTGTGGCTCTTGGTGATGATGCTCAGCACCGATCCCTTCTTCGCTTTCTCTGCCTCAGCCTCCGAGTGTATCTTATGCGCCAGATAACGCTTCTCGTACTGCGCCAGTATGTCATACACGCACGTAATGGTCTGTATGCAGCTCAGCTGGAACATCCACCAGATGAGCACCTGCACCGACAGCAGCACGTATCCGTAGAGCGCCGAGGCGGTAGAGAACACCATTATAGCCAGCGATATCCATGTATAGAAGATGTCCGAGCGCGGAATGTTAGCATTATGGCGCTTCACTACACGCCACTGCCATACGGTGAACGCGAGCAGTATGGGCGGGAAGATGAGCGTCACGAGGTTGTTCGGTATGAAGATGATGCGGAACGTGATGACGATGAACGACATCAGCATTATAGGCGCATAGATGCGGAAACCGCTCTTTATCTGGTCGCCCGGCAGACGCACCAGCAGCGAGAAGAAGATGGCGCAGAGCAGCCATGCGTACTCTATGAGCAGCTTCGACGCCATGAGGAAGAAGTTATGGTACATGAACGTGCGTGCCACCATCACCGACACGGCGAAGATGAACATCGCCACGAACAGTATGAGACACACCTTCTTCTTCATGAACTCCTCCGTACGGAAGCGCTTGGGCACGAGCCAGCGCACCAGCACGTTGCTCAACATGCCGGCAAGCATCATATACAGCAGCACGAACACGCTCAGTCCGCCCACGATAGGTCCGCGCCATTGCGAGTAGACCTTTCGTTCGCCGCCGTCGGCACTTTTCACCTTCTCCTCGTCGTACTTCTCGTTCACGTCAGCCTTCGCCGAGTGATACTGCATCGGCATATTCTTCAGAATCTCCAGATAGTTTTGGTCGCCGTTCACGAAGATGGTGTGCTGTATGTCGTTATATCGCTGAATAGCGTAGTCGTTCATTTTCTTCAGCTTCGCCGACATGAGCTGGTAGTGCTGCTCGTCCTTCTCCACACTGTTACGCATGTTCTGCAGATTGCGCGCGAGCGCAAGCGCATAGTCCAGACACGCCTTGCGGTCGTGCAGTCCCTGCCCGTCGAGCATGAAGGGCAGCTTGCGCTGCTTTCCGTTCTTGTCCACGATGAACTTCGGTGCCTGCTGCACACTGTCCCTGCGCACCATGCGCCTCATCGACGGTGGAATCTTGCTCAGCGTCTCTATCAGATACTTGTAGCGCGTCAGCTCCGAGTCCATGCGCTTCATGATGTTTTTATACGGCATGCTTCGCTTGCTGAACTCGCGGTACATCTCCGTAGCCTCATGGCAGGCGTACGTCATATCGAACGTGAAGTCCTGCTTCTGCGAGTAGAGCATCAGCGCCACCTGGTCGCTACGCTGCATCAGACTTATCATCTGCTTGTGCTGCGTCTCGGCATACACCGTGTAGCGCACCATGTTCTTGCGCTGCTCGTTGAACGTCGTCTCCAGTTCGGCGCGCAGCACCGACAATGTCGAATTAAGGTTTTTCTCCTTGAGCACCGCACCGGCACTCAACGACACGCACAACATAACCCAAAGACATGCTATGCGCTTCAAGAATCTTATTCTCATAATATCTCCTTGTATGTGTTATTTATATTTCAATTATGTTTATGCGTGCAAAAATACGTCTTTTTTCTGAAAACCCAAAGGAGTTTTGAGTTTTGAGTTTTGAATTTTGAGTTTTCAATTCACAATTCCTAATTCAATAATTCAAAATGCGCGCAGCGCATAATTCAAAACTCAAAACTCAAAATTCAACATTCTTTATACCATTGCCTGTACGCCATAATGTGTTTTCCTTTCTTTTTTAGATTTGGTTAATACTTTGTGTTTTTCTTTTTGTGTTGTGTTCCGGATCACGTTTGCAAAGGTACTGTTCAGCGCAGGCGATGTCAATTATTTCTCAATATTTTTTCAAGAAAACTATATCTTTCTGCTTTCCCGTAGCCCAATTGCGCCCCGATATATAATATATAGATATGTGTAAAGTGAGGCTTACTGCTCCACTATTTTTACCAGTTTTATCCACTAAACTGCATTGTACTGGATAAAAACCGGCTTTTTTATCCAATACAACGTTTTTATTGGATAAAAAGCTGTATATTTGCCATCATTAAAGGACAACTATACAACGAGCGATTATGAATACTGTCATACAAAATCAACGCAAGGAACGTGACGAATTGCTGGCGCGACCTTATCTCGTACGCAAGTCGAATACAAACGCATCTGTTCTTCTCGCCAATCCGATGATAAAACTCATCACCGGTCCTCGACGTGTGGGCAAATCGACATACGCCCTATTAATGTTGCAAGGCAGAAACTTTGCTTATCTCAACTTCGACGACAACCTTCTGCTGTCGGGCTGGGACGAGGAACTTGTAATGCGCACTCTCGACGAAGTGTATCCTAACTATGAATACTTGTTGCTCGACGAGGTGCAAAATCTGAAAGATTGGGATATATGGATATCAAAACTATACCGCCGTGGTAAGAATCTCGTCATCACAGGCAGCAATGCCAAGATGCTCAGCAGCGAAATGGCAACTGTGCTTACGGGCAGATATCTACAAGTGGAGATGTTGCCATTCAGCCTTTCTGAAACAATGGAATGGAAAGGCTTAAGCACAAAAGGCAACAACGAGGCGCAAACAGCCGAGGCTACCGTAATAGCCGACGACTACCTGCGCAATGGAGGTTATCCCGAAACTATTGATATGCGCAGCATTACACGCAACTATCTATCTACGTTGTTCGACTCGATAATATGGAAGGATGTGGCAAAACGCCACAATATACGCAACATAAACGACCTGAACAACCTCGCCATTTATCTGTTGTCAAACTTCTGCAACCCGCTTTCTGCCAACGATATTGCCAAAGAGCTGTCTATGACGAGCGTTACGACAACACGCAAATTCATGAACTATCTGCATGAGCCATATCTGTTCTACTATCTGCCACGCTTCAATAACAAACTGAAGTTGATGAAAAAGGCTGCAACTAAGGTATATGTCATCGACAATGGATTTGTAACGTCCAAAGCTTTCAATATAAGCGAGAATCTGGGACGCTTGTTAGAGAACGAGGTATTCGTGGAACTGCTACGCCAGGGTTTCCAAGTAGAGACATCGTTGTTCTACTATCGTTCGCGCAACGATCGTGAAGTAGACTTCGTTACTCGTAATGGCGCACAAATACACCAGCTCATTCAGGTATGCTACGACATGACTTCACCCAAAACAGAGAAACGCGAGGTTACAAGTCTTATAGAATGTGCCGAAGAACTGAAATGCAACAACTTGATTATCATCACCAACAACGACGAGAGGGAAATAAACAAGGACGGATATAACATAAAGGTTGTGCCGTTCGCCAAGTTCGCATCAGCCTATTGATAGCTGTAAAAGAATATAGCTCTGACTTCACAAAGCCAGAGCTATAAATAATGTATATATTCCCCTGACTTCAGAGTGTATACATCCTTGTTCAGAGGTAGCTTAATATACCATTGCCTGTACGCCCAGCGTACTCAGTACCGCCGTAGCGATGGCCACAATCAGCTTCAGTATCGTCTTCCAAGTGTCTTTATTCATTCTTTTCATGGTATTACGTTAAAAAAGTAGTGGAGACCACAGTATGATATGGTCTCCGCTATGGTTATAAGGCTACTCCTTAGTCACGTCAGCGCGCTTCACGCTCTTGTAGTCGTCGAGCTCCGCCACCTTCATGCCGGCGAGCATCGGCTTCACGCGCTTGCCCGACACGATGTCCTTGTACACCTCCGGTGCGAAGCGCACACGAGCGCCGATGATGTGGTTCTGCGGCTTGAACTCCTTGAGGTTCGCGCAGCCCTTCGACTTCAGGGTTACGCGGAAGGTGCCCAGACCCTCAATCTTCACGCTGTTCGAGTTGAGCAGCTCGGTCTTCATCACCTCCGCCAGCTCGGTGAGCACGGCGAGGATGTCCGAATACTTAACGGTACAGTTCGCCTGCATTATCTCCGCGAGCTTCTTCAAGCCCACCGACTCGCGGTAAGCCGCACGAGCGTAGTAGAGTCCCTTGCTTGCGTTGTTAGCCTTGCTCTGATAGATCTTGTAATTCACTGCCATAATGTGTTTTCCTTTCTTTTTTTAGATTTGGTTAATACTCTGTGTGTTTTTCTTTTTGTGTTGTGTTCCGGATCACGTTTGCAAAGGTACTGTTCTGCGCAGGCGATGTCAAGTATTTCTCAATATTTTTTCAGTTTATTTGTAGATTCATATATAAATCGCTATTTTTGCAGAAACATACCACATTAATATTATATACAGAATATGGAGAATGGACGTCTTGAGAAGCGCTCGACCTCTTCTACCGCAGCAAGACCTGCGCCGACCTTCATAACCGCAAGACCGGACTCTATCTGTACGGCAATCTGTATATTGCAGACGAATTCATGCTCGAATGCCGCACTTTGTAACGGGCGTTAAGTCAGAAAAAGTGTGTGGTTTGATTGATTATTCGTCAGGAAAAGTGTGTGGTTCCTCATGAGGAAAATACAATTAATTTGGTATATCTTTCCCATTAATTTCAATTTTCATGACTCTTGCATAAATAGATATATATGGATATTTCGACTGATATTTTTTCCATTTTTCTACCCAATCTTTAATTCTTTTTAGTACATCTTTATTATCCGTACTATAGGAATAGGAATAGTATTGACATAATTTTAATTTGCATACAGTTTCCGTTGCACCATCTGAATGTGGATCAATAAAGACACATAGTGTTTTATCTTTACAAATAAAAATATCAGCTATGCCTATATTGGAAATTCTAAGATAATTATCTTTTGGCGGTAATACTCCCCAATATTTATAAGGTGTTATATAGCATCCCTTATATGTTTTCCAAACAGTGAACTCTACTTCATTGATAACATAAAAAGTTCTATACCAAATTACACTAAATAAAACAGATGTAAAGATACAGAATCCGAGGAGGAAAGATTTTTGTACCTTTCCTCCTCTAAAGTATTTATGAGAATGTATTCGATGCAAATCCATGTCTTATATTAAGTAGGAATATTTTTTCGCTATTTCTCTAATCACTTTTATTAGAGACTCTATATTATCCAGGACAACCTACTGGCCACGATTTGTGACCAGTTCGCCGTTTTCTGTCTTTTCCGTT
>ULZA01005981.1_pt1 | contig 26009 bp, 18 predicted proteins | sample 1962681 | NCBI WGS metagenome assembly ULZA01 (sample SAMEA4835877, study PRJEB28245) | human gut metagenome | biome: gut microbiome; material: fecal sample | place: Denmark | collected 2008 | reverse complement strand
GTCAGAGAAGGAGGTCGCAAAAATGGTATTTGGAAAATATTGGATGAAGAATATGAAGGTTTCTTCAAAAGAATCTGAAAAAACACCAACAAACGGGGTTGGGTAGTTTTCACATGCGTAACTATCCAGCCCCATATCGTATTGTGTTTGTTGTCAATGCTCCAAACTCCAATACGTTCTGAAGAACGAATCCGAATGAATCAACGAATCCAGCTCATGATAACGCTCCTTTCTCTTTTCATTCATGATGACCTCCTTGTAAAAGATGCGGTTGGTTCGGTCAAGATCCATAACCCGATTTTGATATAGAGATGAAAAGAGAACACAGGCGATAATGCCAAGAATGACAAGATACCATTGGAGCAATCTCCATTTGTCAGTCCTTTGTTTGAAACTGTTCCATCTATAGAACCACCACGATTTCAACGTAGGTGGAGGAGATGGTCTGGGGCTTGTGATGGTTTGCAAAGCATCGCCCCATATCTTCAAAATCGCATGTGCTTTTTCTACAGATTCCTCCTCATCAATGATTTTTATGCCGAGGTAACGGATTGTCCGTTGAATCTCTATAGAATACTGTGGCGCCCATTCTGCAACTTGTTCAATGGTCATTAAGCCTTGCGCTTTTCGCTTTTGCAGATACACGTTGCGTTTGCGCTCTCTTTCCTTTTCGTCTTTTCCAAGTATTTTTCTATCTCTTCAGCATATAGTTCAATAAAGATAGTCCCCATTCGTTTGAGGGTCTTATCCGATAGTGGTTCAGAAGAATCAGACATGGTGTTAAAGTAATTATTTTATTGCTGTCTGGTAAAACTTTCTACCCCAGGTCGGGATACAAAGTCCTCCACTAACATCTGCGGCAACATTCTCAACTTAAGTACACGGCCATCTATCCATCCACACTAAGTCGGATGGCTAAGGGGTAAAATTTCTACAACAAATCAAGAGGGAATGATCAGAACAGGTTCAACTGCTTCGTGTTCTTAATGGTATATCCAGAGAGTGCTGATGGCTTGATCCGAAAACAACACCAAATACACAAAGTTTAACTAAAAAGAAAATCCGCATAACTCATTGAGCTATGCGGATTTATCTATTTATACCTATCGGTAATTATCTTATGCTTACTTCACCTCCTCGAAGTCAGCGTCCTGGATGGTGTCATCGCTCTTGGCGTTGTTAGCGCCAGCCTGCTGACCTGCTCCAGCGCCGTTGAAGCCCTGTGCGCCACCCTGATACATCTGGGCAGAGGCGGCCTGCATAACCTGGTTGAGGTTAGCGATGGCGGTATCGATAGCGGCTACATCGGCGGCCTTGTGAGCGTCTTTGAGCTGCTGCAGCGCCTGCTCGATGCCCGGCTTCTTGTCAGCAGGAATCTTGTCACCGTTGTCCTTGAGGAAGTTTTCGGTGGTGAAGATCATTGAGTCGGCCTGGTTCAGCTTGTCAATCTTCTCGCGCTCGGCCTTGTCAGCGGCAGCGTTTTGCTCAGCTTCGGCCTTCATGCGGTCTATTTCTTCCTTGCTCAAGCCTGAAGAAGCTTCGATGCGGATGGCCTGCTCTTTGCCAGTGGCCTTATCTTTTGCTGATACGTTGAGGATACCGTTGGCATCGATATCGAATGTAACCTCAATCTGTGGAACACCACGACGTGCGGGTGCAATGCCTTCGAGGTTGAACTGACCGATGCTCTTGTTCTGTGCAGCCATCGGACGCTCGCCCTGCAGCACATGAATGGTAACAGCGGTTTGGTTGTCAACGGCTGTTGAGAACACCTCGCTCTTCTTGGCAGGGATGGTGGTGTTAGCATCGATAAGCTTTGTCATCACGCCACCCATGGTTTCGATACCGAGGGTAAGCGGAGTAACGTCGAGCAGCACGATGTCGCCCACACCGCTCTCCTTGTTCAAGATGGCGCCCTGGATAGAAGCACCTACGGCTACCACCTCGTCGGGGTTTACGCCCTTTGAAGGCTCTTTGCCGAAGTAGTTTTTAACCAATGTCTGCACAGCGGGGATACGGCTTGAACCACCTACAAGGATAACCTCGTCGATGTCGCTGGTCTGCAGCTTAGCATCGCGCATAGCGTTCTGGCAAGGAACGAGACATGCCTGAATGAGGTTGTGAGCCAACTGCTCAAACTGTGAACGAGTCAAGGTCGTAACCAAGTGCTTAGGCACACCACCCTCAGCTGAGATGTAGGGGAGGTTTATCTCTGTAGAGGTTGTGCTTGAAAGCTCTATCTTTGCCTTCTCAGCAGCCTCCTTCAAGCGCTGCATAGCCATCGGGTCCTTAGAAAGGTCTATGCCCTCGTCAGCCTTGAATTTGCCAACCAGCCAGTCGATGATTACCTGATCGAAGTCATCACCACCCAGGTGAGTGTCACCATTGGTAGAAAGCACCTCAAATACGCCACCACCAAACTCGAGGATAGATATATCGAATGTACCGCCACCGAGGTCGAACACAGCAATCTTCATGTCCTTGTTAGCCTTGTCTACACCATAAGCAAGAGCGGCAGCTGTAGGCTCGTTCACGATACGGCGAACGTTGAGGCCTGCAATTTGTCCAGCCTCTTTTGTGGCCTGACGCTGAGAGTCAGAGAAGTATGCCGGAACGGTGATTACGGCGTCGGTCACTTCCTGTCCCAGATAGTCTTCAGCGGTTTTCTTCATTTTCTGAAGCACCATGGCTGAAATTTCCTGCGGAGTATATTTACGGCCGTCGATGTCGACACGAGGATAGCCACCTTCGTTTACAACGCTGAACGGCACACGAGTTACCTCTTTTGCACACTGCTCATAGGTTTCGCCCATGAAGCGCTTGATTGAATATACGGTGTTTTTCGGGTTGGTGATAGCCTGACGCTTTGCAGGGTCGCCCACCTTACGCTCGCCGTCTTTTACGAAACCAATGACTGAAGGAGTGGTGCGTTTGCCTTCGCTGTTGGCAATTACTACAGGTTCGTTGCCCTCAAACACGGCAACACATGAGTTTGTAGTACCTAAGTCGATTCCAATAATCTTTCCCATAATTGTATATTTTTTTATTTTTATTTTCTGTTAATGTTGATGTTCATTTCTGAACGTTGTTCGCCTCTTATCATACAAATGCTGTGCCAACCTATGGCAAGTGATGTTTGACTGACAAGCATATTGACATGTTGGCTGACAATGTGGCATATATCGTAACTGCATTGTATAGATATATGACATTTATGTATTATATGTATAAGGTATGAGCAGAACGTAATGTAAATGCCCGTTTTGTATATTTATGCAGAATTTTAGGCGAAAGTGAATATTTATGCAAATGGGCTATTTTGCATACGTTAACAAAAGATTGTTTAAAAAACTTACAGTTTATAATCAAAAGCATGTTCTGTGCTTTCACTTTTCAAAGTTGATACCTTCCATTTGAGAAAGCATGGGTTTCAGGCTGTGATTAGGCCCATATCAGGCCCTGAAACCCATGCTTTTAGGCCCTGAAACCCATGCTTTCAGACCGTAATTTGATGCCTTTCTCAACCACCTCTCATTACTGTATATTTATGCAGAAATTGTTATCCTATTTGAACGGACTTAGGATTGACTGATGATGTTCTTTTTTGGGGGGTGGGGGAGGGCATAAAAAAAGCGTCCTCGTTATGAGGACGCTTTTATAAAAGCGTGTAATTATCTGAAAAATAGTTGCAATTACTTCACAAATTTCTTTCCGTCAACAATATACATACCGCTGGGCAGCAGAGCTTTGTTAGTGCCTACATAGCGGCCATCGATGGTGTAGATGCGACCGTTAGCCTTCTTTGTGCTGGTGGTTATGTTGTCAATGCCAGTGGCTACTGCTTTTACCTCTATCTCGTCGAGGAACATGCGTTGTATGCCGGCAAAAGAGATGGTGTTTTCGCCATTGCCTTCAAAGTTGACGTTGATGTCGATCCACTGACCGCCAGGCACCTTGAGGCTCTTTATCTCATCGTCGCCATAAGTGATGGTGAGTGTTTCGTTAGTGTTAGCCCAAGCGCCCACTTTGCAGGTGAGGTTTACGGTTCCGGTGGCGTAGAACGAGGGTGTGGTGGCATAGCCTTCGGCCTGTGACGAACCAAAGCGCGCACACTTATAGGCGCCATAGGCACGATAATAGTTCCAGCCCTCGTTGTCGGGCTTAAAGGCTGCCGAGCCAGCACTGCCCGACCATATGGCTGGGGTGTCGCCGTTGGGGTTTCCGCCCTTTCCTGCACACTTATCAAAGGTTTCTTTAAACAGCACGTTGCCTGGTTTTACCTCGGGCACAGGGTTGTCGGCAGCGCTACGGAAGGTGAACGACATAGTGCCATCGCTGTTCTGTGCAATGTTTAGCAACGCCTTGTTCATGTTTAGCGTGCCATCGCTGTTGCGGTTATACAGCAGTGCAGCAGGCTTAGAGTTGTTAGTAAGGCTGTCGTTAACGTTGGTAGCGCTCTTGCGGTAGGGGTAGGCGTCGGTGTCAATGTCGTAGTCGCCATACTTGTTGTCGGCAGCTATGATGGTCCAGTTTTGCTGACTGGGGTCGTCGTTTACGGCGTTATTCAGCCACTGGTTCTTGTTATAGTTGACGTGTGTTACGAGGAGGCCTTTTCCTGGCAGCTCGCTATCCCACTTGCTGGGCTGGCGGTTGTCTATGAAGTAGAACTCGTTCTTATTAGCATCATTATATATAATGTATGTTTCGCCCCCCTGTTCCAGCGCCTTCATGTTTTCAATGTGGGCAGTCTCGGTCAGCTCAACAGGCTCTTTCCAGCCTGCAACCCAGCGCTCGTAGCCCGAGTAGGCAGGCGGGCAGAACGAGTTGCCGTTGCTGTTTCCACCATGCATGAGGTCCCAGTCGTAACCCATGCCGTAGCCTCCGCTATAGTCGGTGTCGTACAGGTCAGGGAAGCCCAGACAGTGTGAAAACTCGTGGCAGATGGTGCCCATACCGTCTTGCTTGCCACCAGGTGTGATCTCGTTTGTGCATGCGTATGTGTCGATCACTACGCCATCGATGGTGAGGGTTTTTCCATAGTCGCTCTCTGACAGGTAGAACATATGTGGCCAGATGTAGTTTTCGCCACCTGATGAGAAATCGGCCTCGCCCATGCCTGCATAGATAACAAACACCTGATCGGCCTCGCCATTGCCATCCCAGTCGTAGTCGGCAAAGTTTACCTGGTCTTTAATGGCGTTGCAGGCGTCGGCCACCATTTCGCCCACATACATATCGTTGCCATCCTTGTCGTTTTGGCCATAGTAGGCATAGTTTTTCTTCATGGTGATAGGGCCCATGACGTCGAAGGTGAGGTCGAACTGTCCGTTGCTTTGGTCGTGAAAATAGTCGTGTACACTGCCCACAAAGTTGCCTTCGGTATAGTTTTCTTTGTTGGCAATGTCGTTGTATTTAGCTTGGTTGTTTTCGGGCTTAAACTTGGTGTCGGAAAAATCGACCAAGATGATAAGACCCTTTTTCTTTCCGTGATAGCCATTCGTGCTGATGCCAGGGCCTTGCGTGTCGCCCCATGCGCGGGCCATGCTCTTGCGGTGTGCGGCCTGGCGGCGTGCTATTTTGGCACGACGTGCGCGAGCCTGTGTGCGCAGAGCTGTCATGTCGGCCACGCTGTATGTGCCGTTGCTGTTGCGAGTGTAGCGTGTACCATCGTCGGCAAGGTAAAACTTGAGGTGCTCGTCGCCACAGAGCTGTGCTCTTACCTCGGTGCCGTTGTCAAGCTTCAGCGTTGTGTATAGCCCTTTCTTGGCTGGTATAGCCAGTGCGGTAGCAGTGACCAGCGCGAGGCAGATAGCGGTAAAAAGTTTTTTCATAATACTCTTCTCTTTGTTTAATACGTGATTTTTTCTTATACGATCTCTTTTTATTTATATATACTTTTTGCTTGTTCCCCTTCTCCCCATGGTTGCCTTTAGAAAAAACAAAACGCAAAGACCCCTTCCTAATGTCGTGTTGGGTCTTTGCGTTTCTTTTTATTAGTTTTTTTGGGGAGAGTTCTATCAATATCAGTAGGAGTGCTGAGAATTACTTAGCTTTAGCCATTGCGATAATTTTGTCAACGGCGGCTGAGAGGCCGTCTTTGTCTTTACCGCCTGCTGTAGCAAAGTGGGGCTGTCCGCCACCGCCACCCTTGATCAGTTTGGCAGCTTCGCGCACCATCTGTCCTGCGTTCAGGCCGTGGTCTTTTACCATGTCGTCGCTGAGCATGATAGTAAGAGCGGGCTTGTCTGCATCAACGCTACCGATAATGCAGAGCAAGTTTTCCTTCACTGCCTCACGTATGCCGAAGGCCAGGTCTTTTACTGAAGCGGCTGGCATGGGTAACAGGGCGCTCACAATGGTCAGTCCGTCTTCCTGTCGTGCCTTTTGCAGCAGTTGCTCTTTAGCGCGTTTTACGGCCTCGGCTTGCATGTGCTCTATTTCCTTGCGCATGGTGTCGTGCTCGTCGATGTATTTTGCGATGACGGCCTTCAGGTCTTTGGCGTTGTTGAAGAGCGAGGCTATGGCCTTGATGCTGTCTTCAAGGTTGTACAGCAGCTGTTCGCACGCTGTACCTGTTTTGGCCTCGATACGGCGTATGCCTGCAGCCACGCTGCTCTCGCTCACTATCTTAAACATGCCTATGCGGCCTGTTGACTGGGCATGAATACCACCGCAAAACTCGCAGCTGGGGCCGAAGCGCACTACACGCACGGTGTCGCCATATTTCTCGCCGAAGAGCGCTACTGCTCCCAGCTTCTTGGCCTCTTCCATGGGTGTGTCGCGATGCTCGTCAAGCGGATAGTCGGCGCGTATCATCTCGTTCACCAACTGCTCTACCTTGCGCAGTTCTTCGTCGGTTACCTTCTGGAAGTGAGAGAAGTCGAAGCGTAGAGTGTCGGCTGATACGTATGAACCCTTCTGTTCAACGTGGTCGCCCAGCACCTGTTTCAGTGCATAGTCGACAAGGTGTGTGGCGGTGTGGTTGGCAGCGCTTGCTTCGCGCTTGTCAATGTCAACACAAGCCATAAAGTCGGCCTCTACATTTTTCGGCAGCGCCTTAACGATGTGTATGCTCTGATTGTTTTCGCGTTTGGTGTCGATGATGTTGATGGTTTCGTTCTCGCTTACCAGTACGCCCTGGTCGCCTACCTGTCCGCCCATCTCGCCATAGAAGGGAGTGGTGTCGAGTACCAGTTCAAAGAAGGTGTTCTTCTTCTGTGTTACCTTGCGGTAGCGCAAGATGTGGCACTCATATTCGGTGTAGTCGTATCCCACGAACTGCTGTTCGCCCTCGCGCAGCACTACCCAGTCGCTGTTTTCAACGGCAGCGGCGTTGCGTGCGCGCTCTTTCTGCTTCTGCATCTCGGCATCAAACTGCTGCTCGTCGACGGTGTAACCGTTTTCGCGACAGATAAGCTCGGTGAGGTCGAGGGGGAAGCCGTAGGTGTCGAACATGCGGAAGGCCTGTGCACCATCGAGCACGGTTTGTCCGTGTGCTTTCAGCTCGTCCATAGCGCCGTTGAGCAGGTTGATGCCTTTCTCAAGGGTGCGCAGGAACGAGTCTTCCTCTTCTTTCATTACGCGGCTAATGAGCTGTTGCTGTGCAGGCAGCTCGGGGTAGGAAGCGCCCATTTCTTGTATAAGGATGGGCAACAGCTTATACAGAAAGGCCTCTTTCTGGCCGAGGAAGGTGTAGGCGTAGCGCACGGCACGACGCAAGATGCGACGAATGACGTATCCTGCCTTGGCGTTGCTGGGCAGCTGGCCATCGGCTATTGAGAAGGCTACGGCGCGCAGGTGGTCGGCGCAAACACGCATGGCCACATCGGTTTCTTCTTTATCGCCATATTTCAGGCCTGTAATGTTTTCTTCTTCTTTGATGATGGGCTGGAACACGTCGGTGTCGTAGTTTGACTGCTTGCCTTGCAGGGTGCGCACCAAACGTTCGAAGCCCATACCTGTATCGATAACGTGCATGGGCAGTGGCACGAGCGAGCCGTCGGCCTTGCGCTCATACTGCATGAACACAATGTTCCATATCTCGATAACCTGGGGGTCGTCTTTGTTTACCAGTTCGCGGCCAGGCACCTTGGCTTTCTCTTCGGCCGAGCGCGAGTCGATATGTATCTCGGTGCAGGGGCCACAGGGGCCAGTGTCGCCCATCTCCCAAAAGTTGTCGTGCTTGTTACCATTGATAATATGGTCGGCAGGCACGTGCTTGCTCCAATATTGTGCGGCCTCGTCGTCGCGGCTCAAGTTTTCTTCTTTCGAGCCCTCAAACACTGTAACATACAAGTCGGCAGGGTTGATGTGCAGCACGTCAACAAGATATTCCCAGGCATAGTCGATAGCGCCTTCTTTGAAATAGTCGCCAAAACTCCAGTTGCCCAACATCTCAAACATGGTGTGGTGGTAGGTGTCGTGTCCTACCTCTTCCAGGTCGTTGTGCTTTCCGCTCACGCGGAGACACTTCTGCGAGTCGGCTCGGCGACGTGGCTCGGGGTCGCGTGTGCCAAGGATAATGTCTTTCCACTGATTCATTCCGGCATTTGTGAACATCAACGTAGGGTCGTCCTTAATAACCATAGGGGCTGACGGTACGATGACGTGTCCTTTCGACTCGAAAAACTTTTTGTAGGAGTCGCGGATTTCGTTTGCTGTCATCATTGTTATATCGTTTTAGTTTTAAATTCCTTATAAAAGTTTTGCAAAGGTACTTTCTTTTGCGTATTTTTGCAAATAAATTAATCATTGTTTAACGAAAAAGGTAGAAATATGGCACTAAATATGAACAAGAACCTTAAAACCTACTTCTCTATAAAAGAGGTGGCGCAGCAGCTTGACGTGGCCGAAAGCACGTTGCGTTATTGGCAAAAAGAGTTTCCGCAGCTCAAGCCCAAAACCTCTGACAGCGGTGTGCGTATGTATACCGAAAAAGATATTGAGGTGCTGAAGGTTATTTATAACCTGGTGAAGGTGCGTGGCTTTAAGATAGCATCGGCCAGAAAAATGCTGCACACCAACAGAGAGGGTGCCGATAAACAAAAAGAGGTGCTCGACTGCTTGATGCGTGTGCGCGATGACCTAAAGCGGCTGAAAGCTCAGCTTGATGGCTTGGTGTAAAAGGGGCATACCTTGTTTGCTTGTGCCTTACCTGCTCGTATCTTACCAACTGGTGCTTTATCTAACTGTGCTTTATCTACCTATTTGCTGTTGAGCAAACAAAAGGAAATATTTGCTCAACTTCAGTATTTTATACCGAACACTCTTTCCCTTCGCGTCGGCATAGCCATATCTCTATGCTGTTAATAATGTTTTGCCATAAAATGTAGCAGCCTGGGCCCACGGTTGCTAATGGGTTGAGGTAGGCCGAGGCTATCCAGATGGCAAAGGCTGTGTTTTTTTGACCTAACCCTTGGCCCGCATTGATAGTGGCGCCAAAATAATGACCTATAAAACGGCCCGCACCAAACAGCATGATGCACAGCAGCAGGCCCATCACGGCTATAATGCACAGAAACAGCACGGTGGTGTGGGCATGCACAATGTTGCAAATGGTGGTGCCGCTAACGATGAGCAGCGACAGCGCCCACGAATAATAAGATAGGTCTTTTATGCCGATGATGTATTTATGTAGGCGTGGCAACAGGTGCTTTACCAGCCATGCCAGCAGCATAGGGGCCACCAACACGGTGGCTACGCGATATAGTATGGTGCTGAAGGCGCTAAGAAACGACACGTCGGCGGCCTTGTCGATGAGCGGAAAACAGAGCGGAACAAACAGGGCCGTAACAAAATTGGAAAGAAAGGTGTAGGTGGTCATCTCTTCAAGGCCACCACCTAACTTTTGAGTTACCACAGGAGCTGCCGAGGCGCAAGGGGCTATCACACACACTAAGAGGGCTTCGGCCAGTACCAAACTTTTGCCTGTAAGCCCAAACTCGAGCACTAACCATGTGAGCACCAGCACCGTAAGTATCTGAAACAGGATGAGCCAAAGGTGCCAACGCACGGGGCGCAATTTGTTAAAATCGACCTTGCAGAACACTACAAACAGGGTGAAAAACATGAACACTGGAAGCAATGATGCCATGATGGGCTTGAAAAAGGTGGCTGCATCAGCAAGGGCGGGCACAAAGGCAAATATAAGATAGAGTACGCTACCTGTGAAAATGGCTACGGGCAGTGTCCAGTTTTTTATAAATCGTATCAGTTTATCCATCGTCTGTCTCTTTCGTTTTATGTATCGTAGGATGTAAGGTGGTGTAATGCATCCGTGTTATATTTATGCAAAAGTAATGCAAAATTTGGAATAATAGCCTTCTTCTTGTGCCTTTTTCTTTATTTTTGCTGTCTTTTTGTTATTCGTGTAAAAATATTTTATTACTTTTGCAGGCAGAGAGTTATTATAATATTATAAATATTTAAATCGTGCAGCGTAATGCTGTCTTTATTTTAACTAACATTTATATGAGAAAACTTTTACTTGCTTGGTCAGCACGTTTGTCGTTGCTGCTCGTCTTCTGCACCGTGGCTATGGCCTCGTTTGGTGCTGCTGTTACTGTAACCTATCGTGGCGTAAAGTATAAATCGAATAAGAAGCAAACTTACTTGATGGTAGTGAGTGCTCCCTATTCAGGTGATATCTCGGTGGTATCAAGTGTGTATGTTGAGTCGATTGATAAAACATTGCCTGTAACCGAGGTTGGTTCAAGTGCCTTTTCTGAGTGTGAAGGATTGATTTCAGTAACCTTGCCCGAGTCGGTTACGAAGATTGGTGATTATGCCTTCGACTCGTCAGAAAAACTTAAGACCGTGAGCATGAGCGATAATGTTACCTCTATTGGTCACTGGGCTTTCCGCAACTGTCACAGCCTTGAGAACTTGCAGCTCTCAAACAGCCTTGCCACTATTGGCAACTATTGCTTCGATAAGAATGATAAGATGACCGAAATCACTTTGCCCGCAACGCTTACCAATATTGGTGGTTATGCTTTTGAGGGTAACCCTCAGCTCACTACTGTTTACTCGTTGGCCACCACACCACCCGCAGTAAAGAAAGGTTATCTTGATGGTGAAGAAATCTACACTATCTTCGATGATAACGACTATACGGGCCGCGTGTTGTATGTGCCCGCAGGCTGTGTAGACGATTATAAACTGACATTCGGTTGGAACCAGTTCCCCGAAATTCGCGAGATTGATGCTGCTGGCATACAGGCTGGCGTTGTGGCCGATGCACAGGTAAAAGTTGTGGCCAAGGGCAAGGGCGCTATCAGCGTTACTGCTCCTGTTCCTACTGTCGTAAACGGATATGATTTGGCAGGTCGACTCGTGTTTAGCAAGGGTGTGCCCGCAGGCCATTCTACAATTGATGGCCTAAACGCTGGCTTGCTGGTGGTTAATGGCAAGAAGGTAGTGGTAGAATAATGGCAAAGATATACAAAAAAGCATGGCTTTCGGTTTATGAAAGTCATGCTTTTTTGTTATTGCTTTTTTTGCTTTATAGCCTTTTTCTTTATTATTTTATAGCTTTTTGCCTTACAGCCTTTTGTTATATTGTCTTTTACCTTATTGTTTTATTGTTTGCCAGCCTCTTCCAGCAACTGTTCAAAATTTGACGCTAAGGTGAGCATATCAGGCAAGACAATGTTGGCGCCTTGTTCGGCCAAAGCACTGTCGGGCAGCGGACCACTGTTCACTGCTACGGTAAAGCACTGGGCAGCCACGCCAGCGGCCACGCCCAGCGGTGCGTTCTCAACCACGATGGCCTCGTAAGGATGCTGGCACCCCGTTTTCTTCATGCCCATGAGATAGGGGTCGGGGGCAGGCTTGCCATGGTCAACATCGTAAGCCGACACAATGTGGTGGGCATCAACAAAGCCTTCAAAGTCGTCGACCAATCGCTGCAACAGGGGGCGTTGTCCGCTACCCGTCACCACACATATCTGCATGCCAGCGGCCTGTATCTTTGTCATAAGCTCTTTTACGCCAGGGAAGATGGGGGCTACGGGCATATGGTGAAAGATGTCGGCTTTTACGTCGTACATGCGTTGTGCCTCGTCGAGGCTGATGTCTTTGTTTTGCTGCTGTTTTACAAACTTTACGATGGTATCGACACCTCGTGCGCCTTCTGTGGCGTAAGAGTCGGCCGCTGTCATGTGTATGCCAAACTGCTGCATGCTTTGTTGCCATGCTATGGCATGATTGGGCATTGAATTGTACAATACCCCATCCATATCAAAAAGCACGGCTTTGGGGGTAAACCGTCCAAAGCTGTGCTTCTTTAAATATTCGGTTATTGCTGTATGAAACATTCTGTTATTGCTATATGAAACATACTGTTCTTTTACAACGTTTTGTTCTTTCTTATGCTGTCGTTATCCTTCAACGATAGCGTGCACTTTTAGCTTAAAAAAGCAAAAAGTTTTTACTTCTCTTCGGCCAGACGTGCTTTAATGGCTTTGCTCTCGGCCTCATAGCCAGGCTTGTCGAGCAAGGCAAACATATTCTTCTTGTAAGCCTCTACACCCGGCTGGTTGAAGGGGTTCACCTCAAGAATGTTGCCGCTGATGCCACAGGCAATCTCGAAGAAGTAGATAAGCTGTCCGAGGTAATATTCGTTCAGAGCGGGAACCGACAGGCGGATGTTGGGTACGCCACCATCAACGTGTGCCAGACGTGTGCCCAGTTCGGCCATCTTGTTAACGTCGTCAACACGCTTGCCTGCTAAGAAGTTCAAACCATCGAGGTTCTCTTCGTCGTGAGGGAACAACAGGGTTTCGTTAGGCTTTTCAATGCTGATAACGGTTTCGAAGATAGAGCGCTCGCCCTCCTGTATCCACTGACCCATTGAGTGAAGGTCGGTAGTGAAGTCGCATGAAGCGGGGAAGATGCCCTTGCCGTCTTTGCCTTCGCTCTCGCCATACAGCTGCTTCCACCACTCGCTGAAGAAGTGCAGTTTGGGCTGGAAGTTAACCATAATCTCAATCTTCTTACCAATTTGTGCATACAGTGCGTTGCGCACAGCAGCGTAGATAGCGGCGGGGTTCTCGTCGAAGGGAACGTTGTTGCCAGTGGCCTTCTCCATATCGGCAGCACCCTGTACCAGTGCTTTAACATCGAAGCCTGCCACAGCGATGGGCAGCAAGCCTACAGGTGTGAGCACTGAGAAACGGCCACCTACATTGTCGGGAATAACAAATGTTTTGTAGCCTTCTTTGGTGGCAGCAGCACGTGCGGCACCCTTATGTGCGTCGGTAACGGCTACAATCACGTCTTTAGCCTCTTCTTTGCCACGCTGAGCCTCGCACTGCTTCTTGAGCAGACGGAAGGTGAGGGCTGTTTCGGTGGTTGTACCCGACTTAGAGATGTTGATAACACCAAATTTCTTGTCTTTCAGATACTGGGTGAGCTCATACAGATAGTCTTCACCAATATTGTTGCCAGCAAAGAGAATGGTGGGGTTCTTCTTATCGTTCACCAACCATGAAAAAGCATTACCCAAGGCCTCGATCACGGCACGTGCGCCAAGATAGCTGCCGCCGATGCCGGCTACCACTACACATTCGCACTTCTCGCGTAAGGTGTTGGCTACGGCCTGTATCTCATCAAGAAACTCGGGTGTGATGCTTGACGGTAAGTGCAACCATCCGAGGAAGTCGTTGCCAGGGCAAGTTCCATTTTCCAAAGCCTCACGAGCGGCAATAGCCTGTGGTTCATAAGCCTTTACGGCGCCTTCGTTCAAGAACGAGGCTGCCTTAGTAATGTCTAAGCTGATACTTTTCATATTATTATTTTTTTTGATTGATTGTAATTCGTTTCGTTCTTTTTTCAAATCCATGCCTTTAACCTTATTAAAGATATAGTCTTTCTCTTTCTTGGTTGCTTGCTCGGCCACACGTTAGGGGGCGTTATCTGAAGCTGTCGGTCAAGAGCTTAATCTCTATCTGTGGGTTAATGCGCTCATACAGAATGTTATATACGGCATCAAGTATGGGCATGTTTACGTGCAGGTATCGGTTTATTTCCTTCATACATTTGGTGCCGAAGTAGCCCTCGGCAATCATTTCCATCTCTATCTGCGCGCTTTTCACGCTGTAACCTTTACCAATCATAGAACCGAAGGTGCGGTTGCGCGAAAACTTTGAGTAGCCTGTTACCAGTAAGTCGCCCAAATACACCGAGTCGCATACGTTGCGGTCTAAAGGGTTCACGGCAGTTAACAAACGGTCCATCTCTTGTATGGCGTTTGATATCAGCACCGCCTGAAAGTTGTCGCCATAGTTCAGTCCGCTGCATATACCAGCAGCAATGGCATATACGTTTTTCAGTACCGACGAGTATTCAATGCCCATCACGTCGGCGCTGGTCTTTGTCTTGATATATTCAGACGCCAGTACGTCGGCAAACGATTTTGCCTTCGTCAGGTCGGCGCATCCCACGGTGAGATACGACAAGCGTTCCAGCGCCACCTCTTCGGCATGCGATGGTCCGCCAATGCACGCCAAGTTTTCTAAGGGCACGTCATACACCTGATGAAAATATTCAGAGCACGCCAAATTTTCGTCAGGCACCAATCCTTTAATAGCAGTGATGATGAATTTGTCGCGTATGCGTGTATGCAATTTCTTCAAGTGGTTCTTAAGGTAGGGTGATGGAATGACAAATACCAATGTGTCGTAGGCTTCAACAATTTTGTTGATGTCGTTTGAAAAATATATCTCGTTGGTATTAAAATGTACGCTTGTGAGATAAGTGGGGTTGTGGCTTAGGCGTTTGAATTCTTCAATACGGTCATCGCGCCGCATGTACCATCCTATGTGGTGCGTGTGGCTGATGATAATTTTAGCAATAGCTGTTGCCCAGCTACCACCTCCGATAATTGCTATCTTACCGCAATCAAACATCTTGCTTCAATTGATAATTCATAAATCATCATTCACAACCGGCATCAATGCATCATTCGTCGTTAGCGGTTCATTCGTTGCAGGCGAATGATGCATTGTGCGTTTATTGTGAACAAAAAGCGTTAGGCGTTGGCGCTGGCGTTAGCCTTGTCAATCCAAGCCTGAATGTCGTCTACAGAAGGTTTCTCGTAGCCGAGTTTGTATTTCTTGTTTATTTCGCCAATCTTTTGCTGCAGACCCTGAGCTTTCTCGCCGCAGATGTCAGAGATAAGGTTGAAGCCAGCCTTGCGCAGCACATACATCCAATCTTCTGATACACCGATGGTTTCCCACTCTTTAGCAGTGCTTTGGGGCATCTTCTTCTCGGGCTTCATTTGCGGGAAGAACAGCACCTCTTGAATATAGGTTTGGCCTGTCATAAGCATAGCCAAGCGGTCGATACCGATGCCGATGCCCGATGTGGGGGGCATGCCATACTGCAGGGCACGTAAGAAGTCTTTGTCGATAATCATTGCCTCGTCGTCGCCCTTGTCGGCCAGCTTCATCTGGTCAATAAAACGGTTCTCCTGGTCGATGGGGTCGTTCAGCTCCGAGTAGGCGTTGGCCAGCTCTTTGCCGTTTACCATCAGCTCGAAGCGCTCGGTAAGGCCAGGCTTTGAACGGTGCATCTTTGTCAGCGGCGACATCTCAACAGGATAGTCGGTGATAAAGGTGGGCTGTATGAAGGTGCCTTCACAGAACTCGCCAAACAGCTCGTCGATGAGTTTTCCCTTGCCCATTGTTTCGTCTACCTCCATACCCTTTTCAAGGCAGAAGGCGCGAATTTCGTCCTCGGTCTTGCCGTTGCAGTCGAAGCCTGTCTTCTCTTTAATGGCATCGAGGATGGGTAGACGGCGGTATGGAGCCTTGAAGCTGATGATGTTGCCGTTAACCTCGCTCTCAGGCTTGCCGTTTACGGCTATACAGATGGTTTCGAGCAGTTTCTCGGTGAACGACATCATCCAGTTATAATCTTTATACTGCACATACAGCTCCATGCAGGTAAACTCGGGGTTGTGGTTGCGGTCCATACCCTCGTTGCGGAAGTTCTTGCCAATTTCGTACACGCCCTCAAAGCCGCCTACGATAAGGCGTTTCAGATACAGCTCGGTGGCGATACGCATATACATGTCAATGTTCAGCGCGTTGAAATGAGTGATGAAGGGGCGAGCGCTGGCACCACCAGCAATGGCTTGCAGGGTAGGGGTCTCTACTTCGGTATATCCCGCCTCGTCGAGCACGCGGCGCAGGGTGCGCAGCATGGTTGAGCGCTTCATGAAGGTGTCTTTTACGCCATCGTTTACGATGAGGTCGACATAGCGCTGACGGTAACGCAACTCGGGGTCGTCAAACTTGTCGTAGGCCACACCATCTTTATATTTTACGATGGGCAGGGGCTTTAAACTCTTGGCCAACAGTGTGAGTGACTGTGCGTGTACCGATATTTCGCCTGTTTGTGTGCGGAACACATAACCCTTAATGCCGATAAAGTCGCCAATGTCGAGCAAACGTTTGAACACGGTGTTATAGAGGTCTTTATTATCGTCGGGGCAGATGTCGTCGCGTGTAACATACACCTGTATACGTCCCTTCGAGTCTTGCAGTTCTACGAAGCTGGCCTTGCCCATTACGCGGCGGCTCATCATACGTCCAGCAATCACTACCTCCTGTTTCTCGTCTTCGTCCTTGAAGTTGTTCTTGATGTCTTCTGAGAAGGCGTTGGTGGGGAATTCGGCAGCGGGGTATGGATCAATACCCATGTTGCGCAGTTCCTGCAGGCTTTGTCTTCTTACAATCTCTTGTTCACTAAGTTCTAAAACGTTCATATATAATATTTTATTTGTTCACCTTATTTTGTAAAACGCACATGATGTGTATATAATATGTGCAAATTTACTAAATATTTCTGAAAGGTGTGCCTTTTTTACATTTTTTACTTAACTATTACCTCATCGCACATGATAAAACCGCCGAAGGTAGAGGCTTTGGCCTTTACACGAATGTAGCGTGCCGATTTATGGCCACGCCATGCGTGTGTGCGATATAGGGCTTTTAGTGTGCGCTCTTGAGGTTCGTCTTTGCTGTAAACCTGGGTAAAGGTTTCGCCATCGGTGCTCAGGGCTATGGTTACTTGTGAGGGAAGGTTTACGCCCGGACGTGTCATCTGCATGAAGCCTATCTCGATGCCTGACAGCGAGGTGGTCTTGCCCAGGTCGATGGTAACGTCCATGGCTTCGGGCGACCCTGTGAAGGCTTGCCAGCGTCCGTCGCTGTAGGCCCATCCACCACGTTTGCCGTCAACCAGTGCCTGTTCGCCACCCGCTGTGTACGACTTGTTCATGGGCTTGTTATACACCACTTTAGCGCCCAGAGCTTTGTTCTTTGCTGGCTTCAACGCTTCGGGGCGCTGTCCTACCTCGTGCTTCAGGTCGAAGGGGTGCTGACCTTTGCTGCGCAGCACCTCAACCTGATGCAGGGCGCGTTTACGAAATTCGGTATAGTTTTTCTTGGGTGTGCCGTTCCAGCCTATCTCGGCCAGCGCCATGCCACGTGGCCACAGCATCTGTTCAACGTGTTCGGTGGTGGCTACATGCTCGGTCCAAAGGTTGCCTTGCACGCCTGTTACCAGTTTGCGTTCGGCCTCGGGCAAATCGCCACCAGGCACATAGCTATACACCTTTTCAAGGGGTATGTAGCCTGTGAAGGCGGGCAACTGCAAGGCGGGGGCATCTTGATAGAGGTCGAAATAGCAGTGTGAGGTGGGCGAGAGCACCACGTCGTATCCGTGCTTGATGGCCTCGTGTGCACGATTGGTGCCACGCCACACCATCACTGTGGTGTTCTTTGACAGGTCGCCTGCTGTAACCTCGTCCCAACCTACCAGTTGTCGTCCGAAGCGGTTGAGGAATTGGCCCATACGTGTGATGAAGTAGGCTTGCAGGTCGTTTACATTGTCAGTGCCCAGCTCGCGCATCTTCATTTGGCACAGTGGGCATGTGGGCCACGATTTCTTGGCAGCCTCGTCGCCACCCACGTGTATGTAGTGCGAAGGAAACACGTCCATCACCTCGGTGAGCACATTTTCAAGAAAATCGTAGGTGGCAATGCTGCCCGCACAATAGTCGGATTGCTTGTGAGGCTCGTGCGTACACGACAGTTCGGGGTAGGCGGTGAGCACGGCACCCGAGTGGCCTGGCATTTCTATTTCGGGCACGATAGTGATGCCTCGCTCGGCAGCGTAGGCCACCAAATCGCGCAGTTCGTCTTGCGTGTAATAGCCACCATAAGCGCCTGGTGCATCTTTCGAACAGTAGGGGGTGCCTGCTTCGCGCCATTCCAGCCACGGCTCTATGGGGCGATAGGCAATGCTGTCAGTAAGGCGCGGATAGCGTTTAATCTCCATGCGCCATCCCTCAGCATCGGTCAGATGCAGGTGCAGACGGTTAAATTTGTAGCTGGCCATCACGTTTATTTGCTCTTTCAAGAAGCTAATGGGGAAGAAATGGCGCACCACGTCAATCATCAGTCCACGCCATTTATAGGCGGGTTCGTCAACAATGTCGGCACAGGGCACACCCTTCTTTGTTGATAATTGTGCTATGGTGTGCCAGGCATTCATAAAGCCTTCGCGCGAGGCAGCGCTCACCTCAATGGTGTCGGTGCCCACGTGCAGGCGGTAGGCTTCAGCCGAGGCGGCATTGCTCAGCTGGGTGTATCGCACCACACGCTTAGCATCGGCCGAAGAGGTTGCAGCCCACGGCTGTATAAACACGTTTTGCGCCATATCGCCCACCTGGTTTTCAACCTTTATGGGGGTGGTTGTTTTAAACACGCCTTTTGCGGTTTGTATGTGTTGGGGTAGGGGCAACAGTTGTTCTGTGCCTTTTTGTTGTGCGCTTGCAGAGTTAGTGAGGGCTGATAGCGCTATGGCCATTGTGAGGCCACGAAGAAAACATTGTATCATAAATTTTTTGTTAATATTTCGTTATGATGTTGATAAGATTGGTTAGGGATAATTACTTGTGTTTGAACAAGTGTCTTTTTCTTTTCGGTTACAAAAATAGTGATTTTTCGGCACATAGCCAACAATATGGTGCGCTTATTAGTAAAAACAACATTGAACAATAAAAGGATAACAAAAACAATAAAAAAGACAACAAAAACAACATCGCCTTTTTACATTGCTGTATGAAGAATTGTTGTCTTTGTTGTCCTTTGTGTCGTTCTATGATGTTGAGTGTTGTTGATGGCCTTTTGGCAAGGCTTCACAAACAATACTGGCTTCGTGTTACTTTACAGGCACCGTCTGCAAGGTCTTCTCTAACAGCTGCCAGAAGGGCTCTACTGTAGGAATGAAGGCACGTTCGATGGTGGTGTGCGGTGAGCGCAACGTCGGGCCGAGCGATACTACGTCGAGGTGAGGATACTTGCCGAGAATGACTGAGCACTCTAAACCAGCATGGTCAACCTGCTCAACGGCCTCTTCGCCAAACAGTTCGAGATAGTTCTTCTCAAGCAGTTTCAATATCTCGCTGTCGGTGTTGGGGTCCCATCCGCCATAGCTGCCACTCAGCTCTACCTTCATGCCAGCCATTGAGAAGCAGCTTTCCAGGGTGGTAGCCACATTGTCTTTCATGGTCTCGTTAGCCGAACGTGCCAATATTTTGATGGCAGCCTTGCCCTCGGCAATGTTGATGATAGCCAGGTTTGACGAGGTTTCAACTACTGAGGGAAATGAGGGTATCATGCGTAGCACGCCGTTATGGCAAGCATAGATGGCGTCGACCAGATTGTCTTGAATTTCAACAGGCACCTCGTTGGCAGGTGTAGCCACTGTCTCAACACTGAATTCGATGCCTTCTTCAATACATTTATATTCGTGTGCGAAGCGCTCTTTCCATTCGGCCACCATCTCGTTCAGGGCCTCTACGTTTTCTTTCGGCAGGGTGAGCACTACTTCACACTCGAAGGGGATGGCGTTGCGCATATTGCCACCATGCCATGTGGCCAGACGAGCCTCACACTCGGCAATGGCTTCGCGCACAAAGCGCACCATCATCTTGTTGGCATTGCCACGGCCCAGGTGTATCTCCAGACCCGAGTGTCCACCCTTTAGGCCCTTCAGTGTTACCTTTACAGCAACGTCTTCGGGGTCGGTGGCCACTTCTTTATAGTCGAGCGTAGCGGTGATATCGACACCACCAGCGCTACCGATAACAAATTTTCCCCATGTTTCTGAGTCGAGGTTGAGCAAGATGTCGCCATTCAGTTCGCCCTCAGGCAGATCGTTGGCACCAAACATACCCGTCTCTTCGTCGGCAGTGATGAGGCCTTCAACAGGACCGTGTTTCAGGTCTTTTGCCTCCATTACAGCCATGATAGCTGCTACGCCCAGACCGTCGTCGGCACCCAGTGTGGTGTTACGAGCGCGCACCCAGTCGCCATCGATATAGGTTTCGATGGGGTCGGTTTCAAAGTTGTGTGCGCTGTTTTTTGATTTCTGTGGCACCATGTCCATATGTGCCTGCAGAATGACACCTTTGTGGTTTTCCATACCTGGTGTGGCTGGTTTGCGCATCACGATGTTTCCAGCCGAGTCTTTGAAAGCCTCTACGCCCACCTGGGCAGCAAAGTCGAGCAGAAACTGCTGAATTTTCTCAAGGTGTCCTGAGGGGCGTGGCACCTGTGTTAGTGCATAAAAGTTTTTCCAGATGCATGCTGGTTTTAGATTTTTGATCTCGCTCATAATCTTAATATTTTTTGTTTAACACGTTCTGTTTTATTGTTCTGCCACGGCTTCGTTAGCACCCACCTGTTTGTGGGTGAACGACAGTGCCATCCAAGCATATACGCCGAGCAGCACTACCAAGAAGGTTTGCACCGTGTGTACGATGAGTACAAAGTAGAGGGCATCGGTGTCGTACACGCCATACAAGATGAGCATGGTTTTTACGGCAAAGTGCCAAGGGCCAGCACCATTGGGGGTGGGCACAATTACGGCGATGCTGCCTACCACAAAGGTTACCAGTGCGCACGATAGTCCGAGATGGGCGGTCGACTCGAAGCAGAAAAAGGTGAGGTAATAGTGCAAGAAGTAGCTTAGCCAAATGCCCAGCGTATAGGCTATGAACAGCCCTTTGTTTTGTACAATGCGCAACGACATAACGCCCTGCCAAATACTACCCACCGTGGCTTTTACCTTATTATATATGGCAAATCTACGTAACAGATACCACAGCATGAGCAGAACGGCCACGCCACACACAGCGGTAACGATGTAGCCTGCCACTGAAAAGCCGCGCAAAATGCCTTCGATACTGGTGCCTGTATGTGCAAAGAAATCGTTGAACACCCGTATCTGCCATAAAAAGGTGGTGGCGGCAATGAGGGCTACCAGCAACGAGTCGATAGCGCGCTCGGTAACAACGGTGCCCAACGCTTTTGGAAACGACACGCCATCGTAACGACGCAACACGCCACAACGGGCAAACTCGCCTATGCGTGGAATGACCAAACTGAGGGCGTATGACAAAAATACAGCGTTCACGCTGGTGCTATAACGGGGGCGTTCGCCCAGCGGGCGCAGCGACAGGTTCCAGCGCCAGCCACGAAAGGCTTGGGCTAAGATGCCGAAGGGGAACGACAGCAGCATCCACGTCCAGTTAACGTCGTTGCACATAACGCGCATAATGTCGTCGAAATTGAAGTCGCGGTACATCCAGTACAGTATCAGTCCGCCCAGCAATAGCGACAGTGCCACCTTTGATATGTCGTTTATATATTTTTTCAACGCTTTATGTCTTTTACCTTATTATAAATAAGGATGTGGGTTATTGTATATGTGTGCAAATTTAATAAAAACTATTCAAATAGAGCAGAAAGACAAGCTTAATTGCGCTTTTTTAATCTTTTGGTTACGGTTTTGGGTTGTTCTTTGGCTTTTGGTGGACTATGGTAGGGGCTTTTGGTGGGCTACGGTAGGGGCTTTTGGTGGGTTAAAGTCTGCCAAAACGTGTTATAACGGTGTTACAAAAAGATGTCATAATGTCACATTTGTTGACCTCTATCAATAAAGAAGGGGTAAAAAGCGTGTTTTGTGTAAAATTGTTTGCGCACACAGTAAAAAGGTTGTAATTTTGCATTGTCTAAAAGAGAGATATAAGATAATAGTTTAAAAGATTAATTAAAAGAAAGGTTTTAGTTATGTTTACATTAGTAGTAGTAGCCTTAGTAGCAGCGACAGTTGCACAGGCAGTGAAATTGGGACACCAGATTGATACTAACAAGTAATCAATCGCCCCTTTTCCTTTTTGGAAAGAAAGATTTGAATTAGTTTTATATAACGAAAGAGGCAAGTCGTCATCAAACACGGCTTGCCTTTTTTCTTTTTTACACCAATGATGTTCCGCCTCAGATAATATTGTTGGGTTTAACAATCTAATGATATATTATTGCGAGTATTCATTTTGTTATTGCTGTCCGCTAAAACTCCAAAGAGCATCAATATGGTTCATTCCTCAAAAATATGTGCGCCAGTACTTGGCCCAAGTACTGCAGTAATCTCCATCAAGTACTGGAGTAATCTCCCTCAAGTACTGAGACGATATGTTTGCTATCTTCGTCTAGAGGGCTTGCTTTTGAACAGACAAACCCCGAAGTTCCAATTTTACAAGGCTTCGGCAAGGATATTTATGCTCTTTGGAGTTTTACCAGACAGCAATAATTACAAAACAGGAAACCATAGTAGGACGGTGGCCTCCGCGCCCCTGTCTTCCATGTGGGAACCTATTTTGGGTGTTGGAGGACGGGGCACGGAGACCCCCGTCCTACTTTAAGATACCCAGTTTCATCTTAATACTTGGCGTAGTTATTACAAAACAGCAAATCATAGTAGGACGGTGGCCTCCGTGCCACGTCCTCCATGTACAAAGTTATATATAATAATTACACCATAGTTAGCAAGGCCATTCACTCCCCTCCATAAGGGGAGGGGAAAGCCGCGCAGGCGCGGCGCGGGGGAGGGGCTTCTCTTTTCGTAATATGTTGCTTACAGTATGCGCTGTATTTCTTTCAGGTCTTCAATTTTTTTCAGGCTTTCTACAATCACCTTCACCTCGTCGCGATCGTGCACACGCAGTTCGATGGTGCCGTCGAAGATACCGTTTTGGCTTGAGATGGTAACCTTATGAATGTTGATATCGAGCTGATTTGTAATTACTTTCGACACATCAAGCAGCATGCCCTTACGGTCAATGCCATGAATTTCGATGGTGGCATCAAAGCAGCAACGCTTGTGCATATTCCATTTAGCATCAAGAATACGGTTACCGAAGCTGGCCTTCAGGCGGTTGGCCACGTGGCAGTCGCGTTTGTGTATTTCGATACGTTTCTTGTTGTCGATATATCCTAACACATCGTCGCCTGGGATAACGTGGCAACAGGTGGGGAAGATGAAGGTGTCGATGTTGTCTTCGCTGATGATGATAGGCTTTTTCTTATTGAAACCTTCGCCCACCACAAACAGTTGTTGCTTGTCGGCCTTCTTCTCATGGCCAAGGAAGGGTACAAACTTGCGCCATCCGCTCACCGTTTCTTTCTTCTTGTCGCGCAGCATCTCAAGGTCTTTATCGCCCAAGATGATGCTCTTTTCTCCAATGGCAAAGAACAGTTGTTCGGCTTTGGTTATATTATGTATCTCGCACAACTTATCAACCACGGCCGTGTTCATGGCCATTTCGTGCTCTGTGAGCCAGTCGGTTACCAGCTTTTCGCCCGCCTTTTGTGTCTCGCGGTTATCGCGACGCAAGATGGCTTGTATCTTGCCTTTGGCTTTGGCCGTTGATACAAAGTTGATCCACGACGGCTGCACGTGTTGCGATTTAGAGGTGAGAATTTCTACCTGGTCGCCGCTTTGCAGCTTATGGCTTAGGGGCACCAACTTATGGTTTACCTTGGCGCCAATGCAGTGGCTACCCAAGAAGGTGTGTATCTGGAAAGCAAAGTCGAGGGCTGTGCATCCTGCAGGCAAGGTTTTAATTTCGCCCTTTGGGGTGAAGACAAATATTTCGCTAGCAAAGAGGTTCAGCTTGATGGTGTCGAGAAAGTCCATGGCATCGGGCTGTGGGTCGTCAAGAATTTCCTTGATGGTGCTCAGCCAGTTGTTCAGTTCGCTGTCGTCGTCAACCAGTTCGTTGCCCTCTTTATACTTCCAGTGTGCGGCAAAACCTTGTTCGGCCACCTCGTCCATGTGGTCAGAACGTATCTGCACCTCTATCCATTTGCCTTGCTTCGACATCAGCGTTACGTGCAAGGCCTGGTAGCCGTTGGCTTTGGGGTGGTTTACCCAGTCGCGCAGACGGTCGGGGTGCGACTTATATATCTGGCTAATGGCCACATATATCTTGAAACATTCGTCTATCTCTTCCTCTCGCACCTTGGGGGTGTAGATGATGCGCACGGCCAAGATGTCGTATATCTCTTCAAAGGTTACGTGCTTGTTTTGCATCTTGTTCCAGATGCTATAGGGGCTTTTCACGCGTGCCTTCAGTGTATATTTAATGCCTATCTTGTCGAGCGCCTCGCGAATGGGGCGTGTAAACTCGTCGAACAGGGTGTCGCGCTGTGCCTGTGTAGAGGCCAGCTTTGCTTCGATGGCGGCATACTCTTCAGGATGCTCATAGCGGAAGCTGAGGTCTTCAAGCTCGGTTTTAATTTTATTTAAGCCCAAGCGGTTGGCCAGTGGCGCATAGATATACAGCGTTTCGCCCGCAATTTTATATTGTTTGTTGGCGGGCTGCGAGGCCAGTGTGCGCATATTGTGCAGACGGTCGCATATCTTGATAAGGATAACGCGTATGTCGTCGCTCATGGTGAGCAGTAGCTTCTTAAAGTTTTCGGCCTGTGCCGATGCCTGCTCGCCAAAGATACCACCCGATATCTTTGTCAGTCCGTCAACAATCTGCGCTATCTTTGGGCCGAAGATGTTTTCTATATCTTCAACCGTATAGTCGGTATCTTCAACCACATCATGCAGCAAGGCCGAACAGATGCTGGTAGAGCCCAGTCCCATCTCTTCACAGGCTATTTGAGCCACGGCGATAGGGTGCAAGATATAGGGCTCGCCCGACAGTCGGCGCACACCCTTATGTGCCTGTCGTGCAAAGTTATAGGCTTTCGTAATGATATCTATTTTCTTACGATGTCTTGATGCAATATACGTATCAAGCAGATGCTGGAAAGCATCGCCTATCAGTTTGTCCTCAGCGGCTTCACGCTGGGCGTCTTTCATCTTCTGGTCGTCCATATTCGTGTCTCCTGTATGATTGGATTGGTGTTGGGTTGGTGGCAGTAGTAGCTTTTGAGTGTTTTTTTACTTCACCTTCAGCTTCTTTCCTGCGCGTATGCTGCTGCCCTTTATTTTGTTAAGCCTCTTCAGTTTGCTTACCGTTGTGCCGTTACGATGTGCAATGTCTGACAAGGTGTCGCCCTGACGTATGGTTACCGACTTTCCACGTCTTTTCTTATGTCTTGATGAACGTTTGGCCGACTTACGTGAGTGCGAAGAATATTTGCTTGACGAATATTCTTTCTGTGGCTCGGTAATGTCTACCTCGGTGCGTTTGTTCTGGAAGTTGTCTACGGTGCAGCTGTATATTGAGTCTTGCTGGTCGATGAACGAGGCAATGGCCATGGCGGGCAAACGCAGCGACGAGGGCTTGCTGCTGCCATTAACAATGTTGCGACGGTATTGCGGGTTAAGGTCTTTAAGAGTTTCGATATCAATGTTCAAAACCTTGGCAATCTGCTCAAAGTGTATGTCGCGGTTCACCATGATGGTGTCGCTCTTTGCAGGCAGTTCGGCCACCATCGGGCAGATGTTGTGGTCGCAATAATAGTTCATAATATAGTTGGCGGCAATAAAGGCCGGCACATAGCCACGTGTTTCTTTGGGCAGATAGGGGTAGATGTCCCAATAGTCGGTGAGACCTTTGGCACGGTGTATAGCCTTGTTGATGCCTTGTGGGCCACAGTTGTAGGCCGCAATCACAAGGTTCCAGTCGC